>Ga0207701_10000586_pt1 | contig 38030 bp, 32 predicted proteins | sample KBSSwiSSwithPhiX_FD_184294 | JGI IMG/M metagenome (GOLD analysis project Ga0207701, IMG submission 184294) | Switchgrass rhizosphere bulk soil microbial communities from Kellogg Biological Station, Michigan, USA, with PhiX - S5 (SPAdes) (version 2) | ecosystem: Environmental > Terrestrial >... | reverse complement strand
GCCCTTTTTTACCACCAAGCCAACCGGGCAGGGAACAGGATTGGGGTTGAGTTTGAGTTATGATATTATTAAAACGCATGGCGGAGAAATAAACGTTCAGAGTAAAGAAAAATATGGGACGGAGTTTATAATTCAGTTGCCATTAATGTAAGCTGCTAAAACTATTTTATGTTAAAAGGATTATTGCCGTTATTATTTCTGTTTTTCTCCTTTATAAGAATTACTGCACAAACGAAAAGTTATGGTGATAGTATCAGCCAGGAATTGGCCGTTGCAAAAGAAGACACTAATAAGGTAAGGTTATTGATAACCCTGGGCGGTGTTTATCAGTGGTCATACCCGGATAGCGCGATTCTATATGCACAGAGAGCTTTGCAGTTAGCGCAGAAACTAAACTTTGTTGATGGTGAAACCCAGGCGTATGCAACAGCGGCCGAGGCATTTTCGGGTAAAGGCAATTATCCAAAGGCTTTGGAAGCGAGTCTTAAAGCAGTGGAACTTTCGGTAAAAACGGGAGATTCGATAAATATAGTTTGGGCATATGCTAATATCGGATCGGTATATTATTATTCCAATGACTACGAAAGAGCCTTGTACTATTTCACGAAGCTGAAAATAAACCAGGCAATTTTCATGCGTTACCAGAAAATTTTTTCAGGCTTTCTGGGTGAAACATATTTTTACCTGGGCCAACTTGATTCTGCTCTTTATTACACAAAAATGTCTTATGATCTCGATCTTAAGTCAGAACATCATTGGCCTACTCCCTATTTTTACCTCGGAGAGATTTACTCACAGAAAGAGAACTATGCCGCAGCTCTCGATTACTATCACAGGGGCATTGATCACTCCATTGAAAAATTGGAGTTATTAAATGGCTACATCGGCATTGCCGGAGTATTTAAAAAAATGAACCTGGTCGATTCTGCCGTTTACTATGCCCGGCAGGCGGTCAGCGTTGTACATGATGGTTCCTTCCCTTCCAGGATCGTTGAAGCAAGCCAGATGCTTGCGGACATATACACAGCCAGTCATGCAACTGACAGTGCACTCAGGTACATGCAGATAATGACGGTGGCAAAAGATAGTTTATTCAGCCAGGCAAAACAGAACCTCTATTTTAATGAACAGTTGCACCAGCAGGAAATACAACAAAAAATAGAGCAAGAACATTTAGCAAATAAAAACCGGCAGAATATTATCATTCTTTTAGCCGGGTTGACCGTAATCCTGATCATTGCAATTGGTCTTTGGCGAAAGAATATTTACAAGCAGCAATCTTATACAGTCCTTCAAAAACAAAAACAGGAAATAGACATTCAAAAAGCAAAAGTGGAAAAAACGCTAGAGGAATTAAAAACAACACAGGCCCAACTCATCCAATCAGAAAAAATGGCCTCTCTTGGCGAGCTAACTGCAGGCATTGCACATGAGATACAAAACCCGTTGAATTTCGTGAATAATTTTTCCGAAGTAAATAATGAATTGATTGAGGAATTAAAATCCGAAATGCCATTCCCGATAGCCATCGGGATGAATTTCGAAGAACAAGCCGGGAAATTAAATGCTATTTACCAAAATAACGAAAAGATAAAGTACCACGGCAAAAGAGCGGATGCCATTGTAAAGGGAATGCTGCAACATTCGAGAAGCAGCGACGGTCAAAAAGAACCTACGGATATCAATGCATTAGCGGATGAGTATTTGAGGTTAGCTTACCATGGCTTTCGTGCAAAAGACAACTCATTCAATGCAAGAACTGAAACTCACTTTGAGAGCTCAATAGGAAAAATAAATATAATTCGCCATGATGTTGGACGGGTAATCCTGAATTTACTTAACAATGCCTTTTATGCAGTGAATGAAAAAGCCAAGCTTCGGTCCGCCCTTGGCGGATACGATCCGCAAGTAACTGTGAGCACCAGGAAAGTAGGCGAACGCATCGAAATAAAGATGGAAGACAATGGAAATGGCATTCCGCAAAAAATAGTTGATAAAATATTTCAACCGTTTTTCACTACCAAACCAACAGGGCAGGGAACAGGTTTAGGATTGAGCATGGCATATGATATCATTACAAAAGGTCATGGCGGCGAATTGAAAGTTGTAACGAAAGAAAATGAGGGGAGCGAATTTGTCATCCTGTTGCCACTAACAGATAATAATAATCGTTCATGAAATGTCGGCATCAAATCCAGGCATCAATAAGAAGAATAATACTCTTCATGGGTATTCATTCAAGCATTGCGCTATCTTTATTTGGCCAGTTTACCGTTCGCTTTGACGTGTATGACCCGGCACAAAAACCGGATATATTTTTGGCCGGGAGCTTTAATGGCTGGAATGCGGGGAGCCCGGACTATAAACTCAAAGATGTTGATCAAACGCATAAATCCATCACAATAAAAATCAAGTCACCAGGTAAATATGTATTCAAATTCACCAGGGGTAACTGGAACACGGTAGAATCAAGTCCTGCTGGTTTAAATATCGATGACAGGGAGATTGAAATACGAGGTGATACGACATTACATTTAACCATAGCTGGCTGGAGTGACGGTAATTTTGATCTTTCAAAATCTCCTGATTCGCTTCACACGCGGGCCCATATATTCGGGCCGTTTGCCGTTCGTTTTGATGTGTATGACCCGGCGCAACAGCCTGAAATATTTATAGCTGGAAGTTTCAATTACTGGAACCCGGGAAACCCGGACTATAAACTCCGGCATGTTGATCAAAGCCATAAATCTATTGTCATAAAAATTAATGTCCCGGGTAAATATCTTTTCAAATTCACCCGCGGTAATTGGGGCACGGTAGAATCAAGTCCCGCAGGCTTCAATATTGAGGACAGGGAGATTGAAATACATAAGGACACCATACTACATTTAACCATAGCAGGCTGGCTTGATGGCTATTTTGATTTTTCAAAATTCCCTGATTCAATTCGCATCCCGGCCTATTGGAACAGGAGTTTTTTTTTCGAGGAAACAGATCTCGACAGCAGTTATAAATATGCCATGGAGGCATATCAGCTTTCAAAGAAAACCAATGACAAAAAATTTATCGCTGGTTCATTAACTAAACTGGCGCAGGTATTTGAAAAACAAGGTAATCCCGATAAAGCCCTGCAATTATTACTAGAAGCCTTACCAATTACTGAACCTTTAAACGACACCTTTAAACTGGTTGCTTTATATTACAATATTGGTAATATTTTTAAGTCCGAACAGGAATATCCTAAGGCAAAATTTTATTTCCAGAATGTTATAAAACATACATCTCAAGATGACGTCAGGGGATTCATTCGGCCCTGGTCATTCTTACGCCTCGGAGAAATTTATTTCGCTACATCCCAATTAGATTCGGCGTCTTATTATGCAAAAAAAAGTAATGAGCTTTTTGCCTCCGCCAGTGCCTTTTTGTTATTGGGAGATATTGAAAAGAAAGCGGGGAATCGACAGCTTGCGATGGCAGACTACAGGAAGGCAGTTACGGTGGAATCATTAACTACTGTTTCTTCTTCGGATATGGCACAATCCTACCAGCGAATCGCGCAGGAACTGGCAGAGAGTTCACAGGCTGATTCCGCATTTTTTTATGGAAGAATGTCATTGGGTATAGCCAACCAGGTGAAAAACCCATTTACTATTGCTTCTGCCAGCACTCTTTTAAGCAAGCTTTTTGAAAATGAAAAAAGATATGACAGTGCCTTCTTCTACCAGCAAATTGCTTTGAAAACTAAGGATAGCCTGTTCACTACGGAAAAACAAAAACAGTTACATAACCTGGTATTTAATGACCAGCTACACAAACAGGAACTTGCTGCTGAAAAACAAAACTTACGGTCAAGGGCGTGGATTTATAGTCTTCTTGGAGGGCTGGTCGTTTTAACAGTAATAGCTTTCTTACTCATTCGTAACAATAAACAAAAGAAAAAAGCCAATGCCCTGCTGGCAAGACAAAAGCAGCAAATTGAAACAACTTTATCGGATCTTAAGGCAACGCAACAACAGCTTATCCAGTCGGAAAAAATGGCATCGCTGGGGGAACTCACCGCAGGGATTGCTCACGAGATTCAAAACCCGCTAAACTTTGTAAACAATTTTTCGGATGTAAATGAAGAATTGCTGACAGAAATGAAAGATGAATTGAGTAAGGGTAAAATAAATGATGCGATCGCACTGGCAAATGATGCAATTGAAAATCAGAAAAAAATAAATCACCACGGAAAAAAAGCCGATGCGATAGTGAAAAGTATGCTGCAGCACAGCGGTAGCAGCGCAGGTGTAAAAGAATCCGCTAACATCAACGCATTGGCAGAAGAATACCTGCATCTATCCTATCATGGCTTTATAGCAAAAGATAAAACCTTCAACGCGGCTTTAAAAACAGATTTTGACGAGAGCATCGGCAACATCAATGTAATTCCGCAGGATATTGGAAGGGTTGTTCTGAACCTTATCAATAATGCATTTTATGCTGTAAGTGAAAAAGCAAAACACGGCATTGGTGAATACGACCCGGCTGTTAATGTATCAACAAGAAAAATTAATGGTAAGATTCAAATAATTGTGAGCGATAATGGCAACGGGATTCCTGAATCTATCAAAGAAAAAATATTTCAGCCATTCTTTACTACTAAACCTACCGGTCAGGGAACAGGATTAGGATTGTCATTGGCTTACGATATCGTGAAAACACATGGTGGTGAAATAAAAGTAGAAACCAAAGAAGGTGAAGGAACAACATTTATTATAAAACTGCCTGTTTAACTGTAACAAAGTGAAACAACTATTTGCCATACTCCTTTTTTCATTCGTGTCGTTGCTTTCAACCGCGCAAATCAATCCATTGTTCATTGAGCAAACAGCAAAGCAGGCAGACAGTCTCAAAATGTTGGCCAGGCAGACTACTAACGACACTGTTAACAACGCTTTTTACGCGGTTAATGAAAAACTTAAACCCGGTATCGAACAATTTAAACCGGTAGTATCCGTCAAAACCGAAAATCAAAATGATGGTATTAAAATAACCGTGAAGGATAATGGTAATGGTATCCCGGAACGATTACTTGACAAAATCTTTCAACCTTTCTTCACTACAAAACCAACGGGACAAGGAACCGGTTTAGGATTGAGCCTGGCTTATGATATTGTGAAATCACATGGTGGTGAAATCAAAGTTGAATCAAAAGAAGGAAAAGGCACGGACTTTATCATTCAATTACCGATCACACCAATATCACATAAACAATAATTCCGAAAATCTTGATTCGGACCAATGTTAAAACACGTGGCGGCGAAATAAAATCAAACGCAGGCGAGGGCTTACCCGCCGAAGCCCTGAAGGCGAGGACCTGGCAAAACCTGGCGAAAGCGGGGAAGAAAGGTTACTATCGTGTTATGATTAAATTGCACTTGATGAAGAGCTTCATTTTTACTGTTTTTTTTCTCCATTTAATGCATACTCTTTATGCGCAGGAAATTTTCATTGACAGCCTGAAGCAGCTCGTTAACCGGCACAATCAAGATACTACGGAAGTGAATGCGCTGGCTGTGCTTTGCAATGCTTCGGCACAACCAGGCAGTGATAAATATGGAAAACAAGGTCTTGAGCTTGCCCGAAAAATTAAGTACAAAAAGGGAGAAGCCGATTGCAATGCAGTTCTTGCATCCTTTAATGCCCAAAACGGTGCTTCCCTCCAGGCTATTCAGTACGCAACAGAGGCGTTGGCTATTTACGAAGATTTAAAAGATCCTGTAGGAATTGCCTCTGCTCATCTCATGCTCCAGGGCAACTATAGAGAAGTTGAAGATTATGACAAAGCACTATTTCACGAGTTCAAAGGATATGATATCGCTGCGTCGAAAAATGTCATGGGACGGTTTATTTTTTTCGGCAATAGACTGGCTCCTTTGTTCCTCGCAGAAACAGGACAGACGTATGTCCTAAAGAACGAACTGGATTCTGCCCAGGCCTATGTCGAAAAATCAATTGAATTAAACGAAACTTTTAACGGCGCCACCTGGTATTTTCCGGTCTACCTGCTGGCTACTGTTCAGCAAATGAAAGGCAATTATGGTCCCTCGCTTGAAAATTATCGTCGAGCTGTGGGTTTGGCTATCATGAATCAACACCTTGATGATACGTTACAGATTTATAGCGGCATGTCAACCCTGTTTAGAAAAACAGGTCCAGCCGATTCATCAATTCACTATGCTCAAATGGTGATAAGGGCATGGAGCCCCGTAGTATCCGAAATAAAGAATTTACTTGAAGCGGTTACAAACCTTGCTGATGTTTACAAATTAAGAAATAAAGACAGCGCACTTAAGTATGTTGAATTAAGTCATGTATTGAAGGACAGCATGCTCAGTACAAAAAATGATCGTGAAATACAAAATATTGGTTTCAATGCGCAACTAAAACAGGAAAAACAGACGGCAGACCAGTTAAAATATAAAAACAGGACACAGTTATTCGCCACCATTGCGGGTTTACTGGCGTTGTTAATCATCACAACAATTCTGTGGAGGAGTTATAAGCAACAGCAAAAAGCAAAAGCAAAAATTGAAAGAGCATACGGAGAACTAAAGTCGACGCAGGCCCAACTCATCCAGTCAGAAAAGATGGCTTCGCTTGGAGAACTTACCGCCGGAATTGCGCATGAAATCGAGAACCCGTTGAATTTTGTCAACAATTTTTCCGAAGTAAATAAGGAATTAATTGACGAAATGGAGCAGCAATTGGCAACAGGCAATAACCACGAGGCAATGGAGGTCGCAAAAATCATACGCGAAAACGAAGAAAAAATAAATTATCATGGCAAAAGGGCCGATGGCATCGTCAAAAATATGATCCAGCATAGCAGAACAGGCAGCGCGTTGAAAGAAGCCACTGATCTCAATGCGCTGGCCGATGAATACCTGCGTCTCTCCTATCATGGACTGCGTGCAAAAGACAAAACCTTCAATGCGGAACTGCAGACACATTTTGATCCTTCGATCGGCAAAGTTACCGTCGTCCCCCAGGATATGGGACGTGCCTTATTGAATCTTTACAATAATGCCTTCTACGCAGTACATGAAAAACTTAAATTCGGTGTAAAGGGTTTTGTACCCACCGTTATGGTAAGCACCGAAAAGTTAAACGGCAAAATCAGGATAACAGTTAAAGACAACGGCAACGGCATACCGGAAAAGCTTCTCGACAAAATCTTTCAGCCCTTTTTTACGACCAAACCGCCGGGCCATGGTACGGGGCTGGGACTTTCGCTGGCTTATGATATCGTTACCAAAAGTCACCATGGCGAATTAGAAGTTAAAACCCGGAACGGTGAAGGAACCGAATTTATCATTCAGTTGCCTGTTTGATAATGTGCATAAGATCTAATAAAAAACTAATGATTGAGGTTTTGCCAGATTTTTGAGTTGCTTATCTTTAATACTACTATTTTTTTTATTCGTACCAATTAAAAAACCGAGCCGAATCTTACTCTTCTTTTTTTTAAAAAAATATCCACTCTCTGGAAACCGGTTAAGCCTGGAAGTTGATATGTTTTTATTTGATCAGCAGTTTAGCCAACAATGGCTTGCATTATTCCGTTCCCCGGTCGTTCACACAACATTTATTTATATTAAAACAAACCAATGGTTATGCTTAAGTCCTATTCTTTAATTCTCACAGGTCTGGCACTCGTCGCCATCTGTTTTACCCGCTGCTCCGATGATAAAAAAGCCGAGCCGGCTGTTGCAACGGAAACAGCAGCTGAAAAACCGAGTTTTGGAGGTTTTGAATCACAGGCTAAATGGGGCGAACACCTCGTCACGCTGGGCGGTTGTAATGACTGCCATACACCCAAGAAAATGACCCCGCAAGGACCCGCTGATGACAGCACTTTATTTTTATCCGGGCATCCCGAGGGCATGCCTGCCGCGGATGTGGACAGGAAGGCAATGGAAAGTAAGGGACTTGTAGTCACGAATGATTTTACTTCATGGATTGGCCCCTGGGGTATTACTTATTCCGCTAACCTGACACCCGATGACAGTGGAACAGGTAAGTGGACCGAGGACCAGTTTCTTTATGCTCTCAAAACGATGACCAGTAAAGGGCTTTCCGGCAACCGGCACTTGTTGCCACCGATGTCGATGATGTCCGGAAAATATATGACCGATGATGAATTGAAGGCGATATACGCTTTCCTGAGAACAGTTAAGCCCATCAAGAATAACTCTGTTCAGCCAACTCCGCCCGTAATGCCTCCGAAACAATAACCGGGCGCAGTAATTAAAACATATCAATCCCTGCTTCGAGTGATTCGGGGCAGGGATTTGATTATTTATAATTCATCGCAAGGTAAAGGTTGACCTGCAGGCGAAACAGTCAACGAAGACATAAGCAGTGAATTAATTGTTCAATTCCCTATTCTTTAAATTACACCATGATCAGGTGCCGGTTAACAATAATTGCGGTTATTATGCTGTCTTTATTTGTGAACCTGAAAAATTAAATGATAAGGTCAAAATATCAGTGAAAGATAACGGCGACGGTATTCCGGAAAAGATTCGTGACAAGATATTCCAGCCATTTTTTACCACCAAGCCAACGGGACAGGGAACAGGATTGGGATTGAGTCTAAGTTATGATATCAGTAAAGCGCATGGCGGTGAAATAAATGTTTCTTCACAGCAGGATGAGGGAACGTCATTTTATGTTACGTTGCCGCTATAGTTTTACCTTTAAGTGTTTCCTTTATAATTGCAAACATGAAACGGAGGATTAGCACTATCATAGCTGTCATTCTTCTTATTTCGGTAAGGTCTGATTATGGCATAGCCCAGGATAATGCGATTAACTTTAATCTAGTAGAAGGTAATAATGGAGAACCACTGGGCCGGATCAATGCAATTACACAGGATCCTAATGGCTATATGTGGTTCTCGGGGCAGGGCAATCGTTGTTTGTACAAGTATGATGGCGTTAGAATGATTGCATATAAACCTGGCTTACTTCAGAATCCGGCATTTCCAAATTATCTCGAAACGGTGTATGCCGATCCCTCCGGGATGATCTGGCTGGGCTTTGTAAATGGGGGAATGGAGCAGTTTGACCCGGTAACAGGAATTTTTAAACAATACCTGCATGATTCTGCAGATCTTAATAGCCTGAGTGAAGGAATGGTAAGCGCTATCCTGAGAGACCACCTGGGAAGATTATGGGTGGGCACTGCGAATGGCCTTGACCAGCTGGACGAAAAAACCGGGAAGTTCATCCATTACAGAAATGAACCGGCAAACCCAACAAGCCTGAGTAGCAGTGTGGTCAGGACGATTTACGAAGACCGCGAAGGAGTGCTTTGGGTCGGGACCGGATTTGAATTTAATTATCCCAATTTTCCGCAATATATAGGCCCTGACAACGGCGGGCTTAACCGTATGGACGCACCAGGGAAATTCACCCGGTTCATACATGATCCAAAAAACCCGAATAGCCTCATCAATAATAAAATAAAATCAATTTTCGAAGATAGCCGTGGTATATTCTGGGTGGGTACGTCAGGTGATGGATTGCACACTATGGACAGATCAACAGGTACATTTATAAGACATACTTATGATCCACACAAACCGGAACAACTAAGCAGGCCAGTACTAAAAGAAGGTGAAATTCCTGATCCCATAACTTTTATACGGGAAGATGCCATTGGGGCCATCTGGATTGGAACCTATTTATCAGGGGTAAACCGATACGATCCTGTAACAAAAAAAATTACCCATTATGAATCCAGCAATGGTTATCCCGATAAAAATTGCTGGGCGGCCTATGAATCACGGGATGGCGTTTTATGGCTGAGTTCAACAGACCCGGTAGGCTTTCTATACAGGGTGATTCCCGAGACTAACAAGATAAGAGATAATACAACAGTAAATTTCATCTGGTGTTTACAGGAAGATAAGCAGGGTTTTCTGTGGGCTTCCGGATGGCGAACGGGTTTACTTCAATTTGACAAGAATGACAAGCTGGTTGCCGCATTTAAAAGAAATGCAACGGATTCAGTAGATCTGAGCACGGAAGATATTCGCGCAATTTCTCAAAATGGGCCTGATTCCCTCTGGCTTTGTACTTCCGCCGGACTTATAATCCTCAATAAAAAAACAAAACTTTTAAACTGGTTAAGGTATGAACGGAATGCGGATTCGCCGGCAGAAAAGTTTCGGGGAAGAACTGTTTTAGGGATTATAGATATTGATGGTTTAAAATGGTTCTCAACTCCCAATGGGTTATTTCAATTTAACGCAAAAAATCAATCTCTAAAAGAATATCAACTTGATCTGAAAGAGACAACAGGCACCCGGCCCGAACTACTTACAGGACCAATTCTGGCAGTGGGCACCGAGGATGTCTGGACAGCTTCAACAAATGGAATATTTAATTTGAATATCCATACGAGCCGGTTCAGACATATAATGAAAGGGATTGAAATCAAAAGTTTATACAAGGATTCAGAAGGATCTGTTTGGGCTGGATCCTCCGGACACGGTCTTTTTCGATTTAACAAGGTAACAGCTCGTTTTGATGTTTTTTTTGACCCGCAATTGGATATAGGGAAAGAGACTGTCGTCGATATTATTGAAGATGATTTAAAGAATTTATGGATCATTACAAAGTCATTTATCGTGAAACTGGATCCCGACAGAAGAGGATCATTTATTTATGGAAAAAAATATGGCATAAGGCCTAACACTTTATACCAGGGAGGTATTTGTAAGACTGCCAACGGGAAGATCCTGGTTGGAAATGCCAGGGGTTTCTATGCTATTTCCCCCAATGATATGACTGAAAACAGCAAACCGCTGCAAATAAATATTACTGAATTTTTGATCAATAACCACACAGTTTATCCAGGAAAAAATAGCGTCCTTCGGGATCCCATCGACGAGACGAATAAGATTTTGCTGCAATACAACGAGAATAATTTCTCATTTTATTTTGCTGCCGTTGATTATCATCCTGAAGGCAATCGATATTATACCATGCTTGAGAATTATGACAGTACCTGGCGTGAAGCCGGCGTTGATAAGAGCGCCTTTTATTTAAATATTCCTCCGGGTAAATATGTATTTCGTGTAAAGGCCATCAACATCGATAATGCAACGGCAGAAAAATCAATTGAGGTAATAATCAACCCGCCATGGTGGAAAACCTGGTGGGCGTATACTATCTATATACTGCTTTTGTTAATTGCCATCCTGGGAGTGCACCGGCTTCAAAAACAACGGACCATCCGAATTGAAAGACAAAAAGCACAGGTCAAAGAACTTGCACAGGCTAAAGAGATTGAAAAAGCCTATACGCAACTTGAGACAGCCCATGAAAACTTAAAGTCCACACAAGCACAACTCATTCAATCAGAGAAAATGGCGTCATTGGGTGAACTGACGGCCGGAATCGCCCACGAAATACAGAATCCTTTGAATTTTGTCAATAATTTTTCCGAAGTCAATAACGAGCTGATCAATGAACTAGTTGATGAAGCCAGCAAAGGAAACCTGGATGGAGTTAGATCCATTGCAAATAACATCAAAGACAATGGAGAAAAAATAAATCATCATGGCAGGCGGGCGGATTCAATCGTAAAGGGAATGCTGCAGCATTCAAGAACCGGCAGCGGGCAAAAAGAGCCGACCGATATCAATGCCTTGGCCGATGAATATCTAAGATTAGCCTATCATGGCTTTCGTGCAAAAGACAAATCATTCAATGCAACTACCAAAACGGAGTTTGATAAAAGCATTGGCAAAATAAATGTCATTCCTGCGGAGATCGGAAGGGTGATACTTAATTTGATCAACAACGCTTTTTATTCAGTAAATGAAAAACAAAAAAAATCCTCCACGGGGCAATATGCACCAACAGTAACTGTAAACACTTTAAGGAATAACGGCAGAGTTGAAATAACGGTCGGGGATAATGGCAATGGTATTCCTCAACAAATATCAGACAAGATATTTCAACCTTTTTTTACCACCAAGCCGACTGGCCAGGGGACAGGCCTCGGTTTAAGCATGGCATATGAAATTGTGAAGGCACATGGCGGCGAAATAAAAGTTGACACGAAAGAGGGTGAAGGAAGTGAGTTTACCATTCAATTACCAGCATCATCCAATATCCCACAAATCCCAATAATCCGATAAATCCTGGTTCAGACAATTGTGAAGGCCCATGGCGGCGAGATTAAAGTAGATACGCGTGAAGGCCATGGCACGACATTTATTATTCAATTGCCTGTTCAAACATAAAAGACACACGGAATTAGAGTGCGCCGGGAAAAGCATGGAAAACAGGCAATAATTTTTATACGATATCAATAGCTTTTTTATGATGCAGTTTGCCGGGTATTGCTTAGCGATGCTCATTGGTTTTTCATTAGGTCTTATTGGCGGAGGAGGTTCCATCCTGACAATCCCGGTGCTGGTTTTTTTCTTCGATATTGACCCGGAAGCCGCCACCACGTATTCCCTTTTTATTGTGGGCATCACTGCTGTATCCGGAAGCATCAACCACTACAAGATCCGGAACATTGACTTTAAAACGGCCTTGCAGTTTGGCATCCCTTCCGTAATAGTGCTTTTCATCGTGCGCAGGTGGCTCCTTAAGCTGATTCCTTCAACAATATATCAACAAGGCTCGCTTGTGATATCCAAATCGCTTTTTATCATGATCGTGTTTTCGATCGTTATGCTGATCGCAGGATGGTTGATGATTAAAAAAAAAAATTATACGACATCAAAAGACAAACAGAGCTTATCGAGACTCGTATGGGAAGGTTGCATTACCGGGGCAATAACAGGATTTATCGGTATTGGTGGGGGATTTATTATCGTGCCTTCGCTTGTGTTATTTGCAGGACTGCCCATAAAAAGAGCAATCGGTACCAGCCTTACCATTATCACAGTGAATTGCATCGTGGGCATACTGGGTAATCTTGAAGACGCCGCATCCCTTGATTATTTTTTCCTGGTGAGTTTTGCAGCCTTTGCGATTGCCGGTATCCTGGCTGGAACGCGGATGATAAAATTTATCCCGGATAACAAATTGAAACCGATTTTCGGTTGGATTATTTTGGCTATGAGCATCGTGGTATTTATCAGGATTTTTTCCCGATTTTGAACACCATAATGCTACCGCTGAATGAAAACTTCAGCTAAGTTTATCGAGGCCTTATTCTAACTGCAGGACTATTTGGACTGACTTTACAGGTCCTAAATAGAATTGGGAAAATAAATATCTTACCGCAAAAGGTTGACTGTCCCCCCCGACTTGAGATATTAGCAAATGCGTCAAATGGCATTAACGCTCACTTTAGCCCGCAAACTGCCTGGTGATTCCGGCATGCTGCTCATTCCTGCTTCGACCGGCAGTCGCGCTTAAATACCTTTACCTGTTCAAAATCCAGGGGAAAAAGCAACAGACCTCCTTCACGGCCGGTCCGATTCGTTGTGCAATGATCAAAAAAGTCTAAATTAATAGCGAAATTCAAAACTCTTATTTATGAAAGGGAACTTAAACTTCGGCCTGCTCTTAGTTTCAAGCCTTCTGCTTTCAGCTGTTTTGAACAAGCCGGTGGCACAAACCGGGGAATCTGCAACGGTTAACAAAACTACTTCCATTGAAAAAGGATTATTTGATAGCGACGAAGTGTTCACTATTACACTGAAGGGAAATATCAAAGATCTCCTAAAAGACAGGACCTCAGATCCAAAGTTTTTCCCGATGGATTTAATATACACAAAGGAAGACAGTACGCAATTGGTGATGCCGGTACAGGTAAGAACGAGGGGTTACTTCCGCAGAATGAAAGAAAATTGCAACTATCCACCGTTGCTGATAGACTTCCCGAAAGAAGGGCCACACCAGTCTTCCATTTTTAAAGATCAAAAAAAGACAAAGCTCGTGATGCCATGCAAAGGCGAAGAATATGTTGTAAGAGAATGGCTCACCTATAAATTATACAACCTTGTTACACCAAAAAGCTTTAAGGCAAGATTGGTAAGAGTGGTGCTGGATGATGCTTCTAAAGGCAAGGCCACGGATCCTTTTTATGGCATCCTTCTGGAAGAAGAAAAGCAAATGGCCAAAAGAAACAAGATGGTGTCTATAGAACCTAAACTGCGACCGGAACAAACTCGATTGGAAGAGTTCCTGGTCATGGCAGTTTTCCAGTACCTTATTGGCAACACCGACTGGTCGGTGCAATACCTGCAAAATATCAAGCTGATTGCTGCCGATTCGGTTAGCATACCCATGACAGTGCCGTATGATTTTGATCATGCCGGGATCGTAAATGCCCCTTACGCCCACCCTGCGGAAGAATTGCTGATGACTTCTGTAAGGCAACGACGTTATCGCGGATATTGCATGCCGGACCTGAAAGCATTCGAGCCTGTTATAGCCCGGTACAACAGCCTGAAGGACGATATTTATAACCTTTACACGTCCTGTACACTTATTGATGCCAAATACATTAAATCAACTACCCAATTTCTCGATGATTTTTACAAAATCATCAATAACCCAAAAACATGGAAATATGATTTTGCTTATCCCTGCGATCAAAACGGCACGGGAAACGTGGTGATAAAAGGATTCAGGGATGAACGTGAATAAAGAGATAAATGCGCTTCGAGACTGAACATTGCTTAAATAAACTGAACATTGCTTAAATAATTGAACCGGTTAATTAATCGCTAACATAAAACCTGCGCTCATAGCTATGGACGAAGATCGAAAAAACCTATTACGATCAGCCTCCGAATCGTATTTCCAGGCACTGCGTGATAAAAATTTTTCAGCTATTCCATTCAGCGATGACATTGTGTTCAGGGCCCCGGTTGCACCTGGCGGAGTACATCATCCCATTAAAGGCACGCGGGCTCTGGAGCAACAATGGTGGAAACCCTTGGAGCCGGCACTTGACGGGATTGAGATAAAGATCCACGAACACTATTACAATGATTCATTAACCACGGTAGTTACCAGAGCAGACATCACATTGACGGGGCCTGGCATCAGTTTGCGCACTGCCGATCGATTTGTCATAGATGAAAACGGGAAAATAATGGAACAGGAAAATCACTTTGATGCCAGTCCAATGAAAAGTTATATTCATCATATCGGCCTGCGTTCCATGGATTTTGAAAGGACTAAAAACTTTTATGCAAATATTCTCGGGTTTCCCCTGGTTATCGATACACCCGGGTTAATCATATTCCTGGCCGGGAGTGTATTCATCGCGTTTAAACAAGCCGATCCAAGAAGCAAGGAATTTACAACATTCAGTCCCTTTGAAGTTGGGTTGGATCATATCGCGATCACCTGTGAGCGGGAAGAAGAACTGCACCAGTTTGCAAAGAAGCTCGCAAATGCCGGTGTTGAAAATACCGGTGTAAAAATGGATCCTGCCCTGAACAAATTATATATTGCTTTCAAAGATCCGGATAGGATTGCATGGGAGTTCTACATGAAATAATAATTGGTGTAGCCAGTTCCATAAACAGGTTCGTTAGCCATTTCTACAGCGCTGTATTGCCGGCATGTTCTAAAAAGATTTTCGTTGAGTTCGTAGGCATTCATTCCCTGTCACTCCGGGCTCGACCCGGAGTCTTTCTCATACTTGTGACAATCGTTTCAATTCAAATTACCGTATCATAAGTTATGGATGTTTAGAGAAAGATGCCGGGTCTGACCCGGCATGACGTTCTAACAAAAAAGCTTTCGTTGACTTCGTAAGCATTGATGTGCTGTCACTCCGGGCTCGACCCGGAGTCTTTCTCATACTTGTTACAATCGTTTCAATTCAAAAATATCCTGTCAGGGAAAGATACTCGGTCTGGCCCGGATAAAGGTTCATCACGCTATGATCGAAGTTAGATCTGCCTTTCGCTCGTTGGTCGGGGCTTATTTTACAGGTGTTTGATAAATTACTAATTTCAGTTGTCAAAGATTACGAAACCGCATTGAGCGCAAACACAAGTTCGCACAGAACATTTCACTTTCGTGAGCATTAAAACATCCATACAAATACAGGAAACCAAAATTGATGAGCTCAATCGCGAGGCATGGAGCTGGCGTGTAAATGATTCAACAAAAGCATTTGAAATAAGCGGGCAATGCGTGGAGCTTGCGAGGGAAATAAACTATAATAAAGGTTTGGCGGAGGGGCTCAGGACCCTTGCATTTTGCCATATACGCCTTTCGAAATACGATGAAGCGCTTCCGCTCTTAAACGAGGCACTTTCCCTTTTTGAAACAATGAATCACGCTGAAGGTCTGGGGGCAGTTTACGAATACCTGGCAATTATACAGCGTAACCGGGGTGATCTTGGCGGATCATTGGAACTTTTAATAAAGGCTCTGGGAAAAAACGAAGGCACAGAGAATATAGGAACAAACTATTACCATTTAGGTGTGACATACAGGCACCTGGGGGATTTCGAAAAAGCTCTGGACCATTTATACAAAAGCCTGACGATTTTCCGGGAAGCAGGCAATGATCTTTTGGTTGCTTATTCCATAAATATTATTGGCTCTATCTATTTTGAAACAGGAGATTACAAACAGGCGCTTGATTATTACCTGCAGGGATTCGTGGCACGCCATGATGCCGGGGATAAATGGGGTGAAGCCGGCAGTCTCGACAACATTGGCTTTACCTACCTGAAATTGCAGGATTACCCGAAGGCTATAGACTATTGCAAACAAAGTCTTGAAATAACGAAAAGTACAGGAGATAAAAGGGGCCAGGCAAATACACTCCTGCATCTGGCAGAAATATATAAAGAAAGCAAAGATGAAGAACAAGCTGCAAAATATTGTGGTGAAAGCCTGGAAATAAGAAAAGCGAGTGGTGACAAAAAAGGCGAAGCGGAAATACTTTTATTTTTAGCGGATCTGAGCAAAGAGGATGCAACTAATAAAAAGAAAAACGAAGTTCTCCAATGGCTTACCAGGGCACTTCAGCTTGCTGAGCAAACCGGCGCACTGGACCTGTTGAGCAAAGCACGTCTTTATTTTTATGAGTATTATAAACGCAACGGAGAGTTCCAGCAGGCCATTGACCAGCTCGAAATGCATATCGCCGCCGAAAAAGAGCTTCATAAAAATGCCATCAATCAAAAAGTACTAAACCTGGAGATATCCAAAAAGGCAGAAGAAGCAAAGAAGGATGCCGAAACAACCCGAAGGAGAAACGAAGAACTAACACAGTTGAATGAACAAATCGAGGCGCAAAAGAAAAAGCTGATCGAAGCATTGGCAAACCTTAAGGCAACTCAGGCCCAGTTGATACAATCGGAAAAAATGGCTTCGCTCGGTGAACTGACAGCTGGTATTGCACATGAAATCCAAAACCCTTTAAACTTCGTCAATAATTTCTCAGAAATAAATACCGAACTGGTGCAGGAAATGAAAGAAGCACTGGCAGCAGGGAACACTCAGCTTGCTACAAAAATTGCGTCTGACATCAGCGCCAATGACGAAAAAATAAACGTTCATGGAAAGAGAGCAGATGCCATTGTCAAAAATATGCTTCAGCACAGCAGGATTAGCAACGGGAAGAAGGAGTTAACAGATTTAAATACTCTTGTCTATGAATACCTGCGTCTTTCTTATCACGGGCTTCGCGCAAAAGACAAATCTTTTAATGCGAAGTTTAAAACACACTTCGACGACGGCATTGGCAAAATAAATATTGTACCGCAGGACATTGGCCGCGTTTTGCTTAATCTCATGAACAATGCCTTTTATTCTGTAAGTGAAAAACAAAAGCGAAATATTGAGGGCTATGCACCAATGGTCAGCATAAAGACAAAGAAAACAGGTGATTCTATTTTGATTTCCGTTGAAGACAATGGCAACGGAATTTCTCCAAATGTGTTGGATAAGATCTTTCAACCTTTTTTTACAACAAAGCCAACGGGACAGGGAACGGGACTGGGATTAAGTTTAGCCTACGAAACGTTAAAAGTTCACGGCGGAGAGATCCGCGTGGAATCCAAAGAAGGCGAGGGATCAGAATTTACTGTTCAATTTCAGGTGTAGTATCGCTTGTACTTCAAAAACATCTATAATGAGAAAAGGGCTTCTGGCGATCTTACTTTTAATTATTCTCTAGTGTTTTTATGGCCAAGGCAAACAATTTATTATTCAATTACCTGGTTTTTAATAACGCACATGAGGCGCATAAAAATATATTTCCTTTTATTGTTGTCTTTTCCCGTGAAAGCACAGAACACGACTATTACTTTCACCCCGGCGATGGTCAATAAAGAGGATCTTATTTTATTGAGCAATGCCGATGGTTGGATGTTCAGACAGGGAAATGATACAGCCTGGGCGAACAAGGAAATTGATTATAGCGGCTGGCAGAAATTAAAGCCTTCGAAGTTTACTGAAAAGCTTGCCGATAAAAATGGGAAACTGGAAGGCTGGTTAAGGTTGAAATTCAAACTGGATACATCATTTAAAAGTACACCGCTTGATATTCTTGCTTACACCTGGGCACCCACTGATGTTTACCTGGACGGAAAATTTATATGCAGCTTTGGCAATTCAGGTGGAAATGGAAAACCATATAAGGAATATAATCCATCAGGTATTTTACTGGTTTCATTAGAGGTAGAAAAAAATAAAGAACATTTACTGGCCATTCACTTTGTTGACTTTCGTTCGTCACTACCACCCTACCGTTTAAAATCAGACGGCCTGTTTAACTACTTTATGTCCATTGCTCTTCCCGGTTTTAAAAAGAGTTACGAAAAAAAACACATGAATTATCTTTTTGTCAGGAATGCGTTATTGACAACAAATATCATTTTGGGCATCTTGTTCTGGCTGCTGGCATTTCAAAATCGGGACGAAAGAAATCTCCTTTTTATTGCTTTAACAACAACGGCCTTTACAATTACGATTTATTGCGATCAAAATATAAGCCCCGGTATTTCTTACAACCATTTTGCATTTTTACGCTTAGCCTGGGCCGTGCTGTTATCTGTTAGTCTGGTTTTTTCCCTGTTGCTGATGCTCAGGATATTTAAGCGTAAAATAAGTCCCGCATTTAAAATTTCTCTTTGGTTAATAGGTATTTCCGGAATTGCTCAAATATTCTTGTTCACTCCATTCATAGTCTTCTTCCAGGCTATAGTAACCGTATTTCTTCTCGCCTACCACATTATTGGATCCTGGAAAACAATAAGAGGCGCTCAACGGGCAGTTCAGGTAGGATTATTGCTGACGATGAGTTTTGCATTGTCGTTGATAACAACGACCCTGGTGGCGCCGGAATCGAATGAGCTGGCGTTATTGTTTTTTACTTGTCTCTGTCTTTCATTTCCACTGTCCCTGTTGGTATACGTTGCCTTGCGGTTCAGGGAGATAATCAAAGAAGTGCAGCAAAATGCAAAACAGGTGGTGGAATTATCGGAAGAAAAAAAAGAACAGGCTTTGAACCAGCAAAGGATCCTGCAACATGAGGTGAACAGGCAAACAGCAGAATTAAGAAGCACGCTTGCAAATTTAGAATCTACCCAGGCCCAGCTTATCCAATCAGAAAAAATGGCTTCCCTGGGAGAACTTACCGCGGGTATTGCGCATGAAATTCAGAATCCCTTAAACTTCGTCAATAACTTTTCCGAGGTGAATAAGGAGCTATTGTCAGAAATGAAAGACGAGATTGACAAAGGAAATCTCGATGGGGTAAAATCAATTGCCAATGATGTGATTGAGAACCATGAAAAAATAAATCACCATGGCAAAAGGGCCGACGGTATTGTAAAAGGAATGTTGCAACATTCAAGGATCAGCAGCGGGCAAAAAGAATTAACTGATATCAACGCGCTGGCAGATGAATATTTAAGGCTCGCCTATCATGGACTGCGAGCCAAAGACAAAACCTTCAATGCTAAGATTGAGACAAACCTGGATCCTGCAGTTGGAAAAATTAATATAGTGCCGCAGGAGATCGGCCGGGTGATATTGAACCTGATCAATAACGCTTTCTATGCAGTGAGCGAAAAACAAAGGCAAAACATCGATTCCGGAATAGTTGAGGGAAATGTGTATGAACCGACTGTTAACGTTAGCACCAAAAAGCCGACTAATAAGATTGAAATTGCGGTCAGGGATAACGGTATCGGCATTCCCCAAAAACTACTGGATAAGATTTTTCAGCCCTTTTTTACCACTAAGCCGGCGGGTCGGGGAACAGGGCTGGGACTGTCCATGAGTTATGATATTATCCGGGCGCATGGGGGTGAATTAAAGGTGGAAACCGAGGAAGGAAAATTTTCAGAATTCATCATTATTTTACCCTCATAAAGCTTATATTCATTACTTAAAAGGCTACATACTCTTACCACAAAAAGATATTCGAATGAAAATATTAGTAGTAGATGATGAAAGGGATGTACAGGTGTTGTTTGAACAAAGATTTCGTAAAGAAATGCGGACCGGTGAAATGCAATTTGCATTTGCCTTCTCGGGGGAAGAGGCTTTAGGATACCTGAAAAACCTTGACCACGAAGCTGTCCTGATTTTATCCGACATCAACATGCCGGGCATGAGCGGGCTGGAGCTGCTCAGGCACATAAAAGAAAAACATCACGAACCACCACCACTGGTGATGATGATCACAGCTTATGGCGACGCCGAAAACTATAATACTGCAATGCGGCTCGGCGCAGATGACTTTCTTACCAAACCTCTTGACTTCTCCACGCTCAAAGAAAAATTAAAAGCCATACACTGATGACAAAAATCCTCGTTGTCGATGATGAGACTGACCTGGAAGTACTGATCAAGCAAAAGTTCCGTCAAAAAATAAGGGACCGGCATTACGAGTTTGTGTTTGCAATAAACGGAAACCATGCTTTGGATCAACTGGAAAATCACGCCGATGTTGAGGTGGTGCTCAGTGATATTAATATGCCGGAGATGGATGGGCTAACGCTGCTGAGCAAATTAAATGAAACCAAGCCATTGCTCAAAGCAGTAATCGTATCTGCTTATGGCGATATGGAAAATATCCGCACGGCAATGAACCGGGGAGCATTTGATTTTGTAACAAAGCCTGTCAATTTTGAGGATCTCGAACTGACGATGGAAAAAACGATCAAGCATGTTTCCCAAATGCGTGATACGCTGCGGGCCATTAAAGAAAATAACATACTTCGGATGTACGTGGATGAAACGGTGCTCAATTTCATGAACGGCCGCAAGTATGAAGAATTCCTTATGCAAAATGAAACGGTCGAGGCTTCCGTTGCATTTCTTGATATATGCAGTTTTACCACGATCAGCGAAAATGAGGACCCCGATACAGTTGTAAAACTATTAAACAGTTATTTTGACGTGATGGTGAAGGAGATCATTGCTCAAAGCGGGCACGTCGATAAATTCATTGGCGATGCTATAATGGCTGTATTCCGTGGAGAATATCATCTTGACCGTGCTGTTGATGCGTGTCTTAACGTGAGAAAAGAAATTGAAAAGTTGCCTAAGCTAACCAGTAATGTGTCCTTTTTGCCAAGGGTATCTATCGGAATCAACAGCGGTGAAATGATTTCGGGAAATATTGGTTCGGGCACGCTTCGCCGGCTTGATTATACAGTTGTGGGAGATACGGTCAACATTGCGCAACGCCTCCAGTCGATCGCCAAGGATAGCCAGATCGCGATAACCGAATCCTGCTATCACAAAATAAAAGAATCATTTAATTGCAAACCGATGGGTGAAATGAGCCTGAAAAATAAGGCCAATCCAATAATGGTCTATGAAGTGCTGGCCTGAGTGTGTTATTGTGGGAATGTCACTCCTCCTGCCCCATCCAAACTGCTCCTCCAATGCTGTCTCTTTGCGCTCCGGTCACAGATGCTAACACGTTTGTTTCTTCGCGCCATCTTAACACCCCCATCAGCGCCATGATCAATGCCTCTTTGTATTTTATCATCTTCTCGCCGGGAATGATGACATCTATATCTAATGCAGCGAGATGAGTTTTTAAACGTTCTACGAGGAAAGTATTAAAAGCGCCTCCGCCGGTAGCCAGGAGTTTCTGGTTTCCGGTTCCTTGTTTTGGGTTGCCTGCGGATTCAATTGCCCTTCTTATTTGCAGCGTTATGTGTTCGGTGTAAGTCCTCAACGCATCCTTAACATTGCATCCGGATCTCTTTATCAGTGGATACACAATGTCAGTCCCGAAATCATTGGCGAGTGATTTCGGATAAGGGAGTTCATAATATTCAAGTAAGTTTAATTGAGTAAGAAGTTGCTCATTAATTTTTCCAGTCGCAGCTATTCTCCCTTCATCATCATATTCTTTTCCGGAATCAGCTGTCAGCATATTGAGCACGCGGTTTGCCGCACACACATCAAATCCCCACCGCCCGTAGTCATTTTGATCCGGGGCAGAAATATTGGCAATGCCTCCAAGATTTAAAAAATAATCATAATCACCCAGTAACAGTGATTCCCCAATAGGAACAATGGGTGCGCCCTGTCCCCCTAAAGCGACATCCATGCTACGCAGGTCAGAGACAACCGGCAGCCGCGTAACGGCAGCGATTGCGGCCCCATCACCCAATTGTGCCGTCATTTTCCTGGAAGGAACATGAAATGTTGTATGCCCATGCGAAGAAACCAGTGATACTTTATATTCCAGGTGATGGTCCTGTATAAACCTGTTAACCTGGCGGCCCAAATAGTGACCATAATCTGTGTGCAGTAACTGGTAATCCAAAGCCGGCAAAGAAATGGCGGCTTTGAGCTTTTCTACCCACAGTTCTTCATATGGATAACAATCGGTATGCAATATTTCGTAGGTCCATTTGCCACCATTTTCCTCTATTTCTGCAAAAACGATATCCAGCCCGTCGAGCGAACTGCCGCTCATTAAACCTATAGGCCTGTAAACCATGAAACTGATTTTAGATTAGATTTGCTAAAACAAGCATCCTTAGTCATTCTGACCCTGACCAGGGAATCCAAAAGTAAGTGAAGTAGATTTAAAGAGAATGAAGACGTAGAACTTGGTCACTTCGTCAAAATCCTTCTGAATAGCCACCAACATCTCAAATCAACCAAAACAGATAAAGATGGTCGTAAACTTCAGTGAACAGCACAGCCTGGTCAGCAATTGGGTCGGCGAATTAAGAGATGTCGATATTCAAAATGACAGGATGCGATTTCGACAGAACCTGCAACGTATTGGCGAAGTTGCCGCATACGAGATCAGCAAGGTGCTCACTTTTGTAGAAAAGGAAGTGCAAACACCTTTGGGAATTGCTAATGTAAAAACAATGGAGTTTCAACCTGTACTCGCTACTATTCTTCGGGCAGGGTTGCCTTTACACCAGGGTTTGCTAAACTATTTTGACAAAGCCGACAATGCATTTATTTCTGCATACCGCAAGCACAAACCCGACGGAAGTTTTGAGATTAGCCTCGATTATGTTTCCTGCCCCGAATTGGAGGACCGGGTCGTGATCATTTCTGACCCTATGCTTGCAACGGGCTCTTCCTTAGTAAAAACCATCCATTTCCTGAAAGAAGAAGGCCGGCCCAAAGAAATTCATATCGTGGCCGCCATAGCCTGCACGGTTGGAATTGAATATGTAAAAAGGGAGGAGCCATCGGTTACAATCTGGTGCGGTGATATTGATGACGAGCTGACGGCAAAAGGCTATATTGTTCCTGGCCTGGGTGATGCCGGCGACCTTGCTTACGGATTAAAGGTTCAAATGTGAATAATAAAGTCCATTAACGTTTTATGAAGCAGCTATGAACTGCTTTTGCAAGTCTTGTTATTTGTCGTATTTTGCCTATCCCGTCCCCGTGTCTGCTGCGCCTTTGCGCAGCTTCAGCGAAGCAAGGCCGGTAGGGAACAAGGCAATTTTGAATATGAAAAAACGTTTTAATCCAGGATTTTCATTCTTGCCCGAAAAATTGCGGTTGACCAGAGAAAATTAATTGCTGAGATGAAAAAATTTCTTTTTACCCTCTTTGTTTGCGTTGCACTATCTGGCGTTTCCGTAGCGCAGGATCCCAACTTCTCGCAATTTTTTGCTTCACCACTTACGTTGAACCCGGCATTAACAGGAAAATTTGACGGCGTGTATCGCTTTGCTGCCAATTACAGGAACCAATGGCCAACCATCAGCAACGCGTATACGACGATGACCGCTTCAATCGATATGGGCATCATGAAAAACAGGGTGCCTGATTTTGATCAATTTGGTGTGGGCTTTATGGCATATAGTGACAAAGCGGGTGATGGTGCATTGAACAGCACATATCTCGGTCTCTCCGTTGCCTATCACAAAGCGCTGGATGAAAACGGGTATCACCAGATCGGCGCCGGCTTCCAGGGAACATATATGAACAAAAGATTGGATACGGAAAAGCTCACGTTTGAAGATCAATTGACTCCATTTGGTTTCACCGGTGTTACAAGTGAAAGCTTTTCTGCACGCGAGGTCAATCTACATTACTTTGATTTGAATGCGGGGTTTATCTACAACGGATCAACAAACGGATATAACAATTTTTATCTTGGAGCTTCGATGTATCATATCAACCGGCCGGAAGAAAGCTTTCAGAAAGGTGATTTTATCCTAAATGCCAGAACCACCATACAGGCGGGTGCCCGGATCCCTGTAGGCACCTACAATTCGCTGCATATTGCTGCTAATCACAGCATGCAGGCAAAAGCATACAATACCATGCTGGGCGGCGCATTCAGCCTCAATGTCAATAACGACGAAGAAGACCCGACCAATTTTTACCTGGGCACGTGGTATCGTTTTAATGACGCCATAATTCCGTATATGGGCCTTGAATTTAAAGACTGGCATTTTGGATTATCATACGATGTGAATACTTCATCATTGAAGGCAGCGTCCAATTCAAGAGGTGGAATAGAATTATCTCTCATCTACATCAAAAAACCCACCGATCCAAACGCGAAAAAACTGAATTGCCCCAAATTCTGACGTTTCAATTCTTTTAGGTTTCTGTATACATCTATCGCTCCTTAAATGACTGCTGCATATGCATAAACTTTTTTACCTGTTATTGGCTATTTCATTCTTCACTCCGCTGCAAAAATCATTTGCACAAAAAGATTCAACGCTCACACAAAAGATCACAAATGACTTTTGCATTGAATTTTCCAAAAAGGATTTCAGCGAACTGAAAGGATTTGAAATGGAGATCGGGCTCCTGGTTATTCCCATTATTGAAAAGTACAGCAAGGAGATAAAAAAGGAATGGGAGTTAGATCCGAAAAATGAAGAAGACTACGAAAAAATCAGCGAAAAAATCGGAAGGGAGGCTACTGTCGGTTGTCCAAAGTTCCTGGAGTTTATCAAGAATAATATTGACCAGATTAATGAAGTTTCAGATGATGATGATACAAAATCGATATCCGGCACCTTTCAGCGCTTGGAAGGGCAGTTGTTTACAGCGCTGGTGATAAAAACGAAAGCCGGCAAAGAAGAAAAATTATGGTGGTTCCAGTTTTTTGAAGGATCGCACGAACTGGCTAAGGATCCCGCCAGTCTTGCCAAAAAACAATTTACCATAAAGTACACAGAAATGGAAGTGTACGATGCTAAATTAAAAGAATACCGCACGATCAAAGTGATGAAAAGCCTTGCAGTCAACTGAGGAAAATAAAATTACATCTTCATCAGCAAGGGAAGCAGGAACCAGCAAAATAATGTAATTAACACGACGGATACAATGTTCATTACAAAGCCTGCTTTTGTCATCTGGCGTAGCCTGATATGGCCGCTTGCAAATACGATGGCGTTGGGTGGAGTACCCATAGGCAACATACTCGCACAACTTGCCGCGAGCGTCATCGGGAGACCCAATAAAAGAGGATTCATGCCGATGGCATCAGCGAGGGATGAAACTACCGGTGCAAATACGATAACCTGGGCCACATTACTCATCACTTCGCTGAGAAATATAGTTACAACAGTAATCACTAAAACTAAAATGAATTTGTTACCGGCGAATTGGGATAGCCACTGACCAAGCTGCTCCATTAACCCGGCATTTTCCAGCCCACTAGCCAATGATATTCCTCCGCCGAAAAGCAGCAAAATTCCCCACGCCATTTTACTTGTATCGCTCCACTCTAAGATCGATTCGTCCTTGTCGCCTTTTGCCGGGCAAATAAAAAGTGCACTACCACCCAATACAGCGATTACGGTATCATTCAACTTAAAAAGGGGTTGGGCGATATTGATAAGGTCCTTTGTAATCCACAACAAGGCCGTCGAAATAAAAATAACAAGCACTCTTTTTTCATTCTGAGACAGCGGTCCAAGCGCCGCTACTGAATTTCTTATGAGTTGTCGCGTTGCTGCATCTGATTTAATACGGTTGGGAAACAACCACTTTACCGTCACCCAATACAGGCTAAGTAACAGAATAAAGGCAAGTGGCGTACAAATCAACATCCACTTAATAAAGTCAACCTGGACCGAATACTTTTTTTCAATATAACCCACATAAGCCACATTAGGAGGTGTACCTATTATAGTTGATATACCCCCAAAATTGGACGCATAGGCAATAGCGAGCATGATGGCTAGTGAAAAATTGGCAATATTGCCATCACCTTTATTATTCTCCTTCATTACATGGATTACCGACAATGCGATCGGGAACATCATCATGGTCGTTGCCGTATTACTCAGCCACATGCTAAGTAAGCCGGTTGATAAAATAAAACCGAGCACGATTCTGTCGCCGCTTGTACCGGTAAGCCTGATAATGTTCAATGCGATCCTGCGATGCAAATTCCATTTTTCAATTGCCAGCCCGAGCATAAACCCGCCCATAAATAAAAAGATCACGGGGTTTGCGTATGGAGCAGCAGCCTCTTCCATTGAGGCAATTTTAAATAAAGGAAAGAAGATGAGCGGCATGAGCGCTACTACCGGCATCGGCAATGCTTCCGTAATCCACCAGGTGATCATCAGGCCCCCGACCGCTAACACTTTTGAGGCAGCTTGTCCGACGTGGAAAGGATCAACAAAATATAAGATCAAAGCAACAACTAACCCTGCCAGCAAAGAAATAAGCCTGAGATTTTGCTTTGAGACTACAGCCAAAGGAGTGGTTTATTACTTCAAGATACAAAGAAGTCTTTTAAATCATGCCGATGTTAAACTTAACCACAGCTACAAACACAAAAAGCAACGTGTAATTTTTGACCTCTACTTTGGCCTACCGCTCACAAATCGATTACCCCTGATATAAAATCTGTAAGGCAGCAGCGCATCCGCTCCTGCATAATCTACTCCAATCCTTGGAGAAGCCTGTACGTCTTTCTTAGGGTATTCAAAGCCATCGTCAGCCAGGAAGATCGTCTTGCCCGTTAGTGATAAGCCGGTATCGGACGTAGAAATCCCCAATGCTTTTGATACATTTCCCGGTCCCCTCGTCAGCGAACTATCCAATTGTTTTTTCCCGGTTCTGTATAACATGGTTTCAATTCCTTTTACCGGCTCTGCCGATCGGATAAGGATGGCGTGCGGAGTTCCCCTCACATGCGTGACAACGTTAAACAAATGATGTATACCATAACACAAATAAACATAAGCGAGTCCCCCGGCTTCATACATTACATTGTTGCGCTTTGTTATTTTTCCCCCAAACGCATGTGACGCCCTGTCTGGTGCTCCGGCGTATGCTTCACATTCAACAATACGCCCGGAAGTAATGATGCCGTCCTTATTTGTTACCAACAATTTTCCCAGCAGTTCCTTTGCAATCAGCAACACATTTTCCCTTCTGTAAAACTCGACTTGAAGTTTTTTCATATCCAAATAAGTTAACTGTTACCATTTCTAATTTCCAGTACCGGTAACCGGTAACCAGTAACCGGAAACCGGGAACCGCCTTGCCCATTGCCAATTGTATCCTAATCAACTATATTTACGATCTCAAAAATAATCCTTGCTTAAAGAAATTGTAATAGGCATTCAATCATGGAGCGAAGCTCACCGTTTTATCAATCAGCACAAACTTTGGAAATGGGTTGTTGTCCCGGGGATCATTTACACTATTCTTTTTATCACCGCTCTTTATTTTGCAGGGAAATCCGCGACTGCCGTTACCGAATATTTTACGCACATTCTTGAATTGAGCAGCTGGATTCAAAAATTTCAAAACAGCCTTTTGGGTTTCCTCTTCACTTTTGCCGGTATCATCCTGTGGCTAACGTTGTTGCTCTTTTACTTTTCGTTTTTTAAATATTTATGCCTGATCATTGGTTCGCCGGTGTTTGCTTACCTGAGCAGGAAAACAGAATCTATTCTTGACAACAATGAACTCAAACCCGGTTGGGGAGGTATCGGCAAAGAAATTAACAGGGGAACCTGGATCGCATTAAGAAACTGTGGTTTGCAAACAATTTATCTCGCAGGGCTTGTTTTTTTATGCCTCGTCCCTGTAATCGGATGGATCACTCCTCTGATTGCACTCATGATTGAATTTCATTATCACGGTTTTTCCATGCTTGATTACGGGCTTGCCAGGAAAAAGTTTTCGGTTCCCGAAAGCCGCAAGTTTATCAACCGGCACCGGGGGCTAACTATAAGCAACGGGTTTTTATTTTACCTGGTGCATGCGGCGATCTTTTTTGCTCCTTCGTACGCAATCATTGCAGCTACCATTACTGTTAGTAAAGTAAAAGGCAGTTAATATGCAGAAGCCGGTTGTTTACCTGGTTCCCTCTTTACTGGATGAAACCGCCATTCATACAATCCCGGCGTATCTGGCGGGTTCCATAAAGAAATGCCAGGTATTCTTTGTAGAGAATGAACGGTCAGCAAGGCGCTTTCTCAAACAACTGTGGAAAACGCATCACCCAAATGAGGAATTGATCATCGATAATTTCGAGTGGTTTACCATACACAAGACAGAAGAGGAAGCTGTAAAAGCGTTCAGGCAAAAACTTGGCGAAGGAAAAAACATTGGAATTATTAGTGAAGCCGGCTGCCCCGGCGTAGCGGATCCCGGCCAATTGCTGGTAGCGGCCGCCCAGGAAATGAATATCATTATAAAGCCATTGGCGGGCCCGAATTCCATACTGCTTGCATTAATGGCCAGTGGCATGAACGGTCAGCAATTCCAGTTTGTGGGCTACCTGCCAATCGATATTCAACAACGATTGCAATCACTCAAAGAGCTCGAAGCAGAGTCAAAACGAAAAAACTGCACGCAAATATTCATAGAAACGCCTTATCGCAACAACCAGTTGATTGAGGTCCTCGTGAAAACATGTAAACCTTCCACACGCTTGTGCATTGGGGTCGATATTACCGGGGAAGATGAATGGATAAAAACTAAATCGATCGGGGAATGGAAAAAGGAAAAAGTAGATATTCATAAAAGGCCCGCCATTTTCCTGCTCCTGGCGCCATGATTAAAAACGGCTATCAGGGTTCCTCATTGAAATTATGCTATCGACAATATACCTGGTATTGCCGCGCCACGGAATTATGCCATTGTATTCTTTGTAATGCAGGTCAAAAATTTTCCCCGAATTCATCTTAAGCACTTCAAACACTTCCTTGCTTTTGATCGAGAACTCGAATTCATTGGACTGTATCGATCCCACCGCTTTGGTCCTTAATCCCTCTTGTATCAATTTACCCTCATAGGTCTTAAATAACTGGCCTTTACGTACGGCATAATTTAAGTATCCTGACTTGACGCCGTCACTCGTATATGGAAAATAATACTTCCAATAGATGTATCCTGCCAGCACAAGGATCAAAATAATAACAAACGTTCGAAAAAACCTCCTGAAGCCTGAGCCCCTGCGCTTGCCCTCTTTTTTTAATTCATCCATACAAGGCTTTTATAACAAAAAATTTGTGATGCTAATCAATATAAATTATACATTTGTACTCAATTTACAATTTGTTTGTAAACGTGAATAATATTTTGACCCATACTAAACAAATGGCCTTTCACGGATCCAATACAAGTGGTGTATACGCTGTAGGTTACGATGTGTTTACCTTCAGCCGCCCCCGACGCCGTCCTGAATGCTGACAGGACGAACCCCTTACCACGGTCCCTGTCAGTGAACCTTTATCCGCAAACTCAATCAGGACTGGTCATCCCTACTATATTCAATTATTTACAACGTGGACAATCAAGAGATCATCATAAGGGTTGCTACCCAGGATGATAAAAAATATTCAACCATCATCACTGATGAAATGGAATCATCGGCGGCGGCCAGGGGTACCGGGATTGCTAAACGAAGCCCTGAATACATCGAGACAAAGATAGACGAGGGCAAAGCAGTCATTGCCGTTACCAAGGATGGGACCTGGGTGGGCTTTTGTTATATCGAAACCTGGAGTCATGGCGAATATGTTGCAAACAGCGGGCTGATTGTTGCTCCGGCCTTCAGAAAAAGTGGTGTGGCCAAAGCGATCAAGCAAAGAATTTTTAATCTGTCGAGAGTAAAATATCCTGAGGCTAAGATATTTGGACTTACTACGGGTCTTGCTGTAATGAAAATCAACAGCGACCTGGGTTATGAACCCGTAACCTATTCGGAACTGACACAAGACGAAGCATTCTGGGCCGGCTGCAAGAGCTGTGTGAACTATGATATTCTCATGAGCAAGGAAAGGAAGAATTGCATGTGTACCGCCATGCTTTTTGACCCCAAGGATCATTATGAGCCCGAAGAAACCAAAGAATTTTTCAAAGAAAATGTAAAGGGCTTTGAACGATTGCTTCGTTTTAAGCAATGGAAACTATTGAAACCTTTCTTAAAAAAAGATAAGGGAAACAATGGCGGCAGCAAACCGAAGTCGCTGCTGCATCATTTATTTCATTTTTGATTCCACTGCTGAGGGCTGAGGCCATTGCAAGGTCATCAAAGACAAATCATTTAATAAACTCCTGTTCAATTTATAATGAACCAGACAATGCAAACTTCTTCAGATTCATCTTTAGCGCCCGGAAGTAAAGTGGTTCTCGGCTTTAGCGGTGGTTTGGATACTTCCTATTGTGTAAAGTACCTGACGGAGGAGAAAGGCTACGAAGTGCATAGTGTTATAGTAAATACGGGAGGTTTCACCGCAGAAGAGTTAACCCAGATCGAAGCGCACGCTTATAACTTAGGAGTTAAGTCGCACAAGACCGTTAATGCTATAAAAAGTTATTATGACAGCATCATCCGGTATTTGATTTATGGAAATGTACTAAAAAACAATACTTACCCATTAAGTGTCTCGGCGGAAAGGCTCAGCCAGGCACTGCATATTGCCGACCACGCCAATGAATTGAAAGCCGATGCCGTTGCCCATGGAAGTACCGGCGCAGGAAATGACCAGGTGAGATTTGACATGATCTTTCATATTATGATCCCCGGCATCGCTATTATCACGCCGATCAGGGATTTGAAATTAAGCCGCGAAGAAGAGATCGAATACCTGAAAAGCAAAGGAGTGGAAATGAATTTTGCCAAAGCCATTTACTCCATCAACAAGGGATTGTGGGGTACCAGTGTCGGAGGTAAAGAAACACTGTCCTCAAAGGGAATATTACCCGAAGAAGCCTGGCCCACGCAGGTTACAAAAACGGGTAGCGAAGAAGTGAAGCTGTATTTTGAGAAAGGCGAATTGAAGAGCGTTAATGATAATAGTTTCAATCATCCATCAGAAGCAATTCAATTTTTGCAATCTATCGCGGGACCTTATGGAGTCGGAAGAGACATTCATGTTGGCGATACTATAATAGGAATAAAAGGGCGTGTGGGTTTTGAAGCAGCGGCGCCGATGGTAATTCTGAAAGCGCACCATGCCCTGGAAAAACATGTGCTCACTAAGTGGCAACTAAACTGGAAGGACCAGGTTGCACAATTCTATGGCAACTGGCTTCATGAAGGACAAATTCTGGATCCTGTAATGAGAGACATGGAGGCATACCTGGAGAGCAGTCAGCGAAACGTTACAGGTGAGGTGTATGTATTGCTGCAACCATATCGCTTCCAGGTGATCGGAATTGAAAGCAAGTTTGACCTTATGAATAGCAAATTTGGAAAATACGGTGAAATGAATGCAGGTTTCACCGGCCAGGATGTGCGTGGTTTCAGCCGCATTTTTGGCAACCAGACAATGATTTACCACCTCGTGAAAACGGATACCGCTCAGAAGGCGGAATAGAAATGTTAATTGATCCTTTAAACACTTAATAAGCTGGCATGGCAAAGAAATCACCTTTAACTCCGAGGGTCAGCACGAAGATTTCGCCGGCGCTTGCAAGCCGGGCGAAGCGGGCGAATGGACGGCAGCATTCTATTAAAGTGGGCATCATTGGAAGCGCCGGTTATACGGGAGGAGAATTGATAAGATTGTTGTTAAACCATCCTTTCTCGGAATTAACATTCATTAATAGCCGCAGCAATGCAGGAAAATTAATTCATGAAATACACAACGACCTGATAGGTGAGACACAATTAAGGTTTACCGACGACCTGAGTTTTTTGGCAAGTGGAGCGATTGATGTTCTTTTCCTTTGCCTGGGTCATGGAGAATCAAAGAAATTTATTGCAGAACACAAAATAGGCGGCAAAACAAAAGTAATTGACCTCGCCAATGATTTCCGGCTCTCAAATAAGGGTGAACGCCCCACTATCAATGGAAAGGAGGTCGTCTATGGCCTGCCTGAACTAAACCGCGACCAAATAAAAAAGGCACAGCATGTTGCCAATCCCGGTTGCTTTGCAACTTCCATACAATTAGGATTATTGCCATTGGCCAAAGCAGGACTTCTTGACGAGATCTACACGACCGGCATTACCGGTTCCACCGGTGCGGGACAGTCCCTGGCACCCACATCGCATTTCAGCTGGAGGGCAAATAATATCCAGGCATATAAAACACTAACGCATCAGCACCTCGATGAGATCGGAGAGTCATTGCTTCAGCTACAACCCGGAAGTGACATACAACTGAGTTTTGTACCCTGGCGGGGTGACTTTACCAGGGGCATTTTTATAAGTTCAACCATCACATGTGAGCTTAATTTAAAAGATTTGAATAAACTGTATGATGATTACTACAGGGGGCATCCGTTTACCCATGTAAGCAAGGATGCTATTTATTTGAAACAAGTTGTGAATACAAACAAGGCTGTTATTCACCTTGAAAAAGCGGGAACCAAGCTTGTAGTACATTCTACGATTGATAATCTACTGAAAGGCGCAAGCGGCCAGGCTGTGCAAAATATGAACTTAATGTTTGGATTGGATGAAAGCATGGGCCTGAGATTGAAGCCCTCGGGTTTTTAATTGAATCGTTGTGGTTAATGGAATAAATTTTTAATTCTGAAATCTGTCAATTTATAATATGAAACTATTTGATGTCTATCCCATCAACAATGTCACGATTACAAAGGCGAGGGGATCGTATGTATGGGATGATCAGGGTGAACAATATCTTGACCTGTATGGAGGTCATGCTGTCATCAGCATTGGGCATAATCATCCGCATTGGGTCACCCGGATAGAAGATCAGCTTGAGAAGATCGCTTTCTATTCCAATTCGATCAAAATTCCGTTGCAGCAGGAGCTGGCAGAAAAGCTGGGAAAAATTTCGGGTAAAGCGGATTATCAATTGTTTCTATGTAACTCTGGAGCTGAAGCCAACGAAAACGCATTTAAACTGGCTTCATTTCACAACGGCAGAAAAAAAATTATTGCTTTCAGCAAGAGCTTTCATGGCAGGACTTCATTGGCTGTGGCAGCTACTGACAATAAGAATCTTGTTGCACCGGTAAATGAGACAGAGAACGTAATATTTCTTCCTTTCAATGATGAAGATGCCCTCGCAGAATGTTTCAAAGAAAATGGAAACGAAATATCGTCTGTCATTATTGAAGGCATACAGGGCGTGGGAGGCATCAACGTTGCTGATGACTCATTTCTGAGAAAGATCCGTTCGCAATGTGATGAGTATGGTGCCGTTTATATTGCTGACAGTGTCCAATGTGGTTATGGCAGAACGGGTAAATTTTTCAGTCATGATTTCGCAGGCGTAAACGCTGATATTTATTCGATGGCTAAAGGAATGGGTAATGGTTTCCCGGTGGCGGGTATCATCGTCGCACCGCATATCAAGCCAAAGCATTTTATGTTGGGTACCACATTTGGTGGCAACCACCTGGCCTGCGCTGCCGCATTAGCCGTGTTAGAGATAATTGAAAAAGAAAAGTTGATGGGAAACGCGGTGATGATCGGAAAATACCTCCGCGAAGAGCTATCAGCTATTCCGGAATTAAAAAATGTGCGAGGACGCGGGCTGATGATTGGTTTTGACACACCGGATCAGCTAAAGGATCTGAAGAAGAATTTATTGACCAATCAGAAAATCTTTACGGGCGAGGCCAAACCAAATGTGATTCGTCTTCTTCCATCTCTTGCACTAAAGAAAAGAGACGCGGAGCAATTCATAGAATCGATAAAAGAAGAAATTCAGCAAATATTATCTCCAACGCCTTTAAACCTGTCATGAGAAATTTTACATCTGTAAACGATTTGAAAGGTTCTCAGGCCGATGAGGACCTACCAGGGGCCATTGACGGATTGGTGCAAAAAGCCCTCGAGTACAAGGCTGATGCCTTCAAAGACAGAACACTTGGAGCTAATAAACGAATCGGTTGTTTGTTTTTAAACCCAAGCATGCGTACAAGACTGAGCACACAGATAGCTGCGCAAAACCTGGGCATGGAATCAATCATTTTTAACGTAGGCAATGAGGGTTGGGCACTGGAATTTGAAGAGGAAGCCATCATGAGTGGAAGTACCGTAGAACATGTGAAGGACGCTGCCCCGATTTTTGGAAAATATTTCGATATCCTCGCTATCAGGACATTTCCATCGCTGAAAAACCGTGAAGATGATTACAGTGAACTCTTCATTAAACAGTTTATTAAATATGCAGGGATCCCTGTTGTCAGCCTCGAAAGCGCGACCCTTCACCCCCTGCAATCATTGACGGATATTCTCACCATAATTGAAAATTTTTCGGATAGCAGACACTCAGCACAACCGAAAACCAAAAATCCTGCGGCCGCCGAAGGCTTGCCGCAGGCGCGGCAAAAACCTAAAATTGTTTTAACCTGGGCTCCCCATGTAAAACCTTTACCACAATGCGTCGCCAATAGCTTTGCCCAATGGATTAATGCATGGGGTGAAGCGAATTTTGTTATAACCCATCCCGAAGACTACGATCTGGATGAGCAGTTCACCGATGGGGCAACGATTACCCGGGACCAGGATGCTGCATTAAAGGACGCCGATTTTGTATACGTTAAGAACTGGAGCACCTATCATGATTATGGGCGCATCTACTGCAACGATCCCGCATGGATGCTCACCAATGAAAAATTAAAGCTGACCAGCAATGCAAAAGTGATGCATTGTTTGCCGGTAAGAAGAAATGTGGAACTAAGTGATGAAGTGCTGGACGGACCGAACAGTATCGTTACGCAGGAAGCGTCAAACAGGGTATGGGCGGCCCAAGCGGTCCTTTCAGAAATATTAAAGAACAGTGGATAAGCTGTATGTCATAAAAATCGGGGGAAATATTATTGATGAAGAAGCAAAGCTTTCTTCATTCCTGGAAGATTTTTCATCGGTCAACGACAAAAAAATACTGGTGCACGGAGGAGGTAAGTTGGCGACGAGAATGGCGGAACAATTGGGGATTGAACAAAAGCTCATTGATGGAAGACGGATAACAGACGCGGAAACGTTGAAAATCGTTACCATGGTTTACGCCGGTTATATCAATAAGAATATTGTTGCAAGATTGCAGTCCAGGAATTGCAACGCTATGGGACTATGTGGCGCGGATGGTGATGTCATATTGGCGCACAAACGGCAGCACCCCGTACTTGACTACGGTTTTGTAGGAGACATTGATGCAATCAATACCGATTTAATCGCCGGCCTGCTGCAAAAAAATATTGCCATTGTATTTGCTCCTCTTACTCATGATCACCAGGGACAATTACTCAATACAAATGCGGATACCATTGCCCAGGAAATTGCAACGGCAATGAGCGGCCTCTATGATGTGCATTTAATCTATTCATTTGAAAAGGCGGGAGTCTTATTGGATGTAAATGATGAATCAACCGTAATAAATAAACTCGAATGGGAATACTACCAGCAATTAAAGACTCCATCCAATGGTAACAAGACGAAAATATTTGCCGGCATGATCCCAAAACTGGATAATGCATTTACGGCTCTGAACAACGGCGTGAAAAAAGTAATTATCGGTAAAGCTGAGGAATTAGAGGAACTGATTGCCGGTACCTGCGGAACAACCATTACCAATGAATAATAAAATAGATATCCTGTATTCCGATGCTGTCGGGTTGTTAAAAGAACTTATTGCCACGCCTTCGTTTAGTAAAGAGGAAGATGAGACTGCGGGCATACTTTGCCGTTTTATCGGTGAAAGGGGAATTCAGCATTCCCGGGTTGGGAATAACGTGTATGCTCTGAATAAATTCTACGATGGTAGCAAGCCAAGTGTACTACTCAATTCTCATCATGATACGGTAAAACCAAACAAGGGATACACCTTCGACCCATTCTCTCCATTTGAAAAAGACGGGAAGTTGTTTGGTCTTGGCAGCAATGACGCAGGTGGCTGCCTTGTATCACTACTGGCCACATTTCTATATTTCTATGACAAAGAAGGAATGAATCATAATGTGGTATTTGCGGCAAGTGCTGAAGAAGAGATTAGTGGTGTGAATGGAGTTGAGCTGGTACTCCCCTACCTTGGCAAATTGGACTATGGCATTGTTGGAGAGCCGACAAAACTGGAAATGGCGGTTGCAGAACGCGGTCTTATGGTGATCGATTGTACCGCCGAAGGTAAATCGGGTCATGCGGCGAGGAACGAAGGTGAAAATGCATTGTACAAAGCTGTTGACGATATCACGTGGTTGCGAAACTATAAATTCGGAAAAGTTAGCCCGCTTTTGGGTGAATCCAGGCTGACAGCAACAGTGATCAATACGGAAAATATCCAGCACAATGTAGTACCGTCTCAGTGCAAATTTGTGATTGACGTGAGGGTAAATGAACTCTATACATTTGAAGAGATCCTGGATTTGTTAAAGAATAATCTCAAAAGCAAATTCAAGCCACGCACCACCCGTATGAAATCGACTTCGATTCCGCTGGATCACTTGTTGGTAAAAGCCGGAATAACCCTTGGCCGGGGATACTTCGGTTCCCCTACTACATCCGACAAGGCGCTAATGCCGTTTGCCACCTTAAAAATGGGACCGGGCGACAGTGCCCGCAGCCATACTGCTGATGAATTTATTTACCTAAATGAGATAAAAGAAGGGATAGTAACCTATGTTAAGTTGGTAGAACAGTTATTGTAGTTACCGGTTACCGGTTGTCAGTTACAGGTGCTGGTTACCAGTTACAGGTTACGAGTCGTTCGATCACATTCGTGTATAAACATTAATTTAAGTTCGCAATACACCATTTATGAAAAGTTACAGGGATTTGGAAATATATAAAGAATCGAAGGGACTGGCAATTGAAATCCACAAAATGACTTTGCAGCTTCCGAAGTTTGAACTATTTGAAGAAGGAGGGCAGATAAGACGTTCGTCAAAATCTGTGACTGCTATGATTGTTGAAGGTTATGCGAGAAAAAGGTATAAAGGTGATTTTGTTAAATATCTCGTTTATGGACAGGCAGAATGTGACGAAACAATGGTACACCTGGATTTCTTATTTGAAACGCAATCATTAAAAGACAAAGATTGCTATCAAAAATTCCGTACCGAATATGAAATGTTAAGTAAGAAAATTAATAAATTCATTCAATGGGTCGAAGAAAACTGGAATGAATTTCCGGCTAAAGAAACCGGAAACCCGTAAC
>Ga0207701_10000585_pt1 | contig 38037 bp, 31 predicted proteins | sample KBSSwiSSwithPhiX_FD_184294 | JGI IMG/M metagenome (GOLD analysis project Ga0207701, IMG submission 184294) | Switchgrass rhizosphere bulk soil microbial communities from Kellogg Biological Station, Michigan, USA, with PhiX - S5 (SPAdes) (version 2) | ecosystem: Environmental > Terrestrial >... | reverse complement strand
ATGCGACGCACCACGAGCGGCTCATCGAGCGGACGCGAGCCGAGCCAGGCTTCGTACTGACCGAGCGCCGCCGTCGCGCCCGACGACGCGATCGTCGCGTCGACGGCGAGCGAGAGGGCCGGCAGGCTGCGCGGATGCGCAGCCAGGAACGGGCGGGCGGCGCCGGCGGCCACGGTGAACTGCCCTTCGGCAATCCGCGCCCAACCGTTCGTCATCGCGACGGCTTCATCCACGCTGGCGGCAGTGATTGGTCGCGGCGCGGGTGCGTGTTGCGGCTGCGCCTGCGGGGCCGGCGGCTTCGGGGGCCGCTCCTGCGGAGCGGCAAGGAGCAGGGCGGGGAACAACATGAGCGCGGACAGGAATCGGGCAGTCATAGGCGCGTGAATCGCTCCAAACGTGTCATGTGAGACGCGGGCCGGGCGGTGCCAATGCCGGTTTCGACTGCGGGGAGGCTCGAACGGTTGGAAGTGTAGACTGAAACCCGATGGACGTCTTTCTCGATCCGGCCTTCGAGCCTGAATATCGCGGGCACCCGCTGGTCCTCGCTGACGTTGGCGCTCGCGGCGGGCTCAAGGCGAACTGGGCTCAGGCCACCCGCCACCTTCGCGTCATCGGATTCGAGCCCGATCCCCGGGAATACGAGCGCCTCTCGCGCAGCGCGGCCGGCAACGACGGCCGCACGGTGGTGCTGCCGATCGCGCTCCACAATCACGAGGGCCGTCTTCCGCTCTACGTCGCCCGGGACCGTGGCCTGACGTCCATCCTCCAGCCGAACCGGCCGTTCGTCGACGCATTTCCGGATTCCGCGCGCTTCGATACGACCGAGGTGCAGGAGCTCGCCGTGGATACGCTCGACCACCAGCTCGAGCGGCACGGCCTCAACGATGTCGACTTCATCAAGGTCGACACGCAGGGCAGCGAGCTGTTCGTCCTGCAGGGCGCCTCTCAGGTACTGGGTCAGCACGTGGTCGGCGTCGAAGTCGAGGTGGAGTTCGCGTCGATCTACGGCGGGCAACCGTTGTTCGCCGACGTGGATCGCCACATGCGCGAGCACGGGTTCGACCTGTTCGATCTGCGGCGGGTGTACTGGAAGCGCGACGCGGGACAGTCACTCGGTGGACCCTACGGACAGATCGTCTGGGCCGACGCGCTCTACCTGAAAACCCTTCCGGCGATCTCCGGAGTGATCGCGGAGCGCGCGGCGGAGGCGCGAAAGAGCAAGCTCCTCCGGGCGCTGTCCGTATCTCTGTTGTACGGCTATCACGACCACGCGCTCGCGATCGCACGCGGGAGCGGCGATGTGCTCTCGGCGAAGGAAACCGCGCTCATCGAGGCGCGTATCACGGCCGGGGGCCGCCCGGCCAGCGAGATCCCGCAGTTCCCCGGGCGTCGACAGTTGGCTGCCATCTTCAAGCGGCTCTGGGAGACGTGCCGTCCTCCCGCCGAGGGCTGGTCGATCAGCGATTCCGAGGTGGGGAACCGGCGGTAGGCTCGCTGGAGGCCGGATCAGCCGGCTCCATGTCCAGCGACTCCAGCGGTTCGGGGGTGGCCACGATCTCGCCCGCCATCTCGACCTGGCTCTGATCCGGCTGCGGCATCCGTCCTTGCGTGCGAACGAGCAGCCGGTCTCTCACCGACTGCATGATGCGCAGCTCACCCGGATGGAAGAACCCGGTGGCAAACAGGACCAGCGCGTACGTCACCATCGTCAACACGCCGCGCGCGATCAGGCCCACGAGGGCCGGCACGTTCGCCGGCGCGAACCACATGGCGCACAGCGCGCCCGCCAGGCCCGCGCCCGCGATCCGGAGCAGCCGGCCCCACTCGTACGAGATCGGGTAGCACCGCAGCGAGAAGCCGACGGTCACGAGCGCGAGCGTGCCGTACGCCGTCGCGTTCGCCCAGGCCGCGCCGATGGTTCCGTACCGTGGAATCAGAAAGGCGTTGGCGGCGAGGCTGACCGCCGCGGCGATTCCCGTGGCGACCGGGTAGATCACCGTCCGCTTCGTGATGATGATGCCTATCGATCCGACGAGGTACACGCCCTGGAACATCGCGCCGAGCGCGATCCACGGCGTCACGTCGGACGCGTGATGAAACTGCTTCGTGGTCGTGAGGCGCAGCAGATCCGGCGCCGCCCCGGCCAGACCCGCCACCAGCAGCACGAGCACGAGCATCACGTACGTGGAGACCGTGCTGTACGTCCGCCTGGCGTCCTTCTCGTGCATCACGCTCAGGAAGAACGGCGTCCACGCCGATTCGAAGGCGCTCAGGAACAGTTTCGGCGCCATGCCGAAGCTGGCGCCGACGGAGTACACGCCGACGTCGGCGAGCTTGGCGTACGCATTCAGAAACGTCCGGTCGGCCAGCGCGATAACCTGGTTCGCGATGCTGTGCGGGATGCGCGGCAGGCCGAACCCGAGTGCCTCGCGCAGCACCTCGCGGGAGAACGCCGGGCGGATCAGCGGCCACACCCAGAGGCTCAGAATCGGCGTGAAGATCGCCGTGACGACGAGATCGGCGAGCACGACGCCGAAAACCCCCAGATGCCCCGCGATCACGAACACGAGCCGCATCACCAGGGTGCCGGCCGATCGTCCAAACCCGAGCGCGACGAACTTGCCGGTGCGTTCGCTGATCCGCAGCACGTGGAACGGCATGAAGTAGAAGCCGGTGACGAACGTGTTCGCCAGCACCATCCGAATCAGCCACGCGCGTGTGTCCGTGCCGAACAGCAGCGTGCTGAGCCGGCCGGCGCCAGCGACCACCACGCACAGCAGCGCGCCGTTGACCACGAGCAGGAAGAAGAAGACGGTGCTCGCGAGTTGCTGACGCGAGAACTGATCCTTGCAGTCGTAGTAGAGCCGCATGAACGCGGTGTCGACGCCCCACCGGAACGTGACCTTGGCCACGGCCTCGACCATCAGGAGCATCGTGATCACGCCGTAGTCCTCCGGCGTGAGATAGCGCGTGTAGATCGGCAGCAGCAGCAGGCTGGCGATCGAGGTGGCGGCATCGCCGAGCCCGTACACCGCGAGGTTCTGGAAGAGGTTCTTGATACGCGAGAACACGGCGCCTACTCTCGGGAGGCCGGGATGGCGGGCAACACCGGCGCCGGCGGCTCGCCGTCGCGCGCGCCAAACTTGTCCACGAGCACCGCGCGGTCGCCGTCACCGGTTTCCGTCACCTCGAAGCGGGCGACGACGGCACGGTGCGGGTACGCCGCCAGCACGTCGCGAATGACCCGGCCCTCGTATCCGACGTACGGCGACGCGTATGTGAGCACATATCGCACATCGTCACGGGACGTGCGGTCGTCGTAGTTGCCGAAATGGTTGCCGACGAACACGGGCCTGATCCGATTGTCGAGTGACAGGCCGTTGGCCAGCTTGCCGTGGACCAGCGTGCCGGCCGGCAGCAGGCGGCCCACCAGCAGCGACGCCTCGTAGTTCCTCGTCGTCCTGCGCACGGCCCACTGTGCGAACTGCGCGAGGTCGCCCGCCACAATCGCGAGCACGAGCGCCGCGACGGTCCACGCGGGCCACTCGCCGGGCACGAGCCGATCGGCCCGGCGCCGCCAGACCCACGTGAGCGCCACGCCACAGGCAACCGCCAGGGGCACCGACATTCGCACCGCCTGGCTCAGTTGACCAGCGACGACGTCGGCGAGCAACGTCAGGCGGAAGGCCGTGCCGATCACCAGGTAGCAGAGGAACACGACGACCGGCGCCGCCACCCAGGGGAGACGCTCCGCGGGTTGGCGGGGACTGTCCCCCGTCGAAAGGTAAGGGGGACAGTCCCCCTTCCGGCGGCCAACGAGCAGCGCTGCCAGGGCGATGAGCGCCGGGATCAGCATCACGTAGCGGCGCTCGTTCCCCGCATCGTGCACGGCGAGCTCGACAAAGCCGACGAGCAGCCAGAGCACGAGCAAGCGCGCGGCCGGCGAGGCGCGGCGCCATTGCGACAGCACCACCAGCGTCGCGAGGCTCGCAGCCACCAGGTCCGCCCACATCCGTGTGAAGAATCCCTGGACGAACGGCAGCCACGAGATCCGGTCCATCAACGCGCGGACGGTGTACGACGGCTTCCTCGTGACCGACATCTGCCAGTTGTAGAAGCGGTAGTCGGTCCAGTGCGGCACCACGAACAGGACGACCACGCACGCGGCGCTCGCCGCCATGCCGACGAGCGTCGCCACCGCCCCGCGCGCGTCGTCGGCGGATGGGGAATCGACCGACACGATCGCCCGCAGTCGAGCGCTCCTGGTGAGCGCCAGGGTCAGCAGGGCATCGAACACGATCGCGGCCACGAAGAATGCGGCGGCCGCCTTCGTGAACCACGCCAGCGTCACCATCGTCCCAGCGACGTAGCCAAACGCGGGGCGCCACCGTGTCATCGCGTAGGCTGCCCATCCCGCGACGATGAAGGCGGTCATGGTCGATTCCATGAGCGCCGCGCGGTTCCACATGACGAAGACGTAGTTGGTCGAGAGCAGCCAGGCGCCCACCATCGCCGCGCGCCTGCCGCCGGCGGCCCACAGGCCGATGGCGAGCGCCGCGGCGGCGAACAGGCCCGAGGCGGCGGGAACGACGCGCGCCTGCCACGTCCCGACGCCGAACTCGCGGAACGCCGCGTACTCTAGCGCGGTGAAGACCGGCGCCACGAACACCGGGTTCCAGGCATCGGTTCGCCATGTGCCCCAGAGCGCGCGATTGCGGGCGTTGTGCGCCCACGCGCCCTCGTCGTGCCACACGATGCCGACGGCGCCATGAGCGGGCGGATCCGCGGTGAGCCAGACGAGCCGGAGCGCAGTCCCCAGCAGGAGCGCGAAGGCGATGCCCGCGGCCGCGTGCCTCGTCGTGGGCGACACGTCAGCGCGTGTTCCGCGGGCGGAACCGCAGCAGCGCGAGGAAGCACCAGCCAGGCACGGGGACCAGCCGCGTGAGCAGCCGGTGGAGCCAGGCGCGCGACTCGGGCCGGCGCCGGATCCAGGGCGTGACGACCGGCAGGGTGGGGAAGATGCCGCCGCGGCTGACCAGGTCGAACCCGGCGCGATCGGCGAGCCGCATGTACTCGGCGAGCGGGCGATCCCCGGGGTGCTTCACCTCGCTGGCGGTGCGAATCAGGCGGCCCCGCAGCAGGAAGTTCAGTCGCGACTGCAGGTGCGCGAGGTTCGGGACCGAGACGAGCATCTCGCCATCCGGCGTGAGCACGCGGCGGAGCTCCTCGAGCGCGCGCGGCTGATCGGCGAAGGACAGGTGCTCGAGAACGTCGAGGCAGAGAACCCGGTCGAAGCTCGCCGCGCCGTAGGGCAGCGCCATCAGCGATCCGCGGATGACGTGCGCGGAGCTGTAGTTGTCGTCGACGCCAGCGATGCGCAGGCGACCCGCGTAGGACTCGACCAGCACCCCCTCGCCGCAGCCGGCGTCGAGCACACGCGTGCCGGGCGGCAACCGATCGAGATACCGGCGGACCCAGGCCAGCTTGGCCATGTAGGTCGGGTAGTAGTCCCAGTCGGGGCTGGGGCTGCGATGGTAGTCGCCTCGAGTGGCGTACTCGCCCGTCGCGCCTGCCTTCACGGCTTGGGCTGCTGCTGCGTCTGCGAAGGCGGGGGCAGAACGCCGGGTTGCGGCGCGGTGAACTGGCCGGGGTCCGGCTGCGTCGGCGGCGCGCTTGGCTGACCGGTCAGCGCCGATGCCGGGTCCGCCGGATTAGGCGCGTACGGCGTCACGCCAGGTGTGGTCATCGGCGGCGGAGGGCCGGCGGGGGATCCTGGGGTCGCTCCCTCCCGGCCATTGCCCTGGAAAACGGGCGCGGCGGTGTTCGTGGGCGTCGTCTCGCTCAAGTCGTCGTTGGCGAGCGCGGTCGGGTCGGGCGCGGGCTCGTAGACCGGCGCTGGCGGCGCGGGTCCGGCGCGCAGCGGGCCCACCGGCGCGCTGGCGACGCTCGTGGGCAGGATCAGGATGCGGTCGTAAATCGACGCGCCGCGCGAGGCCGCGGGCCGCGGCGCCGCGATGTACCCGGCCACGGAGCGGAGCAGCGTCGCGAGCGCCTTGGCTTCGGGCACGTTGCGAAGCTCGAAGTTATCCGGCGCCCCGGCTACCCGCTCGAGGTTCACGATTCGCGTGCCGCCGACCCGGGCCCACTCCGCGAGCACTTGCCGCAGAGTGGCGTTTCTGGCGACGACGGTGGCGCGGCCGTCGGCGATGCTGACCGTGACGTCCGCCCTCGCGGTCACCGGGATGGACAGACAGAGGGCGAAGGCGAGCAGCCCGACGCCGACGCGGCATGGCTCGGACATCGGGTCAAGTATACCGCCCTAGAAAAGCTTGGTCACCCAGAGGGGCGAGTCTTTCTTGGGCAGGTCGCAGGACCGGCAGATGGCGGGGCCGCCGCTCTCGAGGTGCTCGCGGCGAAGGGCCCTGTAGGTGCCGGAGTTCCAGATTTCGCTGATGGTGTGGGTGCGCAGGTCGCCGAGGATCGTGCTCCCGTCGAAGTCGGCGCAGCAGAGCGACACGCGCCCGTCCCACAGCGCCGTGAAGGTCAGCCACGGCCGATAGCAGGGGTAGTTGACGTCCGACTTCTGATTCAGCGTCCCGGCCCAGTTGTGCAGGTCGGTGATGTGAATCTTGTCGGCCTTCGTGCGCCAGTGCTCGATGAAGGCGTGCTCGTCCTCCGAATTGTTCTGCCGGACGAACGAGAGGATCAGCTTCGGCCGCCGCCGGCCCGCCTGCTCGCGCAAGGCGAGCAGCCGCTCGATGTTGGCGATCACCTTGTCGTACTTCAGTCCGACTCTCGTCGACTCGAAGACCTCTTTGCCGGAGGCGTCGACGCTGATGTTGATGGCATCGAGTCCCGCCTCGATCATCCCGCGCGCGGCCGCCTCGTTGATCAGCGAGCCGTTGCTGATCATGCCGACTTGCGGGATGCCCTTCTGCTTGGCGTAGCGCACCTTCTCGACCAGCGCGCGATCGACGAAGGGCTCGCCGTAGTTGTGCATCCGGACGTGGCCGATGCCGAGCGCGGCGCACTCGTCCACGATCTTCGTGAACAGCGCCATGTCCATGATCCCCTGCTTGCGCTCCATGTCGTCGCGCGGGCAGAACACGCACTTCGCGTTGCAGATGTTGGTGCTTTCGATCTGGACGATTTCAGGCAGCGGCGCCTCGTCTCGATCGGTCGAGAGCAGCACCCGCTTGACCAGCCGGGCGTTGCGCTTGAGGATCGCCTCGGTGCCCTTGCGCGCCTGACGTCGCAGTCGCTGCAGCACTCCTATTGCCTCCGGAAATCGTCGATCACGTCGGCCAGGATCGCGTCCAGGTCCGTGCGCGGCTCGTAGCCGACCAGCGCGTGAATCTTCGACAGGTCGGGCACACGGCGGGGCATGTCCTCGAAGCCCGACTCGTACGCCTGATCGTACGGGATCGTGACGATGGGCGAGCCGCTGGCGGTGAGCGCGCGGACGCGCTCGGCCAGCGCCATGATCGAGATCTCCTGGCTGTTGCCGACGTTGAAGACCTCGCCCACCGCCCGCGGCTCGTCCATGAGCCGCAGCAGCGCGCCGACCACATCGCGCACGTGACAGAAGCTGCGTGTCTGCGAGCCGTCGCCGTGCACGGTGATCGGCTGGCCCGCCAGCGCCTGGCGCACGAAGTTGGGAATCACCATGCCGTAGCGGCCGGTCTGACGCGGCCCCACGGTGTTGAAGAACCGCACGATGACGACAGGCAGCTTCCGTTCCTTCCAGTACGCGAGCGCGAGGAACTCGTCGATGGCCTTGCTGCAGGCATACGCCCAGCGGTGCTTCGGCGTGGGCCCGAGGACCAGATCCGCGTCCTCGTGAAAGGGCACGTCGGTGCTCTTGCCGTACACCTCGGAGGTCGACGCGAAGATCACCAGCTTCTTCTTCTTGTTCGCGTGCTTGAGCACGACCTCCGTGCCGTGCACGTTGGTCTCGATCGTCCGCACGGGCTCTTCGACGATCAGCTTCACGCCGACGGCCGCGGCGAGGTGGAACACGACGTCACAGTCGTCCACCAGTTCGGCGAGCAGCGGCTCGTTCGTGATGTCGCCCACGACGTACTTGAAGGCCGCGTGCGCCTTCAGTGGCTCGATGTTCTGAATGGACCCCGTGGAGAGGTTGTCGATCACAAAGACCTGGTGGCCCGCGGCGAGCAGGGCTTCCGCCAGGTGTGATCCGATGAAGCCGGCTCCGCCGGTGATGAGCGCGCGCACGGTGTGTCAGTGTTTCGTGAGGCCGACGATCAGGTCGGCCGCCCGGCCCGCGGCGCCCCCGTCCGCCACCAGGCCGTATTGGGTGATGAAGGCCCGTCGGGCGGCGGTCAGCCGCTCACGTGTCTCACGATCATACAGCAGACCCTGTAGCGCGGGCCCGATGGCCTCGAGCGTCACCGCGCCTGCCATGGCCCCGGCATCCACGAACGGCGTGAGGTTGTTCGGCAGCGCGACGACCAGCGCTGGCACGTCGAGCAGCATCGCTTCGATAGCCGCCGTCGAGTTCACCGTAACGATCGCGTCGGCGATCGTCGTCAGGGCGCCCAGATCGACGGCGGGCGGGGACATCCGGACGTGCCGCGCGCCTCCGGCCGCCTGGAGGTACGGGTCCACTCCCTCGGCCGGGTGCGGCTTGACCACCAGCAGCACGTCGGGCATCGCGGCGGCCGCGCCGACGAGCGAGGCGAAGGCCGGCGCGATCTGCGTAAACTTCGAGGCGACCAGAACCACGCGCGTCGCCGGCGTCGCGCCCACCGACTCCCTCAGCTCGTTCCGCGCGGTGGCGTCGATCGAGCGAGACGCCGCCACGATCGTGTCGAGACGCGAGCTGCCGGTCACCGCCAGGCGATTGGAGGGAATGTGTCCCTCGCGCTCGAGGTGCTCGCGCGCGAACGCGTCGAACAGCAGCGTGCGATCGGGAGAGGGAAATCCCGAATCGGCAGGGTTTGCGTCCGACGGCAGGATCTCGTCCGGCTCGTGCAGGTAGTTCAACCAGTGCCGGTAGATGAGCCCGTGCTGTGTCGCGGCAACGGGAATCGCCCGTCGTCTCGATTCCAGCACCAGCGCGCGGCCCCACCCACCAGCCTCGGCGTACGTGACCACCGCGTCCGGCGAAAGGTGATCGAGCGCCGCGCCGGCTTCGTCCATGGCGCGGGCCGACCAGGGGAACTGCAGCTCCGCGATGCCTTCGAGCTCCGCCGAGACCAGCGGCCACAGGTCGCAGCCATCGATCGCGGCCGCCTCACGCAGGTCGCGGCTGCTGGTCAACGCCCTCGCCACCTGGCGCCGGTTGCGCCAGACCGATCGCGACGGTGCGAGCTCACGCCATCCCGAGTACGCGTCCACGGGCGTCACGGCGAGATCGCGGAAGTCGGGATCGGCGAACTCGCGGAGCCGATCGCGCCAGCCGCGCACCCTGAAGCTCGTGCGAGGCCCCAGGCCGACCAGCGACAGGTGGTCGGCGCCGACGCGCAGCTCGATGGCGCGAAGCACCGGCCCGATGTAGGCCTCCTCGCCGGCCCCGCCACGCGCGAACGCGCTGTGGACGAACGCCGCGACGCCGCCTTTCGTCACCGGGGGCGCGGAGCGCACGCGCAGTCGATCCGCCATCGCGGTGGACGTGTGAAAGACGGCCTTGGCGGCCTGTGTGAGGCGATCCGAACGCGCGGCGCCACGGCTGACGCCCTCGCATGAGATGCCGTGAGTGCGTGCCACTTCCGCGGCGACATGCGCGACGACGTGGTCCACGCCGCTGAGGTCCCATGTGGCGAACGCGCCGTCCGAGGCCGCCTTCCGGAGGGCATACAACGCGCGAAGGGCGCGGACGATGATGCGGCGCTTGTGCAGGTAGATCTCCGCGAACCACCAGAGCGAGTCGCCGCGATGCGTGAACCGATCGCGGAACCGGGCGCCGTCCACGCGCGCGTGGCGCAGCGACTTGATCCAGCGGTTGGCGTCGGCTTCGGCGCGCTCGGCATCCTCGGGCGCGATCAGCGCGTCCACTGACATGGCGCCCGGACCGGTACCAAGGCGCGCGCGGGTGCCTGAAACGGCGCGCGAGGTCATGGGCGCGGGACGGCGAGGGTGGACGCCAGCAAATCGCGCCCCGCCGCGACCACCATCTCGGTAGTGACGCCAACGAGGCAGTCGGGCGTGTGTCCCACGCAGCGCTCGGGAGGCTGGCGGATCCGGTTGCACGGGCTGCACGGCAGGTCCACTCGGACGATGCGATGGTCGGCGACCAGCGGCGCGTACCGCCACGGCATCGACGGCCCGAATACCGCCACGATCGGCGTGCCGACGGCGGCTGCCAGGTGCATTGGCCCCGTGTCGCCGGTCAGCAGGAGCCGGCACTGTGCGAGGATGCCCGCGAGAATCACGAGGTCGGACGGGCCATCGAGCCGCAGCGTTCGGACGCCGGCAGCGGCGAGGCGCGATTCGGCCTCGTCCACGAACGCGCGATCGTCAGGCCCGCCGGTGAGGACGACGGAGGCGTCCATCTCGCGCGCGAGCCGGCTGGCGGCCTCGGCAAAGCGTTCCGCTGGCCACTGCTTGATGGCGCGGCCCCCCGGCGTGTGCAGCGCCAGCAGCGATGCCGGGAGAATGCCGCCGGCCAGTTGCGCGAGCGACGCCCGTGCCGACGCTCGCGCACGATCGGGCAGCACGATGCGCGCTCGATCGAGTGCGGCGGCAGCCGGAGGCGCCGGCACCGAGCCGGCAGGCAGATCGAGGCTGCGCTCGACGAGCGCTGCCAGGTTGGCGGCGACGTGGCGCGTGGCGTCGTACGGCACGACGTCTGTCAGCAGCGGACCGCCGCCCGCAATGCCGAAGCCGACGCGGCGCTTCGCACCCGCCGCCCACGGCAGCAGGTTTGAGCGGATGTCGCCCTCGAGGTTGATCGCGAGGTCGTAGCGCCGGCCGCGCCAGCCCGCTGCCCGCCTCAGCAGGCCGCCTATGGATCCCGCGGTCGTGCCGCGCGCGAGCCACGGCGCGTCGAGCACTTCGACGCTGTTCACCGGGAGGAGCCCCGCCAGCGCCTCGTTCCAGCTCCCCACCACCAGATCGATCGTGGCGTCCGGAAGGCGTCGCCGAATTTCAGTGATGGCGCCCACCGACATCAGCAGGTCGCCGATGCGCTCGAGCCGCAGCAGGAGCACGCGGCGAGGCGTGGCGGGGGCATGCCCGCGCATGAGCCGTCCGGGCAGGGCCGCGACGCCGAGCGCAGTGTCCGCCAGGCCAACCAGCAGGCGCTCACGAGTGTTCTGGATGTCCAGATCGTCGAACATCGAGGGGTTCAGCGCACCGCGCCCACGCGGCGCACCTCCACGCGGTCCACCATAACACCGAGGTCGCGGTTGTCGTCGACGCCCGTGAGCGCTCGCGGGTTCCACGTCGTGCTGACCAGTCGGACGGTAACGGAATCAACGCTCGCCCCGGCCTCCGCCGCGAGCGCCGGCGGGATCTCGAAGACGTAGGGCGTCCGTTCGCGGCCGATGACGACCTTTCCGAGGGAGGTCGTGCCGAGGAAGACCTCCATTTCCGCCGGCGTCGCCTGCGGCGGACGTCCGCCGTTCTCCATCCAGATCACCAGTTCTCGAACGTCGGCGTCGACTCCGACCAGCGAGAGGTACGACTGCGCGCGGCTCCATCGGAACGTGCCGTGCTGGTCCCGCTCCTTCGCGTGGAACCGCACGACGTAGAGGTCGTCCATCGCGCCGATATCGAGCGCCAGGCCGTCCGGGTGCGGCACCGGGTCGACGAACCGGTAGATTCCGAAGTCGAACTCCTTGCGGCGCACGTGCGTCGGGTAGCCGTTCCTGAGCGACTCGTACTCGGGCACCTGGAACCGCTCGCCCGCGACGACTTCCACCGCCACCGCGCGCGAGAGCAGGTCCGTGCCGCCGCCTCCGAGGAAGTACACGTTGCGATGCGTCCCGCGCGCCCATCGAAGGAATTGCGCGAACCGGAGGCTGTCGGGCCTCGGCGACGCCAGCAGCAGCACCTGCTTGCCGTAGGTGTAGGCCAGCGGAAGCGCCAGCACGTGCAGGTCCGACGCGTTGCGAGACTCGACGACGAGCAGGTCGTCAGTCCCGAATCGCGCTGCGAGCTGTTCGAGTTTCGGGATGACGCCCGCGTATTCCACGTGCGATCGGATCTGACGTGTCGCGCTCCAGAAACTCCACGCCACCAGCGCCAGCAGCACGAGCCGCAGGCCCTGCCGGCCTGCGAAGGCCAGGCGCTCGACCGTCGACCCGCCGGGCCGGTCCGACGGCGCCAGCACGGCGCCGATGGCGAGGAGCGTCCCGGGAAGGATGATGGGCACGAACCGTCGCGCGGCCCAGAAGTGCTCCGGCACGATGCGCAGGTGATCGAAGACGAACAGGCCGATCCCGATGAAGACGACGAAGAACGACGGGTCGGTCCAGAATCGCCGCGTCATCAGCAGTGCGAGCCCGATGACGGCCGCGCCGATGGCCGCGGGAGGGACGTACCAGCCGAACGCTCGCAGCGAGTAAGCATCGTGCGCGGGGAGCGATCCGCCCGGCTGTCGCAGGAACCACGCGTAAGCGATCAGCACGACCGCAACGCTCAGGAGCAGCCGCGGCGCCCATGCGATGAGCAGCCGCCGAATCGCCGGACTGCGCCTGAACCAGGCCGCAACGGCGAGGACTATGATGCCCGCGCCGAACGCCACGCCCAGAGCAATGCGGTGGTGCGTGACGAAAATCCTCGGCAATACCGCGTACGGCGCGAGCCATCCCACCAGATACACAGCAAAGAGCGCCGTGCCGATCGCCAGCGGAAACAGGAACGCGAACCTGAGGCGATCGCCGGCCAGCCACTGCAGCACGACCGCGCCGACGACCAGCCCCGAGATCAGCACGGCGTCGAACCGTGCGAAGGGCAGCAGCCCCAGGATGATGCCTGCCACCGGCGCGAAGAACGCGTCGTCGTCGACGTGCGCGCGGGCCACGGCGAGCAACCCCGTCAGGCCGAGCGCCTGGGTGAGCATCTCTGAGTTGGGATAGCGCGCGTACCAGACCTCGATCACGTTGATCGCCAGCAGACCTGCGGCGGCGGCGCCCGCGGCCGGCCCGGCCAGCCGCGTTCCGAGAAAATACAGCGCCAGCACTCCGAGGGCAGCGGCGATCAATCCCACGTCGCGTGCGCCCGTCAGCCCCTCGACGCTGTAGCCGATCGCGATGGCCGTCGGATAGAGATGTGGAAACTGATCGACCACCGTGCCCGCGGCGGGGTCCAGCAGGAAGAAACCCATGAACCGCGGGCTGTAGTAGGGCTGACCGACGTACTGCGGGAAGAACAGCGATCGCGACTCGGCCGGCACCGACCGCGCGGTCTCGTCCACCGCGATCAGGCTGCCGCGCTGTGCGATCTGAATTCCCGCGTTCACGTAAACGCCCGGATCCTTGCCGCCGAGGATGTATTCGGCCGGCGGAGGATGAAGCCACCAGACCAGAGCCAGCAGTGCAATCGGCGCGATGGCGATTGCACCCGGCGGCGTCGCGTTTCCGAACCTGAGCCCTGTCCGCCAGTAGATCAGGATCGCCAGCGTGAGCGCGGCGTTGATCGCCAGCACGTGGGTGAGGTCGTATCGATGGAGCGCGGCGAGCGTGAGGGCGACGATGAGCGACCATGTGACGCTGAGCATCACCCCCCAGAACACCCGTTCGGCCGCGTCCAGCCGTTCACGTCTGGCACGATCCGCTGCCGGGATGCGATAAAGGGCGGCCCCCGGCGCGTAGCCGAGCAGGATGAGGGCGGCAGCCTGTTGAATCATCTTGGAGGCGATGAGAGTCTAACGCTGACGGCCGCGTCGTAGACCTCGTCGAACCGCTCCGCCGCGCGCTCCCACGTCGCGTCAGCGGTGGCCCACGCGCGCGCCGTTGCACCGAGCCGCACGGCGAAGGCCCGGTCGTCGAGGATGCGGCCGATGGCCCACGCCAGCGCCGGCACGTCGCGTTCCCCGACGAGCATGCCCGTCGTGCCGTCCTGCACCACGTGCCCGATCCCGCCTGCCGTCGTCGCCACGAGCGGCGTTGCCGAGGCCAGCGCCTCCATCACGACGTTGGGAAGCCCGTCCACGTTGCCGGCTTCATCCTTCACGGATGGCACCACGACCACGTCGGACGCCGCCAGCCCCGCCGCCACATCATCCTGGGTGAGGACCCCCGGCAGGAGGGCGCGATTCGCGATGCCGAGCCGCGCGAGCCGGTCGCGAAACTCGCCGTCGAGATCGCCTCCGCCGGCAAGGATAAGTCGAAGAGAAGGCCGTGACGGGGCGAGCAGCGCGAGCGTGTCGATCAGGTACTCGAACCCCTTCTTGCGAACGAAGCGACCGGCCGTGAACACGATCTCGGCGTCGCCCGGGATCTGCCAGCGGTGGCGCATCGCCGCCCGCGCGGCCGCATCGGGGCGGAATCGCGACACGTCCACACCGTAGGGGATGGTGACCGATGCGGACGGATTGGCGCCGAGGGCGTGCGCGCGCACGCGCAGGTCCTCGCTGCATGCCGTCACGGCGCCGGCCTGCGCGAACGTCCATCGCGCAACGCGCCCGATCGCCGCGTGCCGCTCGGCGAGGTACACGTCCGAGCCGTGCAGGCTGATCACGAGCGGCAGATCACGCGATGCGGCTGCCGCCATCGCGCCGCCAGGCACGACCCAGTGGCCGTGCATGAGCGTCGCGCCAATCCGCTTCGCCACCGTGCGCGCGGCACGCCAGCCGGCGGCCAGCGCCAGCGGCGTGGCCATCAGCGCCGCGCCGCGCACCGAGACGTCGGCCCGCAGGGCGCCGGCGTAGCCGAAGACGTTGAGCGACTGCGTCGGCGCGTAGCGGAACAGATGGAACGTGACGCCACCCTCGCGCGGAGGACGCGTCCAGCGAGGATGCCACGGCAGTACCATGTGGACGTCGTGGCCACGCGCGGCCATGCCGTGCGCGATCGGCTCCATGAACGTCCCGACCGTGTCGCCAGGGAACCGGGGGTACGACGTCGCCACCATCACAACGCGGTGGCGTGCGCTCACGAAGGGCTCCGCCCCAGTGACATCAAGCGCAGCCGCCACGGCGTCAGGCACGACTCCAGCAGCACGCCGCCGGACAACTTCGACACGCCCAGCCGTCGCTCGACGAAGATGATCGGCACCTCGCCGATCTGCGCTCCGCGGCGGTGCGCCTGGAAGAGCATCTCGACCAGGAAGGCGTAGCCGTCGGAGACGACGCGGTCGAGCGGAAGCTTCGCGAGCGCTTCGCGGCGCCAGCAGCGATAGCCGCTCGTGCAGTCCATCGGTCGCAATCCCGTGATGGCGCGGATGTAGCGGTTGGCGAACGTGCTCAGGATGATGCGCCGCAGGGGCCAGTTCACCACCGAGACGCCCCGCAGATATCGCGATCCGATCACCACGTCGTTCGTGCCGCACGCCGCGATCATCGCCGGCAGGTACTGCGGATCGTGCGACCAGTCTCCGTCCATCTGGCAGATCAGCGTGGCGTCGCTCTGGAGCGCGCGGCGAAGCCCGTCGACGTACGAACGCCCGAGGCCGCGCTGTCCGGTACGGTGCATGACCTCCACGCGTCCGGGGAACTCGACGGCCAGGGCATCGGCGACTTGTCCGGTGCCGTCGGGGGATTGATCGTCCACTACCATCACGCGCGTGCCCTCGTGCGCCAGCACGGCACGCACGAGGTCCGGCAGGTTGTCCTTCTCGTTGTAGGTCGGGATGACGACCAGCACCATAAGCGGGATTTTCTCAGGAAACCGGCGTGCGAGCCAGCGCCGCGCCGCGAAGTGTCGCCAGCACCGCCGCACCGATGATGAGCGCGGGATCGACGACGGGAATACGGAAGCGTTCTTGCGGGAGAAAGATCAGGCACGCGAGGACCGCGGACGCGAGGAGCAGCCACAGCGCGGCAGGCCCGGTCCGGCGTCGCCAGAGTGCCAGCAGACCGGCGAGGCCAGGCACCACCAACAACCCGTACGACACCCACGATGCGATTCGAAAGAGGCGCGAGTGCAGCATGTACGACGGGCCGACGGGCACCCATAGATAAAAGAGCTTCTTGAGCTCGAGGCCAATCCACCACGCCGGGTTTGCCGTGATGGCTGCCATTGCCTCGCGGTAGTAGACCGATTCCAGCTCCTCCGGCGAGAGGCCCGGGTGCAGGGCACGCAGGCGCTGGTTGTCCAGCTTGATGGCGGGGTTAGCCGCCATGTCGCCTTCACCGGGCGACAGCGGATGGTTTCCCGTCCAGAACGTGATCCCTCCCTCCGACGCGATCAGCACGAGGCGACCGTAGGCCCTGTAGTTCCGAAGCGTCCACGGACCAATGACCGCCGCCGCGCCAATCGCCACAACCACTGCCAGCCACAGGCCGCGCTTCCAAAGTAGCCACAGGCCAGCCAGCATCAGGAAGAGGAGATGCGCGGGACGCGTGAGCGCGGCGAGTCCGCCAGCGATGCCGGCGAGCAAGCCGAGCGTCCAGCGTGATCCCGATTGCGTGGCCTCACCGTCACTGCAGTCGAGCAGCCTCGAGAATGCCAGCACGCTGGCGAAAGCGAGCACGGTGTAGAGCGTCTCGGACAGCATGTACGACGACATCCACGCCAGCGGCGGATAGAGGGCCCCGATCCATGCCGCCCACGCCGCCGCGCGATCCCCGCCCGCCCGCCGCGCGACGAGCGCCACGAGCAGTACGGTCATGGCGCCGAGGCCCGCTTGCGCGATCTTGATCGCGGGTACGAGCGTCGCCCCGCTCGTCACGCGCGCCACCATCGACAGGAAGAACGGATAGAGCGGCGCACGGCCGAAACGCTCCGGCTGGTTGCCCGCCGGCTCGTGCGTGTCGTAGCTGAACCCGTGGCCTTCGGAAAGGTTCCGGGCGAGGCTCAGATACTCGAGCTCATCGTGTGTGAGCGGCTTGTCCACCCAGTAAAGGAACGCGAACAGCACCCGCACGATGAACGCGGCTGCCAACGCGGCGGCAAGCGTGTGCGTCAGTCGACGCTGGTGCCCGGGCCTGTCCACGTCACTGGCGGCGCTCGAACCTGAGCGCCGAGATCTGTTCCGAGACCAGGCCGACCAGGAAGATCACCACCGACAGCACGATGAGGAGCACGGATGAATTGGTCACATGCGACTGCGTCCAGATCGTGCGCAGCGCGTAGAGGAACCCGAGCGCGAAGATGATGACGCTGATCGGGACGAAGATCCGGAGCGGGCTGAAGATGGTGATGATCTTGAGCAGGATCAGGAAGAACTTCGCGCCATCCTTGGCCAGCTTGATCTTCGACTGGCCGACACGCTGTTCGGCCTCGATCGGCACGAAGGACACGCTGTACCCCGCCTTGATGAACGACATCGTCGTCGTCGCGGGGGTGGAAAAGCCGTTCGGCAGCAGGTGCAGGAATTCGAGCAGGCAGTCGCGGCGCGCCGCCCGGAACCCGGAGGTCAAATCCGGAATGTTGCGTTCCGTGAGGTAGCTTGCAAGCCGGTTCAGCAGGTGGTTGCCGAACCGTCGCATGAGGGTCGCCTGCGTCGCCGCGGATCGGGCGCCGACGACGAGCTCGTACTCGCCGATGCCGCTGACCAGTCGCGCGGCGTCGGCCGGCCTGTGCTGGCCATCCCCATCCACGATCAGCACGACGTCGCCGGTGGCTTTCCGGATGCCTGACTTCACGGCCGCGCCGTTACCCTTGTTGTAGGGGTGCCGCACGACGATGGCACCGGCGGCGCGCGCGCGCTCGCCCGTCGCGTCGGTCGAGCCGTCGTCGACGACGATGATCTCGTGCCAGGGGCCACCGCTCTGAAGCCGCGCGACGACTTCGGCAATGGCGCCCTCTTCGTTGAGGGCCGGGACGATGACGGACGTGTCGGCCGGCCGCGCCACGCGTCAGTTCCGTCCCACCGGCTGCTGCTCGCGCTGCGCCTCGCGCGCGCGTTCGCCGGCCCCGAGATCGAGCTCCAGCGAGCGGATGCGGTACATGAGATCCTCGAGCAGCTTGCGGTTGCCGGAAATCATGTCGGACACCAGCCCGATGAGCAGTACCTGGAAGCCGACGATCATCAGGACCGCCGCGATGATCAGCGATTGCACGTGCCCGCGGCCCGTGCCGGTCAGGTAGTAGTAGATGAACCGCGCCGTGATGGCCAGGCCGACCGTGAAGACCGAGGCGCCGATGTAAAAGAAAACTTTCAGCGGCTCGTACATCGCGTAGATGCGGACAATCGTGGCCCCCGACGCCTTCACGTACGCGAAGAGGCTGTCGAACAGGCGCGACGGCCGCACGCGCGGGTTCGTCCGCACCGGCACGTGCGCAATCGCGAGCTTGTTCTTGCCGGCCTGGATGATCGACTCGAGCGTGTAGGAGAACTCGGAGACGATCGTCATCCGGAGCGCCGCCTCGCGCGTGTAGGCCCGGAAGCCGCTCGTCGTGTCGGGGACCTCGGTGCCCGACACCTGCCGCACCACCCAGCTGCCGAGCCGCTGCAGCAGCTTCTTCTGTGCGCTCATCTCCGACAGCGCCTTGATGTTCCGGTCGCCGATGACGATGTCGGCCTCGCCCTTCATCAGCGGCTCGATCAGCAGCGCGATGTCCGCGCCGACGTACTGGTTGTCGGCGTCTGTGTTCACGATGTAGTCGGCACCCAGCTTCACGGCCGCGTCGATGCCCGCCATGAACGCGGCAGCCAGGCCCTTGCGGCGGCGCAGGCGCACCACGTGCGCGACGCCATGAGCCCGCGCGACGTCAGCGGTGCCGTCTCGCGATCCGTCGTCGATGACGAGGACCTCGATGCGGTCGATGCCCGGCAGGCTCCGCGGCAGGTCCGCCAGCGTCCCCGGCAGCGTCTCGGCCTCGTTGAGGCACGGAATCTGGATGATGAGGGTGGCCACTAGTCTCCCACCAGCTTCTCGATCACGCCCTCCCAGCTCACGCCGGCTGCCCGGGCGTGGCCGGCATCACCGTGGCTGGCCGCCCTCGGGCGACTGGCCGCGTACTGATTGATCGCCACGGCCAGCGGCTCCGGCTTCGGCTCGACGATTGCGCCGTTGATGCCGTCGACCACGAATTCCAGCGTGCCGCCCGAGTCCGACGCCGTGATGACGGGCTTGCGCGCCAGGAACGCTTCGAGCGTCACGTAGCCGAAGTCCTCGTCGAACGGCGCATACGCCACGGCGAGTGCGCCCGCATACAGCGCGAGCAGATCATCGTCGGAGATCGCGCCGAGGAAGCGCACGCGGTCGCTGACGCCTCGCGCCGCCGCAAAGGCCTCGAGGTTCGCGCGCTGCGTGCCGTCGCCCGCCAGCCACAACTCGACCGGTCGATCGACCATCGTCATCGCCTCGATTGCCAGCTGCGGCCGCTTGACGGTTTCCAGCCGGCCGACGGCCAGCACGTAGTCGCCGTAGGGACCCGGCCGCAAGCGATCGGCCAGATGGGGCGGATGATACAGCGGCTCGGCCGTCAGGCCGTTGAACTTCGCGAGGCGTGCGGCCGTGTTCCGGGCGTTCGCGAAGATGCGGCGGCATTCCCCCAGCATCTTCGTGTCGAGATCGATGAGGCTCGCGCGGAGGCCGACGTCACCCTCGATGTGATCGAAATCGCTGTATTCGGTGCCGCAGAGCTCGTATGCCGCCCGGTATTGATGGATGAGCCACGCCACCTTGTTGGGGTGGCGCGCGAAATACGACGGGAATTTCGTCCCGATCAGAAGGTCGATCGGCCGGCCGTTGCTTTCAGACAGGTCGAGCAGGCGCCAGGCGGCCGCGTGCGCGAGGATCTCCTGCTTGGGATACCACTTGAAGGGGAGCGCCACGCGCTCGACGAGGTAGCCGCGCGACTTGAGCTGGTCCACCAGGCCGCGCACGTGAATCTCGGCGCCGCCTTCCACAAACGGCACCTGGGCCTCGCAGACGACCACCGTGCGGATGCTCATCGGCTCTCGGGCGCGTCAGGTGGCGTGCCGGAAGTTGATCACGTCGCCGTCGGCGACGACGTATTCCTTGCCCTCCAGCCGCAGCTCGCCGTGATCCCGGCAGGCCGCGAGAGACCCCCGCGCGACGAGCGCATCGTATGCCACGACCTCGGCGCGGATGAATCCCCGGGCGATATCTGAGTGAATTTCGCCGGCCGCCACCTGCGCGATGGTCCCGCGCGGGATCGACCACGCGCGGCACTCGTCCTCGCCAACGGTGAAAAACGACATGTAGCCGAGCAGGTCGTAGGTGGTTCGAATGACGCGATCCAGGCCGGATTGCGCGAGGCCGAGGTCCGACAGGAACGCGGTAGCGTCGGCCGGCTCGAGATCGGCTATCTCGAGCTCGATCTTGCCGCAGACCGCCACCGCGCGCGTGCCGGCACGGGAGAGGAAGGCCGTCAGCCCGGTGGACTCCGCCGCGTGCTCGATGCTGGTCGATGCTTCGGCGACGTCGGCTTCATCGAGGTTGATCACGACCAGGAGCGGCTTGGCCGAGAGGAACTGGAAGCCGCGAAGACGCTTCAGGTCATCGCCCGCAAGCGACAGGGCGCGCAGTGGCGTGCCCGATTCGAGGGCCTCCTTGCAGCGCAGCATCAGGGCTTTCTCGGCTTCCAGTTCGGCGGACTTCGTCTTCTTGAGGTCCTTCTCGAGCCGTTCGATCCGCCGCTCGGCCACGCCGAGGTCAGCCAGAATCAGCTCGTCCTCCATGGTCTGCGCATCGCGCGACGGGTTGACCGATCCCGACGCGTGCGCGACCGATTCGTCGCGAAACGCCCGGACGACGTGCACGAGCGCGTCGGCGTTCTTGTAGGCCGCGACGTCGACGAGCGCCTGCGCGCCGGTCGTGGCGCCGGCGTTGTCGGCGAATTCCACCGTCGCCGGCACCCGTTTCTTCGGATTGAACATCGCCGTCAGCCGGTCGAGCCTGGCGTCGGGCACTTTCGAGACGCCGATCTGCACTTCGCCGCGGCCGTGAGCGGCGCGCCCGGTCTCCCGGACGGCAGTCATGAGCTGAAAAAGGGTGGTCTTGCCGGTGGCCGGCAATCCGATCAGGGCAGCGCGCAGCATGTTGAGGGGCCGTTGGGCCGGCCGAAACGGTACATGCTAGCACGCACCTTTCGCGTTGCCCGGAGGCGGAGCCCAACCGGTAGGGGTTGCCTCGCGAAACGGCCCTTCAACTCAGGCGAAGATTTAACGTAAGCCACTGAGTCTACATAGTTTCTCGTTGACAACCTCAAGTCACGTCCCTACCATCTCGGTGGACCAGAGTGGACTAAAGTGGAGTCAGAGGCCGTCTTCCGGGGCAATGCTCCGGCGAAAATCGATGATAAGGGGCGACTCAAGATCCCCAACGGCTTTCGCGCCCTGCTGCACCAGGCCCACGGTCGAGATCTGTTCGTGACGAGCCTGACCGGCGAAAGCGTCCGGATTTACCCCATGCCCGTGTGGCAGGCCATCGAGCGAAAGCTCGGCGCGATGCCCTCGACCCACCCCGCGCGCCTCCGGTTTCTCGACCGCGTGAACTACTACGGCCAGGCGGCGGAGATCGATGGGCAGGGCCGCGTGCTGATTCAGCCGCGGCTGCGCGAGTCGGCGTCGATGACGGGCGAAGTGGATGTGCTCGGGCAGTACGACTACCTGGAAGTCTGGAACCACGAGCGGTTCAACGCGAAGCTCCTGCGCGATCCGTTCACGGACGACGACGCGCGGGCGCTTGCCGAGTTCGGGATCTAGGGACGAAGGACGAAGGACGAGGGACGAAGGACGAGGGACGACATCGCGCCGCTACATGAGCCCGTACTGCTCGACGAAGTGCTGTCGTTTCTACAGCCCGGGCGCGGCGGGACTTACGTCGATTGCACGCTCGGCCTCGGCGGGCACACGCGGGCGTTGCTGGAGAGAGGCGCTGAACGGGTGATCGGACTGGACCGCGACACGCACGCGCTGAGGCTTGCGGAAGCGTCTCTTTCGGCCTTCCGCGATCGGCTCGAGGCGGCGCACGCGGACTACCGGACGCTCGACGCGGTGCTCGACGCGCGCGGCCTCGAGACGGTGGACGGCATCCTCGCCGATCTCGGCGTGTCGTCGATGCAGCTCGATGCCGAGGGGCGGGGGTTCAGCTTCCGGCGGGACGAGCCGCTTGACATGCGGATGGATCAGTCGGCGGGCGCGACGGCGGCGGACCTCGTGAACGCGGCGTCGGAGCAGGAATTGGCGGACGTGATCTTCCAGTTCGGCGAGGAACGGCACAGCCGGCGCATCGCGCGGACGGTGGTGGCGCACCGGCCGATTCAGACGACGGGCGAGCTGGCATCGCTGGTGCGGCGCGCCGTGCCGACGCGGGGCTGGCAACGGATCGATCCGGCGACGCGGACGTTTCAGGCGCTCCGGATCTGGGTGAACGGCGAGCTCGACGGGCTCGATCGCTTCGTGCAGAACGCCGCCGCGCGGCTCGCCGGGAACGGGCGGCTCGCTGTGATCACGTTTCACTCGCTCGAGGATCGCGTGGTGAAGCACACGATGCGGGCGCTGACCCACGCGGACACGGGATTGCGGACGTTGACGAAGAAGCCGGTCACTGCCGGTGAGGCCGAGCTCGATCGCAACCCGCGGGCCCGCAGCGCGAAGCTGCGCGGGCTCGCGCGCGACATGGCTGCCTGAAGGGGAGGGGACCGATGGAAGCCTTCGAGTACGCCATCCGGAAGGACATCCGCAACAACCCGATCGTCCGCGAGGTGGACGAGGCGCGGGTCCGCGACATGTGGAGATCGGCCACCGCGGGCGTCGTGCTCGTCGTGATTCTTCTCTACTCCGCGTGGCAACACTTCGAGTTGATCCGTTACGGGTATCGGATCGCACAGGTTGAGCATCAGCGTGCCGACGAGCAGCAGGCGAACCGGCGCCTGCGCCTCAGCATCCAGACGCTGAGCCGCCCCGATCGCATCGAGCATCTCGCCGCGAAGCTGAAGCTCGCGCCTCCTTCAAAGGAGGACACCGTCATTCTCGAGCGCGTGATCCCTGGCGACGCGCCCGCGCAGTCGGTCGTGGCCCAGCGCCAGTGAGGAGACGGGTTCATGACTGACTCCCCGAACCCCGACGCCTGGCGGTCGACGATCCGCCGCCGCATCCTCATCGTCGCGGTGCTCTTCACCGCGTGGGCGGCCGGCATCGAGGCGCGGCTGGTCTACCTGCAGGTCTTCCATCACGACGAGTACGTCGCCAAGGCCAAGCGCCAGCAGGTCCGGACGCAGACCCTGCCAGCCATCCGCGGTGACATTCTCGATCGTGACAACCGTGTGCTCGCCACGAGCGTGGACGTGGAGACCATCTACGCCGTGCCGAGCGAGATCGAGATCAACGACCGTAGGGGCACCGCCTCCGCGCTGTGCAAGGCGCTCGACGACTGCACGTCCGACTTCAAGGCGTCGCTCGTGGATCGGCTGTCGACGGCGAAGCCTTTCCAGTATGTGAAGCGCCACGTGACGCCGGAAGAAGCCAGCGCCGTGCGAGCACTGAAGCTCGACGGCATCGGCTTCATGCCCGAGAGTCACCGCTTCTACCCGAACCGGGAGCTGCTGGGCCCCACGCTTGGCTACGTCGGCGTGGACAACGTCGGCCTGGGCGGCATCGAGCGGAGCTACGACACGGTGATTCGCGGCACCGATGGCAAGGTGGTCGTCGTCACCGACGCGAAGAGGCACGCGTTCGGTCGCATCGAGCGACCGCCTTCGGCCGGCGCGTCCATAGAGCTGACCATCGACAGCGTGCTGCAGCACGACGTCGAGCGCGAGCTCGCCGTCGGCATCGCGGAGAACCGCGCCGACGGCGGAGTCGTCGTCGTGATGGATCCGTGGACCGGCGAGATCCTCGCCATGGCGAGTGAGCCCGATTTCAATCCCAACGTTTACGGCACGGTCGACAACAAGATCCGCCAAAACCGCGCGGTCGAGGAGATCTACGAGCCCGGCTCGACCTTCAAGACCGTCACCGCATCGGCTGCGCTCGACGAAGGCGTGCTGACCCCGGAGACGCTGATCGACTGCGCGCCCGGCTACATCGACATCGGCCCCCGACGCGTGCACGACGTGCACCCGAACGGCACGCTGACCTTCACCGACGTGATCGTGAAATCCAGCAACGTCGGCGCGATCCGCACGGGCTTCAAGGTCGGCCCCGAGCGACTCGAGCGTTTCGTCCGCCGCTTCGGGTTCGGCACGCGCATGCTGCAGGAACTGCCGGCCGAGTCGGCCGGAAAGGTGTGGTCGAAACTGAGCGACACCGCGCTCGCATCGGTGTCGATGGGCTATCAGGTCGGCGTGACGCCGCTGCAGATGGTGACGGCGCTCAGCTCGATCGCCAACGGCGGAATGCTGATGCGGCCGCACCTGGTGCGCGCCGTCATCCGCGACGGCGTCCGCCATCCCGTGGCGCCCGAGGCGCTGCGCCGGACGATCAAGGCCGACACGGCGGCCGAGCTCACCACGATCATGGAAGGCGTCGTCGAGCGCGGCACGGGCAAGCCGGCGCGCATCGACGGCTACACGATCGCCGGCAAGACCGGCACCGCCGCGAAGTTGATCAACGGCGAGTACTCGAAGCAGAAGTACTTCTCGTCGTTCATCGGGTTCATGCCATCGCGCAAGCCGGCCATCGCCGTGCTGGTGATGGTGGACGCGCCGAGCGCAGGTCCGTACTTCGGCGGCCTGGTGGCCGCGCCGATTTTCAAGCGGATCGGTGAGATCGCCGTCAGGCACCTCGGCATTCCGCGATCGATCGATCCCGAGACGCCCGTCGTGATGGCCCGCAACATCACGCCGAGCCCGGCGCGGCCGGTGACGTACGTGTCGCCATCCTCTCCCGCCGCTGACGGCGGACGGGACGGCGTCATGCCGGATCTGCGCGGCCTGAGCGCGCGCGCCGCCGTTCGCACGCTCGCGCGTCTGGGCCTGGTCCCGCGCCTGAAGGGCAGCGGGTTCGTCGTCGAGCAGCATCCCGCGGCCGGTGCGCCGATCGACACCGCGTCTCCGGTAGCGCTGCAGCTCGAGCGTCAGCCGCCGCCACCGCCAGCCGACTCGGACATCGCGCAACCATGACGTTGTCCGCCCTGCTCGGCGCGCTCGCCGGCCCCGGCCTGCTGAACGGGGAGCCCTACATCCCCGCGCCTGCCGGCGATGCGCCGGTGAGCGAGGTGGCGTACGACTCGAGACGCGCCACGAGCCACTCGGTGTTCGTCGCACTGCGCGGCCAGAAGAGCGACGGGACGCAGTTCGCCGCGCAGGCCGTTGCGCGCGGCGCCGCAGCCGTGGTCGCCGAAGCGCCGGCTCCCGCCGGCGTCAACGTGCCGTGGATCGTCGTACCAGACGCCCGCCTGGCGCTCGCGGTGCTTGCCGATCGCGCGTCAGGCCATCCGAGCGGATCGCTGCAGGTCGTGGGCATCACCGGTACCAACGGCAAGACGACGACGGCGTATCTGCTGCGGTCGATTTTCGAGGCCGCCGGCATCAAGTGCGGGCTGCTCGGCACGGTCGTCTACAACGTGGGCGATCAGGATCACGAGGCCACGCGCACGACCCCGGAAGCGCCCGATGTGCAGCGGATGCTGCGCCAGATGCTCGACAACGCCTGCGGGGCCGCCGTGATGGAGGTCTCCTCGCACGCGCTGTCGCTGAGGCGCGTCGAGGCGATTGCGTTCGCGGCCGGTGTCTTCACGAACCTGACGCGCGATCACCTCGACTTCCACGGTGACATGGAGTCGTACTTCTCGGCGAAACGGCGGCTGTTCGAGCTGCTCCCGCCGGAGGCGCCCGCCGTCGTGAACCTCGACGACCCGAGGGGACCGGCCCTCGCGACCGCGCATCGTCATGTGCTCACCTACGCGGTGAACCAGACCGCCAGCGTGACGCCGGAGCCGTTCGAGCTGTCGCTGCAGGGCCTCAGGTTCACGGCAAGGACGCCGCGTGGCCCCGTGCACATCGCCTCGCGACTGGTCGGCCGCCCGAATCTCTACAACCTGCTCGCGGCAATCGCCACGGGCGTTGCGCTGGATCTGCCGCTCGACGCGATCGAGCGCGGCCTCCACAACCTGCAGGGCGTGCCCGGCCGCTTCCAGGTCGTCTCGTCGAACGACGACGACATCAGCGTCGTCGTCGACTACGCGCATACCGACGATGCGCTGAAGAACCTGCTCGAAACGGCGCGTGCGCTGTCGAAGGGGCGGATGGTGACCGTGTTCGGCTGCGGTGGCGATCGCGATCGCACCAAGCGCCCGCTGATGGGCGCGGTCGCCGGCCGCATGAGCGACGTGGTCGTGGTCACCTCGGACAACCCGCGCAGCGAGGATCCGGCACGAATCATCGAGGAAGTGATGCGAGGCATTCCCGGCGCCCGGGCGTCGTCGAATGGCCCTCAGGTGCTGGCCATCGTCGACCGTGGGGAAGCCGTGGCGCGCGCGATCGATCTTGCGCGGCCGGGAGATCTGGTGATCGTCGCGGGGAAGGGCCACGAGAAGACGCAGGTGATCGGGGATCGCGAGCTGCCGTTCGACGACGTGCTGGTCTCGCAGGCGGCGCTGGCGCGGCGGCGGCAAGTGCACACCCGGGCGACCTGAGGTGGCGACCGATCGCGCGCCCCTGGTGCTGACCGCGGCGCAGGTGGTGGAGGGCGCCGGTGCCCGGCTGCGGCAGGGACCGGCGGACCTCGTGGTGGGCGGGTTCACGACCGACTCGCGGCGCATCGTGACGGGGCAGTTGTTCATCGCGCTGCGCGGCGATCGATTCGACGGGGCGGCGTTCGCGCGAGCGAGCCTGGCCGCCGGGGCGTGCGGAGTGCTGGTGCCGCCGGACACGACGGTGGAAGCGCCGACCTCGGCCGTGGTGATCGAGGCGGACGACACGCTGCTGGCCCTCCAGCAGCTCGGGCAGTTCGTGCGGCGTAAGTCCGGTGCCCGCGTCGTTGCGATCACGGGCAGCGCCGGCAAGACATCGACGAAGGAAGCAACGGCGTCGTTTCTGAGCGCCAGATACGCAGTGTATCGGAACGCCGGGAACCTGAATAACCACATCGGGCTGCCGTTCTCGCTCCTGGAGCTGACGGCGCGGCCCGACATCGCGGTGGTCGAACTGGGCATGAATCACGCGGGCGAAATCAGCCGACTCGTCGAACTGGCCGAGCCGGACGTCCGCGTGTGGACCAACGTCGGGGACGCGCACATCGGACACTTCGCCTCGATCGACGCCATCGCCGACGCCAAGGCCGAGATCCTCGAAGGCGCGGGGCCGGCCACGCGCCTCGTGGCGAACCTTGACGACGCGCGCGTGATGTCGCGCGTCGGCGGCTTTGCGGGCGTCACCACCACGTTCGGCTTGCAGGCGGGCGCCGACGTCCGCGCCGCCGGCGTCGTCGATCGCGGGGTCGCCGGGACGACGGCGCGCCTCGAGACTCCCGCGGGCGACGTGGCGATCGAGGTGAAGCTGCCCGGCCGCGGCCCGCTGCTCAACGTGCTTGCGGCGGCCGCCGTCGCCATCGGATTCGACGTGCCGCTCGAGGCGATCGCCGCGCGCGCGGCGTCGCTGACGGCCGCTCCGAGGCGTGGAGAGGTGATGCGGCTTGCTCGCGGGGTCACGCTCGTCGACGACTCCTACAACTCGAGCCCGGCGGCGCTCGCACGCGCGCTCGACGCCATCGGCGACGAGCGGACCGCGCCCCGGCGCGTGGCCGTCGTGGGCGAAATGCGCGAGCTGGGCGAGTTTGCCGATCGGCTGCACGCCGAGTCGGGACGCCGCGCAGCCACGGCTGGCGTCGACCTGCTCGTCGCCGTGGGCGGCGCGCCGGCACGGCGGATGGCGGACGCCGCGATCGCCGCGGGATTGGCCGAGTCACAGGTTCAGTACTTCGCCACGAGCGAAGACGCCGCCGGCGTGGTCGCCGGACTGCTCCACGCCGGCGACGTCGTCCTCGTCAAGGGCTCGCGCGGTACGCGCACAGACGTCATCGCCGATCGGATCAAGGAGGTATGGGGCTGATGCTCTATCACCTCCTCTATCCGCTGCACACGACCTTCTCGGTCTTCAACGTGACGCGCTACATCACGTTCCGGACCGCGGCGGCCAGCCTGACCGCACTGGCGCTCAGCCTCCTGATGGGGCCGTGGCTGATTCGCACGCTCCGTGAGTTCCAGATCGGGCAGGTAATCCGCCACGAGGGCCCGGCGACGCACCGCACAAAGGCAGGCACGCCGACGATGGGTGGGCTGCTCATCCTGGCGTCGGCGCTCATCCCGACCCTGCTCTGGGCTGACCTGACGAACATCTACATCTGGATTGCGGTGTTCGCGACGGCCGCGTTCGGGGGCGTCGGCTTCGCGGATGACTACCTGAAGGTCACCCGGCAATCGCACCACGGCCTGATTCCCCGTTACAAGATGGGCGCGCAGGTGGCCGCGGCGCTGCTGGTCGGCCTCGTGCTGATGGTCCTGGCGGCCAAGGGCCTTTACAGCACGCGCCTGATCTTCCCGTTCTTCAAGTGGCTGATCCCCGACCTTGGCTGGCTGTACGTGCCCTTCACGATCCTGGTGCTCGTTGGCGCCAGCAACGCCGTCAACCTCACCGACGGCCTCGATGGCCTGGCCATCAGCACGTTCGCGATCGTCGCGGCCGCCTTCACGGCGCTGGCCTACGTCACCGGCCACCGCGTGCTGGCGGACTACCTGCTGCTCGTGCGCTTCCCGCCGGCAGGTGAGCTGACGATTTTCTGCGGTGCGCTGGTCGGCGCGAGCCTCGGGTTCCTCTGGTACAACTCGTATCCCGCCGACATCTTCATGGGCGATGTCGGCTCGCTCGCGCTCGGCGGCGCGCTCGGCACGGTCGCGATCCTGATCAAGCAGGAGCTGCTGCTGCCGATCGTCGGCGGCGTGTTCGTCGCCGAAGCGCTCTCCGTCATCATCCAGGTCGCCTCGTTCCGACTCACCGGACAACGCGTCTTCAAGATGGCGCCGCTTCACCACCACTTCGAGCTGGTGGGCTGGAGCGAGCCGAAGATCATCACGCGCTTCGTGATCGTCGGGATCATCTTCGCGTTGTTGAGCCTCACGACGTTGAAGTTGAGATGAGATGCCCTTCTCAGTGGCAGGGCGGCGGACGGTGGTCGTCGGGGCGGCGCGGAGCGGAGTGGCGGCGGCGCAACTGCTGGCGCGGCGGGGTGCGCTGGTGACGGTGACGGATCGGAAGACCGAGATCGACGCGGCACGCACGCTGGCGGATCAGGGCGTGGCGCTCGAGCTGGGCGGACATCGCGAAGAGACGTTGAGGGGAGCGGACCTGGTGGTGGTGAGTCCGGGCGTGCATCTGGACCAGCCGGCGCTGAACGCGGCGCGCGAGGCGGGTGTGCCTGTCATCGGCGAACTGGAGCTCGCGTCGCGATGGCTGCGCGGCCGCGTGATCGCGATCACCGGCACGAAAGGGAAGTCGACAACGACGACGCTGACGGGACGGATGCTCGAGAGCTCGGGGTTCAAGGTGAAGGTCGGCGGCAACATCGGCGTGCCGCTCAGCGATCAGGTCGACGAATCGACCACGGAGACGCTGCACGTCGTCGAGGCCAGCAGCTTTCAGCTGGAGGCGTCGGACACGTTTCACCCATGGATTGCGGCCGCGTTGAACTTCTCGGCCGATCACCTCGACCAGCACTCGTCGGTCGAGGCGTATGCGTCAGCGAAGCGTCGAATCTTCCGCAATCAGGACGGCTCGGACTGGGCGGTCGTGAATGCCGAAGACCCGGGCGCGCAGGCGCTAGCGGCCGGCGCGAAGGCACGGCGGGTCAACTACGGGCTCGCGCTTCGAGGCGACGGCTTCAGCGTGGACGCCGGGGTGATCGTCGAGCGGCGCGGCCAGGCCGTGACGCCACTCGTGCCGGTCGATGCGGTCCACGTGCCGGGGCGCCACATCCTGAGCGACGTCGTGGCCGCGACGGCGATCAGCCGGACCGCCGGCGCGACGCCGGCCGCGATGACGAGGGCGGTTGCCGGGTTCAACGGACTCGAGCACGCGATGGAGATGGCCGGCGAGATCGACGGCGTGCGGTTCATCAACGACTCGAAGGCCACCAACATCGAGTCGGCCCGCCGGTCGATCGAAAGCGTGGACGCCGGCCTGGTCGCGATCATCGGGGGCCGCTACAAGGGCGGCGACTTCGGTGAGCTGGCCTCGCCGCTGCGTGAGCGACAGGCGATCGTGGTGGCGATCGGCGAAGCGGCGCCGCTGGTGGAACAGGCGCTCGAGAGCCAGGTGCGGGTCGAACGCGCGGGATCGATGGCGGATGCGGTCCGCGAAGCGTTCCGCGTGTCTCAGCGGGGTGGGACGGTGGTGCTGGCGCCGGCGTGTTCGAGCTTCGACATGTTCCGGGACTACGCCGAGCGTGGCCGGCAATTCAAGGAAGAGGTGCGGCGACTCGCCGTGGAGCGACGAGCCGGACGTGAGCAGTGAGCAGTCGTCAGTCAGCTTGCGGCGATCGGGAGCGTGCCGCTGGGAACACAGGCTGCCCCGGTCTGTGAGGCTAGTGTCCCGACCCCAGGCTGACTGATGACTGCTGACTGCTCACGGCCGACGGATTTCCTCGGCGCCGAACCTCGGTTCGGCCGTCGGAGCCGCCGGCGGCGGCGCCCCGTATGCCGGGGTCGCGACCGCCACTAGTTTCGGATCGAGGCACCGCGGGCTTTAGTCCGCCACAACCCGGGTCGGAGAGTATGGCGCGAAAACTGAAGTCGGACAAGCTGCTCTTCATGGCCACCCTGCTGCTGGTGCTGGCCAGCATCGTGATGGTCTACAGCGCCTCAGCCGTGTTGGCGCTCGAGCGCTATAACCGGCCGTACCTGTTCCTGATCAAGCAGGGGATGTGGGCCGCGCTCGGCCTGGCGCTGCTCGGCATCGTCATGCGCGTGGACTACCGGACGTGGAAGCAGCCGGCGCTCATCTGGTCGTCGCTGGCGCTGGTGGGGCTGTCGCTGATCGCGGTGCTCTTCAGCAGCCCGATCAACGGCACGCGTCGCTGGTTCGGTCTCGGCGGCTTCGGAGTGCAGCCGTCGGAGATGGCCAAGCTGGCGGCCATCTTCTTCAGCGCGGCACTGCTCGATCGGCGGATGGCGCGGATCGACGACGTGCGCTACTCGCTGCTGCCAATCGCGCTGGTCGTCGGCGGCATCACCGTCCTCGTGCTGGTCGAGCCAGACTTCGGGACCGCAGTGTCGATCGCGGCGGTGGCGGCGCTCATGGTGTTTGCGGCGGGCCTGAACGTGAAGTACCTGCTCTACTCCACGCTGATCATCGTGCCCCCGGCGGTGTGGGTGCTCGTGAGCGCCGAGTATCGCTGGAGGCGACTGACCTCGTTCTTGTACCCGGAGCGCGAACCGCTCGGCGCGGGGTTCCAGTTGCTGCAATCGCTCCTCGCCGTCGCCACCGGCGGCGTCAGCGGCAAGGGGCTGATGGGGGGCGTGCAGAAGCTCTTCTACCTGCCCGAGCCGCACACCGACTTCATCTTCGCGGTGATCGGCGAGGAGCTCGGACTCATCGGCGCAACTCTTACGCTCCTCGCCTTCGTCGTGATCGCGTGGCGCGGCCTGAGTGTGGCCGGCCGCGCACCTGATCAGTTTGGTGCGTTCCTGGCATTGGGACTGACGGGGATGGTGGCCGTGCAGGCGTTCATCAACCTGAGCATGGTGCTCGGCCTGATGCCAACGAAGGGCATTCCGTTGCCGTTCGTCAGCGCGGGTGGATCGTCGCTGCTCATCAACCTGGTGGGCATGGGCATCCTGTTGAACGTGTCACAGCACGCGTCGGCGGTGCATGAAGGCTGACCGATGCCTCTCTGTCGCGACGAGCGAGCCGGGAGCGCGCGGTGACTGGCGCGGAGAACGCTCTCGCGGTCGTGGTGGCCGGCGGCGGCACGGGCGGCCACCTCTATCCGGGCATTGCCGTCGCGCGGGAGATCCAGCGGCAGCGGCCCGGCACGGTGGTGACCTTCGCGGGGACCGCGCAGGGGATCGAAGCGCGGGTCGTGCCGCGAGAAGGATTCGAGCTGGACGTGATCCGGAGTGGAGGACTGAAAGGCAAGTCGATCGCCGTGCGGCTGAAGGGCGTGGCCCTGCTGCCGCTGTCGGCCGTCGACGCGTGGCGGCTGCTCTCGAAGCGCCGCCCGAGACTCGTGGTGGGCGTTGGCGGGTTCAGCTCGGGCCCCGTCGTCGCCATCGCGGCGCTGCGTGGCACTCCCACGCTGCTCCTCGAGCAGAACGCTGTCCCGGGCCTGACCAATCGGCTGCTCGCGCGACTGGTACGGGCGGCCGCGGTGACCTATGAATCGACACTGCCGTATTTCGGGAGCAAAGGGTTCGTGGCGGGCAATCCCGTGCGTGCCGAGTTCCTCGACAGCGCGGGCGGGGGCGATGAGGCGCGCGATCGGGCGCTGCGGGTCCTGATCTTTGGCGGTTCTCAGGGCGCGCACGCGATCAACGTGGCCTGTGTGGAGGCGGCGCCGAAGCTGGCAGCCTCTCCCACAGGGCTCGCAGTCACTCACCAGACCGGGGAGCGGGACCTGGCCCTGGTTCGCACGGGCTATGAACGGGCCGGCCTGGTCGCTCGCGTGGAGCCGTTCCTCTACGAGATGGACCGGGAGATGAAAGCGGCCGATCTCGTCGTGTGCCGCGCCGGCGCGACGACGCTCGCCGAGATCGCCGCCTCGGGCAAGCCCTCGATCCTCGTGCCGCTGCCGACGGCCACCGACGACCACCAGCGGAAGAACGCGGAGGTCCTCGCGAAAGCAGGCGCGGCAGAGGTGATCGACCAGCGGGATCTCAGCGGGAACCGGCTGGCGGTCATGATTTTCGCGCTCGCTTCCGATCCCGACGGCCGCGAGCGCATGTCGGACGCGGCGCGGTCGCTGGCACGGCCCGACGCCGCGCGGGTGATCGCGAGCAGGGCGCTGGCACTCGCGGGAGCCTGACGCGGTGCCCGGCGCCCGGAAGGCGGTGCACTTCATCGGTGTCGGCGGCAGCGGCATGAGCCCGCTCGCCGAGATCCTGCTGCGGCAGGGCACGCGTGTGACCGGATCGGATCTCCACGCGTCGGCGGTGACGAAGCACCTGATCTCGCTGGGGCTGGAGTTTCACGAGGGCCACGACGTTGCGCACGTCGGCTCCGTGGACGCGGTGGTGCGGTCGTCAGCGGTGAAGCTGACGAACCCGGAAGTGCAGGAAGCGGCGCGCCGCGGGATCCCCGTGATCCTGCGCGGCCAGCTCCTCGCGGATCTGATGGCGACGCGGCGGGGCATCGCCATCGCCGGCGCGCACGGCAAGACGACGACGACGGCGATGACCGGGCTGGTGCTCACGGAAGCGGGCATCGACCCGACGGTGGTGATTGGCGGACGGTTCGCGCAGTTCGGGAGTCACGCGCGCATCGGACGAAGCGAATTCCTGGTGGCCGAGGCGGACGAGAGCGACCGTTCGTTCCTCCTGCTCGAGCCACAGGTGGCCGTGGTGACGAACATCGACGAGGAGCATCTGGAGAGCTACCGCGACTTCGACGGGCTCGTCGAGGCCTTCGGGCGATTCGCCGAATCGGTGCCGGCCGATGGCGTCGCCGTGCTGTGCATCGACGATCCGCACCTGCGGCGGCTGAGCGGCACCATCGCCGCGCGGATCACGTCGTACGGCGCCGACGATCGCTCTGCGGCAATCGGCGCGCTGCACGTGCGCGAGGAGGGATTTGGCATGCGTGCCACCGTGGTCCGGCGGCACGAGGGGCATGAACAGATCCTCGGCGAGATTGCGCTGCAGGTGCCGGGCCGTCACAACGTTCTCAACGCGCTGGCCGCGACGAGCGTCGGGCTGGAGCTGGGCGCTCCGTTTGCGGTCATCGCCCGCGCGCTCGGAGAGTTCCGCGGCGCCGAGCGGCGCTTCGAGCGCAAGGGTGAAGCACGGGGGATCACGGTGGTCGACGACTACGGGCATCACCCGACGGAAGTGGCGGCCGTGCTGCGCGCGGCGCGTGCCACGGGGCCGAAGCGGCTCGTGTGCGTGTTTCAGCCGCACAGGTACTCGCGGACCGCGCGGCTGCTCGACCGGTTCGGACCGGCGCTCTCGCTCGCCGACGAGATCGTGCTGACCGACATCTACGCGGCCGGGGAAGACCCGATTCCCGGAGCGACGATCGAGGCGCTGACGACGCGCGTGGAACAGGCCGCGCCGGGCCGGGTGGTTCTCGTGAAGGCGCTCTCGGACGTGCCCGCGCAGGTCGCGCGCATCGCACGACCTGGCGACCTCGTGATCACGCTCGGCGCGGGATCGATTGGCAGTGCGGGGCCGCGGATTCTCGAGGAGCTGGCCGCGTGCCCGTAACCGTCGCGTCGGATCGCCGGTTCCGCCGCGCGCACGTGAAGCCCGGGCGGCAGCGGCGCTCGTGGCCATCGCGCTTGTGGCTGGTGCTGCGCGTCGGGACGACTGCCGCCGTGCTCCTCGGTGTCGGGTACGGCGCATCGCACGGCGTCGCCAACGCGCGCGTGCTGCAGATCTCGACGATCCGCGTGCGGGGCAATCAGCACCTCGCGCAGGGCGAGGTGCTGGCGCTGCTGGAGGGCCTGCAAGGGCAGCACATCCTCTCCACGGATCTCGACGTGTGGCGGCAGAAGCTGCTCGGGTCGCCGTGGATCGAGCAGGCGGCGCTCCGGCGCGTGCTGCCCTCGACGGTCGAAGTTGCGATTCGCGAGCGCAGGCCGATGGCCCTCGCGCGGCTCGGCAGCACGCTCTACCTGGTGGACGAAGGGGGACTGGTGATCGACGAGTACGGGCCGAACTACGCGCAACTCGATCTGCCGATTCTCGATGGCCTCGGTCCCAACGCCGGCACGGGCGATCCGTCCGTGGAACCCGCGCGCGCCGGGCTGGCCGCGCGCGTGATCGCGTCGCTCGGCGCACGGCCGGACCTGCTGCAGGCGGTCTCGCAGATCGACGTGACGAACCCGAACGACGCCGTCCTGACGCTCGATCAGGACACGGCGCAAGTGCACGTGGGGAGCGAGCAATTCCTCGAGCGCCTCCAGGCCTACCTTGGCCTGGCGAGCGCCCTGCACGCCCGGGTCCCGGACATCGAGTACGTGGACCTACGTTTTGCCGATCGCGTGTACGTGCGGCCCGCGCTGGCGGGCCATCACGTGACCGCACGGCCCGATGCCGCGGATCGGCGCTGAGGAGGGGGACGTGGGACGTAAGGATCGCTATCTGGTGGGCCTCGATGTCGGGACCTCGAAGGTGTGCGCGATCGTGGGCGAGCTGGTGGACGACGGCGCGCTCGACATCGTCGGCATCGGCGTCGCCGAGTCGCGCGGGATTCGCCGCGGCGTGATCGTGAACCTCGAGGCGGCCGTCGAGTCGATCAAGAAGGCCATCGAGGAGGCCGAGCTGATGGCCGGCGTGGAAGTGGACGCCGTGCATCTCTCGATGGCCGGGCCGCACATCAAGGGCTTCAACTCGCGCGGCGTGATCGCCGTGGCGGGCAAGAGCCGCGAGATCACGCGCGACGACGTCCGCCGCGCCATCGAAGCGGCCAAGGCCGTGTCGCTGCCAGCCGGCCGCGACATCCTGCACGTGCTGCCGCAGGACTTCGTCGTCGACGAGCAGGACGGCATCGGCGCGCCGGTGGGCATGACCGGCGCCCGGCTGGAAGTCAACGTGCACATCGTCACGAGCAGCACCACGGCGACGCAGAACATCGTGTCGTGCGTGAACCGCGCCGGCGTGCACGTCATCGACACCGTGATCGAGCAGATCGCGGCCGCCGAGGCCGTGCTGACGCAGGACGAGAAGGAGCTCGGTGTGGCGCTGGTCGACATCGGCGGAGGGACCACGGACATCGCGATCTTCGAGCGCGGCAGCCTGTGGCACACGGCCGTGATCGGCGTGGGCGGCGATCACTTCACCAGCGACATCGCCGTCGGGCTCCGCATGCCGATCCCCGACGCCGAGAAGCTGAAACGCAAGTGCGGCTGCGCGCTCTCGGCGATGGTGGACGAGGACGAGACGATGGACGTCGCGAGCGTGGGCGGCAGGCGCCCGCGCGTGATGGCGCGGCGGATCCTCTCAGAGATCCTGCAGCCCCGCGCTGAAGAGATCTTCCACCTCGTGTGGGACGAGATCCGGCGTGCCGGCTACGAGAAGTCGCTCAACTCGGGCATCGTCCTCACCGGCGGCGGCGCCATTCTCGAGGGCATGCCGGAGATTGCCGAGCAGATCTTCGACCTGCCGATCAGGCGTGGGGCGCCGACCGGCGTCGGAGGGCTGGCCGATCACGTGAACAGCCCGGCCTTTGCGACGCCCGTCGGGCTGGTGGCCTACGGACAGCGCAATCACATCGTGGAAGCGACGCGCACAGCCGGCGTCGGCGCCTTCGGCCGCGTGGCGGGGCGCCTCAGGGGCTTGTTTCGGGAGTTTTTCTGACCGCGGAGGACATGGGAATGTCACACGACTTCAACTTGACGCCGATCTCCAAAGGAATCGACTCACGCGAGCTGCGCCTGCGGCTCGACGAGGATCGCCGCGCAGGCGCGCGCATCAAGGTGGTGGGCGTCGGCGGCGGCGGCAGCAACGCCGTCTCACGCATGGTGCAGAGCGGGTTCGACGGCGTCGAGTTCATCGTCGCGAACACCGACCTGCAGGCGCTCCAGGTGAACCCGGCCCCCGTCAAGATCCAGATCGGCGCGAAGCTCACAAAGGGGCTTGGCGCGGGCGCGGACCCGGACGTCGGCCGCGAGGCGGCGCTCGAGGACACCGACAAGCTGATTCAGGCGCTCGACGGCGCCGACATGGTGTTCGTCACGACAGGGCTCGGCGGCGGCACCGGCACGGGCGCGGCGCCCGTCATCGCCAGCCTCGCGTCGGAACTCGGCGCGCTGACCATTGCCGTCGTGACCAAGCCGTTCAAGTTCGAGGGGCGCCGGCGGCAGGTGCAGGCCGAAGCCGGGCTCGAGGCGCTGCGCGAGTGCGTTGACACGGTGATCACGATCCCCAACGAACGGCTGCTCTCGATCATCGAGCGGCACACCACGCTCAACGACTCGTTCATGACCGCAGACGATGTGCTGCGGCAGGCGATCCAGGGCATCTCGGACCTGATCCTCGTGCCGGGGATGATCAACCTCGACTTCGCCGACGTGAAGACCATCATGGCGGGCATGGGCATCGCGATGATGGGCACGGGCGTCGCCGAAGGCGAGAACCGCTCGATCGACGCGGCGCGCAAGGCCATCTCGAGCCCGCTGCTCGAGGGCGCCTCGGTCGACGGCGCGCGCGGCGTGATCATCAACGTGACCGGCGGCCCGGACCTGTCGCTGCTCGAGGTGAGCGAAGCCTCCACCATCATCCAGGAGGCCGCGCACGAGGACGCCAACATCATCTTCGGCGCGGTGATCGATCCGACGCTGCACGGCCGCGTGAAGATCACCGTCATCGCCACGGGCTTCGACCGCCCGGTGGCGGCGAGGCCGGCCGCGAGCCTGGGCACCACCACGCCGGTTGACCTGGCGCACTACAACCCCAAGCCGCGGACCGACACGCCAGCGGGCCTGCCGCTGGCGGGCCGGACGATTGCGCGCCGGCCGGCGATCGACCTGCCTCAGCCGATGGCCATGGCCGCCGGCAGCGAGGGTCAGGTGATTGAAGGGCTCGACGGCCCCTCGCCGCTCGACGTGCCCGCATTCCTCCGGCGCCAGCACGAGGGATGACCCGCTGCTGGCGCCGACGCCCGGGCTGGAGGGCGCCGGCGCCGGTCGCGGAACACGAGATAGCAGCCTGGAACGGCCCAGCGACGCCGGCGAAGAAGCGGCGTCAGCACCACAGGGTGCATGGCGTCCTCATCGCTGCTAAGTCGTGACGGCCTGTTGCGCCTCGACCTCGGCGTACGCCTGCAGGATCAGGTCACGAACCCGGTCCTGCGCCGTGGCATCCACCATCGGCCGAAGAAGCGCGAAACTCCGGCGTTCGCCGTT
>Ga0207701_10000581_pt1 | contig 38168 bp, 34 predicted proteins | sample KBSSwiSSwithPhiX_FD_184294 | JGI IMG/M metagenome (GOLD analysis project Ga0207701, IMG submission 184294) | Switchgrass rhizosphere bulk soil microbial communities from Kellogg Biological Station, Michigan, USA, with PhiX - S5 (SPAdes) (version 2) | ecosystem: Environmental > Terrestrial >... | reverse complement strand
ACCTGCCAGGACGTCGGGTTCTGCAATGGCACAGGCGCCGGATGTGTGATCGCCCGGGCGGTGGCACACGACGCGAGCCAGAGCGAGGTGACGCTGGCCGACGGCCAGATCTTCAGCGTGACCACGTTCCCGGTCGTAGACGGACGCAATGGTGCCTCGGTCGTCCAGGTGGCAAAAGACGTGACTGAGGACATTCGCGGCAAGCGTCGGCTGCAGCAGCTCAGCGACGAGTTGGCGCTGGCCAACGCGCGATCCATTGCCGCGCTCGATCGTTTGAAATCGACCCAGGCGCAGCTGCTTCAAGCCGAGAAGCTGTCGGCGATCGGACAACTCGTCGCCGGCGTTGCCCACGAACTGAACAATCCGCTGACGAGCGTCATCGGCTACGCACAGCTGCTCGAGGAGGAACTCGACACCGCAGACAACAACGGAACGGGCGCGCAGCTCGCCCAGGACGTGCGTCGAATCGCTCAAGAGTCGGAACGCGCCGCAAAGATCGTCCGCAATCTGCTCGCGTTCGCACGCCGCCAGACCGCTGAGCGCGCGCCGCAGGATGTTGCCGACCTGTTCGGCCGCGTGATTGCGCTCCGTTCCTATGAACTTCGCTTGAACGGGATCGAGCTGATGACCGAGTTCCAGCCCGCGCTGCCGGCCGTGGTGGTCGACGGAAGTCAGCTGCAGCAGGCACTTCTCAATCTGGTCCTCAACGCGGAGCAAGCGATGCGCGGACGTCCGACCAAGCGCCTGCAGGTCGGCGCGCGCTTCGACGAGAACGCCAGCGCGGTCGAGTTGTTCGTGACGGACACCGGACACGGCATCGATCGCGCGAATCTCTCGCGGATCTTCGATCCGTTCTTTACGACGCGTGATGTCGGGGAAGGCACCGGACTCGGTCTCAGCATCTGCTACGGAATCATTCGCGATCACGGCGGACAAATCACCGTCGAGAGCGTCGTCAATACCGGCACGACCTTCTCCGTTCTGTTGCCGGCGCGAGTCGACGAGGTCGCATCCACCGAGCCGGTGCTGATTGCCCACGCCGACCAAGGTGAACGGGACTACCTCGCCGCTGCACTGAACGGGTGGGGGAGCCGGATCGTCACCGCCGCCACCAGCGGTGACGCGATCGAGATCTACAGCGGTCGTCCTTTACAGGCCGTGTTCATCGAGCGCGGCGTCGTCGCAGCGGATCTGCCGGCGTGGCGATCGGCCTGCGAAGAACGCGGAATCCCTCTCGTGCTCATTTCGATGACCGCCGACGATGGCGACGTGGAGCAGTTTGGAAGGGAATACGCCAGCGCGGTGCTCTCGCCGCCATTTCAGCTACGGGCGATTCGATCCGCAGTTCGGGCGAGTACCAAGGAGTGTGTATGACGGGTCAGCCACCGTTGCTCATCGTCGTCGACGACGACCAGGGAATTCTCGAAATCGTCGAGCGACTGGCGCGACGCAACGGATTCGAGGTGGTGGCGTGTGCCGGCGGCATGCAGGCGCTCGCCGAATTGAGCACGCGACATGTGGATATTGCGCTCGTGGATTTGCGGATGCCCGATCTTGGCGGCCTCGATGTGATTCGCGCGATCCGCGACATGGATCCGCGCTGCCAGGCCGTGCTGATGACCGGCTTCGCAACCGTCGACACCGCAGTCGAGGCGATCAAGCTCGGCGCTCTGGACTATCTCAGCAAGCCGCTGGACCTTGCGAGACTCGAACGGTTGTTCACCGATGTGCGCGACGACACCGAACGCCGCCGCGGCGTACTGGCAATGGAAAGCGAAGTGGCGCGTCGCCTTGAATTTTGCGGGATGGTGGGTCGGGCCCCAGCCATGCAGGAGCTCTTCGGAACCGTGCGCCGGCTCGCCCCTCATGTTCGGACGGCGCTGGTGACGGGGGAGACCGGCACCGGCAAGGAATTAGTCGCACGAGCGCTGCACCGATCCGGCCCGCGCGGCGACAAACGATTCGTCACGGTCAGCTGTTCGGCCGTGATCGAGTCACTGTTTGACGGCGAAGTGTTTGGATACGTACGCGGGGCTGTCAGCGGCGCCGCGGAAGACCGGGCGGGACTCTTTGAGCTCGCCGATGGCGGCACCCTGTTTCTGGACGAAGTCGGCGAGCTGCCGCAGTCGCTGCAAGCGAAGCTGTTGCGTGTCCTGGAAACGGGCGAGATCACGCGCGTCGGTTCGGTGGAGGCGCGTCATGTCGATCTGCACGTCATTGCCTCGAGCAATCGCGATCTGCGGGCGGAGGTCGCCGCCGGCCGATTCCGCAGCGACCTCTACTATCGGCTGAACGTCGTCGAGATCAAGCTTCCGCCGCTTCGCGACCGGCGCGCGGACATCCCGTACCTGACGGCCGCATTCGTTCGGGAGACGAACGAACGGCTTCAGAAATCCGTTGCGGGATTGACGCCGGCGGCCGAGCGGTTGCTTGCGTCGGGCCGCTGGGACGGCAACGTTCGCGAGCTGCGCAACGTCATCGAACGTGCCTGCATTCTCGTCGATGGCGAGTTGATCTCGGAGCGCGAGCTCGCGGTGAGCATGCCCACGGCGAGCGGACACGTTCACATTGCGGCCGATGCCCCCTCGCACGATGTCTCCGAGAGGGACCTGCTGGCGACGGTGGAACGCGATCACATTCAACGCGCGCTGGTGCGAGCCGGCGGTAACAAGAAGGCGGCCGCGAAGATGCTGGGATTGAGCCGGCGCGCGCTCTATCGAAGGCTCGAACGTCTCGACCTGTCCGATACGATCACGCGTCGCCGCGACAACGCGGTGATGGTCGAGGCGTGATGCCGCCGGGAGACCACTGATGACCACGCGGAAAGATCCGGCCGCCGCGACTTTCGATCGCGCGGCGCACAGCGTTCTAATCGTCGACGACGAAAACAGCGTGCGAAGTTTGCTGGCGCGCTGGTTGGAGTCGGGAGGGTTTCGCGTCACGACGGCCGGCAGCGCCGAAGAAGCACTCGGCCGCCTGCACGAGTCGCCGCCCGCCGTGGCACTCTGCGACATTCGCATGCCCGGACACGACGGGGTCTGGCTCGCCGAGCGAATCAGGCAGGAGTACCCGGAGACGGCGGTGATCATGGCCACCGGTGTCCAGGACGTCGGCCCGGCGGTTCAAACCTTGCGTCAAGGCGTCATCGATTACCTGACGAAGCCATTTGGGCGCGACCGGTTACGGGAAGCCGTCACACGCGGCCTCGAGTGGCACGAAGCGGCGTGGGACGCGCGCCGATGGCGCGAATCTCTCGAGCAGGAAATGAGCATTCGGCAGTCGCGCCTGAGCGACGCCATCGCTGGTGTCCGTGTCGACAGTGACGACACGATCGATTCGATGTTCGCGATGCTGACGCTCGCCGATCGCGAGATGTATGAGCACGGCTATCGAGTGGCCGCGTTGGCGGTCAGTGTTGGCCGCATTCTCGGGCTACCGAACGAGGCGCTGACGACGATCGAACAGGGAGCGCTGCTGCACGATATTGGCAAGCTGGCAGTGCCCGAAGCCGTTCTCCGCAAGCCCGCACCGCTGACGGTCGAGGAAACGTTGCTGGTGCGGCGACATCCCGCCATCGCCGGCGATCTGGTCGCGAGCGTGCCCTACCTGCACGCCGTGGTGCCGATCGTGCGCGAAGCGCACGAGCGAATGGATGGCCTGGGCTACCCGCAGGGAATTCACGCCGCCGAAGTATCGATCGGCGCGCGCATTGTCTCGGTCGCCGACGCGTACGACACGATGACCAGACCACGCGTCTTTCGCGACGCGATCACTCCGTCCGAAGCCCTTCTGGAACTGGAACGCTGCAGCGGCACGCAGTTCGATTCACTGGTGGTAGAGGCGTTCGGGAAAGTGATGAAAATCATCTGAAACTGCTGATTGATGATGGTTGATTGCTGATTGTTCTTGAATCCGATCGTTTACAATCAGCACTCAGAATTCGACAATCAACAATTTCAGCGAATGTCGTTTGAGCCTGTCATCGGTCTCGAGATTCATACTCAGCTCCAGACCGAGAGCAAACTGTTTTGTGGATGCAGTACGCGGTTCGGTGCGCCGCCGAATGCCAACACGTGTCCGGTGTGTCTCGGATTGCCTGGCGCGCTGCCCGTGCTGAACCGGGGGGCCGTGGAGTTGGCGATCAAGGCGGCACTGGCGTTGGGATGCACCGTTCATTCGACCTCCATCTTCGCGCGGAAGAATTACTTCTATCCTGACCTGCCGAAGGGGTATCAGATCTCGCAGTACGATCGGCCTCTGGCGACGGAAGGTGCGCTCGAATTCGACATGCGCGGTGAAGCACGGCGGGTCGGCATCATCCGGGTTCACCTCGAAGAGGACGCTGGCAAATCACTGCATGAAGGGCTGTCCGACTCGGATCGGATGACATCGCTCGACTTCAATCGCAGCGGCGTGCCGCTCATCGAAATCGTGAGTCATCCCGACGTGCGATCGGCGGCCGAGGCGGGCGAGTATTTCAGCCGCATGCGGGCGATTCTGGTCGCTGCCGGCGTCACCGACGGCAACATGGAAGAAGGCAGCCTGCGCTGCGATGCCAACGTGTCGGTGCGTCGTCCGGGCGAACCCTTCGGCGTCAAGACCGAACTCAAGAACCTGAACTCGTTCCGCCATGTCCAGCGCGCGCTAGAGCACGAAATCGAGCGGCAGAGCGCTGTTCTCGAGAGCGGCGGGGCCGTGGATCATGAAACGCGTCTGTGGGACGTTGAGTCCGGGCGCACGTTCTCCATGCGCAGCAAGGAAGAAGCGCACGACTACCGTTATTTCCCCGAACCAGATCTGCCGCCGCTTCGGGTCGAATCCGCCGCGATCGAAGAGTTGAAGCGAACGCTGCCGGAACTGCCCGACGCCCGGCGACGCCGATTCATGGCGCAGTATGCGCTGCCGGAGTACGACGCGTCACTGCTGACGCAGTCGCACGCACTGGCCGCCTACTTCGAAGCCACCGCCGCCGCGGCAGGCAACGCAAAAGCCGCCAGCAACTGGATCATGGGCGACGTGACGCGCAAGATGAACGAGAACGGGACCCGCATCGAACAGGTGCCGCTCACGCCCGATGCCCTTGCGGGCTTGATTCGGCTCGTCGACTCGGGCACTATCAGCGGGCCCACGGCAAAAGAGGTTTTCGAAAAGATGTACGCGTCGGGTCGATCGGCTCAGTCGATCGTCGACGCCGAAGGGCTCGGGCGCATCGACGATGAAGGCGCCGTTCAGGCTGCTGTCAGCAAGGTCCTCGCCGCGCACGGCGATGCCGTGAAACAGTATCGCGCTGGGAAAAAACAGACGTATGGATTTCTCGTAGGGCAGGTCATCAAATCCATGGGCGGGAAAGCGAATCCGGAACTGGTGAACAACCTCGTGCGCCGCGAGCTCGACAAGGATCCCGCGTGATCGAGGCGTATCACGTCTCGAAAACGTATGCGCGAGGCGTTTACGCGTTGCGCGATCTGTCACTCCGGGTTGAAAAGGGAGATTTCGTTTTCCTCACCGGACCGAGCGGAGCAGGGAAGTCAACGCTGCTTCGTCTCTTGTTGAGGCAGGACGTGCCGACCGAGGGGCAGCTCATGGTCGGTGGCCGTAACCTTTCCACCCTCACCCCCCGCCAGGTTCAGAGCTATCGCCGCTCGCTTGGTTTTGTCTTCCAGGATTTCAAACTGCTGCCCGCCAAAACCGTGCTCGAGAACGTTTCGTTTGTGCCTCGCGTGCTCGGTATGGCGGAATCGCAGCAGCAGCGTCGCACGTTCCAGGTGCTGAAGTGGGTCGGTCTGCAGCACCGGATGAACGCCTATCCGTTGGAACTATCCGGCGGTGAACAGCAGCGGATAGCGATCGCGAGAGCGCTCGTGAACGATCCGGCGATCATTCTCGCTGATGAACCGACAGGCAATCTCGATCCCGATCTTTCACTCGAGATCATGAACCTGTTTCGTGAAATCAACGCGCGCGGTACGACGGTCGTGGTCGCCACCCACGATCGCGAACTGATCCGTCGCGTTGGCCGACGTGCGGTCACGCTCGATCACGGCAACATCGTGGAACTGGTTTGACGCCACGCACTAACACGGAATCGCACGGATAAGGTTGCATGCGCGCGTTCAAATACTTCCTTTCTGAGGCGGCGGCAAGCTTGTGGCGCGGCCGCAAGGCCGCGATCCTGTCGATCCTTACAATCTCTGGCGGATTGTTCGTGCTCGGGTTCTTTCTTGTCCTGAACGCGAATCTGCAGCGGCTCGTCGGGCGGTGGACGGAGTCGGCCGAACTGTCGGTCTACTTGAAAGACGAGGCGACCGAAGATCAGCTGCGCACGGTTGACGATCTGATCGCGGGCAGTGGGCTTGCGGCCGAGCGGCAGTACATTTCCAAGAACCAGGCGATCGCGCGCTTCAAACAAGACTTTCCGGATCTGGCTGGTGCGACGAGCCGTTTGGAAAGCAATCCATTCCCGGCGTCATTTGAAATCCGTCTGAAGCCTGAAGTTCGCGACGCGGGTGCGGCCGTCGACAATTTATCGACAACCCTGGCAGGCCTGCAGGGGGTGGCAGACGTTCGCTACGATCGGCGGTGGTTGGCGAGGCTGAATTCTCTCGTTCGCGCGTTGCGCTCGCTCGGTCTCGGTATCATCCTGCTTCTCGGATTCGCCTCTGCGCTCACCGTCGCCAGCGTCGTCCGTCTGGCCGCAACCGCACGGGAAGACGAAATTGAAATCATGACCCTTGTAGGGGCGCCGCTGGCCTACGTACGCGGGCCGTTTATCGTTGAAGGAGTGCTCCAGGGTGGGGTCGGCGCCCTGGTCGCTATGGCGCTGCTGTGGCTGGCCTTTGCTGCGGCAAACGCCCGGGTTGGTCCGGCCGCCGCGCAGGCGGTGGGCCTTGGGGCGATTACATTTTTGCCATGGTTTCTCAGCCTCTTGATCGTTCTGGGCGGGATGCTGCTGGGATGCCTTGGCGGTTTGATCGTTGCGCGCGGTGTTCGCGGCCGATAGGCGACCGGTCCGTCTGGACCGGTATTCATCGGTGGCTTACAGTCGCGTTTGACAGCCGCCAGAACTCCGCTCTACACTGGTTTTACCCTTCACATGCCGCACGCGAGGAGTCGCATGGCACGCGTCGTCAGCCCGGATCGGGTTTTGAGCGCCCCTGTCAGTATTGCTTCCGACTTCTATCGTCAGGAATTCATTCGACACCGCGAATGTCTCAAGCAGCAGCGCGAATATTTTTCTGAGCGCGCGATCACCGAGGCAGACCACGCGTTAGCGCTTGTGCTTGGACATCTTGATCAGCTCTGTGCGAAGGATGATGCCGCCCAGGTGATGGGCCAACTGCTTCGAAAGTTCAACGCCGTGACCGGCCTCTCGAGCTGGTCGGATCCAAATAAGCTTCACTGACCGTTTCTCTCCCTCCATTACGCGCTGATCTCCATCAAATTCTTCGTGCTGGTGTCACGAACGTCGATCCGTTCGACTTGGTCCGGCGTGCATTAGCTCGAGGCATTGCCGACCGTTTCTCGGGTGACGATGTCACGGTGATTGCGGCAGGCAAAGCGGCGTGGTTGATGGCGGCCGCGCTCGACCCGAGCCGGGCAAGCGTTTCCAAAGGGATCGTGGCCGGGCCGAGAATGACGTCGTTCAATATTCCCGATTCATTCGAGTGGTTCGAAGCCGCACATCCGTCGCCGAATGCGCAGAGCGAAGCGGCGGGACGACGTGCCCTGTCGCTTGCATCTGAATCGCGCGGACGGGGATCGTTGCTCGTTCTTTTGTCCGGCGGGGCGTCGTCGATGCTCGCAGTACCGGCGACGGGACTGTCGCTCGAAGACAAGATGGTCACGGCACGCGCGTTGATGAAAGCCGGCGCTGCCATCGCCGAACTCAACTGTGTGCGGAAGCACTTGTCGGCCATCAAGGGTGGAAGACTCGCAGCTGCGGCCGCCGGTCGCACGGTCACTCTGGCGATTTCCGACGTACACGGTCCGATTGCGGACGATCCCGCTGTGATCGGGTCGGGTCCGACAGTCGGCGATCCGACGACCTTTGCCGACGCGCTCCGAATCGTCCACCAGATGGGTGTCAAGGAGTCACTGCCTGCGCGTGTGCTCGCCCATCTGGAGCGTGGCAGCGATGAATCACCGAAGCCCAGCGACGAGCGACTTCGTCATTCCCATTACGAGGTGATTGGCAGTCGGCAACTCGCCATGGACGGAGCTGTCCGGCAAGCGACCGCGCTCGGCTATGACGTTCACGTCCTCCGCGAGGCCACGAGCGGGGAGGCGCGAGAAGCCGGAGAGCGATTTGCGACGGCCGCGCTGGCCCTGAGAAAGGGCAAACGCACGTGCGTAATCGCGTCCGGTGAAACGACTGTCCGAGTTCGCGGCGGTGGACGCGGTGGCCGCAACCAGGAGTTCGCGCTGGGCGCGGTGCCTGCAATCGACAGTGCCGCGCAGGAATCGATAGTCGTGCTTGCGAGCGCTGGAACCGACGGCATCGATGGACCGACAGACGCTGCAGGCGCCCTGGTCGACACGACAACGACCACGCGTGCTACTGAACGGGGGCTCCGTGCTGAGGCGGCATTGAAAGAGAACGGCGCCTATGACTTCTTTGATCCGCTCGGTGATCTCATCGTTTGGGGCCCTACGGGCACCAACGTGGGAGATCTTCACGTCGTGTTGATCACATAGCTCACGCCTTGAGCCTTCACCCCTAAGCCCGATTACAATCACGCCATGGCGATTTCACGCGGCAAACTGTTTCTCGGCGTCGTTATCGCGTTGCTCGTGTGTTTCGGCGTCGGCTTCGGCTACGGCAGGTCGGGGCGCGGCGAGTTGCAAAGCACGGTCGACGACGTAAAGCAGCAACTCGATCTGGCCGAAGCGCGTGGCGAGATCCTGGACGGACGCGTCAGTCTGTATAACAATAATTTCGGCGATGCGAGCCGCCACTTCGAGACCGCCAAAGCGCCGCTTCTCCGTGTGAAACAGCGATATCAGGATGGGAGCAAGCGAGAGGCTGCGGCGAGTATCGACACCGCGACGACGCTGATCGACCAAGCGCAGCGGATGGCCGGCAAACTGGATCCTGCGGCGAACAACAAAGCCGGTCAGGCACTCGAGGCCCTTAAGGCTGCGGCGAAGTGACGGTCACTGTCCGCCCTTCGACGCGGGCGGAATGATCAGCGGATCAATCACAATCGGTCGCGCCGAAAGCGGCACGATCGTCAGCGGCTGCACCGCAATCTGACGCTTGCCGGCGTCGACCGTCGCCGCGGATATATGACCTGACGGATTCCCAAACACGTTGGCGACGCGCGGCATGCGGATTGGCTGTTTGGTGATCCGGCCCGCGATCGCCATGTCAGATCGAACGTCCCAATCGGCCGGCGGCGCAATCGCGGGTGCGGGGGCAGGGATCGCCGCCATCGGCGCCTTCGGTGGTGTCGGTAGTTCGACGGGATTGGGCAGCAATGTCATCGACAGCACAAGAACTACCAGCGCCATTGCGGCGAACGCGTACCGCGGCAGGAAAGACGCGCGCCGCTCGTCGGCATCGTTCAATCGCGCCAGCACGCGCCGCCGCAGGCCGGGCGGCGGTTCAACCTGCATCATTTCGCGGACGGCACGATCGATCGCGCGATCGATGCGCGCTTCACGGGCGGCACTCCAGGAGAATTCATTATTCATAGGCGTATCCCAGCGCGGCCAGTTTTTTCTTCAGCACGCGGCGGGCCTCCGAAACGCGCCATTTGACGGTTCCGAGGGGCGCTCCAAGGATGTGACTGATTTCTTCGTAGGTATGCTCACCGGCTCCGGCAAGCAGCAACGCATCGCGCAGCTTTCGCGGCAGCGTGCCGATCAAGCGGGTGACGTTCTGCTGCAGTTCTTCATCGACGTAGGTGTCTTCCTGCGAACGGTTCGACGTGGCAACGCGTTCCATTTGATCGAACGAATCCTCTCCTGTGTTCGTGCGCGCCGGCGCTACGGCCAGGCGAAGCCACCGCGAGATGCTTTTACGGCGATCGATGGCTTTACGCCAGGTGATGGACAGAAGCCAGGTGCGGAACTGCGCATCGCCACGGAACGTTCCGAGCTTTCGATACGCGGTGACGAAGGCTTCCTGCGCGACGTCGTCGGCCTCAGCCGGCGAGCGTACACAGGCCAGCGCCGCGCGGAAGACGGCGCGTCGATTCCGCTCGACGAGTTCGCCGAACGCATCGACGTCGCCCGCCTGGGCGAGCCGCACGAGGTCCAGGTCGGTGGCCGCGGAGGGCTCGGTTCCTGTCACACAGTCTGTAGACTGGTCCACATCAGGTCCGGTTGGAAATTTCGGTAAAAGGTGGCTGGCACCTTTCGCAGAAAGGTGCCAGCCACCTTTTACGAAATCCGTCGATTATGGCCGTTTTTGCACTTCGAACTTAGAATCGAAACAGATGTTGAATCACGAGCAGCTCCTGAAGCTGATTCGCGACAAGCTCGACCATCCGGCGACGCCGCGCGAACTCCTCCAGCGCCTCAAATTACCGCGACACGAGCGGCCGACGTTCAAGAAACTGCTGGCTGACCTCGTTGAAAGCGGCGCCCTCGTGCAGACTCGCGGCAACCGCTTCGGTCTTCCGGACCGCATGAACCTGGTCGTCGGCAAGGTCGTCACCAATCCAAGGGGCTTCGGTTTTGTTGTGCCGGACCGGCCGCTGGAAGAGGTCAAGGGGGATGTGTTTATTGCCGGCAGCAACCTGAATCAGGCCATGCACGGCGATCGGGTGGTCGCGCGCATCGAGCGGGTCAGTGAGACCCGCGCCGAGGGGCGAATCGTTCGCATCCTCGAGCGCGGTTCGGCATCCGTCGTCGGCCGCTATGACATCGACGCATCGGGCCTGAGTTTCGTCCTGCCGTTCGATCGACGTCTGATCATGGACGTCCAGATCCCATCGGACGAGCGTGGAGACGCGCAACCCGGCGACATGGTCGTCGTGGAGATCACGCGGTGGCCCACTCCCGCTCGCGGTCCGCTTGGCAGAGTGACGGAAGTGCTCGGCGACATCGACGAACCGGGTGTCGACAACGAGATCATCATCCGCAAATACGGGATTCCCGACGAGCACAGTCCCGAGGCCATTGAAGAGGCGCGCCGTATTGGCGCTGCCGTGCGCGACAAGGACCTGCGCGGCCGCACCGACTTTCGGCCGCTGACCATTGTCACCATCGACGGAGAGCACGCCCGCGACTTCGATGACGCGATCAGTCTCGACGTGCTTCCGAACGGTCACTTCTGGCTCGGTGTTCACATCGCCGACGTCGCCCATTACGTGCAGGAAGGAACCGCACTCGATGAGGAGGCCTACGAGCGCGGCACATCGGTCTACTTTCCCGAACGCGCGGTTCACATGTTTCCGAGCGAATTGGCGACCGGCCTCTGCAGTCTTAATCCTCAAGTCGATCGGCTGGTTCAATCCTGTCTGATGGAAGTTGATCGGCGGGGAGCCGTTGTTCGATACGAATTACACGACGGAGTGATTCATAGCCGGGCGCGCATGACGTATACGGACGTGAATGCCATTCTCACGAACCGCGATCCGGCAACAAGTGAGAAGTACCAAGAACTCGTGCCGTTGTTTGAACGGATGCGGGACCTGTTCGAGATCCTCAACAAGCGACGCCATCGGCGGGGATCGATCGACTTCGATTTGAAAGAGCCGGAGATCGTGCTCGACGATGAAGGCATGGTCGAAGCGATCGTGGCCGCAGAGCGTAACATTGCGCATCGCCTGATTGAAGAGTTCATGCTGCTCGCCAATGAAACCGTGGCCCAGCACCTCGACGATCACGAGGTGCCGACGCTCTATCGAATTCACGAGGAACCGGATCCATTGAAGGTGGAGGAGTTCGAAGAATTCGTTTCGACCCTCGGCTACACGCTCAGCGCCCCCGCCAACGACGTGAAGCCCCGCCATTTCCAAAAGCTGGTGGAGCGGATGCGGGGCACGCCCGAAGAGAAACCGATCGCTTTTCTCATGCTGCGGACGATGCAGAAGGCGCGATACGACGAGCAGAATAGAGGCCATTTCGGGCTCGCCGCAAAGAGCTACACGCATTTCACGTCGCCCATCCGCCGTTACCCGGATCTCGTGGTCCACCGCACGCTGCGCGAGTCGCGCCACGATGCGATGCATACGGATCGCAAGGACGAATTGATCGAAGACCTTCCCGAGATTGCGCGACACACGTCGGATCGCGAGCGTCGCGCTGACGATGCCGAGCGCGAGCTCGTGCAGTGGAAGAAGGTCCGTTTCATGGCCGACAAGGTCGGCGACGAGTTCGAGGGTTACATCACGGGCGTGACGGCGTTTGGACTATTCATCGAGCTCGTCGAACATTTCGTCGAGGGACTCGTCCACGTGTCGACCATGGCGGACGACTACTATCGCTTCCAGGAACGCGCGCACATCCTCCGCGGGGAAAACACGGGACGAACGTACCGGCTGGGGGACAAGGTCTCGGTTCAGGTCATCAAGGTCGACATGGAGCGACGGCAGGTCGATCTCGGCCTCACCGAGATTCTCGATCGCGTCCGCGAGTCGGAACGCAATCGTGGGCCGCGGATTTCACGCGCCGCAAACGTCCGTTCGGGGCGCGAAGGACTGTCGCCGTCTCACGGCCGAACCAAGAGCAGCAAGAACACGAAATCGGAGCGGCGGCGGGCGCAACGACCCGGGCGCAGAGAACGGACGGCGCGACGACGAAAGCCCTGAACTTATGCGATCGATCGTCATTGGCACTGCCGGCCATATCGACCACGGAAAGAGTGCGCTGGTCCGCGCGCTGACCGGGATCGATCCGGACAGGTTGAAGGAAGAACAGGCTCGCGGCATCACAATCGATCTTGGCTTTGCCCACCTCGAGAGTGACGGCGTCAACCTCGCTTTCGTCGACGTCCCCGGCCACGAGCGCTTCGTGAAGAATATGCTGGCCGGTGCCGGTGGTGTCGACCTTGCCATGCTGGTAGTGGCAGCCGATGAATCGGTGATGCCCCAGACACGCGAGCACTTTCAGATCTGCCGGTTGTTGCACATTCCGGCTGGCGTTGTTGTGTTGACCAAGGCCGATCTTGCCGACGCCGACACGATCGAGCTCGCGAAACTTGAAGTTCGAGAGTTGACGGCCGGATCGTTTCTCGCCGAGGCGCCCGTGGTCGTCGTGTCGGCCCGGACCGGAGTCGGGCTCGATCAATTGCGTCACACCCTCGTCGATCTTGCCAGATCGGTTCGGGAACGCGACCGTGAAGGGCACGTGCGACTGCCGATCGATCGCGTGTTCTCAGTCAAGGGATTCGGCACCGTCGTGACCGGCACGCTCGTGTCCGGCACGATTCACGATGAAACCGAGCTCGTCGTCCTGCCGCGCGAGCGGGTGGTCAAAGTCCGTGGACTGCAGGTCCATGGGCAGGGGCAGGCGGAAGCGGATCCGGGTCATCGTGTCGCCGTGAATCTCGGCGGAGTCGAAGTTGGGGAGATTGCGCGCGGCGACACGCTGTGCGCTCGACGGGCATTCGAACCCACCCAACGCCTTGACGCACTTGTCGAGTTGCTGCCCGATGCCAGACCGCTGCGCCATGGATCGCGCGTACGTTTTCATCAAGGTACGACGGAACTGCTCGGCCGCGTCGCCGTCGCTGCCGATCGCGTCGAGAGGGCGACGCTCGCGCAGATTGAACCGGGCATGGACGCGTACGCGCGCATCCGTCTCGAGACGCCGGCCGTGCTCACGCGTGGTGACCGGTTCATCCTTCGAGCGTATTCACCTTCGATCACGATTGGCGGAGGCGTGGTTCTCGATCCGCATCCGCCTCGCATCGGCGTACGGACGACCACGGCCCTCGAGCGATTTCGGCGACTTGACGGACCGGACGGAACCGAGGGTGTCGATAGCGCCGTCCTGGCGATGGTCGACGAACGTGGCGAAAGCGGCCTTCCGACCGACGCGCTCATCAGCCGCGCCGGGTTGGCCCCATCGAGTGCCGAGGCGAGCATCGGACGCCTCGTTCGCGCCGGATCGATCGTCAGGGTCGCGGATCTGCTCGTCTCACCGCTGGTTCTGCGGGGACTCGGTGAACGATTACTCACGGCGTTGAAAACACACCATCAGGCGCAGCCGCTCTCGGAGGGACTTCCGCGTGAGGAGGCACGCGAACGATTGTTCGGTCGTTCGTCGTTACACGTGTTCGATCACGTGCTGGCGACGCTCGCGGCAGAGCGTCAGATTGTCGTACGGGATCGCCTGGCGCTGGCCGGCCACCGTGTGGCGCTTTCCGGCGAAGACTTGCGGACGCGTGACGAAATCGAACGTATTCTCAGGGACGCGGGACTTGCGCCGCCGGATGCGGCGACACTGCAGACGCTGGTGAACGCTCCGGCTCCGATCGTCGATCGCATCGCCGCTTTGCTGGTGAGACAGAAGACCCTCGTCAAACTGGACGCGCTCCTGTTTCATGCCGACGCGCTCGCACAATTGAAGGCGGATGTGCGCGGGCTGAAAGCCAATGCGCGCGTCGACGTGCCGGCGTTCAAGGAGCGCTACGGCATCACGCGCAAATATGCGATTCCGCTGCTGGAGTATCTCGATCGGGAACGAATCACGCGACGGGTAGGAGACGCGCGCGTGGTCTTATAGGAAGGACGGCCCAGTGCCCGGGCGACCGGTCAATCCTCGCGCTTCATGCCTTCGCGCGTCGATTCCTTGAAATTGCGAATCCCCTTGCCAATACCGCGTCCGATCTCCGGCAGGCGATTTGCTCCGAAGATCATGATGATGATGATCAGAATGATGATCAGCTCAGGAAAACCCAGACTACCCATCTTACGAGCTCCTTGCAGTTTTCGCGGAGAGTTGGCCAATTCTATCACCGTTACCGGGATCGCCTGTTGTCTATCGGTTGTCGCTCTGAAGCCTGCCGTGGTGGCTGGCGTCGGCGCCGGGCAGTTCACGTCCGGGGTCAATCTGGTTGAGGTGTACGCCAGCGTCACGGACGGCCAGGGCACCCCGGTTACGGGGCTGAAACAGGCAGATTTCGAGCTGCGCGAAAACGGCGAGCTGCAGGCGATAGCGAACTTTACCGCAGGCGATTTCCCCTTGTCGGTGGCGGTCGCCATTGATCGCAGTTTCAGTGTCGCCGGCGCGAAGCTGACGACGGCGAAAGCGGCCGCCGAAACCTTTCTGGCCGAGCTGCGGCCCAAAGACGAAGCCATGATCATCGCGGTTGGCTCCCAGGTGGAGGTAGTGGCGCCGTTGTCGATCGACCGATCGTCGCAGCGGGAGGCGATCGCGCGACTCGACGCGTTCGGAACGACGGGATTGCACGACGCAATCATCGAGGCGATCGACGCGGTGCAGGCGTCCAAAGGACGACGCGCGCTGATCGTGTTGTCCGATGGAGACGATCGCTATAGTCGCGCGTCTGCCGCCGACGTCCTTGATCGCGCGCGGCGTTCTGATGTGATGGTGTTTCCGATTTCAATCGGCCGGGTACGTCCACCATTTTTCGCCGAACTGGCGACGCTCACCGGCGGACGCGTCTCACACGCGACGCCCGGCTCGACACTCACCGACATCATGCGTGCGATCGCGCGCGAGTTGCGCTGGCAATATCTTCTCGGCTACACACCTACGAAGCCACCGGTTCCAGGATCGAACGAATGGCGATCGATCTCCGTCACGGTCAAAAAGCCTGATGTGAAAGTGCGCGCGCGCGATGGATACTTGATCAGGTAAAGCGCCTGCAGTGAGAAAAGATTTGGAACACTTCGACGCGGCGATCGTGGGGGCCGGACCGGCAGGGTGCCGGTTAGCGTGGCGTCTCGCACGCGCCGGAGTGCGGGTCGCGGTCTTCGACGGCAGCCATCCTCGCGAGAAGCCATGCGGAGGTGGTGTGACGGAGCGGGCGCTCGATCTGGTCCGCGATGCGATCGATACATCTGACATCCAGGCGGTGGCGATCAGCGACATCACGTTCGAGGATCGCACGCGACGGGCACACGTGTCGCTTGCGGGCCGGCGCGGCGTCACACCGCAGCTTGCGGTTGCGCCGCGTGCCGTATTCGACGGTGCGCTGCTCGGGGCAGCCGTCAACGCTGGTGCGACGCTTCGGGCGGAACGCGTGCGCGACCTCTCGCAACGACCGCATGGATGGCGCATTTCGACAGCGCGTGGTTCAACTGACGTCGCGTGGGTCTTCGGCGCGGATGGGCCGAGCAGCCTCGTCCGCCGTCGTGTCGGCCGTCCCTTCGATCGCGCGGATCTGTCGGTCGCCGCCGGCTTCTTCGTGCATGGCGTGGCGTCGCGGACCGTTGCCATCGGCTTTGAAGAGGACCCGCCTGGCTACCTCTGGTCGTTTCCCCGGCCGAATCATCTTGCCGTCGGGGTCTGCGCGCAGGCGGATGCGGCGCGGCCTTCAACGCTGCTCGCCACCGCCTCGGCGTGGATCGCGCGCCACATCAGCGCCCCTTGCACGCGGCAGCGATACAGCTGGCCGATTCCGTCGCTTCGGTGGGCGACGCTCGATCGCGAGCGCCCGGCGGGCTCGCGATGGATGCTCCTCGGGGATGCCGGGGGCATGGTGGATCCAATCACGCGGGAGGGGATCTTCTTTGCGCTTCTGTCGGCCGAAGCTGCCGCCGATAGCTTTCTCGACGACCGTGATCCCGCGGAGCGCTATGTGCAGCAGGTCCGATCGATCGTTTACGACGAGTTGATGCGCGCTGCGCTCCTCAAGTCGCGGTTCTTCCATCCGCGTTTTATTGCGCTCCTTCTTCGTGCGCTCATGCAAAGCGCGAGGATCCGGGCAATCATGACGGATCTGGTCGCCGGGCATCAGTCGTATCGTGGACTTCGCGGACGCTTGCTGGGTACGTTGCAGTTTGGGTTGCTCGTGGAGATGTTGCAACAAGGTAGAAGGTAAAAGACTGATATGTCCCATCCACTCGTAGTCGCCATGTTCCCTGAACTGTCGCAGGCCGCTGCGGCAGCGCGTGAGCTGCATGCCGCGGGCATCACCTCGGATCAGCTCTCGATCATCAGCCGTAACCACGACGAGGAGTCGGATTACGCCGCACAAATCGGTGGAACGCCTGGCGCCGAAATCGAAGACTCTCGGACGGCCGCTCGGTTCGGCGAGCTCTCGGGACATCTTCTCGCAGCCATCGCGCTCGTCCTTCCTGGTATTGGTCCAATCGTCGCCGCCGGCCCGCTGGCGGCGGGGCTCGGTGAAGCCGCCGGCCATGTCGCGGGTGGTATTGCGACGGCCCTCAGCGGCGCGGGGATTCCGGACGATCGCGCAGAAGCGTTACAAGCCGCGGTCGAAAACGGGGCGATCCTGCTTGCAGTCCACACCGTCCAGCCCCGGCTCGTAGAGATTCAATCCATCCTGAAATCGGCGGGCGCGACAAAAATTGAAACCGGCAATTGGGAGCAATGAGACTGGCGCGGCAACCCGAACCAGGAATCTGCCAGCATCCGTCGTCCACTCTGCCGGTTCTGGCGTCCTAATGTTGGGACGAAACAAGGATAACGTTCGGTTCGGTAAGGCGGCATAAGGTCTGCCATTCGAGGCATCCTTATTGCACCTTGCGGATAGAGATTGAGTCGGCGACAATGACAGTTCAGGCTATTTCTGAATATTCAATGCCGGATTCCTTTCCGGGCTCCAGCCCAAATGCTCGTTTTCTCGCCGGATCGCTTCCAGTAAGCGAGACGTCCTGGAAGAATTATCTGCTGAAGACGTCGTGGTCTGTCGTGATCCACCTGATCGGGCTCGGTGTGTTCCTGTGGGTGATTACGAGAACCGGCGCGATGGACACGTTAGCGAAAGTCATCAACGCCCCCGATATCACTTGGATCGCATCGCCCGGCCCGGGGGGTGGTGGCGGGGGGGGCGGCAACAAAATGCCGGATCCGCCTAAGAAAGCCGAGATCGCGCCGCCTAAGCCGCGCGCGATGGAACCACCACCCAAGCCGGCCGTCGAGCCGCCGAAGATTCCGCAGGCAAATATTCCGGCCGTCACTGCGGTCACTGAACTGCCCGGCGCGACAACGCAAGCTCCGGATGCCACGATTGCGCAGGGGCCGTCGACCGGCGGGGGCGGTGGGACTGGAACGGGAAGTGGCGTGGGGTCGGGCACCGGATCCGGGTACGGCGAAGGATACGGCGGCGGGTTCGGTGGCGGCGCCTACCGCGAAGGCAACGGCGTCACGTCGCCGGTGCTGATTCACGAAACGAAGCCGAATTACACCGGCGAAGCGATGCGTGCCCGTATCCAGGGGCTCGTAAAGCTCGAAGCGATCGTCATGCCGGATGGTGCCGTCGGTGATGTCCGCGTCGTCCACTCTCTCGATCAGCAGTTCGGTCTGGACAAAGAAGCGATCAAGACGCTCAGGCAATGGCGCTTCAAGCCAGGTATGCGTCTCGGCCAGCCGGTTCCCGTTCTCATCCTCGTCGAAATCTCCTTCACACTGAGATAAAAAAAGGCCGGCTGGGATTTCTCCCAACCGGCCCAATCACAATGTTCAATGTTGAATGTTCAATGTTCAATGTTCAATGCTCATTGAACATTGCTCATTGAGCATTGGTCATTAGTACATCCCGCCCATGCCGCCGCCGCCACCCGGCATTGACGGCGCTTCCTTCTTCTCCTCGGGGATCTCGGAGACCAGCGCTTCGGTGGTCAGAAGGAGTGATGCGATCGACGAGGCGTTCTGGAGCGCGGAGCGCACGACCTTGGTCGGGTCGATGACGCCGGCCGCCACCAGGTTCTCGTACTTGTCGGTGGCTGCGTTGTAACCTTCCTCGGCTCCCTTGGCGTCCTTGACGCGTGCCACGACGATCGAGCCTTCCTGGCCAGCGTTGGTCGCGATCCATCGCAGCGGCTCTTCAATCGCCTTGCGGATCAGGTCGACGCCCACCCTCTGGTCGCCTTCCAGCTTCAGGTTTTCGAGCGCCTTCGCCGCGCGAATCAGCGCCACACCGCCGCCCGGAACGATGCCCTCTTCTACCGCCGCCTTCGTCGCGTGCATCGCATCCTCGACGCGCGCCTTCTTTTCCTTCATCTCGGTCTCGGTTGCTGCACCGACCTTGATGACGGCGACGCCGCCGACGAGCTTCGCGAGCCGCTCCTGCAGCTTCTCGCGATCGTAGTCCGACGTGGTCTCCTCGACCTGCGTGCGGATCTGCTTGACCCGGCCTTCGATCGCATTCTGGCTACCCGAGCCTTCCACGATCGTCGTGTTGTCCTTGTCGATCGTGACCTTCTTCGCCTTGCCGAGATCCTCGAGCTTGATGTTCTCGAGCTTGATGCCGAGGTCCTCGGTGATTGCGCGTCCGCCGGTCAGGATCGCGATGTCTTCGAGCATCGCTTTCCGGCGATCGCCGAAGCCCGGGGCCTTGACCGCGACAGCCTGCAGCGTGCCACGCAGCTTGTTCACGACGAGCGTGGCCAGCGCCTCACCGTCGACGTCCTCAGCGATGATCACGAGCGGACGGCCCGCGCGAGCCACCTGCTCGAGCAGCGGCAGAAGGTCCTTCATCGAGCTGATCTTCTTCTCGTGGATCAGAATGACCGGGTTCTCGAGCACAACTTCCATGCGCTCCGGATCGGTCACGAAGTAGGGTGAGAGGTAGCCGCGATCGAACTGCATCCCTTCGACAACTTCGAGCGATGTCTCGAGCGTCTTGGCTTCTTCGACGGTGATCACGCCGTCCTTGCCGACCTTCTCCATCGCCTCGGCGATGATCTTGCCGATCGTATCGTCGCTGTTCGCCGAGATCGTGCCGACCTGGGCGATCATGTTGCCGGCGACGGGCTTCGACTGCTTCTTCAGCGATTCGATGACCGCCTCGACAGCCTTCTCGATACCGCGCTTCAGCTCCATCGGGTTCGCGCCGGCGACGACGTTCTTCGCCCCTTCACGGAAGATGGCCTGCGCAAGAACGGTGGCCGTGGTCGTCCCGTCGCCGGCGATGTCGGACGTCTTGCTCGCCACTTCGCGCACCATCTGGGCGCCCATGTTCTCGAGCGGATCCTTCAGGTCGATTTCCTTCGCGACGGTCACGCCGTCCTTGGTGATGGTCGGGGAGCCGAACTTCTTGTCGAGCACAACATTGCGGCCCTTGGGACCGAGGGTCACCTTCACGGCATTGGCGAGCAGGTTGACGCCGCGCAGGATAGCCTGGCGCGACTCCTCGCCGTAAATAATCTGTTTAGCCATATTTCTTCAATCTCCGCTGGTTTGTGGATGGTTACTTCGTGATGACCCCGAGGATCTCCTCTTCGCGCATGATGAGGTACTCCTCGCCGTCCATCTTGATTTCCTGGCCGGAGTACTTGCCGAAGAGAATCGTGTCCCCTTCCTTGACGTCGAGCGGCGTCACCTTGCCGTCCTTCTCGACCTTGCCCTTGCCTACAGCGATGACCTTGCCCTGCTGCGGCTTCTCTTTGGCGGTATCGGGGATGATGATCCCGCCGATTTTCTGTTCGCCTTCCTCGAGGCGCTGCACGATCACACGGTCGTGCAAGGGACGAATCTTCACTGCGGTTGCGGTTGTTGCCATAGTCTTCGTCTCTCCGGGTTGTTGGGGGCGCACCGCCCGTGGCCTTCTCGGCGGGACGGCCAGCCCAGCTGTTATTAGGCCGATTCCTGTGTAAATGAAGTGTTCCGGCCCTGGAGCTTAGCAATCAGCCTGGCCGACTGCTAATTCTATGGAAGGCGATTGAGCGTGTCAAGCAGTCGCGGGGGGAGAGTGCTAGCGGTTGGTGAATTGGTGAATTTTGTCGCGTGGTGAATTGTCTGCGGTCAAGGCGGGGCGGCTAGGCGCTTCTCTTGATTCGATACTCACTGATCTTGCGCGCAATGGTGTTGCGATGCATGCCGAGCAGTTCGGCGGCATTGCCGACGTTCCCTTTCGACCGCTGCAGTGCGCGGGCGATGAACATCTTCTCGAACTCCCGCCGTGCATCGTCGTAGAGAACTCCCTTTTCGAGGAGTTCCTGTACGAGCCTTTCGAGTTGATCGCGCACGGTCAGCGAAGCTCTCGTGCGGACAGGAGGCGAAACGCGTCGAGATATTTTTCGCGGGTGTGCCGAATGACGTCATCGGGCAGCGACGGCACCGGAGGTTGTTTGTTCCACTTGATCCGTTCGAGGTAATCGCGGACGTATTGCTTGTCGAAGCTGGGCTGACCGTGCCCTGGTTCGTATTGCGAGGCAGGCCAGAAGCGGGACGAGTCGGGCGTCAGCACTTCATCGATCAGGATGATCTCCTTGCCCACCAGTCCAAATTCAAACTTGGTGTCGGCGATGATGATCCCCTTCGATTCCGCGTGCGCGCAACCGCGGCGATAGATCTCCAAGGTGAGCGCTTTCAGCTTCGCGATCAATTCCGCGCCGACGAGTCGTCCCGCCTCTTCTTCGCTGATATTGATGTCGTGGCCGCTCTCCGCTTTTGTCGCCGGAGTGAAAATCGGTTCGGGGAGACGATCGGACTCGCGCAGACCCGCCGGCAGTTTGATGCCGCAGACGCTGCCGCTCTGCTGGTATTCCTTCCAACCCGAACCCGACAGGTATCCACGCGCCACGCACTCGACCGGCACGGGATTGGTCAGCCGGGCGAGCATGGTCCGTCCGCGGAGAATGTCGGCGTGCCGGCGGGCCGTCTCTGGAAACTCGTCGACCTCGAGCGACAGAAGATGATGCGGAACGAGATCGCCCATGCGCTCGAACCAGAAGCCCGAGAGCTGCGTCAGCACCTTGCCCTTGTCGGGGATCCCTGAGCCGAGCACGTAATCGAACGCTGAAATGCGATCAGTGGCGACGATGAGCAGAGCCGCTTCACCAGAGGCGAGCGTCACATCGTACACGTCACGGACTTTGCCGCGTCGATTGAGGGTCAGGCCTTCGAGTGAAGTTTCAAGCAGGGGAGCAGTGGAGAGCACGGTGACCTCGCGAGAAGAGGGAAAAGCTTACGGCACTGGAGACGCGACGTCAACTCAACGCGCCGAAATTCTTGATTGCTGATTGTCGATTGTTGATTGATGGGTTTGGGTGAACGACCTTGCTTCAATCAGCAATCAGCAATTTCATTTTCTCTCTCGCACGGTAATACTTCCTCGTCGGCTTCGAATCGTGATTGTCGGACCTCCACCTTTGATCGGCCCGGTCGCGCGGCGCTCCGAGCCGCTCGACGTCACCTCGAGCAGGTCGGAGGGCAATTCGATCTCGCCGTCGGTCGCAACCGCGTCGAGTTGATAGCCTCCTGACGGCGGAGTGATCTCGATCGAGCCGCCTCCTTCGCCATAGATGGCCAGTGGCGCCGCGCGGTCGATGATGACATCGACGGCCGATGCGCGGACATCGAAACGTCCCTCGGTTCGCAAGCCTTTCACGTCGAGCGATCCACCCACGGCAGTGATGCGCACCATGCCGCTGGTCTTTTCGAGCCGATCGATGGTGATCTCGGTGCCCTGGGTGTCAAGATCGATCGGTCCGGCAAGTTCGGCACACTTCAATTCGCCACCGCGCATCGTCATCGACGTTTCGCCGCCGATGCGTTCGAGCTCCGCGTCGGTGCCGTTTGTCGTCAACTTCACGGCGCCCGCGTTCACCACACTCAGTTCGCCTCCGCGATGCGCCCCCGACACGAGTCCTTTTACGTCGGTGATTGCGAGCTTCCCGCGAGCCCCGCCAAGCTGCAGCCCGGCAATGTGATTGAAGCGGAGATCGTTGCCGCCTCCCTGGATTTGTACGGCTAGACGCTTCGGTACTCTCATCGTGACCGACCCTCGCTGCACACCCGCCTGGGGATAGGCCACCGTGAATACCATTCGCGTCCCGGCGCGATCGACCTTCAACACGCTCTCCTGGGCCGTTCGCTGCGCCTCTTGCTCGTCATACGCGTTGGAACGGACTTGCAGCTCCACTTCGATGTCCGATCGGTCTTCGCCAGTGATCGTGACGTTGGTCGACTTCAGGTCAGCTAACCGGAGCTCGGACACGTCTGCGTCGACGGGATGCGAGCTCCGCGTCGTCAGTTCGGCAGACGCGCGATTTCCCCGCATGGCGCGGCGGATGTGGTCGAGCACCTGTCCGGCGCCGAAGCTGCGCTCACCGGGTGCCGGAGCAGGGGCGGTGAACTGGTAAACGATCGCCCCGACCACGACGAACGCGGCAATGAGCAGTAACTCGCGTTTTCCCATAGAATTGGAGCGGAACTTATTCTAATGCCTGCCGGTCCTGGCGCCTGCGCGCCTTTCGGCAAGGCTGTTTACTCGATGCGCCGACACCTTCGCACGGCCGTTATTGTTCTGCTGACGGTTGGACTTCTTGCATTCTTCTTTCGCAAGGCCGACCCGGCAGCCGTGTGGGCGGAAACTCGCCGAGCCGATCCGTGGCTGATCGCGCTGGCGACGATCGTCACCGCGTTGACCTACGCCATCCGCGCCCTTCGATGGCAATCCCTCCTTGCACCAATCGGACCGACTCGTTACTCCGTGGCGTTTGAAACCACGGTCATCGGGTTCGCGGCGAACTCACTGATTCCTGGCCGAGTGGGTGAAGTGCTCCGCCCCTACCTGCTCGCCCGGCGCGAGTCGCTGAATGCGATGTCGGCGTTTGCGACGATTATTCTCGAACGCATGCTCGATCTCGCGGCGGTGCTCATCCTGTTTGCGTTTTTCGTCTTCGGTTCCGCGACGGCGATCATTTCCGGCGATCCGGCCCGCCTCTCGCTCGTGAAGGCCGGCGGTGCAATCGCGGCCGCGTCGGCAGTGGGCGGGTTGATTGTGTTGTTCGCCCTTGCCGGTCATCCCGAACGTCTAGGCCGCGCTGCCCTCCGCGTCGAGCGGGTGCTGCCGACTCGACTCGCCCGCATGTTGGCGTCTTTCGTCGAAACCTTTGCGCAGGGGCTTGCCGTCATGCGCGATCCCGCGCGGCTGGTAACCGCGGTGCTGTTGTCGATTCCGATGTGGATGTCGATCGCGGCAGGAATCTGGCTGACGTCACGCGCATTTCACATTACGTTTCCCTACCCGGGTTCGTTCCTGGTGATGACCATTCTCGTGGTCGGTGTGGCGGCACCGACGCCAGGTGGCCTTGGCGCATTTCACGCCGCATATCAATTCGCCGTGACCGAATTCTTCGCCGCTTCAGTCGACCAGGCGGTCGGCGCGGCGATCGTGCTGCATGCACTCTCGTTCGTGCCGGTCACGCTGCTGGGCCTGGCGTTCATGGCGCGGGAGGGGTTGACGTTTGGCAGGGCGAGGGAGATTGCGTCGGGTGCCACGAGTGCCAAGGGTGCCACGAGTGCCAAGGGTGCCACGAGTGCCACGAGTGCCACGAGTGCCACGAGTGCCAAGGGTGCCACGAGTGCCGCGGGTGCGATGAGCAGCGAAGGCCTGCGATGAAGTGTCCGTATTGCGGCCATCTCGGCGACAAGGTGGTCGATTCGCGCGAGAGCAAAGAGGGGGACGTCATCCGTCGCCGGCGGCAGTGTCTCAACTGCGGCAAGCGATTCACCAGCCGTGAGCGGCTCGAAGATATCGAGTATCGCGTGGTCAAGAAAGACGGAAATCGAGAAGCCTTTCAGCGGCAGAAGCTGATCGCTGGACTGTTGACGGCCTCTGAAAAACGACCTGTCAGTATCCAGCAACTCGAGGCGATTGCCGATCGCGTCGAAGCGGAGTTGCAGGAGCGACCCGAGCGCGAGATGACGACTGAAGAGATTGGCGCGCGCTTGATGCAGGAGTTGAAGCAGCTGGACCAAATCGCGTACGTGCGGTTTGCCTCGGTGTATCGCCAATTCCGCGACGTCGGCCAGTTCAAGCGAGAGGTCGACGAGTTGCAGAAATCCAAGGGGTGATGACCACCGTTGGCGAACGACGGCGCCCGGCCGCGCCGGTACAAACAGCACCGGCCGAACGTCGTCCCTTCCGCGACAATCCCCGCCTGATTCTCCTCGGCATCGCGCTGCTCTTCGCCGCGCTGGCGGCGATGATCTTCCTTGCCGACAAGTCGACGCAGCTCAATCCGGACTTTCTGAGTGAGGTCCTGCTTTACGCGCTTTCAGCCGCCGATCTCACCATGGTCGTCGCGCTGGTATTCGTGCTGGCGCGCAATATTGTCAAGCTGCTCGTCGAGCGGCGCCGGGGTCTCCCGTTCTCGCGGTTCCGCGCGAAGCTCGTGCTCGCGCTGCTTGGCCTCACCATTGTTCCATCACTGCTCGTGCTCGCTGTCGGGGGCGAACTGATACGAAGCGTGACCCAGTTGTGGTTCAGCCAACCGCTGGACAAGGTGCTGCGACACGCCAACGAGATCGGCGGTACGTATTACCGGGAACATGAAAGCCTGATGGCCGATCACGCCCAGCGTCTTGCACAAGCAATTCCCGCGTCGGCGGTGGCGGCCGGCAACATCGAGGCGGTGCGAGCGGCGATTGCGCCTGAAGTGACTCTCGGCCGCCTGGGACTGGTCGAGGTTTATCGCGTCGCCAGTGCAGGCGCGCCGACAGCGCTGGTGGCGGTGGAATCGCCGTCGGTGCCGCGGGGACACCAAAAAGGCGTGGCCGATCGGCTGGCCGAGAAGGTCGTGTCGGGCAGCAGCGAAACACGGATACTTGATTCGATGGACGGCGGCGGGGAGCTCGTCCGCGCCGGCTCAGTCATCCGCGAACCGACGACCAATCGGCCGGTCGGAGTGGTGATCGCGAGCGGATTTCTGTCCGGTGATGTGGCCACCCATGCGCGAAACATTACTGAAGCCTACGAGAATTACAGCCAGCTACAGGTGCTGCGGCGCCCGCTGCAGGGGGTCTATCTTTCGCTGTTTCTGATGATGACCCTGATGATTCTCGTGAGCGCCACATGGACCGGACTGTATCTGGCGAAACGCATCACCCGGCCTGTGCAGTTGCTTGCCGCCGGGGCGCGCGAAATCGGCGCCGGTCGCCTCGACCACCGCATCGAGCCGGAGACGCGCGACGAATTCGGATCGCTGGTCGAAGCGTTCAACACGATGGCTGGTGAGCTGGCGGCGAGTCAGCGAAAGCTCGAGCGATCACGAGTGGATCTCGAGCGCAAGAACCTGCAGCTCGACGAGCGGCGCCGCTACATCGAAACCGTGCTCGAACGAATCGCGACCGGGGTGATCTCGGTGGGCGCCGACGGACGAATCGAAACGATCAATACCGCGGCGCTCCGACTGCTCGATCTGAAAGCAGATGTCGTCAGTCGCTCGGCCGCCGAAGTGTTCGGCCGCGACGATCTGCGTCCACTCGAAGGGTTGCTGGCGCGAATGCAGACAGTTTCGAGCGAAGCGGCGGCGCAGGAGATTGCCCTGACGCGCGATGGGCGGGAACTTCATCTGGCTGCGGCCGCGACCCCGCTGCAAGGAGAGGACGGCGCGTTTGCCGGCTCCGTGCTCGTATTCGACGATGTCACGCCGCTCATTCGAACGCAGCGTGTCGCCGCCTGGCGTGATGTGGCGCGGCGATTGGCGCATGAAATCAAGAATCCGTTGACGCCGATTCAACTTTGCGCCGAACGAATGCGCCGCCAGTTCAGTTCAGCTCCGGCACCGGCACGTGCGCTGGTTGACGAATGCACGACCACGATCGTCGGTGAGGTCGAATCGCTCAAGGCGCTCGTCGACGAGTTCGCGCAGTTTGCCCGCATGCCGACGCCCAAGGCGATACCATCAGACGTCAACGCGCTGCTCACCGAAACCCTCGCGCTTTACAACGGACTCTTTCGCGGTATCGTCATCGAGCAGCAATTCGCAACCGGGCTGCCGGCTGTGCGACTCGATGTCGAGCAGATTCGGCGCGTGGTCATCAACCTCGTGGATAATGCGGTCGAAGCGCTGGGTGGCGCGAATGCGTCGCTGCGCGCTAATGGCGATCCACCCTCGATCGTCGTCGCGACCCTTCATGATGCGGCAAACGGCGTCGTCCGGTTGACGGTGTCGGACAACGGTCCGGGCATCCCGCTTGAAGATCGCGACAAACTGTTCATGCCGTACTATTCAACGAAGCGGCGGGGCAGTGGCCTCGGTCTCGCCATCGTGCGTCGGATTATCGCCGAACACGGCGGCAGCATCGAGGCCGGCGACAATACGCCGACCGGCACGGTATTCACGGTTGAATTACCTGTGTAAGCTTCCAGCTTGCAATGAAACCCACCGTTCTAGTCGTCGACGATGAAGCCGGCGTGCGAAGCGCGCTGAGCGGAGTACTCCGCGACGAAGGGTACGCGGTCGATGTCGTCGACAGCGGCGAAGCTTGCCTCGACAGGGTCTCGCGCGCGCCGTACGACGTCATCGTCCTCGACATCTGGTTACCCGGCATCGACGGGTTGGCGACGCTTGCGCGGCTTCGTGAGCGGCGCGTGGACGCACCCGTGGTCATGATCTCCGGCCACGGCAATATCGAGTCGGCGGTTCGCGCGATCAAGATGGGCGCCTTCGATTTCGTCGAAAAACCACTGTCACTCGAAAAGACCGTGCTCGTCGTCGGAAACGCCGTGCGGCAGCGCCAGCTCGAGGCCGAAAATCGGGCCCTTCGCGCTCACGTCGACAAGCGACTGACGATGGTGGGCGAGAGCTACGTCATGGCTCAATTGCGTGAGCAGGTGGCGATGGCGGCGCCGACCAACGGCCGGGTATTGATCTTCGGCGAGAACGGGACGGGAAAAGAGCTCGTCGCGCGCAGCATCCATGCCTTGAGCCGGCGCCGCGCGGGTCCGTTCGTTGAAGTGAACTGTGCCGCGATTCCGGAGGAGCTGATCGAAAGCGAATTATTCGGTCACTTCAAAGGCGCGTTCACCGGCGCGGTCTCCGATCGTCGTGGCAAATTCGAGGCGGCGGATGGTGGGACGCTCTTCCTCGACGAAATCGGCGACATGAGCGTGAAAACCCAAGCCAAGGTTCTGCGCGCCCTGCAGGAGCAGATTGTCGAACCAGTTGGCGGCACCACCAGCGTAAAAGTGGATGTCCGCATTTTGGCCGCCACCAACAAGGACCTGCCCGCGGAGATCCGCGCCGGCAGGTTCCGCGAGGACCTGTACTTCCGTCTGAACGTCATTCCAATTTTTGTTCCGCCACTCAGAGATCGCGACGCTGATATTCCACTCCTTGCCGAACACTTCATGTCGGAACTTGCCCGTGAATACGGGCGGCGCTCCAAGCGGCTGGACCCGGGAGCGGCAACAGGACTGCGAAGCTATCGCTGGCCGGGCAACGTGCGCGAGCTGCGGAATGTGATCGAACGACTCATGATCATGGTGCCAGGAGACACCATTACGCTTGCGGATCTCGAGTTTCTCGAGGGAGCCGCGATGGCGGCCACCGAGACGGAGGGGGTGCCTCCACTCACGCTGCACGATGCCCGCGAACGGTTCGAGCGCGATTTCATTCTGCGCGCGCTGGCGGCACAGCAGGGGAACATTTCGCGCACGGCGGAGATCCTCGGCGTCGAGCGTAGCAACCTCTATCGCAAGATGCGGGCGTTTGGCATTGTGCCGGCTCGAAAAGAGGAGGAGTCCGTCTAGCTGCTGGCTGTCGGCTCTCGCCACACCCGGCACGTACCCTGGCACTCGCGGCACGCCGGCACCCTATTTCAACTTGTTCTCCAGGACTTGTTCCGGCCCGAACCGCTCGAGTTGCAAATAGAACTCCGCCGCTGAGACCAGGGCGGCTGACGGAACCAGGCCGACGATTTCACTCTCCAGGATCGACACGCCGTAACGCTCTGCCTCACGTTTCACAATCTCGAAGACCCGGAAGATCGGCGTTTTTTGATAATTCGTCAGGTTCATGGAGACCTGCGCGAGATTTCGGTCCTCCAGCATGAAGCCGGCGGCCTTGACGTAGCGCAATCCGCCGCTGCTTTGGCGGATCGCGGCCGCGATCTTCTTTGCCACATCCAGGCGATTCGTGTTGAGGTTGATGTTGTAGGCGATGAGCGGCATCCGCGCGCCGACAACCGACGCGCCGGCGGCGGCGTGTGGTTCGCGCGGGCCGAAGTCCGGCGCCCATTCCGGCGCGCGCATCTTTGCGGCAAGGCCTTCGAACTCACCCCGGCGAATGTCCTCGAGGTTCTTTCGAAGCGGATTGGCCGACGCTTCCTCATACAGATAAATCGGCACACCGAACTGCTCCGCGATTGCGCGGCCGACCTCCTTTGCCAGCGCGACACACTCCTCCATGGTTACGCCTTCGATCGGCACGAACGGAATCACATCGATCGCACCCAATCGCGGGTGTTCACCTCGGTGGGTGCGCAGGTCGATGGCCGGGAGTGCCGCCTTGAACAGCGCGAGCGTGGCGTTTTTGACGGCAGCCCGATCGCCGACGAAGGTAAGGACCGACCGGTTGTGCGATGCGTCCGACGAGTAGTCGAGCAGCCGAACTCCCGGCGTCGCCCGAATCGCGGCCGCCAACTGCTCGACGACCTCCGTGCGGCGCCCCTCGCTGACGTTCGGAATGACTTCGATGATCTCCATGGATGAGAGTTCTATCACGCGCGTGCCGCGCCGCGTCCAATTCCGCCGCGGTTTGTGCGACACTTCTTCACCGTGATTGGTCGCTATTGGAAGTGGATCCTATTGACCTCCGCGCCGGTGGCGTTTGGCGCAGAGATGCTCGAATGGGGCGCCGTCCCCGTCTTTGTCTTCTCGGCGCTTGCGGTCATCCCGCTCGCCGCGTTCATCGGCGAGAGCACCGGCCACCTCGCTCGCCATCTGGGTCCGAGTTCCGGCGCTTTGATCAACGCCACCTTCGGCAACCTCGCGGAGATGATCATCGCGGGCCTCGCGGTTCGCGCCGGGCTGCTCGAGGTCGTCAAGGCGTCGCTCACTGGATCGATTCTCGGCAACCTCCTCTTCGTCGGCGGCCTGTCGATGCTCGTCGGCGGGTGGAAACGCGATCACCAGAAATTCAACCGCCTTGCTGCCGAGGCGACCGCCGGCCAGATGGTCGTCGCCATCGCCGCGCTCCTGCTGCCGGCGATCTTCTTCTACACGGCGGGCGGGAACAGCCACGTCGAGCTGATGCACGAAGTGTCAGTCGGGACGGCGCTCGTCCTGCTCGTGACATATGCCGCCGGGCTGTGGTTCACCTTTCGCACACACAAACATCTCTTGAGCGCCGGCCATGGCGCGCACGACGACGGCAATGAGGTGTGGACGATGCCGCGATCCGTGCTCACGCTGGCGGCGACGAGCGTGGTCATGGCGCTGGTCGCCGAGGGGCTCGTGGGCGCCGTCGAAGCCGTCGGGCATCAGTTCGGGCTGAACCAGGTCTTCATGGGCGTCGTCGTCCTCGCGATGGTCGGCAACGCCGCCGAGAACTCGAGCGCGGTGGGCTTTGCCTATCGTGATCGAATGGATATCGCGCTGAACATCGTCACTCAAGCGAGCGTGCAGATCGCCTTGTTCGTCACGCCCGTACTCGTACTGCTGTCGTTCTCCATGGGACATCCGCTCGATCTCGTCTTCACGCCGTTCGAGATTGTCGCCGTCAGCCTGGCCGTGGCGATCGTGGCCTATCTCGTCCTGAACGGAGAGTCCAACTGGTTCGAGGGCGTGCAGTTGCTTGCGCTCTACACGCTGATCGCGGTCGCAATCTACTTTCTCCCCTGATCGGGCCGAGGTTCATAGTTCGTGAGAGGTCTGCACGGCAAACGTGTCGCACTGGCGAGCATCGCCGCTGTCGAAACCGCGGCGGAACCATCGTTTACGCTGCTCGCTCGAACCGTGTGTGAACTTCCTCTCGTCGGAGTGGCCGAGAGTGTCATCGCCGATCGCGTGCGCGGCGGTGAGAGCTTCGCCGAGATCCTCGTCCGTGATCTGGAGTGCCGATCGCGCCGTACGGCCCCAGACGCCTGCGAGGCAATCGGCCTGGAGCTCGACGCGCACTGAGTTCTGGTTCGATGTCTCACCTCTCGCTTGCAGCCTGGTGGCGCCGATCAAGTTCTGAACGTGGTGACCGACCTCGTGTGCGATCACGTATGCCTGCGCGAAGTCGCCGGGCGCCCGCAGGCGCTTCTCCATGACGCCGTAGAAGCTCGGATCGATATAGAGTTTCTGATCTCCCGGACAATAGAATGGGCCGGTGGCGGAGGTTGCGTTGCCGCAGCCGCCAGTCGATACGCTGTCAGCAAACACGACGAGCGTGGGATGCTGGTAGGCGGCCGGAGAACTGCCGTAGGCCGGCAGTGCCCCGCGTTCGAAGATCGGCGTCCACACGTCTTCGGTCGAAGCGAGAACCACGCGGGAGAAGTCACACGCCGCGCCGTTCGCCTCCGACGCCTGGCAGACGCTGGAAGCTCCTGGCGTCGAAGCTCCCTCGCCGCCGGTCAACGCTCCCAAGAGCTGCTGCCTGATTCCTGAAGGCATCGCAAAGAGCGCAACGACCCCCACGACTCCGACGATCAGGGTGCCTTTCACTCCGAGCAGCCTCACGAGACCGAACAGCGCCTGGATCGGCACGCCGCCGCCCCGGCCACCTCCGCTGCCGGTGCCGCGATCTTCAAAGTTGCTGGACCTGCGCTGATCTTCGGTACGCATGGTGGCTGCCTCGCTCCTTGGGGCCTATGGCATAGGCCGACCTTGTCGGTCTATCTCCAGACCACGTCTGATTCGATCGACTATCGTTCCGAGTCCACGGGCGTGTCAAACGTTTCCGGCGCCACCGCCGCGCGCTGTCGCCCGAGATTGAGCCACTCCGTGTCGACGAGTGCACGCAATGTGGTCTCCAATAGGGCGCCAGAAACCCTCGCCCGGCGCGATGGCGCACTGATGCGGCTATCGAGGGTCCTGGCGACACACGCGAAGCCTTCAGCACGCCGCGGTCCGGTGTTCCCTATTGAACAGACATGCCACGCGCGAGCTGTCAGTCTTGCGCGTCTGGATTCGCTCGCCGGCTGGAGACGACACCACGATTCTCCAACCTCCGTTGCTCTGCAGAACCGGCGTGCAGCGGGAGTCTGCCGCCAGTAGAGCCGTACTCCACCCTCACCAGAAAGCGACGAACGATGAAAACCATGAGAGCAGTCGTATTGATCGGCGTACTCGCCTCGATTGGCGGGGTGCCAGTCCTCGGACAGGTCCATAAATTCTTCACTCCGGGAACGGTCTGGACGGTCACGATGATCAAGATGGCCGCGGGCATGGACCAGGCCTACCTGGAGTATCTCGACGGTCACTTCAAGAAGGGAGAAGAGGCGCAGATCAAGGCCGGTTTCCAGAAGTCGTACAAGATTCTTCGCACGATGGATGACGGCGGCGCATGGAATTTGCTGATTCTGCGGGAATACGCCAGCCTCGCGAGCATGGAGGCCAATGTGGAAAAGGCCGACGCAGTCCTGCAGCAGACGGACGGGACTGACCAGACTCAGATGAAGGGCTATGAGGACCGCAGCAAGTACCGCGAGGTCGTCGGTACCAAATACGCGCGTGAACTGATGTTGAAATAGGTGTCCGGCGCCGCGGACCGTCTGAATGCCCGTAGTGCAGGTAGGGTTTTTGGGCAGGCTCTTCGTTCAGGTTAGGAGACTCAATGAGATCCGTAGTTGCTTGTCTTGTCGTAGTCGGCGGAATCACCTCTGCGACGGCTGCGTCGCCACAAAACACCGCTGCTCCGCCGACGGCCACGGACGTTTATCACGTCCACCTCGCCAAGGCGGCGCCCGGCCAGGCGGCAGCACTGGGGAAATCGCTCATGGCTCCTGACAAGGCTTCGCCGATGCCCGAGCACTTCGTCGTGCTTCGGCATCAGGAGGGCGACGATTGGGACTATGTCGTGATTCAGCACCTCGGTTCGAAGGCCGAGGTGGTGGCAACCGCGCCGCCGCCTTCGGATGCCGTACGGGCCCTCACCGCGTGGCACAGCGATACGTTCGTGAGCGGACCTTCGTGGGGCGAATTCTCGAAGGAGATGTCGATCGGCGGATCGGCCAACGCAGCCGGCCTCGTCTACATCGTCGGTGTCCATCGCGCAGTGCCGGGGCATCGGGAGCAACTGCTCAAATCGCTGAGCGCCGTCGGTCCGTCGAGCAAGATACAAACCGGCAGCGTGCTGCTGCAACACCTCGAAGGCAGCGAGTGGACCTTCGCGACCATCACCCGTTACAACTCGTGGCAGGATGTCGCAACCGAACGCGCAGCCGCAACGTCGGCCGGCGATGCGGCCGGCGGCTGGGCCGATATTCGGCAGCACTCCGCGTTTCATCGCGACACGCTCGCCGATCGGATCCATCCCGCCAAGTAGCGGACACCGTATCGCCGGGGAGACAACCGAGTAGCCAGCGTCAACCTGCGAGACCGAGCAGAAGCGGACACCAACGCTCGACCTCGTGCGCAGCCTTATCGAGGCACCGACAGCTGCTGGCCTATTTCCCTTCGCCTGACCGCCGGTTGATGGTGACAATGATTGGAGCAACTGCGTTTCGCACTTCGACCGGCCTGGCCACGATGAATCTGCCGTCCGCTGTGACGTCGTATCTCGCGACGCCAGCCCCAAGGGTAAGCGCGGCAAATGCGCCGACGCCGGCTGACTGCGGCGGGCCCGGTTGGCCCGCAGCATCAATCCCCGCCACCATGATCTCGCCAGACTCTCGCACGAAATAGATCTGGCGGCTGGTCTTTCCCCACACGATTTCCCGCCCAGACTGCCCACCCGACACGGGCCAGACTCTTCCGGCCATGGGAAACGTGGTGAGATGAGGATCCGACATGATCGTCACTGCTCCGCGCAGCCTCATCGTTGCCGTCGGTCTGACGGTGTTCGCCGTCGTGACCCACTCCGCATTGTCCGTCCCGACGTTCGCCGTCGCCGTCGCGCAGACTGAGGCGCGTTCGGGTCCACCGGCGAGTTATCCCGGCTACGAATTGGTGTGGTCCGATGAGTTCGATCGGGACGGCGAGCCCGACGCGAAGAACTGGACCTACGAACGCGGGTTCGTGCGGAATCGCGAACTGCAATGGTACCGGCCCGAGAACGCGCGCGTCAGCGGCGGCCTCCTCACGATCGAAGCGAGGCGCGAACGCGTCGCGAATCCCGCCTTCCAAAGCGGATCGACCGACTGGCGCAACCGTGAATTCGCCGAGTACTCATCGGCCAGCCTGATGACCAAAGGGTTGCATCAATGGCGATATGGCCGATTCGAGATGCGAGGACGCATCGATACGCGGCCGGGTCTGTGGCCCGCCTTCTGGACGCTCGGGATCACCGGCCCATGGCCGCACGGCGGCGAGATCGACATCATGGAGTATTACCGCGGCACGCTGCTCGCCAACGTGGCGTGGGGCGGCGCAAAGCCGTTTCAGCCGATCTGGGCTGACACTCGGAAACCACTGGAGAGCTTCAACGATCCGAAATGGTCCGCGGCCTTTCACGCGTGGCGAATGGACTGGGACGAGCGGGCGATCGTGCTCTCTGTCGATGGAACCCCGTTGAATGAAGTGGAGCTCGCCCGAACGGTCAATCAGGACGGCAGCGGCCGGAATCCGTTCCACGAGCCTCACTACCTGCTGCTCAATCTCGCCGTCGGCGGCTCGTCCGGCGGCGATCCTTCGGCGACGACGTTCCCTGCGAAGTTCGAGGTCGATTTCGTCCGCGTCTATCAGCGGAAGTAAGGCATCCTCGAGGCCGGTGATCGCCTGATTGTCGGCGAGAAGGTCATCGTTGGACACGTACTCTTCGTGTTCACATACCGGAGTCGACGTCAATCGGTTCGAGTGACTAACGACCGAGCACGTAGTCCAACGCTTTTCCTCGAATCACGGGATCCGTTTCGCCGTCCGCGATCTCGCGAATCTTCGCCATCGACTCCGAGGTGCGAAGTCCCGAGAGATAGCTGAGGACGTGGAGTTTCCACGCCTGTTCACGGCTGGCTCCGCACAGCCGAATCAACTCCTGAACGGCCGCCGGCGTCGCGCGTCCGGCGATGTGCGTGTGGCCGCGGACGTCTTGCGAGTGGTCATCGATTTACCGTCGGGGTGCAACGCATCGCACGTCTACGATAACTATCGTACGACGACTATACAAGTCAAATTCTTTTTTGAAATGGTCCACCGGCATATCGCGGTTGACCCGCGAGCAACCCTTTTCGGCGGCATTACCGTCGAAGGAGGGAGGCAGGTATGAAGAAAAGTCGACTCGAGGAGATCGTTCAGGACCTTCGCTACGCCTTCCGCACGCTCCGCAAGAGTCCCGGATTCACCATCGTTGCCGTGCTCACGCTCGGCCTCGGCATCGGGGCGAACACGGCGATCTTCTCGGTCGTGAACGCCGCTATCCTCCGGCCGCTCGGCTATCCGCAGCCTGACCAACTCCAGTTCCTGACGACGCGGTTCGAGCGGGGGGAGGGGGGCCAGGGCAGTCTGTCGCCAGCGGAATACTGGGAATACACGGAGATCAATCGGTCTTTCTCCCTCGTCGGTGCATTTCTGATCGGCGAGGTGAATCTGGCGGCGCGCGATCGGCCGCGCCGTGTCGCGCGAGCGACGGTGAATGCCGAATTGCTCGAGGCGCTCGCCGTTCAGCCGGAGCACGGCCGGTGGTTCCGTCGCGAGGAGACGCGCGCGGGTGGGCCTGCGCTCGTCATGCTGTCGTACGACCTGTGGCAATCGGACTTCGGGGCGCGTGAGGATCTGGTGGGTCGGACGATTGAAGTCGACGGCGTGACGCGGGAAGTGATCGGGATCATGCCGGCTGGCTTCGACCTCATGGACCGCCACGTCGAATTGTGGCTGCCCCTTCAGCTCGCGCCGGCTATACGCCAGTATCGCGCGAGTCACTTTCTCTCGGTCCTCGGGCGCTTGAAGGACGGCGTGACACCGATGCAGGCCGAAGCGGAGCTGGCGTCGCTTGTCGCGAGCTGGGGTGAGCGCGTTGGCGCGAGCGGACACGTGTTCACGCCCGGCGAGCACGTGATGCAGATGGAACCGCTGCAGGACGAGATCGTTGGCTCCGCGCGACGCATCCTCTGGCTGCTGCAGGCCGCGGTCGGACTCGTGCTGCTCGTCGCGTGCGCTAATCTCGCCAACCTCCTCGTGGCGCGCGCCGACGCTCGACGTCGAGAGCTCGCGGCACGCACGGCGTTGGGCGCGAGCCCTTGGAGGCTGCTTCGCCAGTTCATCGCGGAGGGTCTCGTGTTGTCGCTGCTCGGCGCTGCGCTCGGTCTTGGTCTGGCCGAAGCGGGCGTACGCACCCTGCGCGTCGCCTATCCGGCCGGTGTTCCGCGTGTCGCCGACGTAGGCCTGGATCCAGCCGTGCTCGGGGTCACGATGCTCATGTGCGTCGTGACGGGCGTGGCGTTCGGGCTGGTTCCGCTGCTGCAGCTGCCAGCGGCCAGCGTCGGCCAGCTGCTGAAGGATGGCGGGACGCGCGGCGCCACCCGCGCCCGGCGCGTGCAGAGCGCGCTCGTGGCCGGGGAAGTGGCACTCGCGGTCGTGTTGGTCGTGGGTGCCGGGCTGATGATGCGGACGGTGGTGAACTTGATGAATGTCGACGCGGGCTTCGACCGATCACAGCTTGTGACATTCGGGGTGGCGCTGCCGGCGGCCACATACCCGACATTCGATCGGCAAGTGCAGATCTATCAGCGTTTGGTCGATCGATTGGGCGCGATGCCGGGCGTCGAGAACGTATCGATCGTCTCCGGACTCCCACCGCGGCGTCAGGCCAATGCCTTCGGAACAGATGTCGAAGACTATGTGCCACGGCCAGACGTGTTGGACGTCGTGGACTTCTACCAGACGGTCACGGCGGGCTATTTCGGCACGATGCGAATTCCGATCATGCGAGGCCGCTCGTTTCGGGAGAGCGACCGCAGCGGTGCCCCCGTGGCGATCGTCAACGACACGTTTGTGCGCACTTTCTGGAAAGACCTCGACCCGATCGGCCGGCGCGTGCGGCCGCGGTTCGGTGACACGACGCCGTGGGTGACAGTCATTGGTGTGGCGAAGGACGTCAGACAGGGCGGTGTCGATCGCGCAACCGGGACCGAGTTGTACTTCTTGCTCGACCATCTGCCGCAGGTCTTTCCCGCCTCGCAGGCCCTGAATTCGATCGTGCGCTCAACCACAGACAACGGCGCCATGAACATCGTCGCGCGGAGCAGTCTGCCGATCGCAACGCTGCAGCCGACGGTTACAGGCGTTGTGAACGAGGCCGATCCGTCGCTCCCGGTGATTGGTCTCCGGCCAATGGACGACGTGATCAGCGGATCGCTGCGGCAACCGCGGATGTTGATGCATCTGTTCGGCGGATTCGCAGGCCTCACGTTGCTGCTTGCGGCGGTCGGCACCTACGGGATGCTGTCGTATTTGGTGACCGAGCGCCGACGAGAGATTGGAATCCGGATGGCGCTCGGCGCCGGTCGCGAGACCGTCCTTGGTAGCGTTCTGACGCATGGTCTGCGGCTCGCGCTCATCGGCCTCGTGGCCGGCCTCGCCGCCGCACTCATGTTGACGCGGCTGATGAAGGCGCTGCTCTTCGAGGTCAGCCCGAACGATCCGGCGACGCTCGCGGGCGTGGCGGCGCTCATCACGGTGGTGGCGGCCGCCGCCAGCCTGCTCCCCGCCGTTCGCGCCACGCGCGTCGATCCGATCGTGGCGCTCAGGGACGAGTAGCAACTCATTCGCCTCGACGGCTTGCGTCGGGCAGCGTAGTTGCGGCTGACTGCCGTATTGCGGCGCCAGCATCTCGGCGCAGCCGACTTCACCGTCTTCAACGGAGACAACGATCGATTCGCCGTTCGCGGCGTCGAAGCGGATCGCGCTCGCAGGCCTTCCGCCCGGGGGAAGCCGACGCGTCAGGAAAGCCTGCGCCACTTTCGCAATCCTGGTCAGTCAGCGCCCCAGCGCATCCAGCTCACGCTGCCAGCGGTCTGCTTCTCGCCGACTTCGCTTCAACCCCAGGACCAGTGCCAGGGCGCCGCCCCCGACAATCCATGCCATCATCGCGAAGAACACCGGTGTGTGCGCGAATCTTGCACTCGAGTAGAACGTTAGCGCGATTGCCGCCGTACTCAGCGCGGCCGGCGGCAGGAACCACACGGGCAGGCGGCGATGCCAGTCCAGCTCACGCTCGAGGAGTTGCCGATAGAACGCCAGGCTGGCACTG
>Ga0207701_10000579_pt1 | contig 38217 bp, 32 predicted proteins | sample KBSSwiSSwithPhiX_FD_184294 | JGI IMG/M metagenome (GOLD analysis project Ga0207701, IMG submission 184294) | Switchgrass rhizosphere bulk soil microbial communities from Kellogg Biological Station, Michigan, USA, with PhiX - S5 (SPAdes) (version 2) | ecosystem: Environmental > Terrestrial >... | reverse complement strand
TGCCAGGTGTGGACACGGACTGGGACATATCGTCGCGATCCAGGCCGACTACCGCGAAGTCGTCGCTCGCCTACAGTCTTCAGTGGTCGTCTAGCTACTGCCAGGTCATATCAGCAGGCGCCAAGTTGGCTGGTGCAATCGTCCTGCTTCCCTTGTACGTCGCACGCCAGCCCATGACGCACGGGACGTTGACGAAGTCGAGACCAGCCCACGCGTCACCAGTCTCCAAATACATCGCGACGTCGGTCCATCGATCCCAGCGTGCCAAGCCATCCGCGCACCGGGCGCTTGGCGCGGCACCGCCCCTGGTGCCGGTTGTCGGAGATACACCCTTCCACCTGCACACTTCGAAGAGCACCGACCCGTCTGTTGCCGGAAGGTGGTTGCTGTCCTCCACATGGACCATTACGAACACAGCTGAACCCGCACCCACAGGGAGAGTTGTGACCTCCTGACGAGAACGGTTCAGGAACGTCATCTGATAGAACCCGACGGGGAGTGACGACCCAGACTCAGGCTTCGCGGCGGTCGTTCCGGCAGCGGTGGATGCGTCGGTCGTTGGCGTCGTCGGACTCTGGGAGCACCCGGCAGCGATCAAAGTGGCCAGCAGCAACCCGGGGAAGCAGCAAATCTGAAAACGAGACATGACTCCTCCTTGGAGCTTCTGGCCGGCAGATTTCATGGCGAACGGGTCTCGAAGCCGTTCAACGATATCCGAGTCGATGTCAGGGCGACAATGGCGCGCTGCTGTTTTCTGCGTGACTGATCAAGTCGCTGCGAAACAAGGGGTTACCTGCGCGTGTGATCGGCAGTCGCCGTGGGAGAACGGCGTACACTCCGCCTCCTACCTCGCCGAGAGCCAATACCAAAGGTCGGATCCGGACGATCTTGCGATTGTGGTTTGCGGCAAGCCGTTGCCGACGGAGGTGCCAGGTGTGGACACGGACTGGGACATATCGTCGCGATCCAGGCCGACTACCGCGAAGTCGTCGCTCGCCTACAGTTCTTCATCGGTCGTCATTACCACCCGGGAACATGGACTGTCAGCCTTGGCCGCAACACAAGTCGGGTGCATTACGACATCGACTCGGCGTACTTCTTCAGTTATTTCGACAACATAGGTGAAGACGGCGCAGACGGAGAAGTGTCAGAGCTGACTCGCCTCAGGCTGATCACACGGCCTCGGCGACTCGCACACCCGCGCCTCGTCGGCGACGGCACCGTGACGTGCTGGGGCGCGAACCGCGACGGACAGCTCGGACTCGGCTGGCTGGTCACCCTCGCCACCCCTGTCCGCGTTCAAGGCTTGCCATAGCCGCTCGAGGGGCGGTGGTCCCCACGTATCGGCACGCGAGCTAAGGCCCGCCGTTCACGCGAGCCAGATCAGGTTGCCGTAGTCCGCGCGGCAGAGCCGGCTCGCACGGTTGAGCCGGAATGCCGTCTCCTCGAAACGGGGTCGGCTCGTCATCGACGTCGAGGGCGAGCCCGGTTCGGAATGATCGATGTCGCTGCGCTCTACGGCAAGGCCGATCTCTCAATGTAGGCTCGCCCCCCGTCACTTCCGTCCGCATCTGCTGAGCACACGTCGCGTGATCTCCGCGGATGATGGGGGGGTCTCGCCCAATCCGAGCGTGTGGAGAATCTCGTGGATCAGTGAGGCGAGCACGTACTCCGGCTGGAGTGCCTGGATCCGTTTCACCTCGTCGGTGCAGACGCGCACCACCCGACCGCCGGGGATGGTGAGTGCGAGAGCGCCACCGGCGCATCGCCTGTGGCGTGTGTCGTCGATGAACGTGATCATCTTGAGGTAGGCGTGAATGTCAACCGCGACCGCCGATAATCGGTCCGCGAGGGATCGCCCATCAGCGTCCTCGAAATCCGTGAGAATCTTGCGGCACTCGCCGTCCGCGAGTCGCGCTGACGCTTTCTCGAGCGCGGTCACCGTGACTCGGCGTACCACCGGATCCGGAATGTGGATCAGGGGCCAGGGGTTTTGAGGCACAGCCGCTTGGCTGGTCGCAGCAGCCACGCTGGGCCGCCCTGCTGGAGCCCGCTCGCGTTGCGCCCCGGCGGCGATAGCCGAACCCGGCCAGCTGATGAGGGCAGCTAAGAACAGAGTGGCAGCCTGCGCTTGTGAGAGTCTGGTGAGCATCGGCTCCTCCTGAGCAGCCGACACTCGCCCGCCTCCACGTCTATCTCAATGACCGGCGCCGGGCATCTGTCTGAGACTCACCTGACACGGAGATGACATCGTAAGTTCGTGGATCCACACTGCTTGCGGTGTAGTAGGCTTCGCTCCTCGCTGGAGGTGCGTGGGATGGCCACCAGGCAGGAGACGGAAAACGGCTCCGCGGTGATGCGATTCGGCCCGTTCACGGTGGATGGCCAGTCGGGCGAGCTGCACAAAGGCTCCACCCGCCTCAAAGTCCCCGACCAATCCATCGCGGTACTTCAGGCACTGCTCGAGCGTCCGGGCGAGCTTGTCACCCGCGAGGCGTTGCGCGCACGGCTCTGGGCCCCCGACACCTTTGTCGACTTCGAAGCGGGCTTGAACGCCGCAGTACGCCGTCTGCGCGAGGCGCTCAACGATTCGGCCGATGCGCCGCGCTACGTCGAGACGCTGCCGCGCCGCGGATACCGGTTCATCGCGCCAATCGACGGAGCAACAATCAACCCTACCGGCTGCGCGTCGGCTCCAACGATCGCGGACGCGTCGGCGGGTCTGGTGTCTTCGGTGTCCGTGCGTTCCACGGTCGCGGTGCGACGGTTCCGGGGAGTGGGTGCCGGTCTGGCCATCCTCGCAGTGGTCGTGATGGGCGCGGCACTCTCATTCGGGCCGCGGAACAACCGAGCGCCCGTCTTCGGAAGGCCCGTCCCGCTCACCAGCTTCCCCGGACTGGAGCTCGATCCCGCCATTGCTCCCGCCGGCAACTTTGTCGCATTCGCGTGGGAGGGTGAGGGCGGAGACAACTTCGACATCTACGTCCAAGCCATCGATGGTGGCCGGCCGGTGCCGCTCACCACGGATGGTGCGGACGACCATGCACCCATGTGGTCGCCCGACGGTCAACGCATCGTGTTCGAGCGTGACCTGAACGGAACGCGGGTAATTTTCTCCGTCTCGGTTCTCGGCGGGGACGAGCGGCAGTTGTTCAAAGCCGGGGCGGAATGTGATGGCTGGCGCTTTGGGGCGTGGGCGTGTGGGCTCTCGTGGACGCCGGACGGTCAGCACTTGGTCTTCGGCGCGCAGAGCTCCTCCTCGTACCTTTCCTCGTCCGCGATTTATCTGTACTCGTTGAAGGACGGGACGAAGCGGCAACTGACGCGTCCACCAGCGAATCTCAGTGATATCCACCCGATGGTTTCTCCGGACGGCCGATATCTCGGCTTCGTTCGCCTGAACCCCCGGTCGCGTGGCGGCAACGTGTTTGTACAGCAGCTCGAGCAATTGCAAGTGGTGGGAGAGCCGAGACAGCTGACGTTAGACCGTGCCGTGAACGCGTTCGACTGGACGCCGGACAGTCGGAGCGTCATCCATGACGCAGGCCCGGTGGAGCCAGGGTTGTGGCGAGTCGGGGTCAACGGCGCGACCGAGCCCCTGTTGTCGAACATCAGGGCATTTCGCCCGTCCGTCGCGCGTTCCGGCGCTCGCGTGGTCTATCAGAACATGCTCATCGATTCGAACATCTGGGAAATGCCTACGCCAGCGTCCCCGACCCACCGCCCGTCAGGGGATGTGGCATTTCGGGTCATCGCGTCGACGGCCGGCGACTCGGACATGCAATTCTCACCGGACGGAACACGGATCGTGTTCTGCTCTGACCGGTCAGGTCACGGCGAGCTGTGGGTCGCGAACCGCGATGGCTCACGGGCAACCCAACTCACACACTTCGAGGGCGGCGGACGGGTGGGAAGCCCTAGCTGGAGTGCCGACGGCAAGCGCATCGCCTTCGACGCGACACTAACGGGCACCAGCAGCTGGAACATCCATGTCGTACCTGCGGACGGCGGCCCCGTTGTGGCGCGGACGGCCGGCGACTCCAATAACATTCGACCGAGTTGGTCTCCCGATGGCAGGTGGATCTACTTCGGCTCAAGACGAACCGGTGACTGGCAAATCTGGAGGCTGCCATCGACAGGTGGGACTCCAGAGCCGATCACACATCATGGGGGCTTGGAGCCGATCGTTTCGCCGGATGGCCGCATTTACTACGCGAAGGCCGCGCCCGAGCCGGGCATCTGGGAAGTGCGGGGCGGCGAGGAAGTCCAGATCATTCCCCGGGGGCGGCAGCTGTCGTTCGACGTCGCCGAGAATGGCATTTTCATGATGGACGCGTCCGCCAAGCCGCAGGTCACTGTCGAGATGTTCAGCTTCGCCTCACGGAGGATCATTCCGGTCGCGTGGCTGCCGCCGGGTGTACAGCCCTCGTACTTCACCGTCGCGCGCGACGGGCGCTCCATGCTCTACAGCCAACTCGATTCGCGGATGAGCGACATCGAGCTGCTGCGTGAGTCTCGGTGAAGGGGCCGTCACGGCGCCACGTGCCGACACAGCACATCGACCCAATCCGCGCGGTGCATCAATCGGCGCGAGGTCCGTCGGCGCATTCAGTGACTGCGTCCGGCGGTCCGTACTGAGGGAACGAATCGCCTCCGCCTGTGGGTCTCGAATTCTTTATTCTCGCGCTGATTCCCAGATTCGGCAACGTTGCGCCGGACGCGGCGTCTCGCCTACGCTGACTCCCGCATGAAGGACCTCCTGCTCACGCTGCTCCACCTCGCTGTCATGATCGCGAAGCTGTGTGGCCCCGGTGGCGTGCGAGCGGTGATCGCGGAGAACCTCCGCTCAAGCAGCAACTGATCGTGCTTCGTCGCGGTCGCCGGCGGGCGCCCCGCCTGACGCTGAGCGACCGGCTCCTCTGCGGATTCCGTGCGCTCTTCCTCAGCCTCGGACGTATCCGAAAGGTCGCCATCGCCCTCCGCTCCTCGACACTCCTCGCATTCCATCGGCCTTGGTGCGCCGCAATATCGCCGGCTGTTCTCCTCCACGCCGTGCCCGACGAAGCCGGGACCGAAAGGGCCGGACGAGGCACTGATCCAGGCCATCGTCGAGCTCAAGTCGCGCAATCCCCGGTTCGGCTGTCCACGAATAGCGCGCATCATCTCGCAGACGTTCGGCATCGACGTCGACAAGAACGTCGTGTATCGCGTGCTGACGAAACACTATCGCCCTGCTCCGGGCGGGAACGGCCCCTCGTGGTTGTCGTTCATCGGCCACGCCGCAGACAGCCTGTGGAGCGTCGACCTCTTTCGCTGCGAGTCGATTGTGCTCCGGAGTTACTGGGTGCTCGTGGTCATGGACCAGTTCACGCGACGCCTCGTCGGCATCGGCGCGCATGGCGGCGCCGTCACCGGTGCCGAGGTGTGCCGCATGTTCAACGCCGCGATTCACGGGCAAGGCGTGCCGCGACATCTCAGTACGGATCACGATCCGGTGTTCGAGGCGCACCGGTGGATGGCGAACCTGCGGATTCTGGAGATCGACGAAATCAAAACCGGCCCCCACGTGCCGCTGTCGCACCCGTTCGTCGAGCGCCTGATCGGAACCATGCGCCGAGAATTTCTCGACCAGGTGCTGTTCTGGAATGCCGGTGACCTGGAACGCAAGCGTGCCGAGTTCCAGACCTACTACAACGAGGCTCGCGGCCATGCATCATTGGACGGACACACGCCGCTGACGTTTGCCAGAGGGCATGCGGTGGTCCCGGCCGATTTCAACGGCCTGCGCTGGCTCTCTCACTGCCGGGGCCTCGTCCAGCTGCCTGTCGCCGCCTGACAATGAATTCGAGACCCACACGGTCCTGATGGACCGCAGCGTCGATCAGGGCAACGGTTGATCTGACTCCTCGTGGTCAGGTCCCTGCGCAGAGGGCGGCCAGGCAGCAACGACGGCATGCCCCGACTCAGTTCCCGGTCAGCACGGCGGCGAGGAATCGGAGTTCGGAATCGACATCGCCAAGGTCCGCGACCGTCTCGGCAATCTCCTGGCGGAACAATTCGCGATACCGCTTGCGCAACCGGTGAATGGCGACCTTGAGCGCGCCCTCTGACGTGTTCAGTTCACGCGCCAGCGCGGCATACGGCATGTCGGACGCGCCCAGCAGGCACACCTTCAGCCGCTCGAAATGTTCCTGCCGGCCGTGCTGCATGAACTCAGCCCGGAGTCTGTCAATGACCCGATCGAGCACCGACAGAGCCCAGCGCCGTTCGAAGATCCGCTCCGGCGTCTCCTCATGCGCCGGCTCGCGCTCATAGCGCTCTTCGCCAGATGACATCTCCAGCGACAGAACGGCCCCGCCGCCGCGCTTCAGGGCACGGACGCGGTCACCTTCATCGGCCAGGAAGAACTTCATGCAGGTCAGGATGAAAGCCCGGAAACGGCCCTTCTCCGGGTCAGCGCGTTCCAGATAGCGGCCCTCCAACACCCGTACGAAAAACTCCTGCGTGAAATCCTGCGCCTGGTCGGCCGGATATCCGCGGCGGCGAACATAGGCGTACAGGGGATACCAGTAGGCCTCGCACAAGGCGACGAGCGCCGAGCGCGCCTCATTTTGGTGTGAATCGATCGCGGCGGTCACCAGCGTCTACCGCGTGGTCGGAAACTGGGAGGGTCCACTCACCGTGTGCAGCGTGTGGCTGTTCGTCATATTCTGACACCCAGGTATCGCGCTACACAGAATAAGGATTCCCTATCGCAACGTTACCTGGCGATTCGCTCCAGCCTGCCGCGTTCTGCTCGGGCGCTTCTCAGGGTTGGAACGGCATCGTCGAGACACATACCATTACCCTCCGGACGGGACGATTCACGGGAGCCCAGGGCCGAATCAGGTTCGATCGCCTGCACAAACTCGCCGCCAGTGACGACGGGACGCACCTGATCTTCGGCTCGCTTCAAGGAACCATCACGTTTCCAGGAGACACTCACTGAGGCAGCAGTCACACACCGACATCATCAGGGTCGGTTCTTCCGAGCGGAGGGATGCGCGAACCTGACCGGTCGGCCTGCGAAACTGGAAGGGGCTCCAACAGGAGCCGCTTGACCCGCACGCCCACCGGTATTGACACCCACCGTCAGGTGTATGGGCCTCACAAAGGACGTCGCGTTCGTCATCGATCGTCTTTGCGCGGCGCCTGGTGGGCTGGCGCGTCTCCGCGTCGCACCGAACGGACTTCGTGCTCGATGCCTGAAGAAGCCATCTACATCGGGGTCGGACGACCGCGCGATTCTTGATTGAAGTCGTCAATCCCAAACCGGCTGACGCCTTTCGCCTGACCGCGGGCAGCCTCCAGATGATGACGCGACCGGTGGTTTCTGTCCTAGACGACGCCGCGCCCCTACCTGGCGATCCTCGTGGGGCCTCGTCGCCGCTTGGGTGGCAGGTGTTCCCAACCATGGACGGCACTGTGATCGCGCACGGGGGAGACGTAGAAGGCTCCCACTCGTTTGCGGTTGCATCGGTCAGCCACCGGTCAGGCTACGTGGTCATGACGAACGGTGAGAACGGCTGGAGGCTGACGCACCAACTGATCACCGCCGCCGAGATGCACCGCCTGCTGGCGGCGTAAACAACGGACTGCCAACCCAGTCGCGGCCGTTCGGATCAGTAATGATCAACGCCGCACTGTCGATCCGGACAAGGCCGAGCTGCATCTTGAACACTTGGCGACTTCCGGATACTGGCCGTGCGGCATACGGAAGACAGCGTAGCCGTCCAACTACCTGTTGTGCTTCGCAAATTCACCAGCGAGTGCCTGCCAGTCGGTCACGCGGCGCGGCGCGTCAGGCGATATTCATGGTGGAGCCCGCCCAGGATCGGCGTGGCGATCACCTCCGTGTGTGCGGGAAGCCGATGACCGGTGCACGTGACCTGATCCGCGTCCGGGACCGGCTGTGGAATGCCTGGTCCGAGGCTGGCGTGTGGGCGACCGCGATTGTAGTGGGTCATCCATTCGCGAAGGACCAAGCGGAGATGTCCCTCGTGAATGGGGATCAGCCAATCCAGACACTCCCGACGCAGCGTCCCGATCACTCGTTCGCAGAACGCATTGGCCTGCGGTGTCCGCCCTGGCGTCTTGAGCACATGCCGCCCCATCGACGCGATCGCCCGGCCAACGGATCAGCGTGTCGGGCTTGACGACCGTGAGGATGGACATCCAGTCCACCAGCCGTGAGAGGAGCACGAGGACGGCTCGCGTCTCAGGATCGGAGCGTCTCGGCTTGACTCCACGCTCGTGGTAGAGGGCCAGCTGCTTCCGCCGAAACAGGTTCTCCGCTGCCAGCCGCGCTCGAGGCGTCACCGCCAGACAGACCAGCGTGACGACATCGGATAGCAGACGGCAGATCGTGGAAGGACACGTACAGCGACGGCGTGCCATCGCACCAGTATGCCTCTGCGCCGGCTAGATCAACCGACCCCCCAATCGGGCGCCAGTCGCGTGTCAGCTGACCGGCCGGATGTAGTATTTGCGGAGCACAGGCGAACGCGGAGCGCGTGGCACGCGAGCCGCCTCGAGCCGCTCACGGCGTTTCGCGAGATCTAGTATGAAGTACCAGTTCCTCGTTGACAGCTACGAAACGGAGAGGCTGAAGGTTTTGAGCGCCTGGGCCGAGTTTCGAGACGACGATCTGCTCGTGCGGCCCAGACACGACGACGCTCGCGGACGGAGCGTGCGCGAACACATGGTGCACCAGTGCGTGAGCGAGGACGCGTGGTTTCGCACCATGCTCGATGTCGACGTCGGTGCGCCTCCCCTGCCCACACCGGAAACGCGGCTCGAGTTCATCACGCGGTACGCGGACGACAGTGGCAAGCGGCTCGACGTGCTTCGCCGGACGCTGGACGAGTGGTGGGAGGCGACCGCGGCGTTCTTCGACGTCAGGCGATCACGCGCGTGGGTGATGACCCGCAGGTTGACCCACACGTCGCATCATCGCGGCCAGCAGCTGGCGCTGTTGCGCATGCTCGGCCGCGACGTGCACAGCACGTATGGACCCACGGCGGACACCGGCGGCCTCATGCTCAGCCATGCCCCCACCATCTACGCCTACAGCAGTCTGCCCGCGTTGCTCGACGGCGAGCGCGGCGGAGGCGCGAAATCGCAATTGCCGGGCGCATCGGGCCATGCGGTGACCGAGCGTCCAGACTAACTCGATATGACTGGCTCATCGAGCTCCGGGCCAATCGCTCTCATCACCGGCGCCGCAGGTGGAATCGGCCGTGCGCTTCTTGCCGCGTTTCGCGCCGCCGGCTATCACACGATCGGCGTCGACCGAACGCTCCTGGACGGCGTCACAGCGCTGGACATCACCGACGCGCAGGCCACCGCCGCGTTCGTGGCGACCGTCGATTCGCTTGACGTGCTGGTCAATGCCGCCGGCGTGCTCCGGCTCCGTGAGGAGTACGATCTCATCCAGTTCGCGCGCGTCATCGACGTCAACCTGACCGGAACGATGCGGATGGCGGTGGCCTGTCGGCCGGCACTGGCGAATGCGCGGGGCGCCATCGTCAACATTGCCTCCATGCACGCGTTCTTCGGTGCACCGCTGTCGCCAGCCTATGCCGCCTCCAAGGCAGGCGTCGTGCAATTGACGAAGTCACTCGCGGTGGCCTGGGCCGACGACGGGATTCGCGTCAATGCCATTGCGCCGGGGTGGATCGAGACGCCAATGACCGTGCCGGCCCGCTCGGACGCCGCCCGCAACTGCGCCATTCTGGACCGCACCCCGCTCGGCCGATGGGGCACACCGGCTGACATCGTCGGCCCCGCGCTCTTCCTGGCGAGCGATGCCGCCCGTTTCATCACGGGCGCGGTGCTCCCGGTTGATGGCGGCTATTCGGCGAAATAAGGAGAACCTGGGATGCCCGTTCCTGACGGCGACTCCAACTCCCGTGTCGCGTACCGTCGGCCGCAGCCCGCCGACATGACACCCGATCTCCTGGTGGCGCCGGTGCTGCCGGCGGACGACCGCATCTGGGTACCGCAGGCGCCGAACGTCTGGTTCAGGCCGCTCTGCCTGTCCGTATCGCAGGGTTACTGGGTCAATCTCCTCAAGGTGACGCGCGCCGGCGTGCTCTCACGCCATCGCCACACGAATCCGGTACATGGCTACGTGTTGAAGGGCCGCTGGCACTACCTGGAACACGATTGGGTGGCCGAAGAGGGCGGCTACGTCTACGAGCCGCCGGGGGAGACGCACACTTTGGTCGTCCCGAATGATGTCGACGAGATGATCACTCTGTTCCAAGTCAATGGCATCATGCTGTACGTCGATCCGGATGGCAACGCGCTGGGGTACGAGGATGTGTTCAGCAAAATCGATATGTGCCGCGCGCACTACCGTACGTGCGGTCTCGGCGGTGACTATGTCGAGCAGTTTATTCGCTGAATGCCCGTGCTGCTTGTGCATGACATAGGTGCAGAGATTGCCGCGCGTCAGGACACGAAGGTGGTCGTCGAACGTCCGCTTCAGGCCGGCACCCGCTCCTTGATCACCTTCAACACGAGGACGTTCTGCTCTTTCGTGAGCGTGACGTCGGTCTTGTCGCTGTCCTTGTCGAGCGTTCGCGTCTCGGCGAACTTGAAGACCGGCTTGCCATTGAGCCACGCCTTGCCCTGATCGTTCGAGCTGAGTGCCAGCGGCACCTTCATCTCTTGGCCGGCGATCACGTACGCCACGGCGTAGCCGGCCACGTATTCGCCCCGCTTCGCGTCGAACGACTGCAGGAAATCGATGTAGTAATCGGACGTCTGGTGCGGCGTCCAGGTCAGCACCTTCCCACCGATAGCGACCTTGTGTCTAGCGTTCGGCGCCGCGGACGTCTCGCCATTCAGAAACTCCTTGTCGATTGCGGTGGCCCCGGACTCTCCGTCGATCGCCATCGGCGCCAGCACGAGCCAGTTGCGGATGAATCCGTCCGCCTCAGGGCTGAACGTCTGCGGTGCCGGCAGAAGCATGGCACTCACGAGAGCTACGGCGAGAGCGCTTTTCATGGCGTCTCCTTCAGAGTCGGTGGACGTCTGGCGCAGGGTCAGCCAGGCGCAAGCGGACCCACACTGGCGCCGCTCGTTATGGAGCATCTATTGGTGAATCCCGTGATGTCGCCGTAGACTCTTCGCGTCCGAATCAGAGACGTCCCCAGCCGCTGACTCCAGAATCCGGCCTCAGGGCCCGTCGCTTGGAAGGTCATCATGCGAGCAATCATCGCTGCCGCCGTGCTGTTGACGATCGTCGTCGCGCATCCGTCCGTGCACACCGCGCAGACGCCGCCGCGCCCGCTGCGCGTCATCGCGTTCGGCGCCCACCCGGACGATGCCGAGCTCAGGGCCAGTGGAGTGGCGGCGTTGTGGGCCGCCGCCGGTCACAAGGTGAAGTTCGTGGCGATGACCAACGGGGACATCGGTCATTTCGAGAGCGCGGGTGGTCCGCTCGCCAAACGTCGCAAGGCCGAAGTCGCGGAGTGCGCACGGATCCTGGGTATTGAAAACGAGGTGCTCGACATTCACGACGGCGAGCTGATGCCGTCCCTCGAGAACCGCCGGACGGTGGCCAGGCTGATTCGCGACTGGCAGGCCGACATCGTGATGGGCCACAGGCCGTACGACTACCACCCGGATCACCGCTATACCGGCGTTCTCCTTGACGACGCCGCGGTCGTCGTAGCGGCGCCGTTCTTCGTGCCGGACACGAAGCCGACGGCGAGGAACCCCGTCTTCATGTACTACTCGGACAACTTCCAGGACCCGAAGCCGTTCACGCCCAGCATGGTGGTCGGCATCGATGCCGTCGCCGACAAGAAGTGGAAATGCATCGACGCGATGCCCTCCCAGTTCGGCGACAAGGATTCCTGGCAGGCGAGAACCTTGCCCAACGTGCCGCAGGGCGACGGCGAGCGGCAGGCCTACTTGTTGGACATCGTGAAAAAGCGCGGTACTGCGGTTGCCGATCAGTATCGCGAGCGGTTGATCGCCCTGTACGGCCCGGAGCGCGGCAAGAAGATCCAATACGCCGAGGCATTTCAGCTGGGGCAGTACGGACGCCAGGCCTCCCCGGACGAACTGAAAGCGATGTTCCCGATTCAATAGACAAGGCGCCACCATCGGCCGGCGGCCGCGGGCAATCTGCTCGCCCGAGAGACCACGCGACGACGCGACAGCCACTGAATCGAAACTAGTACCCTGTGCGCCACGCGAAGACCATCCGCGGAATTCTCTCGATCCACTGGAGGGCAAGAAAAGGGCAACGTGGCCAGGAGGGCGGGGCAGCACTCAGGCAAAAGCGATACAAACAGGGGCAAAATCGGCTGATTTTCCTCGCGGTGCCCCTCCGGCTGTCAACGGATGGCGACAAAACCGAGGTCGCCAACCCGAAGTGATTGTAGAAGAAAGAGATTTGGCTCCTCAGGGAGGACTCGAACCTCCAACCCTCCGGTTAACAGGTTGATGCAGGTCTCTGGGCTCGCGGGTGCTTCGTGTCTGTAGCTCGGACAGAAGCGCGTTGGTGCCCGGTATTCGGGAGAAAATTGTTCTGCGATTGTTCACGACGTTTCTGCTCATGCCGCGCAATCCCTGATGATTCCTCGTGTTCGAGGACATTTTTCACTGATTGTTCACCGCCCTCGTGGCGCAAACGGCACTTCAGCCGACCGATTCAGCGTTCGTTGCCGGGGACGTTCATCCTCGCATGGCGGGGCCGTCTGGGCTTCTCTCGCCAGCCTCACTCCCGTGCCGGCTGGTTCGTGAAGGCGGTCCGCTGGCGCGCTGGTCATCCGCCCGTACTATCTGCCCGATCCGCGTGTTCCGCCCCGTCCGCGTGTACCGCGGCCGCAGCTTTGCGCGCTCCGCGGCCGTAGGCCGCAGCCTGAATGCCGTAGAGCTGCGCATACTGCCCCCCGCGCGCGATCAGCGCCTCGTGCGTCCCGCTCTCGACGAGGCGGGCGCCGTCGAGCACGACAATCAGGTCCGCCATCCGAACGGTCGAGAAGCGATGCGACACCAGGATCGTGATCCGCCCCACGCCATCGTCGACGTGCGCCGCGGACGCGTAGCGCTCGAACAGCGCGTGCTCGGTCTCGGCGTCGAGCGCCGCCGTCGGTTCGTCGAGAACGAGCAGGAGCGGCCGGTCACGCATGAACCCGCGCGCGAGCGCGAGCTTTTGCCACTGACCGAAGCTCAGGTCCGCGCCGCCGGGCCACGTCGGGCCGAGCTGGGTGTCGAGCGCGCTCGGCAACTTCGCGATCACGTCGCCGGCGCCGGCGCGCTCGACCCCCGCCAGAACCGCGGCATCCTGATCCAGCCGGGGCAGATCGCCGAGGCCGACGGCCTTGCGCGCGAGGAGCTCGAAGCGGAAGAAGTCCTGGAAGGCCCCCGCCAGACGGGCGCGCCAGTCCGGCGCCGGGATTCTGGCGAGGTCCGTCGCGTCGACGAGGATCCGTCCGCTCGTGGGCGAGTACATCTTCGCGAGCAGCTTCACGAGCGTGGATTTGCCCGCGCCGTTCTCGCCGACAATCGCCACGATCTTTCCAGCAGGCAGGTCCAGACTGACATCGTCGAGCACGAGCCGGTCGGTGCCCGGATAGGCGAACGAGACGCGGTCGAAACTGATACCCCTGCCGAGCCGCGACGGCGCCGGCCGGTCCGCGCTCGCAGCCATCGCGGCGGCGTAATCCTCGAGCCACGCGAGGCGCCGCGCGGCATCCAGCCAGACGCCGCGGAGGAATCCAATCTCCCCCACCGTCGCCCCGACATAGAACGAGAGGCGCGATCCGGCGGCGAGCGTCAGCAGGACGTCTCCGGCAGGTGCGTGCAGCACCGACGCCACGAAGACGATGGCGCCGACGTATCCCGCGGCGAAGATCGCCCACGCCGCGCTGTGCCACGCGGCCGATGTCCATCGCGCCACGCGGATCTCCTTGTTGCCCGCTTCCCATGCGGCGCGGCGTTCCGCAACCAGACGGCTGCCGATGCCCGTCACCCGCACTTCCTTTCCTGGCGGCGCGGTCGTGGCCATCTCGAAGAGGTGCCGAGCCAGACGGTTCGACTGAGCGCCACGTTCCTGGGCGCCGCGCTCCACGCTCGGTCGCGATGACGAGGTGAACACCGGCGGCACCGCGAACAGCACGAGGAGCCCGAGCGCCGGGTGCACCGACACGAGGAACGCAACCGTGACGACGAGCCGCAGGACCCACCCGCACGTCGTGAACAGCGACATGTACATGTGATCGAGCATGAACACCTGGTTGCGCAGCACCGACAACCGATCGAGGTAGTCGGGCCGCTCCTGATGCGCGATCGTGGCAATCGACGCCTGCAGCGTCGCGACGTGCGACTCCAGGCCTATCGTGACCTTGTCGCGGAACCGGCGCTGCACGCGCGTGCCGACGACCAGGAGAAACCACGTCAGCGTCGCCGACCCGGCCAACGCGAGCGCCGCGAGCCGGACGCGCGGCCAGTCACCCCCGACGACGCCCTCGCCCAACAGCCTGAACCAGAGCGCCAGCAGAGCGTCCGGCAATGCGGCCACGAGCGCGAGCGAGAACGCGATGACGATCAGGGTGGGCTCGTGGCGATAGCCCAGTTTGCATAGGCGCCACATCGACGAAACCGCCGGGGGCAGGGCGTTGCTGGGCGTGCGCGCGTCAGGCGAGGCCGTCATGGCTCTGGTCCTCGTCGGCGTCGGTGCCGAACCGCTGCGCCTGCAAATCGAACATCGTGCGGTAGCGGCCGTCGAGCGCCATCAGCTTGTCGTGCGTGCCGAGCTCCACCACCTTGCCCTTCTCGAGTACGCAGATTCGATCCACGTGGCGCACCGTCGAGAAACGATGAGAGATCAGAATGGTGGTGCAGTGGCGAGTTGCGGCGAGCAGGCGCTCGAAGATCTCCGCTTCCCCCCGCACGTCGAGCTGCGCGGTGGGCTCGTCGAGGAGGACGACGCCGGCGCCCATCTTAACGGCCGCGAGCGCGCGCGCCAGCGCAACGCGCTGCCACTGGCCGCCCGAGAGATCGGTCCCTCCCTGGTAGCCGCGCGCGACCACGGTCTCGAGCGCAGCCAGATTCGCGGCCCCCGCGTGCTCGAGCGCCTGGCGAATCACCTCGTCGGGCGCATGGCCGGGTGCAACGTTGTCGCGCAGCGGGAGCTCGAGGCGGATGAAATCCTGAAACACCGCGGCCACGCGCGCGCGCCACTCGGTGAGATCGAGATCGCGTATGTCGATGCCGTCAATTTCTATGGCGCCCCGCTGCGGGTCGTAGAGCCTGCAGAGCAGTTTGGCCAGCGTCGTCTTGCCGGCGCCGTTCTGGCCGACGATGGCGAGCGAGGAGCCGGCGGGAATCACGAGGTCGACGCCGTCGAGGACATCGGCACCGGTCGGGTACGCGAACGCGACGTCGCGGAAACGAATGTCGCGTGACGGCAGGCCCGCTGCCGGCCGGCGTCCCGGCGTGAGCCGGCCGGCGGCGGCCATGGCGGGTTCCAGTCGATGAATTGCCGCGACGGGGGCCGCCGCGCCGTCCAGCGCCCAGTTGAGGCCGCCGAACGCGATCGCGGACGTGCCGACGGCGGAGAGCGCAAAGATAACGAGCCGTCCTAGATCGATCCGGCCCGTGGACGCCGCCGAGACCAGCGCCCAGAACACGGCGATGTTCGCGATCCCGACGAGCGTCACGCTCCAGGCGAGCGGCCGCTCGCGCAGCCGCGTCGCCTCGTACTGGAGCCGATGGAGCCGCGCCCGCCGCGCGATGAATCGATCGATCGTCCACCCCGCCAGGCCGAACAGCCGCAGCTCCTTGCTGGCCGGCGGGTCGACCGCCATCCGGTATGCATACTCGGCATCGCGCTGCGCGCTCCGCACCTCGTCGGTGTTGCGATCCCGCCACACCGCGCTCTCGCGGAGGAGCCAGTGCGTCGAGAGCCACGCGCCGGCGAGGACCAGCGGCGGCCACCATGAAAAAGCGAAGAGAACCGCCGCCGACGCCAGACCGGTGATCAGCCCGACGAGGCCGCCCGCGACGAAGTCCAGGGAGTACGACAACGGCGGCCCTGTCATCCCCAGATCGAAGTCGCGCGCGAGGGTGAGGTCGGCGGTGAGCCCTGCGTGTTCCAGGTGCGCCACGCCCTGCGGCGCAACACACGCGGCTGCAAGGCGATCGAACAGATAGCAGGAGGTGCGGTCCCCGAGGTTGTGGCTGACCGCGGTCTGAATCGGCGTCAGGATCTGGAGCAGGACGAAGACCACGCCGACGAACCCGAGCGGCGCGCCGAGATCGCGGCCATGCTGCACCGCGCTGACGAGCACGCCCATGGCGATCGCGGAGACCGCGGGCAGAATGCCGTGCAGCACCACGACCAGCCACCACGCGCCCGAGAGGAGACGATCGGCTTTCGGCAGGGCTGCAAAGAACATCCACTCCTGCCGGTTCGAAAGGCCCATAGATGCTTACTCCGCGATGGCCCGTTCGGCTTCGCGGCGCACCCGCCACGGCTGCCAGAGGTGGCGCCGTTCGTGCGCGGCGATGACGGTCAGGCGCGTCGCGAGGTTGAAGCGCACACCGGCAATGACCGGTGCGGAAAGCGCACGCCTGCGTGATTGACGGCCAGAGCACCGCATCCCGACGCCACGTCTCGGCGCCTACGTGCTTCGTGCGCGAGCGGTGCGCGCAGCGTCAGCCCTGGCTTGTCCGGATCGAACGCCTGCTGCTGGGCTGCGATAGATCAGTGAGTGCCCTCCACATAAGATAACCATCCAAATCCAATAACCCGTCGGCCGCAACAGGGAATATGCTCGCTATCCATAGGCTGGTGGCACATGCAGACGATTCGTGGACTTTTCCTCGCGGCCCTGCTCGCAGTTCCGTCCGTCCCGGCGGAGGCACGCGGCCAGGGATTGATGGGAGCGCTCGTCGGAACGGTCAAGGATCCGAGCGGCGCTCTGATTCCTGGCGCCCTCGTTCGCATCACCTCCCCCGCTCTCATTGGCGGGGCACGCGAGACCACGACCAGCGATCGAGGGGTGTGGCGGCTGCTGGCGCTGCCTCCAGGACAGTACGAGTTGGTCGTGGAGACGGGGCCCAGACTTGCCGCGCATCGTGAAGCGATCAGCCTGGGTGCGGGCGAGACGATGGAGCGACTCGTCGTGCTGGCGGTGGCCGGCGTCGAGGAATCGGTCACCGTGCAGGCGAACTCGGAGATGAATCCGCGGACGATGGGCATCGAAACACGGTTCGGGCCCGACTTCATCCGCAACGTCCCGACCCGCCGCTACAGCATGTTCAGCCTGATCAACAACACGCCCGGCGTCTCCCCGACCTCACCGGCGAGCGGATCGATCAACACGATCTCGGTGTTTGGCTCGGGCGTCAACGAGAACACGTTTCTGATCGACGGTACCAACTTCACGTGCCCGTGCCAGGGGGTCTCCCGGGCCGAGCCAATCATCGACGTGATCCAGGAACTGCACGTGCAGTCGATGGGAGCTTCGGTTGAGTTCGGCAACCTGGAGGGGGGTGTGTTCGACGTCGTTACGAAGCAGGGCGGCGCCCGTGTCGCGGGCGAAGCCTCATACTACGCTCAGTCGTCCGGCCTGACCGCGCAGCCCATCGTGCTCCCGGTTGCGAATGGCACCCAGCCCTCCAGCGGCTACGAGCGGGTCCGGTATCGCGACTTCACGAGCAGCGTCGGCGGTCCCGTCATGCGCGATCGCCTGTGGTTCTTCGGCGCGTATCAGTACCTCCGCGACTACGACAGCCAGCCGGGCGCCGACCCCGCGTTCCCGCGGCGGTACGAACAAAACAAGGTGTTCGGGAAGCTCAATTGGCAGCTGACGCCGCGGTTGCACATGATGCAGAGCTTCCACATGGAGAAGTGGGTGAGCCCCACGCCGCCGACGGTCGCCGCCCCCTTCGTGACGACGCAGCGCGTGCACGCGTCGGTGCCGAACATGACTTTCGCCGATATCACCCACGTGCTCTCGAACCGGACGATGTGGGAGGCCCGCGTCGGCCGTTTTCTGCTGCGACAGGACGCCGATCCGAGTTCAGGCGACTGGACCACCCCGGCGCACACGGATCAGATCACCGGGCAGTCGAGCGCCAACACACCCCAGGTCACGACGCTCCATCTCGATCGCATCACGGCGAAGGCCGTGATCCACCGGTATGAGCCTGCCTGGCTCGGCACGGACCACGATTTCAAGGCCGGCGTGCAGGTCGAACGAGGCGAACACCGGCTGCTGCAGATTCTTCCCGGAGGCGTGCGCTACGTCGACAGCAACGGCACGCCGTTTCAGGCGATCTTCCGCACGCCGTCGATCGCCGGAGGCGTCTTCATCGCGCCGTCGGTCTTTGCCAGCGACACCGTCTCAGTCAAGAGCCGCCTCACCGTGGACGCCGGCGTCCGGTTTGATCACAGTCAGGCAGAGAACCCGGATCTCCCGGTCGTCCGCGGCGACGGACGCGAGACCGATGCGGTGCTGAAAGGGATCGGCACGGTGTACACCCATGACGTGGTGTCGCCGCGCGTGGGATTTACCGCGGTGCTCGATCACACCCGCCGCACGTTGTTGCGCGCGAGCTACGGGCGCTTCAATCAGGGTGTGCTCACCGGCGAGCTCGATCCGATCTCGCAGGGCACGACGGCGACGACGACGATGCAGTACGACGCGGCGACGGCAGACTTCACGAAGCTCGTATCCGTCGTCGATCCGAAAGTGAACCTCGCGCTCGATCCGCACACCCGCGCGCCGCACACCGACGAATACTCACTGGCGCTCGCTCGCGAGGTCGTGCCGGGATTGCGGGCGTCGGCGGCCTACATCCGTAAGCGCGGCACCGATTTCATCGGCTGGGTGGATCAGGCAGGGCAGTACGTCCAGGGCACGACCACCCTTGCCAATGACACGACCCTGCCGGTCTCCCGCCTCGCGAGCGCGCCGTCCGATCGGCGGTTCCTGCTCACGAATCCCGGCGGGTTGTTCGTCGCCTATGACGCGATGGTCGTCGCGGTGGACAAGCGGGCGTCGAAGAACTGGCAGGCGTCGGGCTCCTACACGTACTCCCAGGCGCGTGGTCTGCAGGTGATGAGCAACGGCGCCGCCGACGACCCTCAGTTCAGCACGATCGCGCGTCCAGGGTTCCTCACGTTCGGACAGGATCCGAACGATCTGACCAATGCGACGGGCCGCCTGCCCAACGATCGGCCTCACGTCTTTCGCGCGACGACAGTCATGCATCTGCCGTGGCACGGCGTGCTCGTCGCGGCGAACCTGCAGTCGTTCAGCGGCAAGCCGTGGGCCGCGTCGACGCAGGTGTCGCTGCCGCAGGGAAGCCGCAGAATCCTTCTCGAGCCGCGCGGGACGCGCCGGCTCTCTTCGCAGTCGCTGCTCGATCTGCGCGTGTCGAAGACGCTGTCGTTCGGGGGCGTCGGCAAGGTCGACGTGATGCTCGACGCACTGAACGTCCTCAACGACAGCGCGGAGGAAGCGCTGGTGTCGGACAACCTGTTTGCCGCGACGTTCGGAAAGCCGAAGGCGTTCGTCGATCCGCGCCGGGCGATGGTGGGCGTGCGGCTGAATCTCGGACGCTGACGGCTGCCCCCGCTCGAAGAACCACGGAATTCACATGCATCCCTCAGGACCGGCGGCCCCTCGGCTGTCTATCCTCACCGCCCAAGGAGGGACGCATGTCCAATCGCATTCGCATCGGAGCGGTGGTCGCCGCCGCGGTCGTGAGTTGTTCGGTGACACCGTATGCCATGAGTACCGACAGCGCGGTGATGGAATGGAACCAGATCGCGCTCGCGGCGACGGTCACCGCCGGCCAGGGGCCGCTGCCGCAATCACGCAGCATGACGATCGTCCAGGTCGCAGTGCACGACGCGGTCAACGTGATCACCGGCAGGTACAGCACCTATCGATCGTCTGCAGCTGCGCCGGCTGGCGCATCGTCGGACGCCGCGGCAATCGCCGCGGCGCATGACACGCTCGTCGCGCTGTTTCCCGCACAATCGCTCGGGCTGGACGCGGCGCGTGACGCATCTCTCGCGGCGCGAGGCCTGACGGCCACCGATCCGGGAATCGGCATCGGCGAGAACGCCGCGAGCGCCATCCTCGCGGCGCGTACAGGCGACGGCGCGTCCGTTGCACAGTTCCCGTATACGGCGTCCGGTGCGGGTGCGCCGGGCATCTGGGTTCCGATCGGTCCGGCGCCGGCGTTGCTGCCGGGGTGGGGTTCGGTCACGCCCTGGGTGATCGAGAGCGGCTCGCAGTTTCGGCCTGACGCTCCACCGTCGCTCGACAGTGGCCGATACGCGCGCGACTACAACGAAATCAAGGCCATCGGATCGCTGACGAGTACGACGCGCACGGCGGAGCAGACCGAAATCGCGAGGTTCTGGCTGGCGACTCCCTCGGCGATCTGGAACGGCGTGGCCAGGAGAATCGTCGATGCCCTCGGACTGGACGCGTCGGACTCGGCGCGCACCTTCGCGCTCATGTATCTCTCGACCTCCGACGCGGGGATCGCGTGCTGGGACGCGAAGTACGTCTACAACCACTGGCGGCCGCTGACCGCCATTCGCAACGGCGACGTGGACGGTAACGATGCCACCGCCGCCGATCCGTCGTGGACGTCGCTTTTCCCGGCGCCGCAACATCCCGAGTACATCTCGGGCCATGCCACGAACAGCAGCGCCATGGCGGCGACCCTGGCGTTCCTGTTCGGTGACAATCCGGGCATCACGATCGTGGCGACCAGTCCGATGAACCCGACGTTCCCTCGACAGTGGACGACGTTCAGCCAGGGAGTGGCCGAAGTCGTCGACGCCCGCGTCTACTCCGGCATCCATTTCCGGACGTCGGATCAGGTCGGCGCCCGGGTCGGTCGTCAGGTCGCGCAGGTCGTCGTGCACCACGCGTTGCGGTGATAAATCCAACGGGGCGCTGTCGAGCGCTATCGGACAGCGCCCCGGACCAGACCGTCGAGCAGCACGACGTCCGCATCGCCATCGCCGATCGCGGCGAAGATCGATCGGCCATCCGCCGACCATGACACCCGGCGGGCGATGAAGATCGGCCGATCGCCGAAGTCCGTGACCTCTGTCATCGCTCCGTTGTCAGTGGCGATCGCCCAGATGTTCGTCGTGAAGCCGTCGGTCAACGGCACAGCGAGCCACGTGCCGTCCGGTGACAGCGCAGGGTTGACGATCTGCCACAACGGCACGCGTTCGACGGGAATGGTCTTGATGACGCGTGCCGGCCCGGTGCCGGCGGGTGCCGCTCGGATTTCGAATTGCTGCCGTCCGTCCATGAGCGCGCGATCGACCACGTAGTAAATGGTGGATCCGTGGACGCCGATCACGTTCCGCGCCGGTTCCGCGCGCACGACCTCAGGTTGTCCGCCGGTGACCGGGATCCGTCTGATGCTGCTGTTGGACGCTTCGACGTAGTAGATCCACTGGCCGTCCTCCGACCACGCAGGGCTGAGACCCTTCGCAAGAATCTGGTGGTTGTCGCTGGCATCCGGCTTGACGAGCCACACGCCGAACACCAGGCCCTGATTGCGCTTGGAAGACAGATAGACGATCCACCTGCCGTCCGGTGACCACGCGGGCAGGCCGACCGCGACGTCCGGATCGTCCTCGAACGTCAACTGCCGCGCGGATACCTGAGCGGTCGTCACCCACACGTTCGTGTGGCCGCCCGTGTCCGATAGATGCACCACTTCGGTCCCGTCGGGCGACGCCGACGGTGTGGCGACCTGTCCGGTCTGCCGCGTGATTTGCTGTCCCTGCTCAATGTTCGCAGCGACCGCCGCGAACGGAAATTTCCAGATGTCGTAGCGGATTCGCATGCGCGTCACCGACAACAGGCCGTCCGCGCGCAGATCCGGCTGCTCGTACGAGGCGTCCGGCGAGGTCAGCTGGCGCTGGCCGCCGTCCAATCGCGCCTCCCACAGCGCCATCGGCGGCAAGTAGGGAAAGCTGCTCGCGCGCGCCGAGGCATAGACGACGGCGCTGCTGTCGGGCAGCCATGTGAGGCCTCGGACTCCTTTCAGATCTTGTGTGATCCGAAACGGCTTCGAGCCTCCGGTGGCAGGCGCGACGTAGACGTCCCACCTGAAACCGTCTCCGGCCTGGAACGCGAGCCACTTCTCGTCGGGCGACCAGCGCGGGTATTCATAATGCTGTGTCTCGAGTTCGGCGACCGGTCTGAGGTCCGAGCCATCGATCGAGGACGTAACGAGCTGGATGCGCCCCTGCTCAAGTCTGAAACACGCCAGCCGGCCACCGCGGCTCACGTCGCCGGCGCCGATGCTTGCCATGATGCGTTGCGCAGCGCCGCCGAGCGCGGGGATCCGGTAAATGGCGCCTTGCACCTGTCCCGGCCCAGCGGGTGAGAAGTAGATCAGCGACTCGCCGTTGGGCAGCCAGCGCGGCGCTTCGTGGTCGGTGTCGTCGGCGGTGACGGATCGCATCGGGCTGTCCGCGAGATAGCGGATGAAGATCTGCCGCTGGCGGCCCTGCACGACCGTGAACGCGACCATTCGCCCGTCCGGCGACAGCGCCGGGAATTCCTCGAGACCGACCAGACTCGTCAGCGTGCGGACCTGGTGGACGATCCCGGAGGGTGGCGAAGACGTCAATCGTGAGGAGACGAATGCACCGATCCCCGCGGCGGCGAGCAGGGCGAGCGCCGCCGCGGCCGCGAGCGTCGCGGTCCTGAGGCGCGACGGACGTCTCGCGGAGATGCCGCCGCGTGGCACCGTTTCGAGATCGAAGATCAGATCGCGGGCGTTCTGAAATCGCTCGGCCGGCGATTTCTCGAGACAGTGGCGCGCGAGACGCTCGAGCGGCCGCAGTTCCTCGTCATCGAACGGAATCGAGGGCGGATCGTCGTGCAGAATCGCATTCAGCGTGTCGCCCGACGTGCCGCGGCGGAACGGCGGGAATCCGGCCAGCATTTCGAAGACGACCACCCCCAAGCTGAAGATGTCGGTGCGATGGTCGATGCGCAGGCCTCGCACCTGCTCCGGCGACATGTAGGTCACCGAACCGATTACGGGTGAGCGGTGCACGCCGTCAACCGTGACGGTGTCGGTGACGCTCGAGATGTCGGGTCCGGCAAGCTTGGCGAGGCCGAAATCGAGAATCTTGATTCGGCCGTCGGTGGTGACGAAGAGGTTGCCGGGTTTGATGTCGCGATGAATCACGCCGCGGTCGTGAGCGGCGGCGAGGCCGGCGGCGATCTGGAGCGCGAAGTCGAGGACCTTTCCGGCCGGCAGCGGCCGCGCCAGCCGCTCGGCGAGCGTTTCTCCCTCGAGCAGTTCAGTCACCATGTACGAGCGCGCGTCGTCTACGCCGACGTCGTACACGGCCAGGATGTTCGGATGGTTCAACCCGCCGGCGGCGCGCGCCTCCTGCTCGAAGCGGCGGCGGCGCACCGCGTCGGCCGAAAATTCCGCTGGAAGGACTTTGATCGCCACCTCCCGCTGCAGCTGCGGATCGCGGGCGCGGTACACCTCGCCCATGCCGCCGGCGCCGAGTGCGCCGACGATCTCGAAACGGCCGAGCCGATCCCCTACCGGGAGCCCCATGGTAACGGCGCGATTATAGCCGTGCCGTACAATGCCGTCGGTGCTGTATCGCTTCGGCGGATTCGTCTTCGACGTGGACGCGCGGCAGCTGCTCCTCGACGGCCGCGAGATCCACCTGTCACCGAAGGCGTTCGAGCTGCTCGCCGCACTGATTCGCCACCGCGCCCGCGCCGTGTCGAAACGGGAGCTGCAGGAGACGCTGTGGCCGACGACGTTCGTGGAGGAAACGAATCTCGCCAGCCTGACCGCCGAAATTCGGCGCGCGATCGGAGACTCCGCGACCGAGCCCGCCTTTCTGCGGACCGTCCATCGATTCGGCTATCAATTCATCGGCGACATCCAACACAACGAGGTTCGGCCGGCGGCGCGGCTTCGCGCGCGGCCATGCCTGGTGGTGGATGATCGGCAGGCGATCCTGCTGGAGGGGGTGAACGTCATCGGCCGGGCGCCGGACGCCGCGATTCGATGCGAGGCTCCGGGCGTTTCGCGCTACCACGCGCGCATCGTCGTGTCGAACGAGGGAGCCACCCTTGAGGATCTCGGCAGCAAGAATGGCACGTACGTCCGGCAGGAACGCATCAGTTCGCTGCGTCTGTCAGACGGCGATGAGATCCGCATCGGCAGCGTCCGTATGACGTTTCACCTCCAAGCGCCGCTCGAGCCGACCGCGACGGTGGCCGTGGAACCCGAGAGCTAAAGAGAAACTGGTGCATGAAGTCCGGTTGCTGAGTGCAAAGCTCATGCAGCCTTGACCTCCACGGTGACGCCGAGATCGCGCAGGCGGCGGATCAGGCGCTTGGTCGTCTTTTGTTTGTCGCGATCGGTGAGAAATCGTCCGCCCAAGTCGTGGTGCCACGCCGTCGCGAAGCATGACCTAGGCGGCGGTCAGCATGGACGCGGCGACGGCGACGATCGCCTTCTTCGGGCCACGGCGGCTCTTGAGTCTGAGAAATTGGGCGTGGAGGTAGCTGTCCTTCTTCCGCATCGCGGCCCACGCGGCTTGGATCAGCGTCGTGTTGAGCCACGGGGTCGCAGGACGGATTCGGGTGGAGTGCCGCTTGCCCGCGCGGACCTCGAGCCGCGGACAGAGACCGGCCCAGGAAATCAGATGCCCGGGACTGGGAAACCGGCTCATGTCGTCGCCGACTTCGGCGATGAGCACCCGGGCGCTGGTGTCACTCAGACCGGGCATCGTCGTGAGCAGCGACACCGCGCGGTGAAAAGGGGCCATCGCGTCACCCATGTGGTGTTCCAGCTTGGCGATGGCCGCCTCAAGGGCGGCGATCTGGCCCAGATGGAGGTCCAGCAGGACGCGATGGGGCGGGGTGACGCGACCGTGCAGCGCCTCGACCAGTTGGGCGCGGCTGGCTTTGAGGCGGCCGTTGGCGAGATCCGCCAGGCGTTCCGGGTCGGTCTCCCCGGCGATCACCGCGCGCAGGACGGCCCGACCACTGACGCCGAGGGTATTACTGACAACATGGGTCAGCTTGAGATTCGCGTCCTCGAGCGTTTTCTGAATCCGCAGTGTATGGCGCGCGATCTCGCCCACGAGTTGTTCGCGCGTGCGGGTGAGGTCGCGCAACGCCTGAATCGGCGCCGGCGGCACGAAGCTGCTCCGGATGAGGCCGTGCGCCAGCAGGTCGGCGATCCAGGCGGCGTCCGTGATGTCGCTTTTGCGGCCCGGCACATGGCGAATATGCATCGCGTTGGCCAGCACCAGCGTGAACTGGCCATCGAGGATGTGCCACACCGGCTTCCAATACACGGCGGTCGCTTCCATCGCGACCTGCGTACACAGCGACGCGGCGAGCCAGTCCGCGAGTTCGAGCAGGGCGCGGGTGGTGGTCGCGACCGTGCGATGCTGATACGTCACATCCGGCCCCGAGGCGATCCGCACACACGCCGTGGCACTGCGTGCGTGGACGTCGAGACCGGCACAACGCGGATACAGGACTTCCATCAGGCGCCTCCGCAGATGAAGGCGCTGGCGTGGAGTCCCCTGCCACGAAATCTAAAGGACGCGCTCACCGGCCGAGCCGGGGCCGCAATTCGGGGTGCTCCTGGGACTCCGGGTCCAACTAGAACACGGGCTGTCAGCACCATAGAGAATCCGACCTCAGTGCCAGCGCCGCCGGTCACTGGACCCTGTTTCATCCCTTCGTTGGTCCGGCGGCGCCGGGTGGGCAACTAGAACGCGAACGTGAATCCCGAGTGATGCAGGCGACGCGATTCCGACCGATCTTCCCACTTCAGTCCGGCGACACGATCGAACTCTCGGGCGTTTGAGGTCACAAGCGTCCCGCCGGCGATCGGCTGAACTTGCAAAAGTGCTCATCGTTCTGGACGATTGTCGCGACAGATTGGCGGTATGCGTAGCGTCCCACCTACCGCACCGGGCCGCACCGGGTCCTCATCCCCGGAGGGCCGAATGGACCGCACACACGTCGGAGGACTGAATCGGAAGCAGCGCAAAGATTTGGCGCGCCGGGTGCGACTCGACGATCCCGGGCTGGACGTGGTGCATCCCGACGCCGCCGGCCTCGACGTCGGCAACAGCGTGCATTACGTCGCGGTGCGTCCCGATCGAGATCCCGACTCGGTCCGCCGCTTCGAGTGCTTCACCGCCGATCTGCATCGCTTGGCGGACTGGTTGGTGCAGTGTCGAGTCACCACCGTGGCGATGCAATCCACGGGCGTCTATTGGATTCCCCTGTACGAGATCCTGGAGGAGCGCGGTCTGGAGGTGTTCTTGGTCACCGGGCGGCACACCAAAAATCTCCCCGGCCGCAAGAGTGACGTCCAAGAGAGCCAGTGGCTGTTGAAGCTCCACACCTACGGACTGCTGCGCAACTCGTTTCATCCGCCCGCCGACATCCGCGTCGTCCGCACCTACTGGCGTCAACGCGGCGACCATGTCCACGCGGTCAGCACCTGCATCCAGCGCATGCAGAAGGTGCTCACCCAGATGAACATGCAACTGGCCAATGTCATCAGCGATCTGAGCGGCTGGACCGGGCAGCGCATCGTGCGGGCCATCCTCGCCGGTGAGCGCGACCCCGACACCCTCGCGGCCCTGAGTCATCCCGGGATCCACGCAACCCGACAGACCATTTCCAAGAGCCTCGAGGGTACCTGGCAACCCGACCTCGTCTTCGTCCTGCAACAGGAAGTTGCGACGTACGACGCCTGCCAGCAACGGATTGCCGCATGCGACCAGGCGCTCGAACAGCATCTCCAGCACCTCGCCACCAAAGCTGGAGCACCGGCCACGCCGCACGCGCCCAAGCGGCGACGGAAGGCTGGCAGCCACGCGCCCCAGTTCGACCTCCGTGGTGAATTGCACCGGATCAGCGGCGTCGACCTGACCCGCATCGACGGCATCGACGTCGGCGTCGCCCAGACCGTCGTGAGCGAAGTCGGGGTGGACATGACGCGCTGGGCCACCGAGGCGCATTTCGCCTCGTGGCTCGGCCTGTGTCCCGACAATCGCATCAGCGGTGACCGCGTGCTGCGGACGGGCACGCGACACGTCGTCAATCGAGCGGCCACTGCCCTACGACTCGCCGCGACCACCCTGCGGCGCAGCCAAAGTTACCTGGGCGCCCAATACCGCCGCCTTCGCAGCACGCTTGGTGCACCCAAAGCGATCACCGCCATGGCGCACAAGCTCGCCCGCTTGGTCTACCGCATGCTGAGGTGGGGCCACGAGTACGTCGACAAGGGGCTGCAGTTCTACGAAGAGCGACACCATCAGCAGCAGGTCCACCTCTTGATCAAGCGGGCGGCGAAGTTCGGACTCCAGGTCGTCGAACCCGGTCCTGCCTAAATCTCATGACAGGGGGTTTCTGGAGAGGTTGATGCAGGTCGCTGGGCTCGCGGGTGCTTCGTGTCTGTAGCTCGGACAGAAGCGCGTTGGTGCCCCGTATTCGGGAGAAAATTGTTCGCCGATTGTTCACGACGGTCCCGGTGCTGTCGCTCAATAGCTCCTGCTGCCTGGTGTTCGGAGCCGATTGTTCACTGATTGATCACGGCTTTCCAGGACGATCGAGGTAGGCTGCCGGCGACAGGATGTCGATGCCGCGGAACGGGTGCAGCGACAACAGGTCATCATCTCCGGTCACAACGACGTTGGCCCGCCCGTTCACCGCCAGTTCAAGGAACTTGTCGTCCTTCGGGTCGCGGCAGACTTGTACCCGTTGGACGATTTCAACGATCTCCACAAGTGGCGCCAGCCGGTCCAGCAGTGCTTCGCGCCGCTGGCGTGACACATAGCGGTCGAACTTTGGCAACAGCAGCGTCTCAATCAACTCGCGCACGGTCTGCGTCGACCCAAGGAGCTGACCGTGCTCGATGGCGCGCTCGACGACCCGGGCCGGGTGCGATGTGCTGGACAACAGTCCGCTGATGAACACGTTGGTGTCGATGACGAGCCGCTCACGCGTCATCGTCGGTTAAAAGTTCCTGGAGCCGTTCGTCGGTGAGCCCCGCCTGTCCTGCCTCGGCGGCGATCTGGTTGCGCAAGTCCAGAAACGCGCCGATGTTCGCGGAACGCAGGCGGTCGTAGTCCGCCATTGACAGTACAACGGCAATATCGCGGTCCTGTCGGCGGATCACGATGGGCTCGCGCTGGGCAGCGTCGAGAATCGCGCCGAGGCGATTCTTCGCTTCGGTAGCGGCGACGGTCTTCATGCAGCTATTTTAGCTATCATGGACGCCCATCGCAACATCTCGTCGGACGGCGAGCCCGTAGTAGGCAGCCCAATCAAGGATGCCCGACACCGGACGTGTAGCCGCCCATTCTGTCCCTCGCGCGCGAAGCCGCAACATTGAAGCGCTGGGCGAAGGTAGGAGGGCTGCAAATTGCTATGGTGGAAAGGAGTTAGGGGCAGAAGGCAGCCTCGTATCGAACCCGATACTACCGGCACCTAGATCATCCGTGTAACTAATTGTTAGTAGATGGTTTATCTCCTCATGGAGGACTCGGACCCGCTGGCCGCGAGCGGAACGCGAGAGGCCGCGTGTCCCGGAGGACTGTCTGGGGAGGCGAACTCCGCGAAGCGGGTGGCTCCTCAGGGAGGACTCGAACCTCCAACCCTCCGGTTAACAGCCGGATGCTCTGCCATTGAGCTACTGAGGAACACGCGAACGCAGGAGCGCTCTGAAGGACTCCTGATCTTAGCGAAACACCTCTCCGCGCGCAACAACTCGTCAGTGGGCGCGTGTGAACAGGCCGATGCTGAGCGCCGCCCCGAGCACGATGACCCCGACCCGGAGGGCGCGCTCGTTGACCCGCGTCAGGAGGACGGTCCCGAGCAATCCCCCCAGTATCGCGCCGGCACCGAGGACTGCCGCCTCTCGCCAGTGGACGTCCTTCGAAAATAGGAATAGCACCACCGCCGACGCGTTCATGGTCGCGGCGAGGACATTCTTCGTCGCCGAGGCCGGCCGCACCGGCAGCCCGGCGACGGTCAGCGCCGCGAGCATCAGGAAGCCGATGCCGCCCCCGAAATAGCCGCCATAAATCGCGATCAGGAACTGCGAAACGGCGGCGCTGCCCGGCCGCGAGGGAGCTGCCCTTGGGGTGGGACGACGGAGGAACGACCCCCACGCGAACACCGCGGTCGCGAACAGCACGAGCCAGGGCACCAGGCTGGCGAAGAACGTGGACGGCGTGGCCAGCAGCAGGCCGGCCCCGAGCACCCCGCCGGCGAGGCTGATGCCGAACAGCGTGCCGAACGACAGGCGGGGCGTGCCGGTCGCGAGCGCCCGTCCGGCGTACCCGGTCGCGACCTGCCCGGGAAAGAGCGCAATCGTCGACGTGATATTCGCCGCCCGCGGATCGAGACCGGCAATCACGAGCATCCCGAGCGTGACGAACGATCCGCCGCCCGCCAGCGCGTTCTGGACGCCGGCAAAGATCCCGGCCGCGAGGAGAAGCAGGAGAACAGTCACGAGGCGGCGGCGCGAAGCATCAGTTCCGCTACTCTCCCATGCGACCGCGGGAGGAGTCCATTCGGCGGAGACCGAACACGGACTCGGGACTGGACTCGGGACTTGGGACTCGGGACTTGGGACTGGGGACTGGGAATCGGCGCTCGGCGGCCGGCGCTCGGGACTGTCGTTCAGCATCCGAAAGCAGAACCAAGCTGATAGATGACAGCTAAAGCTGACAGCTACTGAGGAATCGTGCGCGCTTGACAGCGGGTGTTATTAAAGATGAGATGACCACCCGCGCCCGTGCGCACATTCGTCCAACAGGAGAAACGCCCATGTTTCGTCATCTCTGGAGGCCAGCGGTCGCCGCCGGGGTCACCGCATTGGCCCTCACGCTCGTCCATCCCGCATCCGTCCGTGTCGACGCGCGTGCGACGTTGCAGGTGATCGCCAGCGGGCTGTTCAACCCGCGCGGCCTCAACTTCGGCCCGGACGGCGCGCTCTACGTAGCCGAGGCGGGCAGCGGCGGCACGGGACCCTGCATCGTCGGGAGCGACGGCTTGACGAAGTGCTACGGCGCCACCGGGGCCGTCACCAAGATCGTGCTCAACAGCCCCTCGGCCGCAACGCGTGTGGTCACCGGTCTGCCCTCGATTGCGCCGGCGGGCGGCGCCTTCGCCACCGGAGCACACGACGTCGACTTCCAGGGCCTTGGCAACGGCTACGTGACGATCGGGTTCGGCGCCGATCCCGCCAAGCGGCTCGATCCCGCGTTCGCCAGCGTGGGCGACAAGTTCGGCCGGCTCGTGCGCTTCAAGCCGAATGGCAAGTGGAGCTTCGAGGAGGACCTGGCGGGTTTCGAGGACCTCGCCAACCCGGACAAGGTGGAGCCTCCAGACTCGAACCCCTATGGCGTGCTGGCGCTGCCCGGACGCCAGGTCTACACCGATGCCGGCGGCAATTCGCTCAACGCGGTGGCAGCGAACGGGTCGATCTCGAACCTGGCGGTGTTCCCGCGCGGCGCCGCGCCATTCCCGCCGTACCAAGCCGTGCCGACGTCGGTCGCGCTCGGTCCTGATGGCGATTTCTATGTCGGCCAGTTGACCGGCGGACCGTTCCCGGCCGGTGCGGCGAGCGTCTACAGGGTGCCGTCCGGCGGCGGCACGCCGGCCGTCTTCGCGACCGGCTTCAACAAGATCATCGATGTCGCGTTCGGGCCTGACGGCCTCCTTTATGTCCTTGAGATCAAGGCGGACCCAGGAGGTCCCCCGGCGGCTCCGGGTGCCCCGGGCGCCCTGATCCGCGTCAACGCGGATGGCTCGAAGACGATGATCGTCGCGCCGGGGGAGGGCCTGTTCACGCCGGGCGGCATGGCGTTCGGCAGCGATGGGTCGATCTACGTGACCAACCGGTCGATCGACGCCGGCGGTGCGGGCACCGTCGTCAAGATCGTCCCGTAGCGCACCTGACGTGGCCGGGTGCGACCTCGCGTCGCCCCGGCTGCGGCTCTCGCCCGTACACGTCCACTCCGCCGTCGTCCACACGGCGGCGAGAGAACCGTGCCTCCGCCACGACCGGGCTCACTTCGCTCGAAAGAACCCGCAGCGCTCGATCAGATCGACGAACCGCGGATCCGTCCGGAACGGGTCCCATCTCGCATCCGTCGGCAAGTACATCAGGTGCACGTCACGCTCGACAAACGCCCGCTCGAGGGCCGCGAACGCCGCCTCGCGATCGCCAAGCCCCGCGTGCACCAGCGCGGTCGCATACGGCGGCACGTAGCGCTCACGCCCCCTCGCGTCCAGCTCACGGATCACGTCCCGGGCGGCATCAATCCGACCGATCTCGGCGAGCACGTAGCCGCGCAACGACGGCACCTTGCTGTTGCCGTTGGCAAACTTCGCGGCCTCGGACAAGGCATCCAGCGCCAACTCGGGCTCGCCGGCGCTGTCCAAGGCGGCGGCCAGCATGACGTGGCCGATCCAGAACTGCGGCGCGAGCAGGATCGCCCGCCGCGCATGCTCGATCGCGCGATCGAAGTGACGGGCCTGCGAGGCCACCTGGGACGACAGCCCTTGCGTGAGCATGTCGGTCGGATCCAGTTCACGCGCCCGCCGCATCGCCACCTCGGCTTCCTCGTGCCGCCCTGCCTGGGACAGCACGTGCCCGAGGAGACGGAGCGCTTCGGCGTTGCTGGGATCGAGGCCGATGGCGGTCCGCAGCCCCGCTTCCGCGCCTTTCCAATTCCACTCCAGCAGCCACCGCTCGTACCCTATGGCTTCCTGCGCTTCCGACAGCTTCGGGTTCGCCCGGACCGCGTGCTCGGCGGCCTCGCGAGCCAGCGGCGCGACCGCCCGGGGCGGCGCATCACCGTTAATGGAACTGGCCGTGTACGTGAACGACAGGTCGGCCCAGGCCAGGGCGTAGTCCGGGTCGAGTGCAATCGCCTTGCGGTATAGCTCGATCGCCCGGGCGTTCCCGTCAGCGGTCCGGCGATTCCGCTGGAAACGCGCCCGAAGAAACGCATCGTAGGCCTCCGCGTTCCGCGTCTGGCGCAGCCCGATATCGGCAGCGGCTTCAGGCGACAGCCGCAAGCGGATCTGATCGGCAATGGCACCGCTCAACTCCTGCTGCAGCTCGAGGAGGCCCTTGGACTCCCGATCGTAGGACTGCGACCAGACGTGCTGCTGGTCCGCCGTGCGAATGAGCGTCGTGGTGACGCGCAAGCGGCTGCCTTCGGCCTGGAGCGCGCTCTCGACCAGATAGTCCACTCCAAGCTCCTGCCCGATCTCGGCCGCGGTCTTCGTGGTGCCCTTGTAGCGCGCCGTTCGGCCCTTGACGCTCAGATGCGCCGGATCGACCTGCGCCAGCGATGCGCTCGTCTCATCCGTCAGGCCGGCGGCGAGGTACTCGCGTTCGGGATCGCTACCCAGATTTTCAAACGGCAGGACGGCGAGACCCACCGGCGCCGGTGAACGGCTGCGCCCAAACTGACGCGCGGCCACACTCCCGACGATCGCGAGCAGAACGAGACCCGCCGCCATGAATCCGAGCGGCAGACGTGGCGATCGCTTCGGCCTGAGCGGGGCCGGCGGTTCCGCCCGAGCCTCGTCCGCAACCACGAGTGCTGGCGCGACAGCGGCTACCGGCGCTCCAGCAATGGCTGGCGACGCTTCGACGGGAGCCGGCGCCAGGACGCCGGCCCTGACCTCCGCAATGAACCGGTAGCCCTTGCCGGCGACCGTCTCGATGTACGCCGGGGCATCGGCGGAATCGCGCAGCGCCTGGCGAACCTTGCTGATCGCCGTGTTGACCCCGGTCTCGACGTCCACGAAGACATCGGCACCCCACAGCCGCTCGACGATGTCGGTCCGCGAGACCAGCTGGCGTGGCCGTTCGGCCAGGAAGATGAGCAGGTCCATCGGCTGACGACCGAGCTTGACCCGCCGGCCCTTCCGGCGCAGCTCGTAGGCAGAGCGGTCCAACTCGAACTCGCCGAAACACAGGATCTCCGCGGGTGGGGGGGTCGACATGGATCGGACGCGCCGGTAGCGTGACACAAGTCGCTATCTCACCGCTACTTAGCCGTTCATATCGATTTCACCTTTTGCCAAGGTGGGGTCCATGGTTTGGCACCGTGCCGGCCGTCAGGATGTCGCTCCGGAGCCGGACGCCGCCACACCGACGACGATGCCGGCCCAAGGAGAGGCCCTGATGACCAGCACCTGCTCACCGCACTCGATTCTCCGCCGCGTCACGACGCTGTTCTCTCTGTCAGTCCTGCTACTCGCACCCGTGCCGGCCGTCGCGCAATCCACCCAGTCGGCTGCCGCGAACGGGCTCGCGGGCGTCTGGTTCGTGCAGGTCACGCTGCGCAACTGTGATACCAACGCCCCCCAGGGCACGTTCAACTCGCTCGGCACATTCCACCGAGGAGGCACGGTCAGCGAAAGCACGGTCAGCCCCGTCTTCGCGGTCGGCCAGCGGCAACCTGCAACAGGTGTCTGGGAAGCGGCCGGCCATGACACCTACACCCAGCGCATGATCGCGTTGATCGCCTTCGATACGGCCGCCAACCTGCCGGGTACGCCGGGATTCAACCCGGCGCTCCCGATCACGCCGGGGTTCTTCGCCGGTTGGTCGACGGTGACCCACACCGTCGAGATGAGCGATGCGAACCACATCGCGTCGTCGGGTACGAATGCGTTCTACAAGGCGGATGGAACGGAGTATCGAACAGGCTGCTCGACAGCGGTCGGCGTGCGCTTCGAGTGACGTGGATCGGCCGGGCCGAGATCGGCGGCCCGGCCACTATTTTGCCGCCGCCGGAGGAGCCGGCAGCATGTTCCGGATCGCGGCGATCCGCCAGGTGCCTGCTTCTTTGACCATCACGAATGTGGACCACATGCGCCGATCGCCGGCCTCCCCGCCGGTGATGGCGTAGCGTCCGTCGGCGATTGCGACGTCCTGCGACACCAGGCGCACGCGCTCGACGTCGATGGTCCGCTTGCCGCTGTTCTGCGCGCTCGAGGCAAGGCTGCCGGTCACGACTTGCTCGCGCCCCTGCCGCCACTCACCCGATGAAACGAGCTGGTCGGCCTCCGCAGTGAATAGGGCGGCGACCGCCTTTGCGTCCCGCGCTTCGCGCGCCTCGACGTAGCGCCGGACGACCTCACGCACGGCCCGATCGTCAGGGTTCGACACCGCGGGCGCAGGTGCCTGGGCCGCCAGCGCTCCGCTGACCACACACACGGCAACGGCGATGGGGATGATGCGCACGACTCCTCCCATGACGAGCCGCGCGAGGCCAGCCGCGCCGGCCTCGCCGGCCCGCCATCTACCTGACCTCGGTCTCCACTTCGATCTTCATCGTCCCGCGCAGCGCGTTCGAGATCGGGCAGCCGGCGTCGGCTTCCTTGGCCACCGCGGCAAAGTCCGCCTTGTCGATCCCCTGCAGCCCCTCAGCAACCACCTTCAGCTTCGAGGTCGTCAGCTTGATCCCGGAGGTGCCCTTGTCGGCGACCACCGTCGCGGTCACGTGCGTCTTGGCGATCGAGCCGCCCTTGCGCCCGACCGTACCGTTCAGCGCCATCGCGAAGCACGCGGCGTGTGCCGCAGCAACCAGTTCCTCAGGGCTGGTGTGCCCTTCGGGTTCGCCGATGCGCGCCGGGAACGTCACCGGCAGGTTGAAGGCGCCGGTGCCGGCCTTCACGTCTCCCTTGCCGTCCATCACCGATCCCGTCCACTCGACGTCCACGTGCCGTTCAAAAGTTGCCATTCATCAGTCTCCCATCTGTGTTGCAGTGATTACTTGCGGTCCTTGGCGGTGAGGCCGAGCTGCACCAGCGCACCGGCCACGCCGGCCACCAGCCACACGGCGATCACCCATCGCTGTCCTGGCGCGGGATCGAACGGATACGCGAGCCAGACGTCGTTTCGTGCCGCGGCGCGCCCCGCCGCCCGATCGCCAACGAGCGCGAACCCACCGACGATCGCCGTCCACGCCCCGCCGAACGCGGTCGAAATCACGATTACGTAGCGTTGCAAGGCCAGCGCCCCCAGCGCCCCGACGATGGCCATCACGACCACGACGATGACCCCCGGCTCGCGGCCGAAGGAGGTCCAGATCGCGTTGGCCAGAAGCGCCCCGGCGCCGGCGCCGATCAGCGCCACGCCGACGAAATAGGCCAGCACCAGGATTGCGGCGCCGACCAGGCCGCCGGCCAGCGCCGCGACGATCATCGACAGCGTCTGGTCGGTTCCCATCAAGGAACTGGCCATGAGCGCGCCCAGGATGAAACCGTAGATCCCCAGGACGACGCGGAAGACGCGGTAGCCAGCGAAGCATGACACCAGCCCGGAGACCACCAGCAGAAGCGCAGCGGGGGTCTGAAGCCAGGCGGGCAGCATAGCCGCCGATTATATGATCGGGAAATGTCCGACAGCCGCCGGCGGCGTCCGTTGACCGCCCTCGGTGTGCTCGCGACCGTCGTCGGCCTGGCGCTGTTCGTGTGGTGGATCCGGCGTATCGGGCTGGACGAGATCCGCAGCGGCTTCGCCCAGATCGGGTGGGGGATCGTCGCGATCGTGCTGCTCGGCGGGGTTCGCTTCGCCCTGCGCGCGTCGGCATGGATGCTCTGCGTCGAGCCGCCGCACACACTGCCCTTCCGCGAAGCATTCGGCGCGGTGATCGCCGGCGACGCGCTCGGCAACCTCCTGCCGCTCGGACCGATCGTCAGCGAGCCCACCAAGGCGGCGTTCGTGCGTCGCCGTCTGGCGCTCGGCCCGGCCGGCACGGCGCTGGCGATCGAGAACGTCCTCTACACGCTGTCGGTAGCCGCGATGATCGCGGCCGGCATGGCCGCCCTTCTGTTCGTGTCGGGCATCCCCGCGCGGTTGCGCGAAGTGAGCGAGGTGGCAATCGCCGCGGTCATCGCCCTGTTCCTGGTGACGCTCGCCGTCCTCTGGACTCGTCCGGCGGTGGTCAGCCAGCTCGTCGGACGTCTGCTGCCCGGCGTCCGAGGCGAGCGCCACGTGGCGACGATTCGCGAACTCGAATCGCGCGTCTATTCTTTCGCGAGCCGGCGCGGGAGAGTGATGGTCCCCCTGATCGGGGCTGAACTGCTCTTCCACGCCCTCGGCGTGCTCGAGGCTTATCTCACACTGTGGCTGCTCGGCGACGGGTCGCCTCCCCTCCTGATCAATGCCTTCATCGTCGAGACCGTGAACCGCCTGATCATCGTCGCCTTCAAGTTCGTCCCCCTCGGCGCGGGGGTGAACGAAGTCGGAACCGCGTTCCTAACCGGGGTGCTCGGCCTTGGCACCGTCGTCGGCACGACGATCGGGCTGGTGCGCAAGGTCCGGATCCTCTGCTGGATTGCGGTCGGCACAGTCCTGCTGGTGCGGCGCGGCCTGACCGCGGCCCGCGTGCTCGAGGACTCACAGCTGGACAGCGTGCGCTGACTCCTCCGTTCATCATTTCCGGCCGGACGCTTGCAGTGTCACTTACGACGGGACACCTCGTCGCGCCTGTGCGTGCAGGACGTCCGCACCACCGGCGCGCGCGATGCCAGTCTATACGCGCTTGCGGTTGAGCATCTCGACCGCGCGCTGTGTCCGGATATGGGTGAGCCGCACGTGACGGGCGGGGCGCCTCTACAGGAAACGCAGCGAGACGCTGGGGGGCGGCTTCGACCACCGTCCTACGCGCTCGCGAAACGCGAGGTCCGCGTGTCATCAGAACAACGCGCTCCCGCCGGCGCCGTCCAGGACGCGCTCGTGCTGGCGGCAGGCAACGGCGATCGCTTCCACAACGGTTCGGCAGAATCGAAGCTCCTGCAGCCGGTGCTGGGGCGGCCGTTGATTCTTCGCACGCTTCACACGGCGTATCTCGCCGGCATCACCGCCGCCCACGTGGTCCTCGGCTATCGCCCGGAGCGCCTGCGCACGATCATCGAACATGCGGATCTGCCGATCAGGATCCGCTTTCACTACAACCCTGACTGGCATTTGGAGAACGGCCTCTCGGTGCTCGCGGCCCGCGCTGCGCTCGCCGGACGGCGGTTCGCGGTGCTGATGGGCGATCATCTGTTCGAGCCGTCGACCTTGAGGCGGCTGCGCCATGCACCCATCAATCTTGGTGAATCTGTCCTTGCCGTCGACACGCGCCCTGCGCCGGCGGCTGTAGTCGCGGAGGCAACCAAAGTTCAGCTGGACGGAGGGTATGTCCGCGCGATCGGCAAGACGCTGACGCGGCACGACGCACTCGACACCGGTATCTTCGTCTGCGATCCCTCGCTCTTCGCGGCGCTCGAGGAGTCCATCAATGAGGGGGACACCACGTTGACCGGCGGGATCCGCCGTCTGGCAGCGCGCGGCGTCATGCGCGCCATCGATCTCGTCGACACGCCCTGGTTCGACATCGACACGCTCGAGGATCTCGAGGCCGCGGAGTCAACGCTGCAGACGGGCGAGCAGGCGGAGGTGGCGTGAGCGGGGATCCGTCACGACAACGGCTGATCCGCGGGAGTGCGCTGGCCATCGGTGCGGTGCTCTTCTGCATCAGCGTCTACTACGTCAACTTCAGGGTCGCCGCCCGCACGATTCGGACCCTCGGGGTCGCGTTGCCCTTGGCACTGATCTTCAGCGGTCTCTGGCATCTGGCCCGCACCTGGGCCTGGGCCTGGTGCTTTCCGCAGCCGCGCACCGTGTCCTTTGCACGGCTCGCGCGCGTGCGTCTCGCGGCCGAGGCATTCAGCTATCTCACGCTGCGCGGCATCGCCGGCGAGCCGCTCAAAGTCGTCCTGCTCGCCGACCGCGTCGATCCGCGCGAAGCCACCGCCGCGGTCGCCCTCGAACGCATTGCCTACATCGTCGGCACCACGAGCATCGTCGGCATCGGATCGCTGATCGCCCTGGCCGCGTTCCCACTCAGCCACGTCTGGGCTCGCGTGTTCACCGCATTCGCAATCGGCGCCGGCGTGGTCGCGACGTTGACCGCGCTGGTCGTCGCCGGGCGCGGCACGTATTTTCAGGCGCTGCTGCGGAGGGCCGACGCGGCGTTCGGCACGAACGTAAGAAGCGGTCGCATCGCGCGCTTCGCCGCTGCCGTCGAGCAGCAGATTCTGGAGCTGGTACGGA
>Ga0207701_10000578_pt1 | contig 38224 bp, 46 predicted proteins | sample KBSSwiSSwithPhiX_FD_184294 | JGI IMG/M metagenome (GOLD analysis project Ga0207701, IMG submission 184294) | Switchgrass rhizosphere bulk soil microbial communities from Kellogg Biological Station, Michigan, USA, with PhiX - S5 (SPAdes) (version 2) | ecosystem: Environmental > Terrestrial >... | reverse complement strand
ATTCTATATCGATCATATCTCCTTAATTCTTGTTGAGATTAGTCAATAATAAAAAAGGCGCCTCTGCCAGAGACGCCTTCCATCATTTATCAGAATAGATGAATTATTCTTTAGTTTCCTTCGTTTCACCACCCTGCTGCTCTTCCTGCTGCAATTTCTGCTTCAGTTGTGCAAGCGCTCCAAGATCACCGAGTGTAGCTTTCTCCACTTTATTCTGGATATTCTTCACAGTTTTCCTGGTGGTATCCGCTTCAACACGGGCTTCTTTCTTCGCTGTTTCTTTCTCATCAACCTTCGCCTGTTCCCATATCCTTGAGTGAGAAATCACGATACGTTTTTCGTTGCGGTCGAATTCAATCACCATGAACTGGGATGTTTCATCAGCACCAACTGTTTTTCCGTCTTCTTTTGTAAGATGACGGTTAGGTGCAAATCCTTCAAGACCGTAAGGCAACTGAACAACAGCTCCTTTATCGTCTTTGCGGATTACAGTTCCTTCATGAATTGTTCCCGGAGCGAATGTATCCTGAAGTGTATTCCAGGGATCTTCTTCAAGTTGTTTGTGTCCAAGCTGAAGTTTGCGGTTCTCTTTATCAATACCGAGAATGATCACATCAATATGGCTTCCCACTTTGGTGTATTCAGAAGGGTGATTGAAACGTTTGAGCCAGCTGAGGTCGCTGATATGAATCATACCACCGATACCAGGTGTAAGTTCAACGAACACGCCGTAAGGAGTAATGTTTTTAACAAGACCTGAATGACGGCTGCCTTCAGGGAATTTATTTTCGATTGTGCTCCATGGATCTTCGCTCATCTGCTTGATGGAAAGACTCATTTTGCGGCTATCCTTATCAAGTGTAACGATCTTAGCTTCGTGTTCGTCATTAAGCTTGAAGAATTCTTTAGCATTGATTGGTGTGTTTGCCCATGTAATTTCACTTACGTGAACAAGACCTTCTACACCCGGAAGAATTTCGAGGAAAGCTCCGTAATCTTCGATGTTCACCACTTTTCCTTTCACTACTGAACCTTCTGAAATGTTTGCAGGAAGGATATCCCATGGATGCGGAGTAAGCTGTTTAAGACCAAGGCTGATCCTCTTCTTTTCATCATCGAAGTCGAGCACCACCACTTTAAGTTTCTGGTCGAGCTTAAGAACTTCGCTAGGATGGCTGATACGTCCCCAACTGATGTCAGTAATGTAAAGTAATCCGTCGAGTCCACCGAGGTCCATGAATGCACCGAAATCGGTGATGTTCTTGATTGAACCTTCGAGAACCTGACCCCTTTCGAGTTTGCTCATGATCTCTGCACGCTGTGCTTCGATGTCGCTTTCGATAAGGGCCTTATGAGAAACTACTGCGTTCTTGATGGCTTCGTTGATCTTCACCACTTTGAACTCCATTGTTTTTCCAACAAACTGGTCGTAATCTGTAACAGGTTTAACGTCGATCTGTGAACCAGGAAGGAAAGTTTCCATTCCGAATACGTCAACGATCAGACCACCTTTTGTTTTTGAAGTAACGGTACCGGTAATTACTTCACCGGTTTTATGAACTTCAACAATTCTTTCCCATGCACGTGTGATGCGTGCCTGCTTGCGGCTGAGATTAAGATTACCTTCCCGGTCTTCTTTTTCTACCACCATCACTTCCACTTCATCACCTGTTTTCAGGTTCTGCATTTCACGAAACTCGTTGAGAGAAACAAGTCCGTCGCTTTTAAAACCGATATTGATGACAACATCCGTTTTTGTAAGACCTACAACAATTCCTTTTACCAGTTCTCCATCGGTCACGGCTTTGAAAGTGCCTTCGTAAACGGAGTCGTACTTCTTTTTTTCTTCGCTTGAATAAGCTGCAACATTGCGCTTGTCAATGGTCCAGTCGAAATCGTCGTGAGCAGTCTCCACTTTCGGAGCCTTCTCTTTCACAGGTTGATTTGTTGTCGCTGTAGCCTCCTCTAAAATGGCAGTCTCCTGTGATTCAGCGTTTGGGTTAACAATATTGTTATCAGACATAAATAAACCCGATGATTTTAATTCGGGGGTGCAAAGATACATTAATTCAAGAAAATTAAAAAGAAAACTCTATTTTCATTTAGCTTCTAAGATGTTGGCGTTAAGCAGTTTAAGGTTGAATAATTCTATAGTTCCGTGACATGTAATCCTCTGACTTTTGCTAATCACCTGCTGCCATACCTGCAATGCTTTGAGCAGCTATCCATCCGCTTGTCCAGGCATGCTGAAAATTGAACCCGCCGGTAACTCCGTCTACATCCAGAATTTCACCTGCAAAAAACAAACCTTCCACCTTTCTGCTTTGCATAGTTGACGGATCTACTTCTGTAAGTTTAATACCTCCCGCAGTGACGAATTCTTCCTTGTATGTCGTTTTGCCTTCCACCTTCATTTCATGCAAGCAAACATTTTTTACCAACAGATTTTGTTTTGCGGATGGCAGGTCTGACCACCGTAGGTTATCATCAATCCCGCTTATCGTGCAAAGGTGTTCCCATAAACGTTGAGGCATCCCGAATACGTTTCCGTTATAAATCTTTTGTGCCGGATGTGCGCCGCGCAATTCAGTCAATCTTTCCTTGAAGGAATTTTCATTATACTCCGGACACCAGTTTACTATAACAGCGAACCTGTAATTAAATTCATTAAGGTCTCGCGCTCCTCTTGCACTTAATTTGAGAATGGCAGGACCACTTAATCCCCAGTGTGTGATCAGTACCGCTCCTCCTTCTTCGAATTTCGTTCCCTGAATTTTTACTTTTGCCTGCGTGGCAATTCCCATTAAACGGGTGATTGTATTGCCAGGCATATTGAAAGTAAACAATGATGGCACAGGTGGTTCAATTGAATGCCCGGTTTCGGCGACCCAATCAAACATCGTTGCCTTTGGATATCCACCGCTGGCTACACAAATAAAATCTCCTTCTTCTGTATGCGCGTCTGCAAATTGGATATTCCATTTATTTTTTTCACGTGAAATTTTTTTCACATCAGTGTTCAAGCGCACCTTCACGCTATACTTATCCGTTTCACGGAGAAAGCAATCTATGATCGTCTCCGATGAATCGGTTACAGGAAACATCCTTCCATCAGGTTCTGTTTTCAACCGCACACCTCTTTCGAGGAACCACGCAATGATATCCTCAGTAAAAAACCGGTGAAAAGTTTTCTTTACAAAATTTGCCCCACGCGGATATTTCTTTACCATTTCAGGTATAGAGAAGCAAGCATGAGTAACATTGCATCTTCCTCCTCCTGAAATTCTTACTTTGGACAGGAGTTTACTGCTTTTTTCAACAATGATCACTTCAAGTGAAGGATTCATTCGGGCGGCGTTCACCGCGCAGAAAAATCCTGCTGCTCCTCCTCCGATTACGATTAATCGCATGGGGCGAAGGTAGGAGACGAGAGACAAGAAACGAGAATTTTAATTCATTCCCATTTCCTGCTTTCACCAGTAAAATCCTGGAAATACAAAATAATATATGCTCCACCAAGTACCTGAATTTGATAAGTAAAATTCGAAAGGCCCATCGTAATGGATCATTTCTCCTGACTCCGTTTGTGCATCATACTGAACAGTTCCGTTCACAAAACCTTTCCCACATTGCTTTTCTTCATCCCATTCAAATTGTACATCCTTTATCATATAACTGCATTCCCTAAATAAGATATACGCATCGAACAGGTTCCTGATTTTTTTCAGCAGGAACTCTTTGGGAAATTCACGGCTATCAGGGTGAATGAATGGATCAGCGAGCTGCCAGCTGTACTCTCCAAGTTGCCTGCTGAACCATTGGGTTAAAAATTCAACCGAACGCTGCCTGATCTCCAGCTCGTAATTCGGATGAAAATCTTCATAACAAAAGTGATGGATGTACCCCTTCATATCGAGGTCTTCCATTTCGTGATAAAAAAATTCTTCGGTAATAAACCTGTAAATCTGCCTGTCAGGATATTCACCCAATACATCCAGTTCAAGCTGATGCTGGTTCAAGAGCAGTTTTATTCTTTTCAATTCATCCATAATATGCAATTCAGGAATTGCATCAGCCTTTCTGAAATAAGGTTTTCCAATCTTTTCATAAATCCTTACAACAGGCCGTTGTTCACGAAACTTATGCTCAAATTCATAAACGGATTTTAAAAACTCATTTACTACATCGGGTGGAATATTCTCGGTTCCGGAAGTACACTCGGCGCCGAATTCTGCCTTCAATTTGAGGATAAGTAATTCATTTTCTAGTGGAAGCTCGAATGATGGACCGCTGTCGCCCCCATCAGTAATTGTTCTTTTCATGGTCGATGATTTATGGAATGAAAGTACATGAAGAACCCCGCAGGTGCGGGGTGGCTTTCACTACAAAATCATAGTTTTTTTCAGTAGTAAGTACCGTTTAAATACTGGTTATTTTTTTCGGCAGTTTCAATTTCTTCGAACGAAGAAAGAATGTCCGCCTTTCCTTTTTTAACGAAAATATTGTGTTCATAATGTGCGGACACTTTCCCGTCTTTTGTTCTTACAGTCCACCCATCTTTGTCGTACCAAACTTCCTTAACACCAAGGTTGATCATAGGTTCGATAGCTATAACCATTCCTTCCTTCAGCTTCGCTCCGCTTCCTCTCCGACCGAAATTTGGAATCTGCGGATCTTCATGCAGGTTCTTCCCAAGCCCATGTCCTACCAGTTCACGCACTACACCATATTTAAATTGCTTTTCAGTATAATCCTGAATAGCAAAGCCAATGTCGCCTATCCTGTTGCCAGCAGTAGCTTTTTCAATTCCTTTATACAACGACTCCTTAGTAACCTTCATCAGACGCAACACTTCTTCGCCAGGGTTGCCTAACGCTAAAGTATATGCGCTATCTCCATGAAAAGCATTTTTATATACTCCGATGTCAACAGAAACAATATCGCCTTCCTTTAATTCGGTACTGTTCGGAAATCCGTGCACCACTGCATCGTTCACCGACAAACAGGAAGCAAAAGGATAGCCTTTGAAATTTTTGAAAGATGGTGTTGCTTTATGATCCCTGATGAATTCATCCGCAACCTTATCGAGTTGAGCAGTAGTAATGCCGGGCCTGATAATTTTTGCTACTTCGGCTATGGCTTTTCCGACAAGTAAAGCGCTTTCGCGCATCACTTCTATTTCCGCTGGGGATTTATAATGAATCATTGATAAGTGAAAAGTTAAAAGCGAAAAGTACTACACATCTACACTTTTAACTTATAACTTTTAAGTTTTAACTTAATTACATTGATGCCGGTGAAACGGTCTGACGGCCCTGTATCCTGCCGCTCTTCATGAGACCATCATACTGGCGCATTAGCAGCTGTGTTTCGATCTGTTGCAGCGTATCAAGTATAACACCCACCATGATCAAAAGTGAAGTACCTCCGAAAAATGATGAAAATGCATGCTGTACTCCGAGCCTTTGTGCAAAACCCGGAAGAATACCCACAAGCGCAAGCAGGATCGCGCCTGGTAAAGTGATCTTATCCATTACCGCACCGATATAGTCAGCTGTAGGCTGGCCGGGTTTAACACCCGGAATAAATCCGTTGTTCCTTTTCAGGTCGTCGGCAATCTGTTTCGGATTAAATATAAGGGCGGTATACAGGAAAGTAAATCCCACCACCATTACTGCATAAATCAGCATGTACCAGAAATTACTGTGATCACCGAATATTTTAGCCATACCCTGCGTTGCGTTAAAGTTTGATAATAAGGTAGGCAGGAACATGATCGCCTGGGCAAAGATGATCGGCATTACACCTGAACTGTTCACTTTCATTGGAAGGAATTGTCTTGCTCCTCCAAATTGCCTGTTCCCCACTATCTGTTTCGCGTATTGTACCGGTATTTTTCTAACACCCTGTATCAGCACGATCAATCCCATAATAATTGCGATAAGCACCGCGACTTCAATCACGAAAATCAGCAAACCACCACCACCTGTCGGGATCTTTGCCTGCCACTCCTGCCAGAAAGCCTGGGGAAGCCGGGCGAGGATACCCACCATGATGATCACAGAAGCACCGTTTCCCAATCCCTTATCAGTAATTTTTTCACCAAGCCACATTACGAATAATGTACCTGCGGTAAGCAAAACTGTTGTTGAAAGCCAGAAATAAGCAGAGTATGACGGCAATAATGCCTGGCGATACCCCGGACTGTTCAGGTATTGCACGTATGCACTTGCCTGGAGCAAGGCAACAAAAACGGTGAGGTATCTTGTATACTGGTTGATCTTTTTCCTACCGCTGTCACCTTCTTTCTGCAATTTCTGGAAAGGTGGATAAAGGATCGTCATCAGCTGCATAAAGATTGATGCAGAGATATACGGCATGATACCCAGCGCGAGAATGGAAGCCTGTGAAAAGGCACCACCTGCAAAGGCATCAATAAGACCGAGAATTCCACCTGTTGAAGCAGATGGATCAATTTTAGCAGGATCGAGACCAGGAAGTACAATGTGTGTTCCTAACCTGTATATGGCAATGAGCATGATTGTCACCAGGATCTTACTTCTCAGCTCTTCAATGCTCCAAATATTCTTAAGTGTGTTGATGAATTTTTTCACTGTTCGCAAAAATTTTTGGCCCGTCTAAGTTACAGAAATTACTTCACTAGCAGTTCCACAGAACCTCCAACGGATTCTATAGCGGACTTTGCCTTTTCGCTGATTGCGTTCACTTTAAAAGTGATCTTGCTTTTCAGTTCACCATTGCCAAGGATCTTTACTTTGTCAGTTCTGCTGATCAATCCGTTGGCATACAGTGTTTCAAGACTGAAATCTTCGATATTATATTTTTCTTTGATCGCTTCTACCTGTCCAAGATTGAATACTTTATAATCAATCCTGTTGATGTTGGTGAATCCTCTTTTCGGAAGACGACGCTGAATAGGCATCTGTCCACCTTCATGTGCATTTTTTCTCTGGTAACCTGCGCGGCTCTGACCACCCTTATTACCTTTTGTAGATGTACCACCTTTACCGGATGCTTCACCGCGCCCGAGGCGTGTTTTTGGTTTGTGCGTTGCGCCTTTTGCCGGCCTGACGTTATGTAAGTTCATTTTTTTGATTTTAACTCAACGGGAAATCATCCCTCGCTTAATAAATTATTTTACTTCTTCCACCTGAATCAGGTGAGCAACTTTGGTAATCATACCAAGTATCTGTGGAGTAGCTTCCACCTCTTTGGTTGCGTTCAGTTTGTTCAGTCCAAGTGCCTGCAGTGTCAGCTTCTGACGCTCGGGTCTGTCTATTCCGCTTTTAACCTGGGTGATTTTGATCTTTGCCATGATGTGAAAATATTTCTGTATCCGGGTATTAACCGTTGAATACTTTTTTCAGATTAATATTTCTTTGCTTCGCTACGCTTACCGGCTCGCGAAGAGTTGCCAATGCCTTAACAGTTGCTTTTACCACGTTATGAGGGTTTGCAGAACCAAGTGATTTTGCAAGCACGTCTGTTACGCCCGCGCTTTCAAGAACAGCACGCATGCTGCCTCCTGCGATCACACCTGTACCATGCGCAGCCGGTTTGATGAGTACTTTCGCAGCGCCATCTTTTGAAAGCTGGTCGTGCGGAATAGTTCCGTGCATGATAGGAACTTTGATGAGGTTTTTCTTTGCATCTTCTATTCCTTTGGTGATAGCTTCCTGTACTTCTTTTGCTTTACCGAGACCATGACCAACTACCCCCTTCTCATTTCCAACTACCACGAGAGCAGAAAAACTGAAAGCACGTCCACCTTTTGTGGTTTTTACCACACGGTTGATGGCAACAACTTTCTCTTTCAGTTCCAGTTCTCCGGGTTTAACCCTGTTTAAATTTACTTTTGACATTTCTTCTTTTTAATAATTTTAAAAAACAAGGCCGCCTTCTCTCGCTCCATCCGCAACACTTTGCACTCGTCCATGATAAAGGTTGCCGCCACGGTCGAATACTACATTTTTCAGTCCGAGCTCGGTAGCTTTTCTAGCGATCGCTGCACCGACAAGTTTGGATTTTTCAATCCTGGTAACTTTCTGTGCGACAATATCCTTATCTCTTGAAGATGCTGATGCCAGTGTAACACTATTTACGTCATCGATCAACTGCACATATATTTCAGTGTTGCTCCTGAATACAGACAATCTTGGCTTTCCGGCAGTACCCACTACTTTCTTGCGGATGTTGTAGCGGATTTTTTGCCTTCTTTCAAGTTTAGTAGCCATTGCTATTTATTATTAGTTGTTTTATTAATTATTTACCAGTAATTATTTACCAGCAGCCTTTCCAGCTTTACGACGAACTGCTTCACCAACATACTTTACACCTTTTCCTTTGTATGGTTCTGGTTTGCGGAGTCCGCGGAGCTTTGCAGCTACCTGGCCGATCAGTTGCTTGTCGATTCCTTCAAGATATATCTTCGGATTATCACCCTTCTCCTGAGCCGTCTTCACTGATAATTCCTTAGGAATTTCAAAAACGATGTTGTGTGAAAAACCAAGTGAAAGATCAAGAAGGTTTCCTTGGTTAGATGCTTTGAAACCCACACCCACCAGTTCAAGATTCTTTTTGAATCCTTCGGTTACACCTTTTACCATATTGTCAACCAGTGAACGGTAAAGTCCATGTAATGCGCGATGGCGGATCTGGTCTGTTGGCCTGTTGAAAATTACCTGTCCATCTTTTACTTCGATAGTGATATCCCTGTCCACTTCCTGCTTCAATTCTCCTTTGGGACCCTTCACAATAAGCTGGTTGTCCTTGTTCACAGTTACGGTTACCCCTGAAGGCACTACTACCGGTTGTTTTCCTATACGAGACATAGTCTGCTTTATTTAAATATTCAGTTTATCAATAGATGTAGCACAACACTTCCCCACCTACATTTTGGGTTTTAGCCTGCTTATCGGTCATCACTCCCTTTGAAGTGCTGAGGATAGCAACGCCAAGACCATTCTTAACCCTTTTGAATTCAGCCGGGCTTGCGTACTGACGTAAACCGGGACGGCTGATTCTTTCAAGTGAACGGATCGCAGGTTCTTTGGACTGCGGATCGTACTTAAGCGCGATCTTTATCACACCCTGTTTGCTGTCATCCTCAAATTTGTATTTAAGAATATATCCCTGGTCGTATAAGATCTCAGTGATACGTTTCTTAAGATTTGAAGCAGGAATTTCCACAATTCTATGTCCAGCTAACTGTGCGTTACGCACTCTTGTCAGGAAATCTGCTATAGGATCTGTTACCATTTTATTTAGATTATTCTGTGTTCAATTTTGTTTTTCGTGAGACGTGAGACGTGAGACGTTTTTTTATTTGCCGTCTGCCGTTTTCCGTCTGCCGATGCTTACCAGCTCGCCTTCTTAATTCCAGGTATCTTTCCTGCGAGGGCCATGTCGCGGAACATCACTCTCGACAATCCGAAATAACGGATATATCCTCTCGGACGTCCTGTGAGCTGGCAGCGGTTTTTTAAACGCACCTTCGAAGAATTCTTCGGAAGCTCATCAAGCGCCTTGAAATCTCCCGCAGCTTTCAACTGTGCGCGCTTCTCAGCATACTGAGCTACCATTCTTTCTCTCTTCCTCTGCCTGGCCTTTACTGATTCTTTTGCCATATTTTTTAAGTTGTAAGTGAAAAGTTATAAGTTAAAAGTGCTTGTGACTGATATTTAACTTTCAACTTTTAAGTTTTTACTTTTTTTTATTATTGAGCATTTTCTTTCTTTCTAAATGGCATTCCCATTTCCTTCAGCAGTTCAAATGCTTCTTCATTTGTTGCTGCAGAAGTAACGAATGTGATATCAAGCCCCGTGATCTTATTCACCTTATCAATATCTATCTCGGGGAAAATGATCTGCTCTGTAACACCCAATGTATAATTCCCACGGCCATCAAATGCTTTTTCATTGATGCCCTTGAAGTCGCGCACACGTGGCAATGCCGTTGCAATCAGCCTGTCGAGAAATTCGTACATCTTCACTCCTCTTAATGTTACCCTCGCACCGATAGGCATATTCTTACGCAACTTGAAATTCGAAATATCTTTCTTCGAGAAAGTGGGAACAGCTTTCTGACCAGTGATCTGTGATAATTCGTCAACAGCTACATCAACCAGTTTCTTATCTGTAACCGCGCCGTTAACGCCACGGTTAAGAGATATCTTTTCAAGACGCGGCACCTGCATTACGCTGTCGTAATTAAAACGCTTCATCAGGGCAGGTACAACTTCTTTCTTGTACTTGTCTGACAGTCTGGGTATATATTTTGTAGTACTCATTGCTTAAATTATTTTATAATCTCGCCTGACTTTTTGGCCACGCGAACGAGTTTTCCATTTTCTCTGGTGCGCTTAACTTTTGAACCCGCGCCGCTTTTGGCGTCCCAAAGCATAACATTTGAAATGTTTACAGAAGCTTCCTTCTTAACGATTCCGCCTTTTGTGTCGCGTGCGGAAGGTTTGGTGTGTTTTGTGATGATGTTCACACCTTCAACCAGTATGCGACCTTTATCAGGAAATACTTCAAGCACCTTGCGTGGCTTCTTCACATCTTTATCATCGCCGGCAATTACCACTACGGTGTCGCCTTTCCTGATATTGAATTTGGGTTTGAATCTGTTACTCATTATATATTGTTTGTTCTATGTTCTAATTTCTTTTTCGTGAGGCGTTACCCGTGATACGTTTTCGCTTCACGCATGACGCTTCACGTCTATAACACTTCCGGTGCCAGTGAAATGATCTTCATGTATCCTTTATCACGAAGCTCTCTTGCCACCGGGCCGAAAATACGTGTGCCGCGTGGCTCATCAGCCTGGTTCAACAGAACCACTGCATTGTCGTCGAACCTGATGTATGAACCATCTTTCCTGCGCAGCTTGTTCTTTGTGCGAACAATAACCGCTTTGGTAACGGTACCTTTCTTAATACCGCCAGCTGGTATCGCGTCTTTAACAGATACCACGATCTTGTCACCTATTTTAGCATAATCCTGTCCGCTGTTTCCAAGCACACGAATGCACAATACTTCTTTTGCACCACTGTTATCAGCTACATTTAATCTGCTTTCTTGCTGAATCATTTTATTTTGCTTTGAGCTGCCAGTTCTTTCTGTCAGCAATTAAAATACATTTTACAGAATCACACCTATTTCGCTTTCTCCACTACTTCAACCAGCCTCCAGCGTTTTGACTTGCTGAGCGGACGTGTTTCCATTATCCTTACTGTATCACCAATCGTGCACTCATTCTTTTCATCATGAGCATGGAATTTGGTCGTTTTCTTTACAAACTTTCCATAAATCGGGTGTTTTACTTTTCTTTCAATAGCTACAGTGATGGTCTTATCCATCTTGTTACTGGTAACCAGCCCGGTTCTGGTTTTGCGCAAATTTCTTTCAACCATTGTTACTTATTTTGACAGGTTAAGCACCTAAAGCTTTTTTCTTCAATTCAGTTTTCAAGCGAGCCACATCCTTACGAAGGCTGCGGATGCTCATCGGATTCTCTAAAGGAGAAATAGCATGAGCGAATTCAAGTTTCTTCAAGCGGAGTTCATCTTCCTGGATTCTCGCTTTCAGATCAGATTCATTCATTTCTTTCATCCCCTTAACAAAATCAATTCTCTTTGACATCTTTTCAGATTTTTTTTATTTTTTTTATCACCGCCTCTTCTTATGCCTGGTAATCCCTACGGGCAATGAACTTTGTTTTTATCGGTAACTTCTGCGCTGCAAGCTCAAGAGCTTCTTTCGCTACGCTTTCCGGAACTCCGTCGCACTCGAACAGGATACGACCTGGTTCTACAACTGCTGCCCAGAATTCAGGGTTACCTTTACCCTTACCCATTCTCACTTCCTGTGGCTTACGGGTAATAGGCTTATCAGGAAATATTCTGATCCAAACGTTTCCTTCCCTTTTCATACTACGGGTAAGCGCCTGCCTTGCTGCTTCGATCTGCCTGTTGGTCATCCATACCGGCTCGAGAGCTTTCAGGGCAAATGAACCGAAAGAGATGGTTGCACCTCTTTTCGCCACCTGGCGGATACGTCCCTTCTGCGCTTTCCTGTGTTTGGTTCTTTTAGGCTGTAACATATAAAACTTAAAAGTTAAAAGTTAAAAGTTAAAGGTCGGGTGACATTAACGTCGGCCACCACCACCTCCTCTGTGCTGTCCACCGCCACCACCGCGTCTGTCATCTCTCCTGTCCCCACCTCCTCTTCTGTCGTCACGTCTGTCAGGTCTTCCTTCATCTCTTCTTGGTCCCCTGCTGTCTCCACCTTCTGCTTTACCGCCAACCATATTTGGATTCAGGTCTCGTTTACCGAGTACTTCACCTTTACAGATCCATACCTTGATGCCAATCTTACCATAAACTGTAAGTGCGAATACATTTGCGTAGTCGATGTCCATACGAAGTGTATGCAAAGGAGTACGTCCCTGCTTGATCTCTTCAGTACGGGCAATTTCAGAACCTCCCAAACGACCTGCTACTTTTATCTTGATTCCTTCAGCACCCATTCTAAGTGAAGAAGCGATTGCCATTTTGATCGCACGTTTGTAATTGATACGATTTTCGATCTGACGTGCGATTGTGTCGCCAACGATCATTGCATCCAGTTCAGGACGACGGATCTCGAGAATGTTGATCTGAACATCATCTTTTCCCGTCAGCTTTTTTAATTCTTCCTTGATACGGTCAACTTCTCCACCACCTTTACCAATGATGATACCTGGCTTAGATGTATGGATGGTAACGATCAGCTTATTCAGCGTGCGCTCGATAACGATCTTGGAAATACCACCCTTGTTGATACGTGCGTTGAGGTAAGTCCTGATCCTGTTATCCTCGATCAGCTTGGTAGAATAATCTTTTCTGTTACCATACCAGTTGGATTCCCAACCACGGATGATTCCTAACCTGGCACCAATCGGATTTGTTTTCTGACCCATATTATGGTTTAAATATTTTGATTCAATTATTGTTTAACATCAACTGCCAAAGTCACGTGATTGCTGCGTTTGCGAAGGCGGTAAGCCCTCCCCTGCGGAGCAGGCAGCATTCTCTTCAGCGTTCTTGCACCATCAACATATATTGTTTTTACAACAAGACCTGCATCCTCAGCTTTAGTTCCTTCATTCTTCTGTTCCCAGTTGCTGATCGCACTTCTCAGTAATTTGAAAAGCGGCGTCGCCGAATGCTGCGGATGATGTTCAAGCAAAGCCAATGCTTTCTCTACTTCCATTCCACGGATCACATCAGCCAGTAACCGCATTCTGCGTGGTGATGTAGGATAATTTCTGAGTTTCGCTATTGCTTCCATGTTATTTAAGTTAAAAGTCAAAAGTTAAAACTGAAAAGTGGTCTGGTATTTTACTTTTAACTTTTAAGTTTTAAGATTTAAGTTATTCAGTTATTACACTACTTTCTTGCTTGAGTGACCTTTGAAATTTCTCGTTGGGGCAAATTCACCCAACTTGTGACCCACCATGAATTCTGTTACATAAACAGGGATAAACTTGTTGCCGTTGTGAACAGCGAAAGTGTGTCCCACAAAATCTGGTGTGATGGTCGAACGGCGACTCCAGGTCTTGATTACTCCCTTCTTCGATTTTCCTTCATTCACAGCCAAAACTTTTGACTCAAGCACTGAAGCTACGTAAGGACCTTTTTTAATTGAACGAGCCATAATTTATTATTGTTTCGTTTTTTCTTTTTTTGCTGTTCCTGCTTTCGGCAGGATGACATTCTTTTTTATTGAGCTAACTTCTTTCCTTTCTTCGTCTGGATGATCAGCTTATCGCTTCCTTTTCCTCTCGTACGTGTCTTAAGTCCTTTCGCATATTTACCGGTCCTTGAGCGTGGATGACCTCCTGAAGCCTTTCCTTCACCACCACCCATCGGGTGATCAACCGGGTTCATCGCAACACCCCTGGTCCTTGGACGAATACCTTTCCACCTGTTACGACCTGCCTTACCTGCCATTTCAAGACTGTGATCACTGTTGCTCACAACACCTACAGTAGCGTAGCAGTTGATCAGCACTTTTCTCAATTCACCTGATGGCATTTTCAATACCGCGTATTTTTCTTCCTTGTTGGTAAGCTGTGCGGATGCTCCTGCACTGCGAACCAGTTTGCCTCCCTGTCCGGGCTGCATTTCAATATTGTGGATGTTGGTACCGAGCGGCATGTGCTTCATCTGAAGAGCATTTCCGATCTCAGGAGCAACAGCGTCGCCTGATAAAACAGTGGCACCAACCTGTAGCCCCTGCGGAGCTATGATGTATCTTTTTTCACCGTCTGCATAGTTCAGCAGCGCGATGAATGCAGTGCGGTTCGGATCGTATTCGATGGTTGCAACGGTAGCAGGAATTTCTTTCTTGTTCCTTTTGAAATCAACGATACGGTACATGTTCTTATTCCCACCGCCTCTGTAACGCATAGACCTTCTTCCCTGCACGTTCCTTCCGGCTGTAATCGACTTCTTCTCGAGCAGAGATTTTTCAGGTGTATCTGATGTGATCTCCGCATATGCATTACCGATTCTCCAGCGTGTGCCTGCGGTAATTGGTTTATATTTCTTAAGTGCCATTGTGCTTAACTTAAAAGTTAAATGTTAAAAGTTAAAAGTTAGAAGCAGAAGTGATCAACTTTTCAGTTTTCACTTTTCACTTTTCACTTAAATATTTGAATACAGGTCGATTGTTTCACCTTCTGCAACTTTCACATAAGCTTTCTTATAGGCAGGTTTTCTTCCTGAAATAAATCCTGCTTTTGTGAATTTTGATTTGGCTTTTCCCGGAACTACAACAGTGTTCACTTCAGTAACCGTCACACCGTAAAATTCTTCCACCGCCTTTTTTACTTCCAGTTTGTTAGCCTTGCGATCAACACGAAAAGTATAAGTCTTTCTGGTGTCAGTAAGCTTATTACTTTTTTCAGTGACAATCGGTTTAACTAATACATCAGAGAGCTTCATCTCTTAATAATTTATCAATGATTAATTAGAACTAACTTCTTTTACATCTTCTGCGATAGACTTCACTGCACTTTCAGTAAGTAAAATAACATTTGAGTTTACGATATCGTAAGTGTTCATGTCATTGAACTGGTAACCTGTTACATTCGGAAGGTTACGGAATGAAAGGCGGAAATTATCTTCCTGCTCACCTGTAAGAACAAGCACTTTCTTGTTGTCTGCTTTCAGGCTTTTCAGAATATTTGCTACTTCTTTAGTTTTCGGTGCTTCGAGCTTTACATCTTCAACAACAAGAATACTGTTCTCTTTCACTTTTGTTGACAGTGCAGAAACTTTTGCAAGTCCCTTCACTTTATAGTTAAGCTTAAAATCGTAATCGCGGGGCTTTGGTCCGAAAATGGTACCACCACCCTTAAAAAGAGGGTTGCGGATATTTCCTTTACGAGATCCGCCTGTACCTTTCTGACGGTGCAGTTTTTTGCTTGAACCTTTTACTTCGAGGCGGGTCTTTACTTTTGAAGTACCCTGTCTCTGTGCAGCGAGGTATTGCTTCACCGCGAGATAGATAACATGGTTATTCGGTTCCACTGCAAAAATCTCATCAGGTAAATCTACCGAGCGACCTGTTTTCTCACCTTTAATATTTATTATATCTACTTGCATCTTTCTTCAGGTTAAAATGATTACTTCTGAATGAGTACGATTGATCCGTTATGACCGGGAACCGAACCATTTACCAGTATATAATTCTTGTCAGGGAAAATCTTGATCACCTTCAGCCCTTTAATCTTTACTCTGTCTGTACCCATACGGCCTGCCATGCGCATACCTTTAAATACTCTTGAGGCATCAGATGAGTTTCCGATAGATCCCGGAGCTCTCTGACGGTCGTGCTGACCGTGAGATTGTTCGCCCACACCATGGAATCCGTGACGTTTAACAACACCCTGGAATCCTTTGCCTTTTGTGGTGCCCACAACATCTACTTTTTCTCCTTCAGAGAAAATATCTACAGTTATTGAATCGCCTAAATTTTTTTCGAGAGAATAATCGCGGAATTCTTTTACAAATTTCTTTGCACCGGTGTTTGCTTTTGCGAAATGTTTGTTAAGCGCTGAGTTGGAGTGTTTTTCTTTTCTGTCGCCGAATGCGATCTGCGTAGCATTGTACCCGTCAGTGGTTTGGGTTTTTACCTGGGTCACTGTGCAGGGACCCGCTTCTATGATGGTGCAGGAAGTCTGCTTACCATCGGGGGTGAAGACACTGGTCATCCCGATTTTCTTACCGATAATACCTTTCATTTACAACAGTTTGTGCCTTCTCAGGTTGAAGAGACAGTGATGGGAATACCACCTACTTCAATCCCCGTTTGCCGCCGACCTTTTCCTTTGTTTCATCCCTTCAGCCTGAAGCCTTTTTGGATGATAGAAGTACCGACAGTAAACTAACCCGGAACGGCTAGTTCATATTTTTATTAATAATAATTCCAGCGCTGCTTATTTCCCCTGAGGCTTTCGCAGATGGCAAAAAGAACTTTTATGCTTTGATCTCAACGTCAACACCACTTGGCAGATCCAGCTTACTCAATGCATCCACAGTACGGGATGAAGAAGTATATATGTCCAGCAAACGTTTGTGCGTTGCTAGCTGGAATTGCTCACGACTCTTTTTGTTAACGTGAGGTGAACGCAGTACAGTGAAAATTTTCTTGCGCGTCGGTAAAGGAATTGGTCCTGTTACCACTGCACCCGTGCTGCGTACGGTTTTAACGATCTTCTCAGCAGACTTATCTACCAGGTTGTGATCGTATGATTGTAATTTTATCCTGATTCTCTGAGACATATACCAATACCCATTTTTTCCAACGGGAGTGCGAAGGTACGGGAGTTTAGAATATCAGCAAAGAAACAGGAAAAGAATTTTTCGAGAATTGACAATCGGGAAATGAAAATGTTTTTTATCAAAAAAGGCAGGTTTGCCCCGCCTTTTTATATTATTGTTGTTTGTCGTATATCGATTAATCCGCCTTCACTTTACCTTTCACCTTTGCTATAACTTCTTCAGCAATGTTATTAGGCGCCGGCGAATAGTGCGAGAACTCCATTGTGGAGGTTGCACGGCCGGAACTCAATGAACGAAGCTGTGTTACATAACCAAACATTTCGCTTAACGGAACCTTTGCCTTGATCACCTGCGCGCCTGCACGGCTGTCCATTCCTTCGAGCATACCACGGCGACGGTTAAGGTCCCCGGTTACGTCTCCCATATACTGATCAGGAGTGATCACTTCAACTCTCATGATCGGCTCAAGCAGTGTTGGCTGCGCTTTTCTGCCAGCTTCACGGAAACCTGCCCTTGCGCAAAGCTCGAAAGACATACCATCAGAGTCAACCTGGTGGTAGCTTCCATCGAACACACGAACCTTCATATTTTCAACCGGGTAGCTTGCCAGTACCCCTGTTCCCATTGCAGAAAGGAAACCTTTCTGGATTGGCTGGATAAATTCACGTGGAATTGATCCTCCGAAAATATCATTCACAAACTGGAAATGTTCTGTCGGGTTTTCTTTCATCCATTCCAGATCAGCAGGTCCGATCTCGAATATGATATCAGCGAACTTACCACGGCCACCGGTCTGTTTCTTCAATGTTTCCCTGTGCTCAATAGTCTTTTTAAACGCTTCCTTGTATGCCACCTGCGGAGCACCCTGGTTTACTTCTACTTTAAACTCACGACGCATACGGTCGATGATGATCTCAAGATGAAGCTCACCCATACCACGCAGTATGGTTTGACCAGTTTCTTCGTCAGTATTTACTCTTAAGGTAGGGTCTTCTTCCACAAGCTTAGCGATTGCCATACCCATTTTATCTACATCAGCCTGTGTTTTGGGCTCAACGGCGATGGCGATCACAGGCTCGGGGATGAACATGTTTTCAAGTACGATCGGATGGTTCTCATCACATAGTGTGTCACCGGTTTTAATTTCTTTGAAACCAACAGCAGCGGCAATGTCACCAGCTTCGATGAAATCGATAGGGTTCTGTTTGTTGGCGAACATCTTCATGATACGACTGATACGCTCGTTCTTTCCGCTCCTTATATTCTTCACATAAGATCCTGCATCAAGATGACCGCTGTAACACCTGAAGAATGCGAGACGACCCACAAAAGGATCGGTCATGATCTTGAAAGCCAGGGCCGCAAATGGTTCTTTAGGATCCGGCTTGCGGGTGATCTGTTCACCTGTATCGGGATCGGTACCTATGGTATCTTCAAGATCCACAGGTGAAGGAAGGTAACGGCAGACCGCGTCGAGTGCTGTCTGCACGCCTTTATTTTTGAATGAAGATCCGCACATCATCGGCACGATGCTCAGGTCGAGCGTTGCTTTCCTGATTGCTTCATGCACTTCTGCTTCTGTGATTGTTTTTGGATCATCAAAGAATTTCTCCATCAGTTTGTCGTCATACTCAGCAACAGCTTCAATCAGCTGGCTCCTCCAATATTCTGCTTCTTCCAGCATGTCTGCCGGAACAGGAATTTCTTCGAAGGTCATTCCTTCTGTAGCCATATCCCAAATCACGCCTTTCATGGTGATCAGGTCAACCACACCTTTGAAATCATCTTCAGCTCCGATTGGTAATTGCAATGGAACTGCTTTCGCTCCAAGCATTTCCCTGACCTGCTTAACTACCATTAAAAAGTCGGCACCGGAACGGTCCATCTTATTCACAAACCCGATACGGGGAACTTTGTAACGGTTTGCCTGTCTCCAAACGGTTTCACTTTGCGGTTCCACGCCATCAACCGCGCTGAAAAGAGCGATAAGACCGTCCAGAACGCGCATTGAGCGTTCGACTTCCACGGTAAAGTCTACGTGACCGGGTGTATCAATTATATTGAAATAGTATTTTTTGGTGTTGGCGTCTGCCTTACCTTTTACGGTAGGGAAGTTCCATTGGCAGCTAACTGCGGCAGAGGTAATGGTGATACCTCTTTCCTTTTCCTGCTCCATCCAGTCTGTAGTGGCTGCACCATCGTGCACTTCCCCTATTTTATGGATCATGCCGGTATAGCGCAGGATGCGCTCTGTGGTAGTTGTTTTACCAGCATCGATATGAGCCGCAATTCCAAAATTTCTTTGTAATCTTAAGTCTGCCATGACCTTTCGTATTTTCTTTTAATCTTTTAATTAGTGGTGATAATCTACCCGGATTTGGGAGCGCAAAGGTATATAAAATCAAACAAAAAACCCTGCTGAAGTGCAGGGTTTTAGTAATTACTTTATTGTTATTTATACTCTGAAGTGCGCGAAAGCCTTGTTGGCTTCAGCCATTCTGTGGGTATCTTCTTTCTTTTTAAATGCTCCGCCTTCGCCTTTACTTGCCGCTACGATCTCACCGGCGAGCTTTTCTGCCATGCTTCTTCCGTTTCTTTCCCTGCTGTACCTGATGAGCCATTTCATGCTCAAAGATATTTTGCGATCGGGACGAACCTCAGAAGGAATCTGGAAGGTAGCACCACCGATACGGCGGCTTCTTACTTCTACAGCGGGAGTGATGTTAGAAAGAGCCCTTTTCCAGATATCATATCCATTTTCACCTGTTGTCTTGGCAACACGGTCCATCGCATCATAGAAAATATTGAAAGCTGTGTTCTTCTTTCCCTGCCACATCAGGTTGTTTACAAACCTGGTTACCAGCGCATCGCTGAACTTAGCATCTGGTGCCGGTGGAATCTTTTTGGCCTTTGTCTTCCTCATCTATAATTATTTGTAAGTATTATTTTTTAGCTTTTTCACGTTTTGTACCGTATTTGGAACGGCTCTGCTTGCGGTCCTTAACACCTGCAGTATCCAGGCTTCCACGAACAATATGGTAACGTACTCCCGGAAGATCCTTAACACGACCACCTCTTACCAGAACAATTGAGTGCTCCTGGAGGTTGTGGCCTTCACCCGGAATATAGGCGATAACCTCGATCTTGTTCGTCAACCTCACTTTTGCCACTTTACGAAGCGCTGAGTTAGGCTTTTTTGGAGTGGTTGTGTACACACGGGTGCAAACACCACGGCGGAAAGGGCAGGAATCCAGCGCCCTGGATTTGCTCTTCGCTTTTATAATCTCTCTTCCTTTTCTAACCAATTGCTGTATTGTAGGCATTCTGGACCTTTTAAATTTTCGGACGGCAAAGGTAACTGGCATACCTCAGAAAAACAAAATAAAATTCGGAAATGCCTATACTTTAAACATCCATCCATGTACATCTTCCGTTGTACCATATTTTATTGCATCCATCCTTCTCTTCACTTCAGGAGCAATAGTCCAGGTGCTTTCATCGAAGGTCATTACTGTGTTTTTATATTTCAGTTCCCTGATCAGGGATATTGTAGCCGCTGTTCCGGTACCGAATAGTTCAGTAAGTTTTCCGGCATTATAAGCCGTAACCACTTCATCCATATTCACCCTTTTTTCTTCAACAGGTATGCCCATGTCCTTTATAAGCGTAAGCGCGCTGTCGCGGGTTACACCCGCGAGAATAGTGCCGGTTGACAGGTCAGGAGTAACCGCTTTTCCATCAATGATGAACATCACATTCATGGTTCCTATCTCTTCAACATATTTATGCTCATTGGCATCTGTCCATAACACCTGGTCGTACCCTTTTCTTCTTGCCTCAGCAGTGGCAAACATGCTGGCTGCATAGTTTCCTGCTGCCTTTGCATATCCTACTCCGCCCGGAGCGGCCCTGGTGTATTTCTCCTCAACATAAATACGCATCGGCGCACTGTAATATGGACCGGTCGGACTGCATATGATGAGGAATTTATAAGTATCACTTGGCTTTACGCCTATCAGTTCGTCAGTTGAGAACATGAAGGGACGTATGTATAAAGAGTGATCTTCTTTGTTGGGGATCCAGTTCTTGTCAAGGTCTATGAGCCTGCGCATTCCCTCGATAAAGATCTCTTCGGGGATAGCGGGCATCTGCATACGTTCAGCCGAAATATTGAATCGCCTGTAGTTATCGAGCGGACGGTAAATAAAAGCATTTCCGTTTTTATCCTTGTACGCCTTAATACCTTCAAAGATGGCCTGTCCATAATGCAATGCAGCGACTGAAGGACTTAAAAGCAGTGGCTGATACGGCTTGATCTCAACATTCTTCCATTCACCATTTTCATAATCAGCTTCGAGCATGTGGTCCGTAAAGTACTTTCCAAATGGTATGCTTTCAGGTATGTCCTGAAGTTTGCTGCGCTCAACTTTTTTAACAGGTATGCCTCTCATGGCGGTCAGATTTTCCATCCGAAGATTATTTTTTTTCGTGTTTACAAAGAAACAAACAAACTTCGGGGTCACAAAAAATGGAGTCATTTTTTACAAACAATTGTTAGTTTGATGGAGGGATTGAATAATTTATCGCTGGATAATGAAATGCTTGTGGCGCTTTACAGCCATTCACTCGTAGATCTTAAAGCAAAAAGTGTTGTAGTGGTCACTAAATCAAAGCTTACGGGGAACCAGCATGAATTTCTGATGCAGATCCTGAACGCATGCAGGCTCGAATCAGCAGATGTGACCGTTATCAACGTATCTGATAAAAAAACAGTACTTGAGCGGGTGATCAGTGAAACTTCTCCACAGTACATATTATCATTCGGAACAGGCGATGGCACCGAATTATTTACGATGGGTAACAATGAAGGAAGAAAATACCTGAATGCCCCCGCCCTTGAAGAATTGATGCATGAAACTGATTCATCAAAGCTTTTGAAAAGAAAAACCTGGAACGAACTTAAACTCCTATTCGGTATTTAGGTAAGGGAAACGCATAAACGAAACTGATGGCCATACCGAAATTGCTTTTCGCAACAAATAACCAGCATAAAATAGAAGAGATCCAGTCTGCCACAGGGGATAGAATAAAAGTGATCGGATTGAAAGATGCAGGCATCAGCATCGATATTCCGGAGCCGCACGACACTCTCGAAAAAAACGCTTCCGAAAAATCATCAACGATCTTTGCATTAACTGGTATAAGCTGTTTCGGTGAAGACACCGGACTTGAAGTTGAAGCATTGAACGGTGAGCCGGGAGTAAAATCAGCAAGATATGCCGGCACAGGTTTCTCTGAAGACAATATCAACAAGCTTCTTCACCAACTTGAACATCAAACAAAAAGGAACGCAAGGTTCAGAACCGTAATTTCACTGATCTGGAATGGCAGCGAACACCTGTTTTCAGGAATATGTGAAGGTGTGATTATTAACGAAAGAAAAGGAATTGGAGGATTTGGATATGACCCGGTATTCATGCCTTCCGGCAGCAATAGAACATTCGGGGAAATGGAACCCGAAGAGAAAAACAGATTCAGTCACAGAAAAAAAGCAGCCGATCAGCTGGTTTTATTTTTGCAACAGCATGGTTAATAATTCCGTACTTTAAACCAGATACATCCGGAAAATTGCATACAACAGGCAACCATACCATCTCAGAAACCGACTTAATCAATGGGTGTATCCAGGGAAACAGAATTATGCAGGAAGAACTTTACAAGAGGTTCTCCGGAAAAATGTATGCAGTTTGTCTCAGGTACGCCAACAATGCTGATGACGCCCAGGATCTTTTACAGGAAGGATTCATTAAAGTATACCGTAACCTGCACAGGTTCAGGGCTGAGGGTTCTTTTGAAGGTTGGATAAGACGTGTTTTTGTGAACTCTTCTATCGAGCACTTCAGAAAAAAATCGCTTCAGCTCACTAAAGTGAGCGATAAGGAAGAAAGCACCATCGGGGATACCGATATAACGGCCCTCGATAACCTGGCTGAGAAGGATATTATCAACTTAATCCAGGAGCTTTCACCGGGCTACCGTACCGTATTCAACCTTTATGTGGTCGAAGGGTATTCGCACAAGGAAATTGCTGAAAAGTTGGGCATCAGTGAAGGAACGAGCAAATCACAGTTGGCAAGGGCCAGAACAATTCTTCAAAAAAAAGTATCACATTATTTAAGTGATACTAAAAAATCATTTACGAGGTAATCAATGCCAGGGTCATTACAAAATAAACTGCTGCAATTTGAAGTTGCCCCACCTTCAACTGTATGGGATAAAATATCTCATCAGCTGGATGATGAATTTGTTTCCATTGATGCTAATGTTTCTTCTAAGCTCGAAAATGCTTCCATAGCTGCCCCTGCAGACTTATGGGATAAAATAGCAGAGGAAATTTCCGAAAAAGATCAACCTCAAACTAAAACATATCCCCTTATATACAGGAGGATCGCCGTTGCTGCTCTTATCGCAGGATTAATTGTAACCGGCGGTTTATTTTATATCAATAGAAACGTTCCCGGGAATGAAATTGTAAACATTGTTCCTGAAAAAAAAGTTCCTCAAACCATAGTTGAAGAGCAACCAAAGAACCGCGATTCGGGGAACCAGGCTTTGATGGCACAGGATGTAAGTGTAATTAAAAAAAATAAAAAGAAAAGCGTTCCTCAAACTGTAAAAAAAGAGGTAGATTATATAAATGTTGATGAACAATCAGCGTCTTCCAATTCCGAACAGGCTCCGGTTTATGATCCGCAAACCGTATCGGCATTGCAGCCCGTTTCAGTTTCAGCGCCACCATTACGTGATAAAAAAGGAAACATTATTTTCGATGCTTCGCTCATTAGCAAACCTGATGATGAATACATCACCGTAACAGGTCCTAACGGAAAACAGACAAGGATTTCCAATAAATTTTTAAGCTGTCTCGGCTACATCAATGCAGGTTTTATTTCCAATGATATGGATTCGAGAGGCATCCATTGTAAAACACAGTTTGAAGAATGGAGAAATAGAATCCTTGAGCAACCTGCATTTATACCTACTGCAAATAATTTCTTCGATATTTTTGAACTGAAAGATCTTATCCAGGAAATGTAAAGCATATCAATGGCAAGAATTCGTATCGAACTTCCCGGCACATTCAAATTTTCCGCAAACATACCTGTAAGGATCACCGACCTGAATTATGGCGGCCATGTGGGCAACGACACCATCCTTTCGATCATCCATGAAGCACGAGCGCAATTCCTCAAAAGCTATGATTATAGTGAAAAAGATCTCGCGGGAACCGGATTGATCATGAGTGATGTTGTGATCAATTTTAAGAATGAATTATTTTATGGCGATGCGGTGAATGTATCGATTGCCGTGATCAATATCTCAAGAGCATCATTCGATATGGTTTACCTATTGAAGAAAAATGAAAATACTATTATTGCAGAAGCGAAAACAGGAATGGTTTGTTTTGATTATAAAACGAAAAAAGTAGTATCAATTCCTGAGGAAGTAGTTACAAAATTCAATTTCGGCTGACGGTAATTGATTAACTGTTCCATATTTTCCAACTTTCTTCAGCCTGGATCACGAGCATTTCATAACCATTTTTCACAGTTGCTCCCTTTTCCTCTCCTTTTTTGAGAAATAAAGTTTTTTCCGGATTGTAGATCAGATCAAAGAGGTAGTGATCTGTAGTTATTGCATCATAAGGAATCGGCGCAGACTTATTAAGATCAGGAAAAGTTCCCAGCGGAGTGGTATTGATGATAACAGTATTTTCCCTGACTATTTTTTCGGTAAGGTCGCCATACGTTAATGTTGATCCTTCATGGATTTTCCTGCTTACAATTCCAAAATCAATCCCCAGTTTTTTTAAAACATATATAACAGCTGCAGTTGCTCCGCCATTCCCCAGTACAAGTGCTTTTTTATGATGAGGCTTCAATAATACTTTAAAACTTTTTTCAAAGCCAATGATATCAGTGTTGTTACCTGTAAGTTTTCCGTTCTCAATTTTAATACAATTACAGGCCTCAACTCCTGCTGGGATATTGGAATCATTAAGGAATCTGATTACCTGCTGTTTGTAAGGAATTGTAACATTGAGCCCTGCAAGATCCTTGTTAACGGCAAGTACATTTGGCAGTTCTTCGATCGAAGGAATAGGAAAAAGATCATAAATATGATCTGTGAGTCCTTCCTTTTCAAATTTTTCTGTAAAATATTTCCTGGAGAAAGAATGACTAAGCGGATAACCGATCAGACCGAATCTTGTCACTGGATAATTTCTTTATCGAGAAATAAATGGAATGTGTCACCGCGTAATCCGATTCGCATGGTTTCAAGCGGAATCACTTCATTTGGAGCAATGTTCCCAAGGTTAACATTTGCCCCGACAAGCTCTATGAAATACAGTTGCTGTCCTTTCTGAGGGGCTTCCCAGATGATCCTTTCTTCGGGTATCTGCGTGAGTATCTCCTGGACAAGTCCTTCCCTAACTTCACCACTTCCCCTGTATATACCAACGTTGCCTGCTTCACGTGCTTCCGCGATCACATAAGTAGAACCAGCCGCAAGTTCGGCTCTCATGAGCTCGATCCATTTATAGGGAGGTATAATATGTGCCGCGTCTTTACTACCTACTTCACTCAGTATTGTTCCGTATTTGGTCAGCTTTTCGATATAACCGCATTTTTCTGCGTGAGGAATATCGATGGAGCCATCGCTTACTTCCATGTACTCGATACCAAAGTCTTTACAAACGCTGATGTAATCTTCGAACTGGTTTCGAATCAGGAAAGCTTCGAAAAGAGTGCCACCGAAGTAAACAGGGATGTCATAAGATTTGTAAGCATCAATCTTTTCACGAAGATTGGGGGTTACGAATGATGTTCCGAAGCCAAGTTTTACTATGTCTACGTGTGGGCTGGCAACACTCATGAAGTGATGAACTTCTGTGATGCTGAGGCCTTTATCCATTACCATAGTAAGGCCGTGGTCCCTTGGTTTAAGATTTCTCTCGGGTATCTGCAGAAGTTTAAAGTTCATTAAATCTTATTTTATTGCCGCCGCAAAAATAGGGAAGTGTTTTAATAGGTATTAAATAGCCCTGTTTTTTTTATACCTGGCTACTACATCAACGACCTGCTGATGTTGTAAAATCGATGGATTCAAATCTATTAATTTTTTCAGTAGCCTCGGCGCTTTATTCATTCCGTTTTCAAGCTGCACGAGCCCTTCCTTTGATCTGCCCATTGCAAAGTATACAGCGCTCAAATAAAATGTAAAGATGGGTTTATTATCGGTATGCCTTATTGCTGCATCAACCTGTTCAACCGCTTCATCATAATATTCACCAATATATAAACATCGGATAAGTGCTTCCCAACTTGAAATATTCTTAGGGCGCTGTGCTACAACATTAGAAAAATACTGTATTGCTTCTCTGAACTCGCCCATCTGCATCTTGCACTCTCCCATTGCCAGGTTATATTCCGGTTGCAGCCTATGGATCTGAAGTGCGGTATGCAATTGCTTAACCGCCGTGTTCCATTGGCCTTCATTGATATATGTGCATGCAATTTTAAAATACAGTTTGCTGTCTTCCTGGTTCAGGTGTGATGCTTTCCTGTAATAAAATCTTGCCTGTGCGTAATTCTTCAGCCTGTCATAACAATGCCCTATAGCTTCGTAGATAACATCCTCGGGTCGTGATAACTCCAGCACTCTCTCGAGCGATTCGATAGCATCTTTATACTTTCTGAGCCTTATGTAAGCATCGCCCATATTGCGGAAGGCATAATCAAACTTTTCATCGATGGCTACCGCGTATTTATAGGCATCGATTGATTTTTCATAAAGCTTTAATCCCTGGAATCCTGCGCCGAGGTTGAACCAGGCAAGTTCGCTGTAAGGATGATCTTCTATTATCTGCTGATGCAGTTTAATGCTTTCTTCATTCCTGCCGGTAAAGTCAGTCCAGAAACAGATCTTGTACAGCGCTTCTTCGTTTGTTGGTTCCTGTTCAAGGATCAGTTTCAGGCAATCGAAGATCTTATCGAACTCTTCATAATCATCGTATACATCTGCCAGTTCGAACAGCATTTCAATTCTTTCCTGGCCGTCAAATAATGACAAAGCATTTTCAAGGAGATCAACCGCCTTTTCCTGCTGATCGAGGGCGAGATAAACATCTGTTTTAAGAATGTAGAGATTGATATCATTACTGTCGAGAAGTTCTGCGTGATTGAGTGTCTCGAGGGCGTCGTGGTAGCGCCTGGTGGCGATCAGCAGGTCGGCCTTCTTAATGTTAAGCATAGCCGAATATGGGTACTGCTCAATGCCCATTTCAACGGCTTCAAGGGCCTGTGACATGTCTTCAATGTCATCAAAATAATCCACAATCTTTTCGAAAGAATCTTCCTCAAGGAAGGAGTTGCCCCGGCCGGACCTGAGGTTTTGAAATTGCCTGATCAGCTGTCTAATCTCATCTTTATCTTCACCAAACGAGTTGTCTCTCATGTATTTACTGAAGGTTTACGTAAAGTAAGCCATCCGCCTCATTTAAACAATTTTATTTAGTACCAGTAGTTTAGAAGGACGGACATGCAACCAAATCCTCTAATAAAGCGTATATATATTGAATAAGAGGTGAAGGATTTCATAAACTTTTTGGAAATACGGTTAAAGGAATCCTAAAAAAACAATATCTTTGCCTTCGATATGTATAAAATCTTTACGCTAAACTAAACCACATGCTCAAGAAAACACTTGTATGCGCTACCATGCTTGGCTTAGTTGTCATTGCACTTGCAAGCAGTGGTGGCGGGAAGAAAAAATCATCAGGTTCTACCCTGGGGTTAATACCCATCCGTTCAAACGGCACTTTCACATTAAAGTCAAAGCCTTCATATTCAGGCAGCTTCCTTTATACGACAGCCAACCTGAAAAATTCAACCACTTACCGTTCTGTTATTACCTATCAGAAGGGAAATACAACATTTGTAGTTCCTTCCCAGTACAGGTTAAACAACCAGCGTAAGCTGACCTTTAATTCAAATCAAACATTCAGATCTAATTTGAATGTTATCGATCTGAAAGTAAGATTGTGCAGGTAAAACTGAAATTTTTTCGCCCTCTGCAAGCCTTTTTATAAAGGCTTTTTTTATTTCTTCTCCGTTCTGATCTTCTGGCTCTCCTCGAATGTCATTTCGCGGTAACCGCTTGTGGGAATGTCAAATTTTGATGCCTGTACCGGGTTAAGATTGATCCTGGATACAGTATATCTTATGGTGAGGTTTCGCTGTGTAAGTTCATACTCCAGCGGTAGGCCATTCAGGTTCTTGAAATGGTAATCGTATTCCTTGTTTTCGGGAACAATGTCTGGCGTATAATAAACAGTAAAAGAAGAACCATCATTCATCTTTGCTTCTGCCTTTACGCATTTATAGCCTGCTATTTCCTTTGTTTCATTAGTATTTGTGAAAGTAATACCATCATAACGGCCGTTCTTTTCCTGCCAGTCCTTATTCGACATGCGGATAAGTAATTTCTGACCGCTCACTTCCCTTAGCACAACAGCCGTACCTGTTTTTGCATCGTGGATAGTGGTGGAAGAGAATAATGCGCTTGCCATTTCTGAGCGGCTGAGATTGCCTTTCAGGTATATAGTTGTTGTGGCCCCATCGAACGCATCGGCCATTTTAGGTTCCGCGTTGCCGGTGGTTACTTTCGCATCATAAACAAGGGTCAGTTCGGATATCTTTTTTTGTGCAGAAACGGAAATTGCCACACAAAAAAAGAAAGTTAAACTTATAAAGTTTTTCATATCACTATGTAAGATAACATAAAGACGGATATATAGTTAACTGAGTTGCAAATGCAATGTGCGCATACTGTTAATGTCTCACCGCCTGGTTTTATGCTGCAATTACTTTCTTCCCGGTTTCTTTGGATCCTGGAGTTTTTTTTGTGTTTCCTGCATCTGTTCAAATCTCTCCTGCCACTTAGGTTTCACCTTGGGCTTTCGCCGGTTGGCTTCGATCTTCGAAAGTATTTTGTCGTGGTCAATTATATAGTGATTAATGACCCATTGCAATATCAGCGTAATTGCGTTCGACACCGTATAATACCATGTTAAGGCTGATGGCAGACTGTTAAATATAAACAGCAGGATAAAAGGAAAAATATAAGGCATGTACTTGAGCGCCGGATTACTCTGGTCCGGTGTCATATTCATGTTATAGATAGAGATCAGAAAACTTGTACCCACAGCAAGAAGCGTAAACAAACTAAGATGATTTCCCAACCCCCATACATAAATAGGAAAGCGGGCAATCACATCATAACTTGAAAGATCATCAGCCCATAAAAATGGCACGCCGCGTAATTCAATATTAGAGTTGAAGAAACTGTACAATGCAAAGAATATAGGTATCTGCAACAACGCAGGAATACAACCACCTAAAGGATTAACACCAGCTTCCCTGAACAATTTCATCTGCTCTACACCTACTGCTTGCTGGTCGTTGCCAAGGCGTTCCTTTAATTTTTCAATTTCAGGACGTAATGCTTTCATTTTTGCTCCGCTCAGGTAACTGGTATAAACAAGTGGTGACGTGAGCAAACGGATAAATATGGTGAGCAAAGCGATCACCAACCCAAGACTTCCAACAAAACTGTGGAATAATTGGAATACCGGCATCACGATGTATTTATTGATCGGCCTTACAAAGGCATAGAAATCTCTTCCGAGGTTAACGATCTTGTCCATGTCAGGCGCCTGCTGCTTCAAAATCCTGTATTCATTGGGACCATAATAAAGTTGAAGGGGAATAGTTGCCATTGCACCTATAGGGAGCTTCGCCTGCAGATTGGCGGTGGTACGGGCAATTGTTCTTGCTGAATCCGTTTTTTCTTTTACCCAGCTAACATCGCCTGAACTGAAATTACTTTTGTTGATCAGTGTTGAATTGAAGAACTGCTGCGCTATGCTCACCCACATCACCTGCTTCTCAAACTGCTTTGAAGTTTTCGACATGATATAATCGAAATCCCCATCTTCATAAAAACAGATATTGGTATGCTGGCGTTCATACAATACATCCTTCTCATGTTGTATCGGTTCGGATTGCCAGATAAGATTGAAGGCACCCTGGGTGAGCAGCTTGTCGGCGCCGTTCATCTGGATATTCCAGTCAATCAGGTAATTATTTGATTTAATCGTATACTGGTGTATAATGGTGCCTCCTGCAACGGGCACCTGGAAACTTACAGTCTGGCTGCTATCTCCATTTTTAGTGACAATGCCGGGAGAAAAGTACAATTCGGTTACCTGTGCTGATTGTCCCTGCCCTGTATTGATGCCATAAGAAATTTTATCAAAAGGGCTGCTGCCGAGAGTTACCAGTGATTTGCCGTCATTCGATTTATATTTTTTCAGCTCAACTTTCCTGGGCTGTCCTCCTTTATTGGAGAAAGTAATTTTGAACACATCATTTTCAACTGTAGTAAGCTGTTCCGTAACAGGAATGGCAACATTATTCGAATCACTGATATTTATTCCGGTAGTGTCCTTAGCGATCCTGATGGAATCCTGAACTCTTTTTACGTTGGAGATGGAATCAGCTTCAGCCATTTTCTGCTTTTGCAGATCCTGGCTACTTTTGGTAGAAAGAAATAAATAAAGAAACAGTAATGCAGCCAGTAAAATAAAGCCTATCACCGTATTGCGATCCATACTACCCATTATTCAGAGATTTTTTTGGATTGCAAAGATAGGGGATAGCCACTCCTTTAATTCATCTCGCTTTGCAACGCAGGATTTTTCACCTGGTTTTTAAGTTCTGAGTAATCTTTTGCGGCTTTAATAAAATTAACAAATACCGGTTGTGGATTTTCAACGGTGCTTTTTAGTTCCGGATGGTATTGAACACCAATGAAGAATGGATGCGATGGCAACTCAATAATTTCTACAAGATTGCTTTCAGGATTTTTTCCGCTTGCCACCATTCCGGCAGATTCAAATTTTTCAAGATAGCTATTGTTAAATTCCCAACGGTGGCGATGTCTTTCGTTGATAACAGCCTCACCATCATATATTGCGCGTGCAAGCGAACCATCCCTCAGCTCACACGGGTATGACCCCAGCCGCATGGTTCCTCCTTTCGCTGTTACTTTTTTCTGATCTTCCATAAGATCAATAACGGGATCGCATGTTCCCGGATTCATTTCAGTTGAATGGGCTTCGGTGAGACCAAGAACATTTTTTGCAAATTCAATCACAGCCATCTGCATACCCAGGCAAATACCAAAAAATGGAAGATTATTTTCCCGTGAATATTTTACCGCGATGATTTTCCCTTCCACACCCCTGTGGCCAAATCCGGGCGCAACCAGTAAACCATCGAGGTGGCCGAGCTTTTCAAAAACATTCTGTTCGGTAATAAATTCACTGTGCACATTTACTACCTGCACCTTACATTCATTCATTGCACCTGCATGTACAAATGCTTCGAGGATAGATTTGTAGGCATCCTGCAGCTCTATGTATTTTCCGATCAGCCCGATGGTTACTTTACTTTTCGGATATTTTAATTTATCAAGGAATTCTTTCCACTTTGTTAGTTCGGGTTCATTAAAGTGCGTGATATTTAATTTTTTCAGGCAGATGATGTCAAGTTTTTCGCGCATCATCGCGAGAGGTACTTCATAGATAGATTGAGCATCCGCAGCTTCGATCACTGCTTCCTGCTTTACATTACAGAATAGTGCAATCTTTCTCCTGATGTCTGCAGAAAGGGACTCTTCTGTTCTGCAAACAATAATATCCGGATGAACTCCTTCCTGGCTCAGCATTTTTACACTGTGCTGGGTAGGTTTTGTTTTAAGTTCTTTCGCGGCTTTTAAATAAGGTATCAATGTCAGATGAACCACAACGGTGTCTTCTTCAGGAAGCTCCCATTGCAGCTGACGCAAAGCCTCTATGAACGGCAGGCTTTCAATGTCGCCTACTGTTCCTCCGAGTTCAGTAATGATGATGTCATAATCCTTACTCTGGCCGAGGAGCAGCATTCTTCTCTTTATCTCATCGGTGATATGAGGAACAACCTGAACAGTTTTTCCAAGATACGCACCATCACGCTCTTTGTTTATAACGGTCTGGTATATGCGACCGGTTGTAACGTTATTGGCCTGGGTTGTAAATATGTTAAGATATCTTTCGTAATGCCCGAGATCGAGATCCGTTTCCGCGCCATCTTCTGTAACAAAACATTCACCATGCTCATAAGGATTGAGCGTGCCGGGATCCACATTTATATATGGGTCGAATTTCTGTATGGTCACTTTCAATCCCCTCGCCTGGAGCAATTTTGCCAGCGATGCAGCAATAATTCCTTTACCCAGGGAAGACGTAACTCCTCCTGTTACAAAAATGTATTTCGCCATATATTGAAGATTTTTGCTGACCTAAGGGAATTAAAAAAACGCTAAGCAAGATCCTGAAGGTCATACAAAACTACGCCGATTTTCCCGAACGAGAAAACCGGTAAGGTATCATGTGGAAAAGTTGCAGTTATGATTTTAATATCTTGTCGTAGCTCGCTACAACACCTTTGATAAGAGAAGAGCTGAAGCCTCTGTGTTCCATTTCATTAAGACCCGCAATGGTGCAGCCTTTCGGCGTAGTAACCTTATCAATTTCATATTCAGGATGTGACCCTTTTTCAAGTAACAGCTGCGCTGCGCCTTTAACAGTTTGAGCTGCAATGAGGCTTGCCGTCAGTGCATCAAATCCAATTTCGATGCCGCCCTGGATATTTGCCCGGATATATCGCATTGCATAAGCAGTCCCACACGCACCAAGAACAGTTGCAGCATCCATCAGTTTTTCATCAATCGTTACTACTTTACCTACAGTGCAAAACAGATCATTAATATATTTCACCTGTTCAGGTGTTGCATTCGAAGAGCTGAGGCAGGTCATGCTTTCCCTGATGGCAATAGCAGTGTTAGGCATCGCGCGGAACACCGGCAACTTCTTTTTAACTATTTCTTCAATGTCTTTGATCATTACACCTGTCAGCACTGAAACAAGAATATGAGAGCCGGTGAGATCTTTTTTTATTCCTTCAAGAACTTCCTGTACCTGGAACGGCTTTACCGCTAGAATTACTATCCCCGATTTTTTCACCGCATCGCTGTTATTGCCGCTTACCTGTACACCTTTCTTTTCGTACGGCTTGAGCGTTGAAGTGTTTCTTTTCGTAATGATGATGTCCGCAGGTTTAGCAAACCTGCTGGCGATCAATCCTTCTGCGATTGCAGTTCCGAGATTGCCGCCACCGATAATGGCGATTTTCTTGTTCATTTTGTAAATATAGGTGGGAAACGCTTCACGAGGAATTGCTGTACATAGTCGCGTATGCCATCTTCAAGCGAATAGAACTTGTCGTTATAGCCCGCGTCGCGTAGTTTTTTCATGTTTGCCTCGGTAAAGTACTGATACTTTTCGCGGATGTCTTCCGGCATGTCGATGAACCGGATATTTGTTTGAAGTCCAAGTGCAGAAAATGTTGCACCCACAAGATCGGCAAAGGTTCTTGCCTTGCCGGTGCCCAGGTTATAAATGGCAGATGCTGGCTGGATCTGCATAAGCCAGAAACATACTTTTAATACATCAAACACATATATGAAGTCGCGTAACTGTTCACCATCTTTGAAATCGGGACGGTGAGAACGGAACAACTTCACTTCGCCATCTTTTTTGATCTGGTTAAAGGAATGCCAGATCACACTCGCCATACGACCCTTATGGTATTCAAAAGGACCGTACACATTGAAGAATTTGAGGCCTGCCCAGAAAGGAGGATGACTTTTCTGATCAAGCACCCATTTATCGAATTCGTTTTTTGAAACACCGTATGGGTTGAGAGGTTTCAGCTTCGTTATTACATCATGGTCATCGTTATAGCCCAGCTCACCGGCGCCATAGGTGGCGGCAGATGATGCATATACCAACGGCACATTTTCTGCGGTACAATAATTCCATATTTTCTGTGAGTACTCAACGTTCAGCTTGCGGTGAACTTCGTAATCAAATTCCGTGGTGTCAGTTCTCGCACCGATATGAAAAATAAAACCGACCGGATCTTTTCGAAGTTTCAACCAGTCAAAGAATTGATCACGTTCTACCTTATGCGAAAATTTCTTATCCTCCAGGTTGATCGCTTTGTCGCTCCTTGAAAAATCATCGACAACAATAATGTTCTCATACCCTTTATCATTCAGGTATCCAACAAGGCAGCTGCCGATGAAGCCGGCAGCACCTGTTACCACTATGGCATCTTTAGTTGTTTGCATTCACTCCAAGCAACTTTTCTATTGCTGTATTGTATTCATTTTTCCAATCGGGTATCCTTCCCCATTCCTGTCCGTCAACTTCAATGGAAGAATTTGTAACCAATCCAAGCTCTTCAAACGGATGGGATCCCATCGCTTTCTTAAATGCCTGTACTTTACCGGGATTCACACTCACCACTACCCTGCTCTGCGCCTCACCGAACCAGAACCCATCTTTCCTGATCCTGTAATCGGATGCTACTACATCAAAACCGAGATTATTTCTGAATGAAGATTCGAGCAGTGTAATGAACAAACCTCCTTCACTTACATCATGTGCAGATTCTATCAACCCCTCTTTTATTATTAACGCAAGCTTTTGCTGCATGTCAAATTCTGTATTGATGTCGAATTCCGGCGCAGGGCTGTATTCAACTCCTTTTACTTTCTGCAGGTATTCCGATGAATTGATGTCGCCGGTGCTTTTCCCGATGAGGAAAATAATATCATCCACATTTTTGAAATTCATGGTCATCTTATCGTTTACGTCATCAATCAAACCCACCATTCCTATTGTTGGAGTAGGATACACAGCTCCATCGGGATTCTGATTATAAAAGCTAACGTTACCACCGGTTACTGGTGTATCGAATTTTCGACAGGCTTCACCCATGCCTTTTATCGCCTGCACAAACTGGTAATATACTTCGGGATCGTAAGGGTTGCCGAAATTGAGGCAATTCGTGATGCCTAAAGGCTGGCCTCCGCTGCAAACAATATTTCGCGCAGCTTCACTAACGGCGATCATTGCTCCTTTATATGGATCCGCAAAAACATAACGGCTGTTGCAATCCGTGGTGAGGGCAAGTCCTTTACCTGTAGGCTTGGCTATTACAATGGCTGCATCGCTCGGGTCGTTGGTTGAAACATTACCTGTTCCTACCATACTATCGTACTGAGTATAGATCCAGCGTTTCGATGCAATGTTGGGCTGTGATACCAGCTTATGGGCAATGTCTTTAAGGTTATCCGGAACTTCTACTGAAGAAGGATCGAAGCTTTTAATTTTTTGCAGGTAGGCAGGTTCCCGGAAATCTCTTTCATATTGCGGTGCACCTCCTCCTAATACAAGCTCGTAAGCCGGAATCTCCGCTTCGAGTTCTCCGTGCATATAAAATTTAAGTAATCCATCTTTGGTCACTTCTCCGATCTCAGAACATGGCAGGTCCCATTTTTCAAATATTCTCAGCACTTCCTGTTCCTTTCCTTTTTCCACCACCATCAGCATTCGTTCCTGGCTTTCACTGAGTAGTAGTTCCCAGGTCTTCATGTTCTTCTGCCGTGTAGGAACTTTATCAAGGTCGATCCTCATGCCGACCTCACCTTTGGCGCTCATCTCTGCAGTTGAGCAGATAATGCCAGCCGCACCCATGTCCTGCATGCCTACAACAGCTTTTGTTTGCAACACTTCGAGGCATGCCTCGAGCAATTTCTTTTCCTGGAAGGGATCGCCAACCTGTACTGCTGGCAGTTCTTCAGTGCTTTCCTCGGTGATGTCAGCGGAAGCAAAGGAAGCTCCCCCGATACCATCTTTACCCGTGGCACTACCTACAAAGAATACCGGGTTACCGATACCTTTTGCTGTTGCAGATATTGTTTCGCCTTCTTTTAATATACCCACACTCATAGCGTTTACGAGTGGGTTTGTGTGGTATTTTTCTTCAAAATAAATTTCTCCTCCTACAGTCGGCACACCGAAGCAGTTACCGTAATGTCCGATACCGTGTACAACGCCGGCAAGGAGATGACGGGTTTTGGCTTCGTTAAGGCTTCCGAAACGCAATGAATTAAGGGATGCGATGGGCCGGGCTCCCATAGTAAAAATGTCGCGGTGAATACCTCCAACGCCAGTTGCGGCGCCCTGGAAGGGTTCTATTGCCGAAGGGTGATTATGTGATTCAATTTTGAACACTACGCCGTATCCGTCGCCGATGTCCATAAGCCCTGCATTTTCATCACCGGCTTTTACCAGCATGCGTTTCCCGTCACGCGGGAGGGTTTTAAGCCATTTTATTGAATTCTTATAACTGCAATGCTCGCTCCACATGCCGCTGAAAGCACAGAGCTCATTGAAATTTGGTGTTCTGTTAAGTTTTTTCTTTATCAGTTCAAATTCTTCCGCGGTTATCCTAAGCTGCGCTGCTGTGTTAACTGTTACTTCCATGATTGTTTTCAAAGGCCGAAATTAAGGTATTCGAATATTCCTCTATGATTTTGCAGATATCGAATTTTTTCAACACGAGCTGGCGCCCGTTTTTTCCCATCCTCATTCTTTCATCAGGTGAAGCATTGATCATCTTCTCCATTTTATCGGCGAGGTCGAACGGATCATTGGAATTGCATATATAGCCATTTGAATTATTGAGCACTACTTCTTTGCAGCCGCGGTTGTAAGAGGTGATGGCAGGTATTTCCATGCTTGCCGCTTCCATCAGGCAGCGTGGAACACCCTCATTATAAAAAGAGGGAAACACCATGCAATCTGCTTTTTGCAGGTGTGGGCGCACATCATCCGCAAAACCGTGATAGGTGATCAATCCTTCATCTTCCCACTTTTTTATACTGTCAGGAGAAATGGAATCAGGATGATTCTTTTCAAAAAATCCTATGAGGGAAAAGATAACGTGATAATTTTTCTTCTTAAGGATTCTTGCTGCATCTGCATACAGACCGATCCCTTTGCTTTTGAGCAGTCTTGTGCTCATCAGGAATTCAAAAGGGTCACCATTCCTTTTGTGTTCAACCGGGGTAAAATGTTTAGTGTTCACGCCTTCACCTGGAAGTACTTTCATTTTATTGATCGATACAATTTTTTCGGTGATGAACACTTTGGCATCTTCATTATTGAGGAACCAAACCTCACTGGCATGCTTAAGCGCTTTACGGTACAAAGCACGGATGATACGGAACAAAATATTTCGTTTAGCAAATGGATAGCCAAGGCCAGTGATCACTGCAACGCTGGGTATTTTTTCGGCAGCAGCCGCAAGTGATCCATAAATATTAGGTTTTGCTACATAATGGAAAATGAAATCTGGTTTGAAGCGCCTGTACAGCCTTCGCAGCTGGAGGTAGAACAGGTAGTCTTTTACCGGGTTCTCCCCTTTGTTGTTGAAATCGATCTTAATAAAATGACAACCCTGAGCGATAAGTTTTTCTGCATAGTCGTCGTCGGGTGAGAACACAAGAACCTTTACATCGTTTTTAAGTAACCACTTTATTACATCAAGGCGGAAATTGAATACGGACCACGCGCTGTTGGAGACAAAAGCAATGGTTTTATTTGGGGCTATCGGATTTCGTATTCCCATATATTGACATCAAAAATATAGATTTGACTATGAATAAAGAAGGCAATACGCAAAAGGCAAAAGGCAATTCCGTATTGCGTAATGCGTATAGCCCCCGATTACTGGCCGCCTTTGTTGTTAAAGTACTGATGGGATTTCTTTACGGTTATATTTTCCTTCACTATTACAATGGTGATGACACCTGGAAATTTTTCAGGGCATCTCTCGGGGAAACGGAATTATTGCTCAGCAATCCCAAACAATTTTTCATCAATGAATTTACTCCCGCCAATGCGCTGCAGACCGGTAAAAATACAGTTGAGATCATCAGTATTTACCTGAACGACCTGCAGTATGTGCTGGTGGTGAAAAGCATGGCAGTAATGAACCTGGTTACAAGGGGCAATTATTACTTAAACTCGGTTATATTCAATGCGATCGTTTTTTTCGGGCATTACTGGTTGTTCAGGTTGCTATCGGAGCTGTTCCCTTTAAAAAAGAAAGTGTATTTCCTGATCATATTCTTTTTCCTGCCCGCGGTGTTCTGGTTAAGTGGTATAAGGGTAGACGGCCTGCTGTTCTTTTTCCTTTCCCTTTATTTATATTATATGGCGGGCAGGCACAACAGCAATTTTAAACGATGGTTGTTTGTTGCGATTGGTTTCTCCGGCATTGTTATCTGCAG
>Ga0207701_10000576_pt1 | contig 38310 bp, 31 predicted proteins | sample KBSSwiSSwithPhiX_FD_184294 | JGI IMG/M metagenome (GOLD analysis project Ga0207701, IMG submission 184294) | Switchgrass rhizosphere bulk soil microbial communities from Kellogg Biological Station, Michigan, USA, with PhiX - S5 (SPAdes) (version 2) | ecosystem: Environmental > Terrestrial >... | reverse complement strand
AAACGTCGCGCCCGCGATGCCGGAAACGATGTCCACCGGTTGCCGCGCAGGAACGAATCCCAGGGAGCGAGCCTCCAACGTGTGCGTGCCTACGGGCAGGTTGCCGAGGGCGAACTCGCCTTTCTCGTTCGTGACCGTTTCAACACCCGTGCCCCACACCGTCACGGTCGCGTCCGTGATCGGCCGCCCCGTTGCGCCAGTAACGCGCCCGCGAACGCGACCCGAGCCGTGTAACAGTGCGACCGACGGTACCGAGTCGGATGTCGAGACCGACGTCCGCACGAGTGGCGCAACGAAGACGTCGCGATGATACAGCCCGCTCGACGGCAATGTGATCTCGAACGCCCCACTGCTGTCAATCCCGCTGGCGCCCTGTACGAGAAGCGGCGTGGCCAGCGGGACGCCACACGCCGCGGCCAGTCCGCTGGGGCCGGTCGCGGCTTCGATCGCCGAAACCTCGCGAGCGATCGATTTCTTCTGGATGACGAGATCGACCCACTTGATAACCAGTTTCGCGTCCGGCCTCGGCATCGAGTTGTCAGCCCCGCGAACGTAACCCAGGAAGAGCCCTGTTGAGTCGCTCAAGGCTTTGCTACCGCATAACGAGAGCGCGATCGTCCGAGCCGATGGAATCGCGAGACCCATGTGCATCGGCGGTCCGGCGCGAACCTCCAGACGGAACGCCGGTGGCACCAGACCGAGCGCGTCGAGACTCGCGTGGAAGAACCCAATCAGGTACGTCCCGCTTGGGACTGCGGTGAACTCGAACGTCCCGTTTGAATCCGTCTCGTAGGTTCTGACCCAGGACGTTCCCGATGCGGCGGCGATCTGCACGGTCGCCTCGGCAAGCGGCCGCATGTTGAGGCTGTCGAAGACGACACCGCGAATGACCGTTTCCGCGGTCATCGCTACCTGGGCCTCGCCGGCAACCGGGAAAGCGAGAAGCAGCGCTGGAAGCAGGAGTCCGGCTCGCATCAGGTTCGCTCGTAATGGTGAGGCTACCGCCTGGTTATTTCAGTCCACACGACGATGGCACCGCACCCCGACACACTCTGAAACTCCGCCGGAACCTTTAGCGGGTTGGTGTACACCTCCACTGCTCGAAGCTCGTTGGCCCAAACGAGCGTGTTGAGCGGGAAGGTCGGGTCGTTGATCTGACGACTGCCGTCGATGACCAGATCCGGCCGGCAGTTTCCCGGGCTCATTCTTGGTTCGACGCCGCCCCATATGGTCGGCACGACGCGAATCCCCGGAATCCCACGAACCAGATCGGTGAGGAGCGTCGGTTTACGCTGCTCGATGTCCTTCTCATCGAAGAAACGCCCGCCACCCATCCGCCTTCGGCGCTCGAAGTCACCCGAGAACGGCGACGGGTAGACTCGCTGCGCGAACACTTTCATTGTGTCCAGGGTGATGGCGAGATTCGCAAGCTCGACCTCCGCGGCGCTCGGGGTGCCGCGCACGATGTCCACTGGTTGCCGTGAAGGTGCGAATCCCACTGCGCGAGCTTCGAGCGTGTGGGTGCCTTCAGGCAAGTTGCCGAGCGTGAACTCACCGTCCGCGCTCGTAACCGTCTCGACGCCCGTGCCCCATACCGTAACGTGTGCGCCGTGAACCGGCCGACCCGTTATGCCGTTCACATGCCCGCGAACGCGACCAATGCCGCGCAACAGCGCAACCGGTGGCGTTGAGTCGGATGTCGAGACCGACGTTCGTGTCAGCGGCGCGACGAAGATGTCACGATGGTAGATCCGGGTACGAGTCAGCGTGATCTCGAATGCGCCGCTGCTGTCCCCCGCGCTGGCACCCTGAATCTGGATCGTCGTGGCCAGCGGCAACCCACAAACCGCGGCAAAACCGTCGGGCCCACTCGAGGCTTTTGTCGTGCGAACCTCGCGAGTGATCGAATGCTTCCGGATGACGATTTCTGCCCATCGGAGGACGAGTTTCCCCTCGGGCACCGGCCGCGAGTTGCTCGCCCAGCGAACGTGTCCCATGAAGAGGCCCGTCGAGTCGCTTGTGCCATTGCGACCGCATAACGAGCGCGCGATGGTCCGAGCCGATGGAATCGCGAGCGGCATGTAAATCGGCGGACCGGCGCGGACATCCAGACGGAACGTGGGCGGCGGGAGCCCGAGTGAGTCCAGCTCGACATGGAAGAACCCGATCAGGTACGTCCCGTTCGGAACGTCGGTGAGCTCGAACGTGCCCGTGGAATCCGTCGTAAAGCTCTTGATCCAGGGCGCACCGGCCGCGGAGGCTATTTGCACGTTCGCGTTGCGGAGCGGCCGCATCTTGAGGCTGTCGAATACGACCCCACGGATGACCGTTTCGCGGGTCGTTACCGTCTGAGCCTCGCGAGCAACGGGGACAGCGAGAAGAAGCGCTGGAAGCAGGAATGCCGCCCGCATCACCGCTCACCTCGTGGCATGCCACCTTGGGTCCAACCCTACGCCGCGGCCGCTCTGATGGCTAGACTCTTACACGCCACCACGCGGGGCTCCCGCGTCATCGCAGGCCGTAGTCACCATCATACCCTCAATGTCCCCAATCGGCATCGACGTCACCACCATTCGCCCGCGTCACTTTCGCTGGGACCTCGCCGGTCGCGTCGCCATCATCACGCTGAACCGGCCCGAGCGAAAGAACCCGCTAACGTTCGACTCGTATGGTGAGCTCACCGAGACGTTTCGCACCCTCTCCTATGTGACGGACGTGCGCGCGGTAATCGTCACCGGCGCGGGCGAAAACTTCTCGTCGGGCGGTGACGTGCACGAGATCATCGGCCCTCTGGTCGAGATGAAGGAATCGGGAAGAACAGGAGACATCCTGGCGTTCACCCGCATGACGGGCGACCTCGTGAGGGCGATGCGTCACTGCCCCCAGCCCATCGTCGCCGCGATCGACGGCGTGTGCGCCGGCGCAGGCGCGGCTATCGCACTCGCGAGCGATGTGAGAATCGGAACACCGCGCAGCAAGGTCGGGTTCCTCTTCTCCCGCGTCGGATTGAGCGGGGCCGACATGGGCGCATGCACCCTGCTGCCGCGCGTCATCGGTCATGGACGAGCCGCCGAGCTCCTGTACACGGGGCGCTTCATGGACGCCGGCGAAGCGGAGCGATGGGGATTCTACAATCGCGTCGCCGAGCCGCCGGACCTCATGGAACAAGCCGCCGCGCTGGCGCAATCCCTCGCCGAGGGGCCAACGTTCGCGCACGCGATGACGAAGAAAGCGCTCCACCAGGAGTGGAACATGGGGATCGACGAGGCAATCGAGGCCGAGGCACAAACGCAGGCGCTGTGCATGCAGACGGAAGACTTCGTCCGCGCATATCGCGCGTTCGTGAACCGGTCGTCTCCGGCGTTCACGGGCGAGTAGTGCCGCGTCACGCATCGTCGCTCGCTCACCTCGCGTGGCCGTTCTTCACGGACGCACACCGCGAGTTCGCTCGTGAGCTGGCCGATTGGGCGGACAGAGAGATTTCGCCATTGGTGCAGCATGAGCCGGAAGACGTCGACGGCACGTTCCGCGAGATCGTTCAGCGGTTAGGCAAGGCCGGTTGGCTGAAGTACGCCGTGCCCGAGCCATTCGGCCTCGCGCCCGCGCGACTCGACGTCCGGACGCTGTGCCTCGCTCGCGAAACGCTTGGACAGCTCCACGGCATGGCTGACTTCGCGTTCGGGATGCAGGGCCTCGGGTCCGGGCCGATCTCGCAATTCGGGAGCGAAGCGCTCAAGCGTCGATATCTGCCGCGCGTCGCGTCAGGCGACGCCATCGCTGCCTTCGCGATCTCAGAGGCCGCCGCCGGAAGCGACGTGTCATCGATGCGGACGTCGGCGAGGCGCGACGGACCGGATCTCGTGATCAACGGCCGCAAGACCTGGATCTCCAACGCCGGCATCGCCGAGTTCTACGTCGTCTTCGCGCGCCTCGAAGGTGAAGAGCGAAGCTTCGTCGCGGTGGTCGTCGATGCGGACAATCCCGGACTTCGCGTGAGTGAGCGCATCCTCGTCAATGCGCCACACCCGCTCGGCACACTCGACCTGACGGACTGTCGCGTTCCCGCGACGTCGATCGTGGGTGAGCCCGGCAAGGGGATGCGCGTGGCACTCGGCACGCTCGACATCTTTCGGTCGACCGTGGGCGCCGCCTCGCTGGGGTTCGCGCGCCGCGCGCTCGCGGAGGCGACGGCGCACGCCCTTGCGCGCGAAGCGTTCGGGAAACACCTCGCGGATTTTCAGCTCACGCAGGCGAAGTTGGCAGACATGGCGGTGGCAGTGGACGCGAGTGCTCTGCTCGTGTACCGCGCGGCATGGACGCGGGACGCCGGTGCCGAGCGGGTGACTCGCGAGGCCGCGATGGCCAAGCTGTTCGCCACGGAGACGGCACAGCGCGTGATCGACGACGCCGTTCAACTGTTCGGCGGCCGGGGCGTTGTGGTGGGCGAGACGGTGGAGCGCCTCTACCGCGAGATCCGCGCGTTGCGCATCTACGAGGGGACGAGCGAGATCCAGAAGCTCGTGATCGCGGGTCAAATCATCGCAGAAGCCGAAGAACAACTGAGGTGAGAAACCGATGACCGAAAACCAACGACCCAAAACCTACGACTCACGACTCGCGCTGACATCTCGCGATGTCTTGGCGTGTCATGCGTTGTGGGTAACGGATCATTCGTTATCGGTCATCGGTCTTGACAATCCTGACTGGTGCGCACGTGACCACGCCTAACGCGCCAACTGGGAAGTCCGCCCACGTGGACACGTTCTGCCGCGAGCACCTCCCGCCGACGGCGCTCTGGCCGCGCATGGATTACGGCTCGCTGCCCGAGCTGGCCTACCCGGGCCAGCTGAACTGCGCAACCGAGCTGCTCGATCGCATGGTCGACGCCGGACACGGCGACCGGTCCGTGTTCCTGTTTCCCGGCGGGCGCTGGACCTATCGCGATCTGCTCGAGATGTCGAACCGGATCGCGCACGTCCTCGTCGAGGACCTGGGAGTCGTGCCCGGGAACCGTGTTCTGCTTCGCGGGCCGAACTCGCCGATGATGGTCGCGTGCTGGTTTGCCATCGTGAAGATCGGGGCGGTCGTGGTGTGTACAATGCCACTCCTGCGCGTGCGCGAGATGTCGTACATCGCGGACAAGGCGGCGATCACGCTCGCGTTATGCGACACGAGGTTCGCCGGCGAGTGCGAGACCGCCATGAAGCAGACCGCGGCTGGCACGCCGCGGCCTGGAGGTCGGACGGTGCACTTCGCGTCCAACGAGCCGGGCTCGCTCGAAGCCATGATGGTCGGGAAGCCGGCCACGTTCGAGAATTGCAACACGGCCGCGGACGATACGGTGCTGATCGCGTTCACGTCGGGCACGACCGGCAACGCGAAGGGGACGATGCACTTCCACCGCGACGTGCTGGCGATCTGCGACTGCTTTCCGCGCTCGATCGCCGGCATCTCGCCAGACGACATCTGCGTCGGGTCCCCTCCATTCGCGTTCACCTTCGGGTTGGGCGGCCTCGTACTGTTTCCGATGCGCGTCGGGGCCGCGTCGCTCCTGCTCGAGCAGGCCGCCCCACCGCTGCTCATCAAGGGCATCCAGGAGCATCGGCCGACCTTCTGCTGGACGTCACCGACGGCGTATCGGGCGATGCTCGGCATGCTCGGCTCGCACGACGTCTCGTCGCTCACGAAGTGCGTGTCGGCCGGAGAGCATCTGCCCCGCGCCACGTTCGAGGCGTGGGAGAACGCCACGGGCATCCGCATCATCGACGGGATCGGCGCCACCGAGATGCTTCACATCTTCATCTCGGCGAGCGGCGATGACATCCGAGCCGGGTCGACAGGGCGCGTGGTCCCCGGATACGAAGCGCGTTGCGTGGACGCGATCGGCCAGGAGGTCCCGCGCGGCGAGATCGGCCGGCTTGCGGTTCGCGGTCCCACCGGCTGCCGGTACCTCGCGGACATCGATCGCCAGCGTGGCTACGTCGAGGATGGCTGGAACATCACCGGCGACTCATTCCGCGAAGATGACGACGGCTACTTTTGGTACGTGGCGCGCACCGATGACATGATCATCACCGGCGGGCACAACGTGTCCGGCGCCGAGGTCGAGAACGTTCTTCTGGAGCACAAGGCGGTGCAGGAGTGCGGAGTCGTCGCCGCGCCCGACGAGGAGCGCGGCCATGTCGTCAAGGCATTCATCGTCGTTCGTCAGGGATTCACGCCGGGCCCCGAGCTCGCGCGGGAGCTGCAGGACTTCGTCAAGGCCGAGATCGCGCCGTACAAATACCCACGGCGCATCGAGTTCGTGGCAAAGCTGCCGAGGACGGACACGGGGAAGCTCCAGCGGTTCCGGTTGCGGGAACAGGAAACCACCTGAATGGCCACGGACGTTCGTCCCTCGAATTGGCCACTCGGCGCCGGCTACTCTCACGGGTTTTCCGCTGAAGGCCGTGCCGTCTTCGTCGCCGGCCAGATCGGCTGGGACCCGATCACGCAGACGATCGTGCCCGGCGGAATGCCCGCTCAGGTGCGCCAGGCTCTCGCGAACATCGTTGCGGTCCTCGAGGCCGCTGGCGCGGCGGCCGGCCATCTCGTCAGGCTCACGTGGTTCATCACCGATCGCGAGGCGTACGCCCGGGACCGCCAGGCAATCGGCGCCGCGTACCGGGAAGTCATCGGCCGTCATTTTCCGCCGATGTCAGTGATCGTTGTCGCCGGGCTACTGGAACCCGGCGCAATGGTCGAGATCGAAGCAACTGCCGTCATCCCATCGGACACCAGCGTCAACTCAACCGGCGCGTGAGCGCCGCCATTCTGAATCATGCGCATCACTCTCGGACTTGCCCTCGTTGTCGCGTCCGCCGGCTCCCTTTCGGCTCAGGGTCGCGGCGCGTCCCCAGCCACGCCTAACGCTTCGCCGACCGCTGCTCCGTCAGCGAAGCGGGCCCTCCGCCCAACGGACATCTTCCGCGTTCGTGACGTACGGGACCCGCAGATTTCTCCCGACGGCAAATGGGTCGCGTACACAGTCACCATTGCCGACTCCGCTCGTGACAAGAACGACACGGACGTCTGGATGGCAAGCTGGGATGGAAAGGAGAACATCCGCATCACGTCCTCGAAGGACGGCGAGTCCAGCCCGCGCTGGAGCCCCGACGGCCGATATCTGTCGTTCGTCTCGTCCCGCGATAATGGCAAAGGTGGTCAGGTGTGGCTCCTGGACCGTCGCGGCGGCGAGGCGACGCGTCTCACCGAGATCAAGGGCGGCGTGTCGGGGTACGAGTGGTCGCCCGACGGCACGCGGCTCGTGCTCGTGGTGGACGACCCGGAGGATGAGGCCGGCGGCGACTCGACCAAAGCCAAGACAGCGAAGCCGATCGTCCTCGATCGCTATCACTTCAAGCAGGACATCCAGGGCTACCTCGGCAACCAGCGAAGTCACCTGTACCTGTTCGACGTGGCGACGAAGACGCTCGACACGCTCACGTCCGGCAAGTACGACGAGAGCAACCCATCGTGGTCGCCCGACGGGAAGACGATCGCGTTCGTGAGCGACCGGTCGCCGGATCCCGACAAGAGCATCAACACCGACATCTACCTGATCGACGCGCGGAAGGGCGCCCAGATGCGGCGCCTAACGACGTTCGTGGGTGACGACAACAACAGCGGCAGCAAGCTCGCCTGGAGCCCCGACGGCAAATCCATCGCCTACGTGCGCGGCGCGGCCACGACGTTGTCGATCTACGACCAGTACCGCGTGGCGGTCATCCCGGTTGCCGGTGGAGAACCGCGCCTCCTCACGGAGGCGCTCGACCGTCCGGTGACGTCTCCGAGCTGGACGGCCGACGGCACGTCCCTGCTCTTCATCGTCACCGACGACCGGACGCAGTACGTCGCGCGCATGAAGGCGGCCGGCGGTGCCGTCGAGAAGCTCACAACGGGCCCACGCGTGGTCCAGTCGCTCGCGTTAGGCCCGGCGGGCAAGATCGCCGTGCTCGCGTCCACGGCCACCGAGATGCCCGAAGTGCATGCGCTCGAGAACGGGACGCTCCGGGTCCTCACGCACCAGAACGACGCGTGGCTTGGGGAGATTCAGTTGGGCACGACCGAAGGGATCGAGTTCAAGACGCCGGATGGCGCGGACGTGCATGCGGTGGTGACGCGCCCCGCCGGCTCGTCGGGCAAGATGCCCACCCTGCTCCGCATTCACGGCGGACCCACCGGCCAGGACCAGTATTCGTTCAACTTCGAGCGCGAGCTGTTCGCGGCGAACGGATACGTCGTGGTCTCGCCGAACTACCGCGGCAGCAACGGCCGGGGCGAGAAGTTCATGAACGCCATCTCGGGCGACTGGGGGAACAAGGAAGTGGTCGACGTTCTCGCCGCCACGGACTATGTCGTCCAGAAGGGGATCGCCGATCCGGACCGGCTCGGGATCGGGGGCTGGAGCTACGGGGGCATCACCACGGACTACACGATCGCGACGACACCGCGGTTCAAAGTCGCGATCAGTGGCGCCGGGAGCGCCCTGCAGACGGCCATGTACGGCGTCGACCAGTACATCCTGCAGTACGAGACGGAGCTTGGCCCGCCCTGGAAGAACCCGGATGCGTGGATGAAGGTCTCGTACCCCTTCTACCACGCCGACCGAATCAAGACGCCGACGCTGTTCATGGTGGGGGAGAAGGACTTCAACGTCCCTGCGATCGGCAGCGAACAGATGTATCAGGCCCTCAAATCCCTGGGGGTCGACACCCAGTTGATCATCTATCCCAACTCGTTCCATGGCATCACGCTACCGAGCTATCGGATGGATCGACTGGACCGGTATCTGAAGTGGTACGACCGGTATCTGAAGCCGGTGGCGCAGTAAAGCAGGCGCCAGGGGACAGGCGACAGGCGACGGCCGACAGGCGACGGCCGACGGAGGCCTGTCATCCCGAGCCGACAGGCGAGGGATCGCGATTGTCACGGTAGAGGGATAGCCCTCGCTCGGGATGACAAACGGGCGGTAGATAGCAGCAGCCCGCAGCAAGCGGCAGTAGCCCGCAGCACTCGGCTACCAGCCCAGCAGCGGCTAGCGGCCAGCGGCTTCTTGCTGCTGGCCGCTTTGCGTACGAACCCGTAGCTTGGCCGGTAGAGGCTCCGATTTCGTCTCCTCTCACGTCGAGGGTGCCGAGCATGGCCAGGACCGAAAGCCAACGCCCAGAAAACGGCCGGAAGCTCGCCCCTCCGGCGCCAGCCGCCCGCCCCGCCGACCTGCCCCCCGCGCCGCCTAACGACGTGGCGCCGGAAAGCCTCGACAAGGTGAGGGACATCCTCTTCGGCGGGCAGATGCGGGCCGTCGAGTCGCGCCTGCAGGGACTCGAAGAGCGCCTCATGCGCGAGCAGGCCGTCATACGCTCCGACTTCGACAAGCGCCTCGCCGACCTCGACGCCAGCGCCAAGCGCGACGCCCAGACGCTCGGCGACCGGCTCAACGCTGAACGCACCAAGCGCACCGAAGAGCTCAAGGCGCTGTCGGCCGAGATCAAGGAAATCCTGCGTTCTCTCGAGAAGCGCCACGTGAAGCTGGAAGAGCTGTCCGGCCTCGCCGACGCCGAGATTCGCGACCAGATCCTCCAGCAGTCGCGCGCCATCGGGGCGGAGATCGAGCGCCTGTCGCAGCGCGTCTCGACTGACCTCAACCGCGAGGTGGCCTCGCTTCGCAACGACAAGACCGACGTGTCCGCAATCGTCGGCGTGTTCTCCGACATGGCAACGCGACTCGCCGGTGAGTCGCGCCCGCAGCCCAAGCCTTCGCGGAGCTGACCGTGCCGGACGACGGCGCGCCGCTGACCGAAAGCGCCGGCGGGACCAGAGACGTCGCGGAGGTGAGCGTTCACGAGCTCACCGAGCTCCGCGACCTGTTGTTCGGCGCGGAGCGTCGGCAGCTCGACGAGCTCCGCCGCCGCCTCGACACCGCGGAGCTCACGCCCGAAGAGCTCGCGGAGAAGCTTCCGCAGGCGATCGTCCAGCGCTCGGCCCGCGACCGACAGCTCGGGATCGCGCTCGCGCCGACCGTCGAGAACGCGATTCGCGAGTCCGTGCGACGAAACCCTCGCGAGATGGCCACCGCGATCTTCCCGGTGCTCGGCCCCGCGATCCGGAAGGCGATCGCCGAGACGATGTCGGGGCTGGTCAACACGATCAACCGCGCGATCGAGCACAGCCTCTCGCCGCAGGGCATCCGGTGGCGCATCGAGTCGTGGCGCACGGGCGTCCCGTTCGCCCAGATCGTGATGCGGCATGCGCTCGTCTACCGCGTGGAGCAGGTGCTGCTCGTGCACGCGGAAACCGGCCTGCTGCTCGCGCACGTTCCCGATGGCTCGTTAGGCGACGCCGACCTCGTGTCCAGCATGCTGACGGCGATCGGCGACTTCGTCAACGACTCGTTCGAGCCGAAGAAGACCGGCGAGCTGCGCGCGTTCGCTGCCGGGGATCTCACCGTGCTGGTCGAGACGGGACCGCGAGCCAATATCGCGGCTGTCGTGCGTGGCACGCCGCCCGACTCGCTGCCCGCGAAACTGCAGTCCACGATCGAGACGATTCACCTGGAGTGGTGCGATCCGCTCACCGCGTTCAACGGCGACGCCGCGGCGTTTACGACCACGCGCCCGCTGCTGGAGGACTGCGTGGAGACGGTGCTCGCCACCGACACGCGCGCAAAATCCGCCGGGCTACGTCGCTTCGCGTGGGTCATCCCCGTTCTCCTATTGCTCGCCGGCGGCCTTGCGTGGCGAACTGCGCGCGCGAATCGGCAGTGGTCGGCGGCGCTCGCGCGTCTGGACACCGAGCCCGGGATCGCGGTCATCCGCAGCGAGCGCTCTGACGGCAAATGGCGAATTACCGGCATGCGTGATCCACTCGCCGTGAATCCATCGGTGCTCATGGCGAGTCGCGGTGTCGATACGAACGAGGTCGTTGCCCACTGGGAGCCGTACGTGTCCACCGAGCCCGCCCTGTTGCTCGCACGCGCTCGGCACGTGCTTGCACCGCCGGGCGGCATCACGCTCTCGCTCAAGGGCGACACGCTGGTCGCCAGCGGTCGCGCGCCGGCGTTCTGGATCATTCGCGCCGACGGGCTGGCACCGGCGCTCGCGGGCGTTGGAGCAGTGGACCTCTCGCATGTAACGCCCGGCCTTCCGGCCAGTATGGAACCAATCGCGGCGGAGATCGAGAGCCAGCGAACTCTGTTCGCCGCCGGATCGGACGCACTGGATCAGCGCGCGGTGAGCTCGATCGCGACCGTTGCGGCAAAGCTCCGGGAGCTCGTCAAAGCGGCCGACGCGAATCGCTACGACCTCACGATACAGGTCGTGGGGCGCGCCGATCCCACGGGCACCGAGAAGGACAACCTGGCGCTGAGCCGTCGGCGAGCCGCTGTGGTTCGGGATCGGCTCGTTTCGCTCGGCATCAACGCGAGTCGGCTGAGCATCGATGCGAGCGGCAGCGGCGATCCCATTCCCGCCGACGCTTCCGCGGAGCGGGCTCGCCTCAATCGAAGCGCATCGTTCACCATTCGAGCACAACCGTCCCTGAACGCCAACGTCGCGGAGCGTCAGCGATGATACAGAAGAAGGTGTGCATGGTGGGCGTGTTCGCGACGGGGAAGACCAGTCTCGTCCAGCGGTTCATTCATTCGCTCTTCTCGACCAAGTATCACAGCACGGTGGGCGTGAAGATCGACCGGAAACAGGTCCAGGTCGGCACGGAGCAAGTGAACCTGCTGTTGTGGGACATCGAGGGTCGCACGGCGGAGCAGGAAATTCCGGACAGCTACCTGAAGGGCGCTCACGCCGTTTTGTACGTGGCGGATGGCACGCGACGCGAGACGTTCGAGCAGCTGTTCAGCCTCCGCGACCACGTTCGCTCCGCTGCCGGTGACGTGCCGTCCATTGTCGCGCTCAACAAGTACGACCTGAAGAACCAGTGGGTCGTCGCGGCCGCCGACGGGAAGAAGCTCATCGACGGTGGCTTTCACATGCTGACCACAAGCGCGAAAACCGGCGAGGGCGTCGAGGACGCATTTCGCTGGGTCGCCAAGACGACGCTGAGTGGCGCGACACAGACAGTCCAGCAGCCCGACCACCATGGAAACTGAAACGCTTCCCGCGCGGATGATCCGCGTTGATGTCAGCGGACTGTCGCATGCGGGGAAGGTCAGGAGCGTCAACGAGGATCACTTCGCGATCATGACGCTTCAGAAGGCCGTGCAGCTCCGCGCGACGAATCTGCAGGATACGACGCTGCTCGATCGGCTTCGGAAGCCGCAGGTCGACATCTTCGTCGTTGCCGACGGCGTCGGCGGTGGTGTCGGCGGGAAGATCGCGAGCGGCGTCGCTGTGAAGGCGGTCGTCGAGTATCTCGCGGAGGCCGTTGGGTGTGTCCAGGACTTCGACGTCGATCGCGAGAACGCGTTCCTCGAGCATCTCTCGCAGGCCGTCCAGCACGGACACCACCGTCTCAAGGAGATGTTCCAGACTCAGGGCGGCCCCGCAACGACCCTGACGATGGTGACGCTGGTCTGGCCCCGCGCGTACGTGATCCACCTCGGTGACAGCCGCGGCTACTTCCTCCGGCGCGGCACGCTCAGGCAATTCACTCGCGACCAGACGATGGGCAACTATCTCGTCGACATTGGCGCGGTGACGGAGCAGCATGCGGAGAAGGCCGGCCTCTACAACGTTTTGTCGAGCGCCGTTGGTGGGGACTTCGTGCCCACCGTTGGCGTCGTGGACCTCGCCGACGGCGACGCGCTGCTTCTGTGCACCGATGGTCTCACGAAGCACGTGAGCGACGAGCGCATCGCCCAGATTCTGGGCTCACTCAACGCCGAAGGCGCGGTGCATTCGCTGATCGATGCGGCGCTGGACGGCGGCGGAACGGACAACGTTACGGTGGTGGTGGCAAAGGCAGAGTGAGACGGGAACGGGGAACCGGGAACAGTGGCTCCGCCAGGCGGCACGGTTCCCGGTTCCCCGTTCCCGGTTCCCGCTATCCTTACCGCAGATATTTCCTCACGAACTCCTCCATCTTCGCCAGATCCAGCGACGCGTCCTTACACGGGCCGTTCGGCAGCTGCATCGTGAGCCCAAGCACCGGTAGCCGACCCGCGACGTCGTGGAGACCGCTCACCATGTCCCGCTCGCACGCCACGGCGACCACAGCTTTCGGACGACGCTCGCGGATCACCTGACGCGCGTACGCACCGCGCGTCGCGACGAACGTCGCGACATCGTAGCGCTTCGCGATGTCCATCACGCCATCCAGCGCAGTGCGAGACAGGCAGCGCGGGATGAGGATCAGCATCTCGTTCGCACGCACGCGCCACTCGCGCGCCCACGCGAGACGGTTGTAGACCGCGATCGCTGCGTTGTCGGTCCAGTCACGCTGCACGCCGAACATCTCACCCACTCGCGACGCCAACCGCAGCGTCTTGAGCAGGAGACCACGTTCGGCGAATCGACCCGGCAAGAGCGCCCGGTTCGTCGCGTACGAAGCACCAATGAGCGCGAGCCACGTGAAACCCGCGAGAGCCAGACCCGCGTCGGTCAGGTAGAGCGCTCGCGGCAACCACTCTGCGAGCTGTGCGAGTCGCGGCGCGAGGAGAAAGATTCCTGCCGCGCTTGCGACGACGATCGCGGTCAGTCCGACCGCCGTAAAGAGAAAGAACTTTCCTGCCGTGGTCCGGAAGTCTCCACCGTTCGCGAGCGGCTGCCCGTTCCACTCATCCCATTCGTGGCCGAGTCGTCGGTCGGTCTCGATCTTTACGAGGAGACCCCCATGGCGCGATGGCGAAGCCAGCGACGCGATCTCGTCCGCTGGCGGGGTCGACGCAGGTGAATCCGCGATGTTCGGCATGATGAAGGAATGACGACCGCAGGGCACTCGTGTCAACGACGGCGCTTGTCGCGGAGCACCTGCGCTGACATCGTCCGCAGAATGCAGAGCACGATTGAATGACGAAGGAACTCGCTGCACCGGGCCACCCGTTCCGCGGGGTTTTTCGCGACGACGTCGCGGCCAGAGCGGTATACGCCGAGGCCGCCGGCATCGGTCGCGTTATGCCGCAAGCGGTGGCCGTGCCCGAGACCGCTGACGACGTTGTCGCACTCGTGCACTGGGCGCGTGAGTCGAACGCTGTCCTGATCCCTCGCGCGTCCGGCAGCAGCATGCCCGGTGGCGCCATCGGGCGTGGCATCATCGTCGACCTCAGCCGGCTTGATGCCATCGGCGCTCCCAACATCGCCACGCGGCGCATCGCCGTCGGCCCGGGCGCGATTCGCAATCGCGTCGATGCGCGCGCCCGCACCGTTGGCCTTCGCTTTCCCGTGGATCCATCCAGTGGTGCGTTCTGCAGCATCGGCGGGATGGTGTCGACGAACGCCGCCGGCGCTCGCACGCTGCGGTTCGGCTCGACTCGGCGTTGGGTACACTCGGTCGATTGTGTCTTCGCCGACGGCGCGCGCGCGACGATCGCTCGCGGGGGCGTCGCGCCGCGAGTGGCCGCAGTCGATCGCCTCCTGAGCGACGTCGCGCCAGCAATCCGGGCTGCGCGTTCGTCGGTCGGCGCGCCGCAGCTTCGGAAGAACTCGTCAGGCTACGCGCTGGCGGAGTACGCGGAATCGGGCGAGGTGCTGGATCTGATCGTCGGCAGCGAGGGAACGCTGTGCCTCATCGTGGGTGTGGAGCTCGACCTGGCGGAGCTTCCCGGCGCGACCGCGAGCTTGCTCGCCAGCTACGCGTCACTCGACGCAGCGGTGATGGGAGCTGGCGAGACACAGCGACGCGATGCGAGCGCCTGCGAGCTGCTCGACAGGACCTTCCTCGATGTGGCAGCGCGAGCGTCGCCACTCCCGATTCCGCCCAACACCGAGGCGGTGCTCCTGATCGAGCTGGAAGCAGCGGATGCAGCGGCCGCTGCAACGAGCGCGCGCCAACTCGCCGCGGAGCTCGAGCGTGGTGGCGCGACCGCGGTCACCATTGGACTCAGTCACGAGGAAGAAGAACGTCTGTGGGAGCTTCGCCACGCGGCGAGTCCCATCCTCTCACGCCTCGATCCGGCGCTCAAGTCGATGCAGTTCATCGAGGACGGCGTCGTTCCGCCGACTCGGCTCGCGGACTACGTCCGCGGCGTGCGGTCAGCGCTCGCGTCGCACGACACGTCGGGCGTGATCTTCGGGCATGCGGGTGACGCCCACGTACATGTGAACCCGCTCGTAGACGTGAGTCGCAATGGCTGGCGAGCACGTGTCGAAGCAATTCTCTCCGACGTGGTGGACCTCACCGCGACGCTCGGCGGTTCGCTCTCCGGTGAGCACGGCGACGGTGCGCTGCGTGCTCCCCTCCTGGATCGAACGACCAGCGTCCCGTCGCGCGAGCTCGCTCGGCGCGTGAAAGACGCGTTCGACCCGACCGGTCTCCTGAATCCGGGCGTGAAGGTCGCGCTGCCGCATCAGCGCGCGATCGGCGACATCAAATACGACCCGGAGCTCCCGCCACTGCCGCCCGCGTCGGCGCGCGTGCTCGCACGCGTGGAGCGTGAGCGCGCGTATGCGGAGTTTCGTCTCGACATGCTGGAGCGCGAGGAACGAGGCGAATAGTTTTCGCGCGACGCAACGCCTCGGTTCCCTGTTCCCCGTTCCCGGTTCCCCCTTTGATTTATCTCGAGCCCAGACTGACCGTCCTATCGCGCCCGGCTTTCGCCCAGCCCGCGCACCTTCCCGTGAACTGGCTCGGCGAGAGCACTGATGGCGAGCGCCTCGCGGAGTTCGCCGGACGACTTTGTTACATGAGTCAGCGCAACCCGGCGAACCGCTCGACGCGCGACTACCTCGAGAACATCAAGAAGCAGGGACACGGCAGCGTGCTGGAGCACGTGAACTATTCCGTGCTGGTCGAAGGCGTGAGTCGGTCGCTGACGCACGAGCTGGTGCGTCATCGCGCTGGCTGGGCGTACAGCCAGCTCAGTCAGCGGTACGTCGACGAGTCGGTTGCCGACTTCGTGATGCCGCCGGCGGTCATCGGCGACGAGGCGCTCGAGCGCGCGTGGCGTGAGCAGGTCGAGAGCGCGCAAAAGACGTACGTCACACTCGTGGACGAGCTGATGCAGCGCTATGGCTGGGTGGCCGACAAGGTGCATCGCCGGAAGATGGCGCGTGAGGCGGCGCGCGCGGTGCTCCCGAATGCGACGGAGACGAAGATCGTCGCGACTGGAAACGTGCGCGCGTGGCGGACGATGCTGGAGCTGCGATCGAGCGAGGGCGCGGAGCTGGAGATTCGTCGCTTCGCGATCATGGCGCTGCGCCTCATGCAGTCTGAAGCGCCGGCGATCTTCTCGGACTTCGAGATCTACGTTGCCGACGATCGGAAGGAGGCGGCGAGGATCGGCTACCATAAGGTCTAGGGAATAGGGAATCGGGAATCGTAGAACCCTCGGGAGGTCCCTCTCAGAGCGAGAGGCATCCCGAGGGTTTTCGATTCCCGATTCCCTATTCCCGATTCCCTAGCTCTCGCAGCATCGCTGCGAATCGTGGGGCGTCGCCGCCCAGCGGCTCGAAGAATTCCTGATCCGCGCGCTCGACGAGATGGATGAGCTGACGCGCGAGGCGGCGGCCCGCCGCGGTGGGGCGCAGCGCGTAGGCGCGAGAGTCGCGCGGATGATCGGTCCGACGCACGAGCTTCTTTCGCTCGAGCGCGCGGAGCACTTGCGACGTCGTCATCGCATCGGTGTGGGCGTGGCGCGCGAGCATGACCTGCGTCACAGGCTCGCCCTGCTCCGCAAGCGACGTGACGCTGGCGAGGAGCATGACCTGCAGGTGCGAGAGGCCGGCATCACGGAGCGCTCGGCGCTGTCCGCGCTGCCAGCGGTTCATCGCCTGCCACAGGAGCACGCCGGGACTTGCAACGGGTGAGGCGAATTGTGGCGGTAGGCGTTTCGGCATCAGGCTGCTTTCTCGCGTAGGAAGTACGCTTATCATAAGCGCGCATACTACGCGCGCAAGTCGTAAAAAAGACAAAAAGTCATTGCGCGACAAAATCACGGTTCTTATCATTCGCCCGTCGCGCACGCATGGCATCGGTCTTGCCGCCGCAGACGTGCGAACGGCTCCTCTCGCACAACTCGACTCGTTGTCCGCCGGAGTGTGGATGCCGCGAATCGGATTCGCCTACAATCAGAAGCCTGAGTCGCCCACGACCCAGCGTCCCGACGACGAAGCGGTACGCGGCGACGACGAACCTCCCAGTAGTCGCCGGGACGCCCTCGCGTCCCGGAACTCCGATGCACCGGCGTCGACCGAAATCGCGCACTCGGTCACCGTCGGGGGAAGTTTCGCCACCCCCGCTCATTCCGCGGGATCCAACGGCACTCGCTCGCACACCTCCGCGTCGAACGGACATCCCCCCAACGGCGCCGCGTCGAACGGTCACCGATCGAGCACCACCGCGACGAACGGAGCGCAGTCGAACTCTCCGGCAGCGGCCGACGACGAGTTCGCTGAGTGGGACAGCGCCGACACCATCGACGCTGTCGCGAACGCCCTCTCCGCACTCGGCGATGTGATCCGGCTCGAGGCAAACACCGACTTTCCGCAAAACCTCCGCGACTCGCGCGTCGACATCGTCTTCAACATCGCCGAAGGTCTCCACGGCGTGAACCGCGAGGCACACGTCCCAGCGATCTGCGAGTTCTACGGCATCCCGTACTCCGCGAGCGATCCGTTCACGCTCTCGTTGTGCCTGGACAAGGCGAAAACGAAAGAGATGCTCGCGTATCACGGAGTGCCGACCGCCCGCTTCGCGGTCGTTCGAGGGACTGGGGACTGGGGACTGGGGACTCGGCAGAGAAAATTCTCTCGCGACGGTGCCTCACGCTCCAACGGAAACGTCCCGGCCGAGTCCCTAGTCCCCAGTCCCGAGTCCCCTCTTTTTGTTAAGCCCATCCACGAAGGATCGTCCAAAGGAATAACCGAAGCGAACTACTGCGAAACACCGGAGCAGCTCCGCGCACAGGTCGAGTTCCTCCTCGAGCACTACCAGCAGCCCGTGCTCATCGAGGAGTATCTCCCCGGTGCCGAGTTCACCTGCGCAGTGCTGGGCAACGGCGACGAAGCACGCGTGCTTCCAATCGTCGGCATGAACTTCGAAGCGCTCCCGCACGGCGCGCTTCCCGTCTACGGCTTCGAGGCGAAGTGGATCTGGGACCGCCCCGAAAAGCCGCTCGAGATTTTCGAATGTCCCGCGCGGATCACTGAGGAGTTGCGGCGCACGATCGAAGACGTCGTGCTCCGCGCCTACCGCGTGCTTGGCTGTCGCGACTGGTCGCGGATCGACGTCCGACTGGACGCGTCAGGCAAGCCGAACGTGGTCGAGGTCAATCCCCTTCCCGGGATTCTCCCCAACCCCGCGGACAATTCCTGCTTTCCGAAAGCGGCGCGCGCCGCCGGGATGAGCTACGACGAGCTCATTCAGGCGTGTCTCGTCCACGCCGCGGAACGGCAGGGCATCGATTTGGGCGTCACGGCCGGAGCGCTCACGGCCGCGGCGCGGTAGTCCCTCGCAGCGCACTTCGAAATCCGGGACGGAGTTCTACATGAAAGTCATCGTGCTCTTCGATGGCGTTTCGGCGTTGGGAAAATCCCCCGACCTCGCCATCCTCGAGACGGTCGAAGCAGTCGAGTCGGTGCTGGCCGCCGACGGACACGAGCCGACGCGCATACCGGTGAATCCCGATGGTCGCTGGATCGAGCGCGTGCGGCGCGCCAAGCCCGACCTCGCGTTCAACCTGTGCGAAGGCATCGACGGCGTCGCGTCGCTCGAATCGTCTGTCATCTCATCGCTCGAGCTCCTCGGCGTTCCGACCACAGGCAGCGGCAGCTGGACCACGTCGATCTGCCTTCGCAAGCACGTCATCAACACGATGCTCGATGCGGCTCACCTGCCAGTGCCGCGCTTCGGCGTCGCGCGCGCCGGCAGCCCGCTGCCATCCGTCGGCTACCCGGCGATCTGCAAGCCGGCGGCGGAAGACGCCTCGCTCGGCGTCGAGCAGCGCTCCGTCGTGAAGTCTGCGCGCGCGCTCCACGCGCGCGTGACCGCGATGCACGAGGAATGGGATGACGTCATCGTGCAGCGCTTCATCGCGGGACGTGAAGTGAACGTCGGCATTCTCGGCAACCAGGTGCTTCCGATCGCCGAGATCGACTTCTCGGCGATGCCCGACGAATACTGGCGGATCGTCTCGTACCGCTCTAAGTGGCAGACGGGAAGCGACGAGGACCTTGGCTCGGTCCCCCATTGTCCCGCCGATCTTCCGGACATGCTCACAGCGGAGCTCGGACGCATAGCGCTCGCGGCGTGGCGCGTGGTCGGCGGCGCGGGGTATGGCCGAGTCGACATGCGCATCGATGAGTCCGGACAGCCGTGGATTCTCGAGGTGAATGCGAATCCGGATTTCGCACCGACCGCGGGACTCGCGCGCATGGCGCGCACTGCCGGGATCGACTACGCGGCGATGGTGCGCATCGTCTGCGACGAGGCGCTCGCCGCGCGGCAGGGGTCGACCGAAGACCGTTGGACGCGCAAGCAACGACTGTCGGGAGTCGAGGCGGTCGGGTGAACGAGCCTCCCGGGTTTACTGACTTCACGATCGGCCCGCTCGAGCCGTCTCAACGCTCGCGCGTAGCGGAGATTCTCCGGAGCACGGAGAATTTCCGCGACGACGAAGTCGACGTCGCGCTGGAGCTGTTCGACGCGTCGTTCGCCGGAGAGGACTATGTGTTCGTCGGCGCATTTCAGCGGGAACCGGGAACAGGGAACCGGGAACAGAGGCTCCAGAAGGAGTCGCGGTTCCCCGTTCCCGGTTCCCGGTCCCCGTCGATTCCCGATTCCCGATTCCCGATTCCCCTGTTGGTTGGGTTTGCCTGCTACGGCCCCACGATGGCAACCGACCGGACCTACGACCTCTATTGGATCGCCGTCGACCGCGCCGCACAGGGAACCGGCTGCGGTTCCGTATTGCTCTCAGAGGTAGAACGCAGACTGGAAGGGCTGCACGCTCGGATGTTGGTCATCGAAACATCGTCCCGATCCGATTATGCCGCCACGCGGAATTTCTATCTGCGTCGCGGCTACGTCGAAGCGGCTCGCGTTCGCGAGTTCTACGCGCCACAAGACGATCGGATCATCCTCACCAAACGGTTAGCAGGTAGCCCGCGAGAGGGCTGGGGAGCGGTTGCATGAGCGAGTGGCAGAAGATCCTGAAAGACGACGCCGTCGCCACGCTGGACAAGCTGGCCGAGAAGTTCGGGCACGACGTCATCGACGTCGAAGCGCTCAAGCCGGCGTTCGACAACTTTCAGATGCGCATCACGCCGTCGGCGCTCGAGCAGATCAAGAGCGTTGGCGACCCGATGTGGAATCAATACGTCCCGACGGTTCAGGAGCTCGATATCGTCGACGGCGTCATCGACTCGCTCGATGAAGACGCCGACTCCCCGGTGCCGAACATCACGCACCGGTATCCGGACCGCGCGCTCTTTCTCGTGAGTCCGGTCTGCGCCAGCTACTGCCGCTTCTGCACGCGTCGCCGCAAGGTCGGTGATCCGGAGAAGATCCCGCTCAACCAATACGAATCCGCCTTCGAGTACATCCGGCAGCATCCGGAGATTCGCGACGTCATCATGTCGGGCGGCGATCCGATGATGTTGAGCGATCGGCGCCTCGAGTATCTGTTCCAGAATCTGCGCGCCATTCCGCACGTCGAGATCATCCGCATCGGGAGCCGCATCACCTCGCACCTGCCGGAGCGCATTACGCCGGAGTTCTGCGAGATGGTGCAGAAGTACCACCCGGTGTACATGAACACGCACTTCAATCATCCCGACGAGCTCACGCCGCGCGTGCGTCAGGCGCTCGACATGCTCGCCAGGGCTGGCATCCCGCTTGGATGTCAGACCGTGCTGTTGCGCGGGGTGAACGACGATCCCAAGGTCATGATGAAGCTGATGCACGAACTGCTGAAGGCGCGCGTGCGTCCGTACTACATCTACATGGCCGACCAGGTCGCGGGCGGTGAGCATTTCCGCACGACGGTCCAGAAGGGACTCGAGATCATCAAGGCGTTGCGTGGCTGGACGTCGGGCCTCGCAGTGCCGCACTTCGTGATCGATGCGCCGGGCGGTGGTGGCAAGGTCCCCCTGCTTCCCGAGTACGTCGAGGAGATCACCGACGACGCCGTCACGTTCCGGAACTACGCGGGCGAGCGGTACGTGTACAAGCAGCCGAAGCAGAGTGGTGGGTGCGGCTCGGACCCGATCCAGGTTCCCGACATCGTGCCGATCGCCGTGGGACAGTCGAAGGCGAGCAAGAGCAAGGAGCGTCCGTCGAAAAACGGAAAGGTGGCGCGGCGGCGGCGCTCGGCCGCTGGATAAGCGTCGGTCGCGACGTCGGCGGACGAGACGAATCGGAGCAGGGCCAGATGGGTTCATCTGGCCCTGCTCCGTTCTTGCGCGGGTCGTGCACGCGTCGTAGGGTCAGAGCGTTCTTGGTTGGGATGCCACGCCCACGGTCGTGGTGAACGCAATCGACCGCACGCTCTGGCCTACGCTCAGGAGAAGGCCCATGGCAGTGATCCCTCGTTCACAACGTCGACTTGCTTCCGTGGCTTCCGGTCGTCTCGTCGGCGCGCCGCTCGCGCTGGTGGTTGCCGCCGTTATCACGTTAGGCAGTGCGGGATGCGCATCGTCGTCATCGCCGGCCACCGCGTCAGCGAGCGGCGGACCTAAACCGAGCTCGACGCTCATCACCGCTGACGAGATCGCGCACGCGAACGTGACGAACGGATACGAGGTCGTGCAGAAGCTCCGGCCGGCGATGTTGGGTCAACGGCAGATCGCATCGCTGCAGGGACAGGGTGGCATGGGCAAGGGCGCTCCGCCCATCAAAGGCACCGACGTCGCCTCCGGTCAGGTGGTCGTCTACTTGGATGGGACGCGACTAGGCGATGTCGAGCAGCTCCGCGGGATCACGGCCTTGTCGATCGCAACGCTGCGTTACTACAGCGCGTCCGAAGCGCAGCTCAAATGGGGCTCGAACCATTTCGGCGGGGTGATCGAGGTGATTTCGAAAAACTGAACGGCCGGGGACGGGGGACGGGCGGCCGCTGGAAAGCGAGAACCCTCGGGAGACATCTCACAGTGAGATGAGCCTCCCGAGGGTTTCCGCTCTTTAACCGTCGCCCGTCGCCCGTCCCCCGTCCCCGCTTGGTGATCTATATCACGCTCCACCACCGCCGGGCGTTATTTCGTCGTTAGGTCGGTGGTTGCAGTGTGCGCGCCAGCCTGCACACACAAGACCATCCCAAGGAGGCGTCATGACGCTCCATCGAATGCCGGTCGCGCTCGCGCTTCTCTCGATCGCGATCGTTCCAATCACCCTTGCAGCGCAGGCCGACACGGCCAAGGCGACCGCGAAGAAGAGCACGACTACCTCCGCGGCAGCGGCAAAAAAGCCGACGACGACGGCGCAGGCGCCCGCCGCCAAATCGCAGACCGCCGCGGCAACGGTACAGGCCAAGTGCAAGGACGGGATGATGTATTCCGGAACGTCGCGCCAGGGAGCCTGTTCGTCCCATGGCGGCGTCGCGGAGTGGATCACCCCTGCCAATTCAAAGAGCGCGGCTCCGAAAGACGCGACTGCCCGGTGTAACGACGGCACCTACTATACGAAGGCGGAGCACCAGGGCGCGTGTTCAGGCCACAAGGGCGTGGCTGAGTGGCTGAAGAAGGCGTCGTAAACCTTCGCCTGGGCGACCAGCGTATTACGCCGTGCCGGTGAAGTCGTTTTTATTCGGCAGGCGGATTTGCGCATTGCACCGCCGAGAAGTCCTTAACTTCGAAGCGCTGCAGGAATGCAATCTTTCGCTGTCAGGTCGACCCAGTCGCCCTTGTTTCCCGTCGTGCGACGGGCCGAGCGCGCGGCGCGCATTCGCGCGGCGCGCGCTGCGTTGTTCGCCACGCTCGGTCTTCTCTGCCTCATCGCGGGCGCTTGCCACGACGATGACCCCGTGCGACCCGGCGCGGGCGTCGCGTCGGTCGAGATCGTTCCGGCCTCGGCATACGTCGAAGTAGGCGCGACAGCGTCGCTTTCCTTTGTTGGGCGAAAGGCAGACGGAACGCGAGTCGACGGGCTCACGCCGAAATGGACCGTATCCGACCCCACCAAGCTCACGGTCACCTCGTCAGGAACGCTGACCGGGGTGGCGACAGGGAGCGCGACGGTCACGGCCACACTCGGAGCCAGCAGCGCCACGTCGACGGTCACGGTCGTCGCGGCCGGCAATCCGGCGAACACATGGGGGATCGACTGGCAGGGGCTGACCGAGGTGTCGTTGCTCGCGGTCTGGGCGTCGAGCCCGACTTCGGTGTTCGCCGGTGGACAGGACGGCGTGATCATGCGGTGGACAGGCGGCGCCTGGAGCCTCATGTCGACTCCGACGCGGGAAACCATCGTCGGGCTCTGGGGAACCAGCGACGTGAATGTCTTCGCCGTCGGCTCGAACGGCATCATCCTGCATTACGACGGTAGCGCGTGGACGTCCATGCAGAGCGGAACGACCGCGGCGCTGCTCGAAGTGTGGGGGCTGGACGCGACCCACGTCTACGCGGCGGGCGCGTCGGGCGCGATGCTCCGCTACGATGGGACGCAATGGTCCGCGATGCCTAACGACGCAGGCGCGACCGAGATCTGGGGCATCTGGGGGTGGTCGCCCACGAACCTCATGGCCGTGGGGCAGAACGGTACGCTGCTCCACTGGGACGGCAGCCTCTGGACGGAGATGGCGACGCCGGTGGACGTAGCCCTGTTCGGCATCTGGGGGGCGTCCGCTGACAATGTCTATGCCGTTGGCGTGCAGGGCACGCTGCTGCATTACGACGGCAGCGAGTGGCAGTTGATCGCCAGCCCGACGAGCAAGCATCTCTTCGCGATCTGGGGCAGTGCGCCTAACGACGTGTACGCCGTCGGCAACACCGGCGAAGTCATTCATTTCGATGGGACCACCTGGTCCGATGACGCGGCATCGCCCTCGCGCCAGAATCTTCGCGCGGTGTGGGGAGCCGGCGGTCAGCTCTTTCTCGCCGGCTGGTCCGGGACCGTCGCCGGAGGAGTCAACGGCAACTGGACGACGCTCGTGACGGCACCGACGCTGTTCGCCACGTGGGCGGCCGGTGCCGGGCCGGTGTACGCCGTCGGACTCGGTGGGCTCGTGCTGCGGAAGGACGCGACCGGCTGGAACTCGGTCCCGGTCCCGCCCGCGAACGACCTCTACGGCGTGAACGGGAGCGGGCCGACCAACGTCTACGCTGTTGGCGACACCGGATCTGTTCTGCATTACGACGGTACGAGTTGGTCGTCGCTCGCGAGCCCTCTTCCAGTACTCCTGCGGTCAGTCTGGACCGCGGATCCCGACCTCAGTTACATCGTCGGCGCCGACGGTACCGTTCTCACCGCGACGGGTGAGACGATTACGTCGGTCGCGAGCCCCACGACGCGGTTTCTCCGCAGCGTGTGGGGATTTGGACGAAACGACGTCTACGCCGTCGGTGACACGGGGACGATCGTCCATTTCGACGGGTCGCGCTGGACGACCATGACGAGCGGCACATCGTCCCTGCTGCGCGCCGTCTGGGGCAGCTCGTCGACCGACGTCTACGCGGTTGGCGACGGCGGCACCGCGCTCCGCTACGACGGGGTACGCTGGTATCCGCTGCCGAGTCCGACGTCGAAGGCGCTGCGCGCGGTGTGGGGTACGAGCCCAACCGACGTATACGCGGCCGGCGAGGAGGGCGTGCTGTTCCGCTTCAACGGCAGCGCCTGGATTCCCCTCGAGTCGAATACGTCGCAGATCCTGCTCGGCCTAACGGGACTTCCGGGAGGGAACGTCTTCGCCGTCGGCGGGACCGCGACCATCGTCAAGGCCAGCCGAACCGAAACGGCGCAACGGAACAGGTAATTGGTTACTGGGAGGGGTTATTGGTTATGTGAACCCCCGGGATGCGCGTCTCGACGAGAGAGACATCCCGGGGGCTCTGATTACCAGTAACCAATTCCAGTAACCACTTACCTGTGTGTCGTTGTTGTTGTTCAGACCTCGGCCAGTTCCCCTTCTTTGGTCTTTGCCGATTCCTCGATGACCTTCTGCGCCGCCTCGCCCGGCATCTGCTCGTAGCCGTGGAACTTCCGGCTGAATGTTCCGCGGCCGTGCGTCATCGAATGCAGGTCCGTCGCGTAAAGGTGCATCTCCGCCTGCGGGACGATCGCTCGAACCCGCGTCCCGCGCGCATCGCCGAGCGAGTCCGTGCCTAACAACTTGCCACGTCGGCTCGAGATGTCCCCCATCACGTCACCCAGATACTGATCCGGCGTCGCGATCTCGATTTCATCCAGCGGCTCGAGCAGGACCGGGCGGCACTTTGGCGCTACGGTCTTGAAGCCCTGAATGCCGGCCATCTTGAACGACATTTCGTTCGAGTCGACCGAGTGATACGACCCGTCGAATAGCTCCACCGCGAAGTCGACCATCGGATAGCCCGCGAGCACGCCGCGCGCCGACGCCTCCTGGATGCCTTTGTCGACGGCGGGAATGAACTTGCTCGGGATGGACCCGCCGACGATCTCGTCGATGAAGTCGTAGCCCTTGCCGCGGGGCGTCGGTCGCATGCGAATCCAGCAGTCTCCGAACTGACCTCGCCCGCCCGACTGCTTCTTGTGGCGTCCCTGCCCTTCCGCTTTCGCGGTTATGGTCTCGCGATAGGCAATGCGCGGCCTCGCGAGCTCTGCCGATACACCCGCCTTCCGCTTGAGCTTCGACATGGCGACCTCGAGATGCCGCTCGCCCATGCCGCTGATGACCGTCTCGTGCGTCTCCGGCACATAACGAGTCTCGAACGTCGGGTCCTCGTCGTGCAGGCGGTGAATGCCTTGCTGCAGCTTCTCCTCATCGTGACGCGCGGTCGCTTTCACCGCGAAGGTGACGATCGGCTCCGGGAAGTGGATCTGCGGCAGGCGAACCGGGTGCTCCCGCGTCGAGAGCGTGTCGTTCGTATGGGTGTTGCGCAGCTTGGCCACGCAGCCGATGTCGCCTGGGTGGAGCAGCGGCACCTCGACGCGATCCTTCCCCTGTGCGACGCTCAGGTGACCGATCTTTTCCGCACCGTCGCGCGTGGCGTTGTAGAGCTCCTGCCCGTTGGTCACGGTGCCGGAGAAGATGCGGAAGTACGTGACCTCGCCGATGTGCGGCTCGGATGTCGTCTTGAACACGTGGGCCGAAAACGGCGCGTTGTCTTCGGCGTGGATCTCGACGGTCTTGTCGCCCTCGGCGCCCTTGAACGCGTGGATCTCCTCCATCTCGTATGCGGACGGCATGAGCTGCACGATCTCCGTGAGCAGCGCGGAAATGCCGTAGGTCTTCTCCGACGAGACGACGAAGAGCGGGAAGAGATCGCCGCGCTTCATCGCTTCCTTCATGCCAGCGATCGCCTCGTCCCGCCCGATCTCAACGCCCTCGAGATACCGCTCGAGCAACGCGTCATCGGTTGCCGAGATGGCTTCGATCAGTTCCTGGTGATAGTGATCGTACGTGTCCTGCGCGTCGGCGGGGATGTCGACTTCTTCGTACTCACCCGACTTCGTGCCCGGCTTGTAGATGTAAGCACACTTCGCGAACAGGTTCATGATCCCGCGGAACTCCGGCCCGTTGCCGATTGGCACCTCGACCGGGATCACCTTCGATGTCAGTCGCTGTTTGATCTGTTGGTAGATCGCATCGAAGTTCGCGTTCTCCTTGTCCATCATCGACACGACGAACAACACCGGGTCGGCGCGGCTCACCGCTTCGTGGAACATCTTCTCCGTTCCGACTTCTACGCCGGCGGTCGCGCTGACGACGACGAGCGCGCCGTCGGCGGCGGCGAGCCCGGCGACCGCGTCACCCTGGAAGTCGAGGTACCCCGGCGTGTCGATGAGGTTGATCTTCGTGTCCATCCACTCCGCGAACGCGCAGCCGAGATTGATCGAAAAGCCGCGGTCGATCTCTTCGGCCGTGTGATCGGTGAGCGCGGTGCCATCCTTCACCGAGCCGTGGCGCTTGCTGGAGCCGGAAACGAATGCGAGCGCGTCGACCAGTGTGGTCTTCCCGCTCGCTCCGTGACCGACTACGGCCACGTTCCGGATGTCTGCGCTGCGATACTCCCGCATTGCTTGTATCCTCGCCTGCTCGGGTGATTCGAGTTCGAGCTCAGGTGGAGCTCAAGTGAGTAGGCCCATGCGTGGTGCTTCGCGAAGCCACGCGCGGAGCACGTCGTCGCCAGCGTCGGTCAACGCGAAGCCGACAGGGACGGCGATTGCGCGTGCGGTCTGCCGGGAGTCGCTGATGCACGTGAACACGACGGCCGCGTCGACGGTCCCGGTCGCGTGTGACGCGTTCCACAGCCGCCCGGCATCGTCGGCGAAGACGCGAGCGCCGCCCGGTGATTGGCGGCGTGACTGGTCCGTGGAGCGCTCTTGCATGGGTCTCGTGTTCGTTGCTTTTGGGGATTTGTCTCGCGGGTAGGGGTTCGTCAAGGGCTGCCGCGCCTTCGGCGCGCAGCTGGCGACTGGCGACTGGCGACCATAGGAAAGCGGAAACCCTTCGAGCGGCGTCCCCATGCGACATAGAGCGTCCCGAGGGTTTTCTGTCGCCTGTCGCCTGTCGCCTGAAGCAGAAGACCGCCAGGCTGAGCCTGGCGGTCTTCTGCTTTCTCACCACTCTGACAAAGAAATTCTCGTTCAGTCTCCTTCGTTATCAAAAGTGATCCCGTCCGCTTCGCGGAAGCTCTCCAGCATCGTATCGACCTGCAGAGCGCCCGGCAGTGACACGGCAAACATCGGCGAAAACGAGAAGCTGATTGCGCGGCGAGCGCCTTCGGGCCAATCGGGCATCGTGAGCCCCGCCACCAGGCGGCGAATCGTCTGTCCGCACTCGCCGAGCAGCTGCCGCGCCGTGTCGACGAGCGTCTCGAGCGGGATCTCGAGATCGCGGGTTAGCAGTTGGCCCGTGCTCATGTCCCGCCAGGCCGCATCCCCGACTGCGCCACGCTCGGGCCACACACCGAGATGGCGAATCGTGTCCGAACGCTCCTCCGGCAGCCGCCGTGATTCCACCGCCGCTGCCAGCGCCAATGCCAGCGACTCCGGACTCGGCACCCCGTATAGGGTGACCACATCGCGCGGCGGCCGCTCGGAGTTCAGCGGCGCCGGCACCGAGTTCACGTGGGCCAGCATGGTCGAGTGTTCGGGGTTGTCCTCGAGCATCACGAGGATGTCCATAACCCCTCCCTGTGAGTGAAGCCCCTGGGGTCTCGACTCGATTTTCGAGTCCGGAGCGCGTAACGGCCCTCACACCCCCATGAGGGTAGACCCCGCGTGCGCGCCTTACGACACATACTGTGTGCACGCGCTCGGAGTTCCAATTGGACCAGCGGTCCGAACGCGAACGCTCAGTCGATCTGAATGCTCGATCGGGCAAGTCGCATACCTGCCACGAGAGCGATCGTGAGCATGCCGAAGATGAACAATCGCTGCGCGCCGCCCAGCACAGCGACGGTGCTCCACTCTAGAATGGAGGGCACAACGAACGCGGACACGCCCCAGGCGATCGCGCCGAACACGATGGCAGCGCCTAGCAAGCGAAGACCGCGTAGCGGCGCAGCGACAACTGTGAAGCACACACCCAACACGATGATCGCGCACGCGGCCATCATGAGCCCCACGATCGCGCTCGCCGACGACGTTCCGACGACGCCGAGCTTCTCGAACAGCGCGCGACCCGCGGAGGTGAACGGTCGGAGTGCCAGCCCATGTCGGAGCCCGAGCCCGATCACGGCGCCAATGGTTGCCGCGGCTGCTACGGCCCCGACTCGGATTCCAGCTGTAATTCGGGAGTCACTCATCGCGCCGAAAGGAAACGGGCCCGACCGAGTCCCTCAAGGGGATGATGTCTCGCACCTACCGCCTGTGAAGTTTGGTGATCGTGCAACAAAGTGGCTGCGGTTATCAAAAGAATGCCTTGCTGCCGCACCACTTAACCGTAATTTTTTTACATCATGGCAACTACCGAGCGTCCAACAGCGACTGTACTCGTCGTCGAGGACCGGCGCGAAGTGCTCGACGTCCTCGAGCGCACACTTTCCGACAACGGGTACTCGGTCCTGACTGCCGATGACGGCGACAGCGGCCTGCAGATGGCCCTCGATCGCCGGCCAGACCTTGTCATTCTCGACATCGGTCTGCCCAAGCGAAGCGGCCTTCACGTCGCGCGAGAGCTGAGGAATCGGGCCTTTACGGCCCCCGTGCTGATGCTCACCGCGCGCGACACCGTGTCGGACAAGGTCACGGGGCTCGACGCGGGCGCCGACGACTATCTCGCAAAACCGTTCGACTACGATGAGCTCCTCGCCCGCGTGAAGGCGCTCCTGCGCCGCGCCTCGATTCGCGCCGACGAGACGATTATGCGCGTCGGCGACCTGTCGATCGATCCGATCTCACGCGACGTCACCCGAGCCGGTCGCAAGCTTGCGCTCACACAAAAGGAATACGCGTTGCTCGAGTATCTCATGCGCCACGCGGGCATTCCGGTCACGCGCGAGCAGATCTCGGAGCAGGTGTGGAAGCAGCCGTTCGACCCGACCACGAACATCGTCGACGTCTACATCAACTACCTGAGAAAGAAGCTCGAGACCGACGGCGCCCCACCGCTTGTCCACACCGTGCGGGGCGTCGGCTACGTGTTGCGTGAGACGGGAACCGGCGATACCTGACGCCCATCAGCGGCGATCCGTCGCCGCCGAGTCTGGGCGTTGTTGGATCATCCACTGCGGCATGTCTCGCCACGCGACTGGATCCACATCCTTCCCGTGGAGATAGACCCCGTAGTGCAGGTGCGGCCCGGTCGCGAGACCGGTCGAGCCCACGCGGCCAACGCGGTCACCGGCGCGCACGATGTCGCCCTTCGCGACCGTCGCCGTGTCCAGATGAAAGTAGGCCGACACGACTCCCTGCCCGTGGTCCACGAGTACCGTACGACCTGACAGCAAGTACTCGCCCACGTCGACTACGACTCCGGCCGCTGGGGCGATGATGCTTGCGCCCCGCTTCGCGGGAAGATCGATGCCGGCGTGGCGCCAGGACGGCGCGCCAGGCGACGGCGCATCGCTCGTGTCGCCCGCGAATGTACCGCGCGGCTTCGCCTGTGTATCCAGCGTGATGGACCGCGTGGAATCCGTCGCACGATAGTAGTAGCGCTCGACGCCGTACCCGGTGCTCTTCATGCCCGGCACCGGCTCGCGCCAGCGCCCCTGCCATCGACGTTCGGGCGACTCCACGGACAGGCTGCTGTTGACCGCTCTCGCGTCGCGCGCGATCTCGCGAGGGCTGGCTGCGCGCTTGTAGAGTGAGTCTGTGAGAAAGATGAGCTCACGGCCAAAAGCATGATCGTCGACTGTGATCTGCCTCACAATCCGCCCACCAGGCCGCTCCACCGTTAGGGTGAACGTCCCCGCGTCTTCCTCGGCGGGCAACGGAATGGTCAGCAGGATGCCATCGGTCGTGCGATAGCAGGGCATCGGCGCGCTCTTCCACGTGCACCGCGGCGTAGGCGTGGCCACATCTTCGGCGAGCGCGAACACGACGCCACCACGTCGCGGCGACGGTGGGTACAGTCGAACGACGCCGGTGTCGTCCGGCACACCTGCCCTCGTGCTGTCAGCGGCTGCACCGGCCGCGGGGGCGGTGTCCAACGCAATGCTTCCGCGCGCGGTTTCAGGAACCGCGGTCGCCGGAGTCGAATCCGGCTTCCGTGCCTCAGCCTTCCTTGCCGCGCCGGATTTGCTGTCGACGACCTCACACGCTGTGGCGAGGATGACGATCAGGCACCCTGTGGCGGTCTCGACCCATGCCCGTGCTGTCATGACGCGAGCGAGTGGCAAGGAGGGGGCCAACGAGCGACCGGACGCCTTAACGAGTGCGCGCCACGAGTCGTCTACCTCGCGGACTATCCAACCGCGTGCTTCTCATGGGAAGACGTCTTGTCACGCTCGCACTGCTCGCCTCGAGTCTCGCCGTTGTGTACGTGTCGGCAAGCTGCGCCTCGCCGGCAGCCGCCTCGCCGGCGGCCGTGCCCACCAGCACCGGTCCGCGCGAGCTGGATGCCAACCAGCAGATTGCCCAGGCACTCAGCCGACTGACATTCGGCGCGCGGCCCGGTGACGCGGACCGCGTGCGGGCCATGGGCGTCGACCGATGGATCGACGCGCAGCTTCACCCGGAACGACTCCGCGACTCCGCGACGGACGCGTTTCTCGCCCACTATCAGACGCTGTCGCTGAGCTCCGCCGCCATTTACGAGCAATTTCCACCGGCCGGGCTGCTCCGCGCCGTCGCACGCCGGGACTCGATGCAGCGCGCCGGACGTACGACGCTGGCCGACTCACTGCAGCTGCTGCAGCAGGCGCGCCGCTCGAATCAGTTCGTGGCCGAGCTGACGTCGTCCCGCGTTGCGAGAGCGGTGATGAGCGAGCGGCAGCTCCAGGAAGTCATGGTCGACTTCTGGGAGAACCATTTCACGGTCTTCGCCGGCAAGGGTCAGACGCGCTGGTATCTGACCTCGTACGACCGCGACGTCATCCGCCCGAACGCCCTCGGTCACTTCCGGGGCTTGTTAGGCGCGGTGGCAAAGAGTCCGGCAATGCTCTTCTACCTTGATAACGCCCAGAGTGTTGCGGATAGTGGGCGCAGCGTGCTTCGCACGCGCGCCGGGAACCGGGAACCGGGAACCGGGAACCGTGCCGTCTCGCGGAGGCAGTTTGGCCGCCGAGCGCCGCAGCAACTTGCGGGCAGCGGAGCCTCTGTTCCCGGTTCCCAGTTCCCGGTTCCCACTCAACGTCGCCGCCAAGGCTTGAATGAGAACTACGCTCGCGAGCTGATGGAGCTGCACACACTCGGCGTCGATGGCGGCTATACGCAAAAGGATGTGATCGAGGTCGCCCGGGCATTGACCGGTTGGAGCATCCGGCCGACTCGCCAGCTCCTCATGCAGGCACAGGACCCGCGTGTCCGACGGTTCCCTGAGCGAGCGCCGAGCAGCGGCGCCGGCGAGTTCATCTTCCGGCCGGAAGTGCACGACGCGGAGACCAAGGTCGTCCTCGGCCACACCCTGAAAAGCGGACGGGGCATCGACGATGGCGAGGAGGTGCTCGACATCCTCGCGCGTCACCCGTCCACGGCCAGGTTCATTGCCCGGAAGCTCGCGGTTCGCTTCGTGAGCGACCAGCCGCCGCAGGCGCTCGTGGATCGGGCCGCCGCCACGTACATGCGAACCGACGGTGACATTCGCGAGGTCGTGCGCACCATCGTCACCTCGCCCGAGTTCTTCTCCCGCGCCGCGTTCCGCGCCAAGGTGAAGTCGCCGTTCGAGGTCGTCGTCAGCACAATGCGGGCGCTCGACGCCCCGCCGGATCCGACCCCCCGCACGGCGCAGCTCGTCTCCCGGCTCGGCCAACCGATCTTCGGCCACCAGGCGCCTAACGGGTGGCCCGAAACCTCGGAGCCGTGGATGAACACCGGCGCCATCCTGAATCGAATCAACTTCGGCATGGCGGCGGCCGCGAATCGCGTCCCGGGTGCATCGCTCGATCGGTGGCCGGACGCCACCAGACTTCGCGCTGCGCCCAGGGCCGAGCAGGTCGACGGCGTGATTGCGTCGCTCCTGGGCGGGCACGCGTCGCGCGAGACGCGGGAAATCCTCACGAGCGGCGTGCATCCCATGGTGGCCAAGGCGGCGGCGGACTCCTCGGTGTCGATGCTCACGAGCGCCGACAGCGGTTCGGATCCCGCGATGTTGGACGACGATCCGCCAGCGCGGCGGCGCCAGCGTATGGGAGCACAGGGATTTGGAACCATCCCCGAGCTCACAGGTCTCGCGCAGGTCGTCGGCCTCGCGTTAGGCTCGCCCGAATTCCAGCGACGTTAGCGCGGCATTGCCGCGCAGATCCTTCCACACAGGGCGTACCATGCAACGACGAGTCTTCGTGAAATCCGGCGCGCTGGCCCTCGTGACGATGGGCCTGAGCCCGCGCTTCCTGCGCCGGACGGCGTTCGGCATGGAATTGCCAGGCGCGGCGAAGGGGAAGACGCTCATCTGCCTGTTCCAGCGCGGCGCCGCCGACGCGCTGAACGTGGTCGTGCCCCATGGCGAGACGTCCTATTACGCGCTTCGGCCGCGCATCGCGATTCCGCGGCCGAGTGCACGCCTGGGCGACGGCCAGTCAGCCATCGATCTCGATGGCTTTTTCGGACTGCATCCGTCGCTGCAGCCTCTCAAGCCGCTGTGGGACCGCGGCCTCCTCGCGCCGATTCACGCGGTCGGCAGCCCGAGCACGACGCGCTCGCACTTCGACGCGCAGGATTACATGGAGTCGGGCACGCCGGACGTGAAGTCCACGCCGGACGGTTGGCTCAACCGCTACCTCGCGACCAAAGGCACGTGCGAGGAGTGCGCGTCACGTGGCAGCGTTAGGTCGTCGCCGTTCCAGGCGGTGGCAATGACCGACCAGACGCCGCGCATCCTCGAGGGGTCGGCGCCGGCGGTGGCGATGACGAGTCTGGAGGCGTTCACCGTTCGGGCGGGCGGCACGTCGGCGGAGCAGATCGAGGCGCTCTACCGCACGGGCTCGAGCGATGTGGTGCATGCGTCGGGGTCGGAGATGTTCGACGCCGTGAAGATGCTCCGCGCGGCGAACCCACAGCGCTATCAGCCGGAGAATGGCGCGGACTACCCGCGGTCGCAGTTCGGGCAGCGGCTCCGTGAGATCGCGCAGTTGATCAAGGCGGACGTCGGGATGGAGATCGCCTTTGCCGACGTGGGCGGATGGGACACGCACGTGAACCAGGGCGCTGCCACCGGACAACTCGCGAATCGGCTGACGGACTTCGCGCAGTCGATCGCGGCGGTCGTCACGGACCTCGGCGACCGCATGGAGAATGTTGTGATCCTGACGATGAGCGAGTTCGGCCGCATGGCGCGCGAGAACGGCAATGGTGGGACGGACCACGGCCACGCGGGCGCGATGTTCGTCGTTGGTGGCTCTGTGAAGGGAGGCAAGGTTCACGGCAGGTGGCCGGGTCTTGCTTCGGAGCAGCTCTACGAGGGCCGCGACCTTGCCCTAACGACGGACTTCCGCGCCGTGTTCAGTGAGATCGCCTCGAAGCATCTAGGGGCCGCGAAACTCGACGCCGTGTTCCCGGGCTATTCGTCGCACGCTCCAGTGGGGGTTCTCTAGCTGCTCGCTGCTCGCTGGCTGACGGTCGGGATCGCGCGCCCCTGTCGGCGGGGCATCGGGGTTCGTCGGCGGAACGCGCCCGCAGCGACGAGGCCGCGCCCCCGCGCCCCGGCGCGATGATCTCAACGAGCCCCCCGCAGCGCGATGCGCTAGAACTTGAAGATCTTCTTGAGCGCCTTGCCGAGCTTGGAGCCGAGGCCGATCACGAACGGCTCCGCTTCCGGCAGCTCCTCATGCTGGTCGCAGACCTCCGTGGGCTCCGTCCCGGGCTTGAACCACTCCTGCTGCGTGATCGGGCACCATTCACCCGCGAGCATGCCCGTCTCGGCGTCGATCACGCGGGGGACCATGCCTGCTGGCGGCAACCAGTCCGTGTCCGTCGCGCGCTCCCGCCAGCCCTGCTGGTAAAACTCGGCCCACGCTGGTGCCGCGAGACGACCACCGCTCGCGTCACCGGTGATGCTGTGCGGCGCATCGTACCCGAACCAGAATCCCGCCACGATCGACTTCGTGTATCCCACAAACCACACGTCCGCGCCGTTGTTCGTGGTGCCCGTCTTGCCGGCCACCGGCTGCGTCACACCCGCAGCCCGAACCGCCGTCCCCGTGCCGCGATCCACGACCGAGCGCAGCATCGACGTCATCTGGTAGGCATCGCGAGGGTCCATCACCGGAACTGGCGACACCGCGTCCTGCGACCAGAGCACGCTCCCGTCCGCGCGCTCGATGCGCCTAACGAGACGCGGCCGCACGCGGAGCCCGCCGTTCGAGAACGGAGCGTACGCCGTCACGAGCTCGAACGGCGTCACCTCCAGCGCGCCCAGCGCGATGGCCGGAACCGGCGACAGCGGACTCGTTATGCCGTTCCGGTGCGCCGCGAGGATCACGCGCTGCTCGCCGATTGCCCGGCTCACGCGAACGGTCGCCGCGTTCGCCGATTTCATGAGCGCGCGTCGCATCGTCACGCGTCCGAGGTACTCGTCGCCGTAGTTCGACGGCGTCCAGATGCGCCCACCCTGTTCGACCTCGACCGGCTCATCATCGACCAGCGACGCCGGCGTAAATCCCGCGGCGAGCGCTGCCGCGTACACGAACGGCTTGAACGCCGAACCCGGCTGCCGATGCGCCGCGAACGCGCGATTGAAGCTGCCCCGCTCGTACTCTCGCCCGCCGACGAGCGCGCGGATATCGCCACTTCGCGGATCGATGGCGATCATCGCGCCTTCGATGGTTCCGCCGTTCCGGCCTGACCAGTATCGCGCTTCCTGCTGGATCGCCGCAGCGCGGCGCCTAACGGCGCGATCGCCTGCCCGCTGCGCGGCCAGGTCCAGCGTCGTGTAGACGACGTAGTCGGTCGACGCCTCAGGCTCCTTGAGCGCGCTCGTCACGGAATCGACGAGGCTCCGCACCGCGTCCAGCGCATAGGAGTCGTCGGGCTGCGGCGGGCGCCATTCGTTCTGGGCGACGCGGAGAGGCTCAGCGCGCGCCGCCGCGACACCGATGTCGTCGAGATATCCCTCGCGCCGCATGAGCCCGAGCACGAGATCTCGGCGTGCCAGCGCGCGCTTGCGGTTGTTGCGCGGCGTGTACATCGACGGGCCCTTCGGGAGTGCCGCCAACATCGCGCCTTCAGCGATGGTGACATCGTCCACACTCTTGCCGAAGAGATCGCGGCTCGCTGCCTCCACCCCGAACACCCCGTTGCCGAGGTAGATGACGTTGAGGTAAAGCGCCAGAATCTGGTCCTTCGTCAAGCTCTTCTCGATGAGTCGTGAGAGCCGCAGCTCCATGAGCTTGCGCCGCATCGTGCGCGACCCGACGAAATGCTCGGCGATGAACGTGTTCCGCGCGACCTGCATCGTGATCGTGCTGAACCCTTCACGCACCCCGAGGGCACCGACGTTGCGGGCACCGGCGCGCAGGAGGCCGTGCCAATCGAGTCCGTTGTGGTCGTAGAAGCGACGATCCTCGGTTGCGAGGAAGGCCTCACGCACGTGCTTTGGAATCTTCTCGATCGGGACGTTCACCCGGCGGATCACCGTCAGCCGCCCCATGAGTCGGCCCTGCCGGTCGAGAATCTTGCCGCCCTCAGGCGGCCGGAACGCGCGTATCTCCCCGGTCGTGGGGCAGCCATTGTATCCACACGTGCCCAGCCACACATCCATGGCGCCAACGCCAACGATCGCCAGGACCAGAGCCGAGACCCAGGGCCACTGCGAACGAAGCCAACGACGAGCGGGGATATTTGGATCGGGCCGCATGCGCTGTCGGAGCAAGCGCCAGCGATCCCGGGCAAAAGACGATATGGACAAAGGCGTCAGCCGCGTAACGTCAGTCATATGACACCCCGCCCTATCTGCAAAGTTTCGACCCCGGCAGTAGGGCCAGCGGTGGCGTTTTTCATGTCACATCGAGCATTCCGGTGTAATATCGACGGAGGTTGAGCACGCCACGGCCGTTGGCTGTTGCGCTCCAGTAGGGTTGTCGTCCTTCGATCGACCCGCCCTCGGTTCCTCCACCACCAACAGGTTCGATGGTCCCCCGGTTCGTACTGTTCGGGTGCGTCGCCGCGTCGATCGCGGCGGGCATTGCCGCATGCTCTCACTCCACGGATTCGCGCGACGTCGGTTCCGCCGCGCGCCCCGATAGCGCTTCACGCGCGACCGTCGCCAGCTCTGGCGAGGCCGCCCAATCGGCCGTGCCGAACGAGCTCGGTCGCATCCCGGTATTCGAGTATCACCTCATCGTCGACAAGAACGGTCTGTACGAGCGTACACACGACGGATTGCGACGCGATCTCGAAACGATGTTTGCGCGAGGCTACCGTCCGATCTCGATCGCGGAGATGATCGACAGGAAGATCGACTTGCCAGTCGGGCAGTCGCCGGTGGTGCTCGTGTTCGATGACGCGTCGCCGTCGCAGTTCCGTTACATCGAAAAGAATGGCCAGCTCGAGATCGACCCGAATTCCGCGGTCGGTATTCTGACCGCGTTCAACAAGGAGCATAGCGACTGGAAGAACCGCGCGGTGTTCTGCATGCTGCCGGCGGCGCAGGCGGGCCGCTCGTTCTTCGGCGACAAGGGGATCGAAGGGCAGAAGACCGAATGGCGGTACAAGAAGGTGAAGTTCCTCGCTGACGAAGGCTTCGAGCTGTGTAACCACACGCTGTACCACGCCCGCCTCGATCGAGCGGGCAGTATGGTCGAGGAGTTCATCGCCCGCGGGAACATGGCGATCGACTCGGCGGTGCCTGGCTACAAGGTTCGCACATTGGCGCTGCCGCTCGGGATGTGGCCGCAGAACCGCGAGCTCGCAAAGCGCGGCTCATGGCGAGACGCGAAAGGCCACACGGTGAGCTACGCCAACGACGCGATCCTCGAAGTGGGGGGCGGTCCATCGCGCAGCCCATACGATCCGCAGTTCAACCCGATGTCCATTCCGCGCGTCCAGGTAATCGGCGACTCGGCCGTCACGCGGACACTCAACGCGCTCGAGAAGCATGGACAGCGCTATGTGTCGGACGGCGATCCGAGGACCGTCGCCAAACTCCCGACCACGACTGCTGCTGCGAGGAACTGACCCGTCAGAACTTCCAGGCGCGCAGGGCGCTCAAGGCCGAATTGATCGCTTCGATCTGGTCCGGATTCTGGGCGGTCTTCAACAGTTGCTCGTAGGTCTCGATCGCGAGGTCGAGCGCATCGTAGTCCTGCTCGGCGCCCGCAAGCGCGGTGGCGTTGTCGGCAAGCGCGGCCCGGGCGAGATCATCCGTCGGAAAGCGAGCGATCACCTGCTGCCACCGGGTGACTCGTTGCCGAGGGTCCGATTCCGATAGCGCCCAGAGGTGCCAGCCACCGCGGTTCGTTGCGTCCGCGGCAATGGCGCGGCTGGCGAGATCGC
>Ga0207701_10000573_pt1 | contig 38413 bp, 31 predicted proteins | sample KBSSwiSSwithPhiX_FD_184294 | JGI IMG/M metagenome (GOLD analysis project Ga0207701, IMG submission 184294) | Switchgrass rhizosphere bulk soil microbial communities from Kellogg Biological Station, Michigan, USA, with PhiX - S5 (SPAdes) (version 2) | ecosystem: Environmental > Terrestrial >... | reverse complement strand
TGCACGCTGCCGGAGACGTGTAGCGCGCGAGGCTCGAGCATCTCAAGACCGAGTCCAGGGCCAATGCGGGTGAAGGACGCCGGTGAGGTGTGATACGTACGTCGGGGCCAGAAGGGCAGTCGCGCCCACCAATAGGGCTGTCGTCGTCAGAAATGCCAAGGCAAAGCTGCGAGCATCGCGGGGCCACTTGATCGCAAGGCGCCGATACCCGACGATGCTCCCGACAACCACGGCTAGGTTTGCGAGCCATGCAAGGGCCTGGAGTATCGCTGCGTGGCGAAGAAGTGACGGGTAGCCGCGGCGAGCGCATAAGCCCACCAGTGCCGCGTCGGGACGAGCAGCAGAATGCAAACGAGGACCGCGTGCGGAGGAAAGAAAAGGGAGACCTTGCTGTCGGGAAACGTCAGTACCCAGGCGGTTCGCGTCGCCAGATAGTAGAACGCACCAGTGGCCAGAATCCGGAATACCGTGCCGAGAGAGAATCCGGGTTGCTCGTTAGGCATGCTTTAACCGTGGACAAGTGATGGGAGGACGCCCTCGCGCCACCGTCGACATGGGTGAGATAGTAGAAACCTGGACGATCTTCCGATTACGGAAGCCTACTCCGGCCTAATGCTTCCGCTCACCCCGCGGCGCACGAGCGAATCCTCCGCGCCCCGCCCCTCAGGTCAGCCAGCGAGCAATCGTCGTGAGTGCCTGCTCGATGTCATCCGCGTCATTATAAAGATGCGGGGAGAATCTCAGGACGCCGCTGCGCGCCGAGACGACGATCCCGGCTTTGTTGAGACGGTCGGCCAGGATCCGCACGTCCATGTCGGCGAACCGGGTGGCGACGATCGAGGAGCGCGCGCCGTCGTCCGTGGGCGATAGGATGTCAGCGTTCCTTTCGCGCAACCCCTCGATAAGGAGATCGGCGAGCGTCTTGTTCCTGGAGAAGATCCGCCCGACGTCCAACCGCAGCAAGTAATCGATCGAGCTGGCGAGACCCGGCGCGCACCCGTAGGCCATGGTGCTGAACTCGAAACGGTGAGCGTTCGGGGGGAGCTTCAGTCGATCGGCACCCAGATCCCACATCCGCTCATGGGATCGGAATCCGACGAGCCCCGGCTCGAGGCGTTCGTGAAGATGGGGCGCGAGATACATCACGGCGACGCCGAAGGGCCCACACAGCCACTTGTACGATGCGGTAATCAGCGCGTCGACCCCGAGCGCCCCGACGTCGATCGGGATCCCGCCGGCCGACTGCGTTGCGTCGATGATGAGCAGGGCTCCATTCCGGTGCGCGGCTTCAGCGAGCCCCGCCACGTCGAGTCGCTGGCCGGTGCTGTAAACCACATCGGAGACGCAGACGACGGCGGTCCCGGGATCGATCAGGCCGATCAGGTCGTCGGCCCGATGATGATCGCCCTTCATGTCCGCGAGTCTGACTTCGGCTCCCGTGTGGCGCGCGACGCGCGCCCACGGGTAGATCGTGCTGGGAAACTCGAGACGGGTGCTGACGATGTTGCTGCCGGCAGTCGGCGCGACGGCCCAGGCGAGGGACGCCAGCAGCTCGGTCGCGCTCGATCCGACCGCGATCTCCTCGGGTCGGCAGCTGAACAACCGCGCGGCCGACGCGTGCAGTGTCGCGAACGCCTGCTCCTCAGCCGCCTCGTCGAAATGGATCGTCCCGTTCTCCGCGAGATCGTGCATCCACTCGACCACCGCCCGCTCCGCGCCGCTGTACATGAGGCAGACAGAGGCGGTGTTGAGATAGACACTCTTCCCGCTCGCTGGGAAATCGTCGGGTGCGACGATTGGGGTCAAGTCGGACAATGCAGTGTCGCCTCCGATTCCATCCGCCTGTCCTCGCTTAGCTCTCGCGTCTATCCCGAGGATACTCCCGGTCTCACGTCAGCCCGTCAAGAGTCGTACGCTGTCATCGCCGGAGGCCTGTCTCGGCGCGCCGAACCTGGGCGTGAACTGCGGCGCTTCGGAACCAAGCTCTATCCGTGAGGAAGCGTGATTGCCGAATGTTAGTCGTGGCGGCCTAACGCCAAAGTTCAGCTGCAAGCGAGCTATCACCGTTGCGGCGTAGCCGCTTTTACAGATCGCTTTGCAACGAAACGTTAGGCCGTGCGCGGCCCCGTTTCACTGATTCCACCCGGATACCAGAGCAGATCGCCGCGCGACGGATAGCTCGTGTGGTTCTCGTAGCCGACACCAAGCTGATAGTCGCCAAGCGGGCTCCACCATGCCTCGCCGCTCCATCGGGTTCGAGAAATCGCAGAATCAGTGTGAAGGACGGTGCAGGTACGAGGACATATCGTCGGACTGCATTTCCATCCCCTCGACGATCGCATCAATCTGGACTTGCGGCGACATCGGCCCTACTGCCGCCCGGTCTGGCCGGCGAGCAATACTTACAACAGGCGGCGTGATGCCTTCTCCGGTGCCGCCTAACGTCATGAGTTGGCCCGTCACGGTGCCGCAAAAGATGCGCGGGGCGGCCATCGCCGTGAAGACTACCTCCTGTGCACCGGGTAGCGCAGGTGCGTCACGCCGACGCCCGAGATCACCGTGGGGTCGCCAAGGACGGCTGGCGCGCCGGCGAGGTGGTCAAAGAGTCGAATCCCGGAGCCAAGGAATACGGCCGCGATGTCGATGGAGAGTTCATCGAGGAGTCCAGCATTCAGCAACTGCTGGATCGTGTCCGCTCCGTGGACCGCAACTGACTTCCCGGCGGCGGCGGCTTTCGCTTGGTTCACGGCGCTTTCGAGACCGTCGGTCACGAAGTGGACCGTCGAGTTGGGTCGCGGCCAGCCGTCGGGGATGTCATGCGTAAGCACGAATGCTGGTCCCCACGCGTGATTCCCGCCCCAGCCCTGGGCGACCTCGAACGTGCGTCGGCCAGTGAGCACGGCACCAAGCTCGGCCCAGAGACTTCGAAGGTGCTCGGCGCTCGGTTCGGACACCTTGAATGTCATGGGGTCCGACCCCCCCGTGTGGAATGCGACGTCTCCCGAGTTCATGTACCAGTCGAAGACTTCGCCAACGCCATCGTTACGGTCGGCGACGTAGCCGTCGAGCGACATGGACATGATTGCGACAACCTTGGACATTGCGATGTTCCTTTCCAGGAGAAGGACGATCGTTAGGCGACGGGCTTGCGAAGCACATTCAGGCCCTCGAAGCTCGGGCCGAGGTAGGTGCGCCGGAAGGCGTCATGTTCACAGGCGTCTGCTGGCGTGCCAAGCTCGTACGTGGTGCCGTTCGTACACCACGTGACGTGGTCAGCCGCAGCGAGCAACGACGGCACTTCGTGTCCGGTGACGATGACGGCGCATCCCTCAGCCGCCAGTGCACGAAAGAGGCCGGTCAGCTCCTCGTGATCGGCTGGCGTTAGTCCGCGATATGGCTCGTCCGCCACGAGCACGACCGGCATCCGGACAATCGCGAGCGCCACTTCAGCGCGGCGAAGCTCGCCACCAGAGAACGACCCTGGACGCCGGTCGAGAAGATGCTCGACGCGCGCCAGGCGCGCTGCTTCGCGGTGATGGCGCCGGCCGTAGCGGCGCTCGAAAAGCGTGAGCTGCCGTTTCAGCTCGAGACCCGGCGCCAGCAGTTCGTGATCGGGCAGGTAGAACACGCCATGGCGTGCGAGCACGGGAAGCGAAGCGCGCGTGAAGGCGACGTTGCCCATCCGAACGACACCGGAGTCGGGCTGAAGCCAGCCAACAGCGATCTTCAGCAACGTGGATTTGCCCTCGCCATTTCGACCGAAGATCGCTCGCACTTCGCCGGCCTTGGCTCGAAGCGACGCCGACGTGAGCACTCGGCGCTCGCCGAATGCCTTGCTCACGCAATCAGCAACCAAGGTGTACATCAGCGATGGACAAGTGCGAGCAGGCACTCGGCCGGAACAGCGGCGGCTGCGTACGCAGCGTAGAGGACCCTGCGCTGCACGCCGAGGTTCGCCCACAGAATTCGCTCGCCCCGTACGCTGACGTCGACGAGCCCCACGAGTCCGCAGAGCAATACGATCGCAATCGGTGAGGGCGATATCGATCCGAATGGCGAACCGGTTGCCAGCGGCAGCGATGCGACGACCAGACGGACAAGCGCCCACAGCACGGCCGCTCGTGGCAGAATCACCGGGAGTGCAATCCGCGCTGGCGTACGCATTGCCGGTTCTACCCACAGGATGGCAAAAGGTGCGTTGCCCGCCGAGCCGGGTCGACGGATAGTTAGGTATTGACCTTAGTGTTGTCTGGGGATAGAATCATTCCAACAGATCGGATACTCAATCAATCAACCGGTGTTGAAATGGTTCAATCCGCAGTCGCTGATGAAGTTTTCTACGCCTTGTCCAATGCGACTCGGCGGAAAGTCCTGGAGCAACTGTCGGTCGGACCAGCCACCGTCAGCGAGCTGGCAGCACCGTTCGACATGAAGCTCCCCTCGTTCGTGCAGCACCTCTCGGTGCTCGAACGGAGCCGACTGGTGAAGTCGAAGAAGCGCGGGCGCGTCCGGACCTATGTGATCGCACCCGAACGGTTCAAGGTCGTCGAAGACTGGCTGACTGCGCGTCGCGCGTTATGGGAAGCCCGACTGAACCAGTTCGATCAATACGTGAAACAACTCAAGGAGAAGGAATCGGCATCATGAGCACGCAATTCGCGATCAATCCGAAACTTGATTTCGCCATCGAACGGTTCATCGACGCTCCCACGCGGCTCGTCTGGGAAGCGTTGACGAAACCGGAGCATCTCAAGGAGTGGTACATGCCCAGGGCTTGGGGGCGTGTGGTGCGAGCCGAAATGGACGTGCGACCAGGCGGCATCTTCAGCGTCGACATCGCGGTGGGCGACGGTCCGGAGTTTCCCAACGTCGGCTGTTTCCTGGAAGTCATTCCGATGGAGCGACTCGTCTGGACCTCCATGTTGTTCCCCGGTTATCGTCCGGCCGTTTTTGATGACATTCCGATCACTGCCATCGTTACGATGGAGCGCGTGGGAACCGGCACTCGCTACGTCTTCACGGCGCTGCATCGGGATGAGGCCGACTTCGAGAAAAACAAGGAGTCGGGTTGGCAGGAGGGGACCGAGATCGCCGTCGATCAGCTCGTGGAGCACGTGACGTCGATGAAGTAATAGTTCAGGGGCGGCTTGCGGCGCGCGGCTCCCGAGTCCCGACGTTAGTCTATGTGAGTCGTTATAGCGCGCCGCGCCCCTTGATCTCCAGATACTTGTTCACGACCGCCGCCGTCATCGCCTGCGGCGACACATCGAGCACCGTGACGCCCGCCCGCCGCATCCGCTCGAGCACCGCCTGACGACCCGCCACGAGCTCCTCCGCCGCCGCGCTCGTGTAGAGCGCCAGATCATGCTCCCCGCGGAGCGTGGCCGCCTCGAAGACCGCATCGTTCCGAAGCGCCACGACCACGACCAGGTGCCGCGAGGCACCGCGCGTCACGTGCGCCACGAGCGAACGCGACGCCCGCTCGTCGATCACATCGGTGAAGAACACGATCAACGCGCGACGTCGCTGGCGCGTTGCGAGGTAGCGGAACGCGCCAGCGTAGTCGGGCTCCGCCATCGTCGCCGTGACGGGAATGAGCGCGTTCCTCACAAGCCGCAGCGATGCGTCGCCCCGGCTCGGCGGAACGAACGCTCGGATCTCCTGGTCGAACACCATTGTCCCCACGCGGTCGCCCGACGTCGCGGCGACGTCCGTGAGCACGAGCGCCGCCGACAGCGCATGCTCCAGCCGCGAGAACTCGCCGGCCAGCTGCGTCATCGCTCGCCCCGACTCGACCATCGTGAAGATCGTCTGCGACTGCTCGATGGTGAACTCGCGCACCATGTGCCTTCGGCGGCGTGCCGTGGCCTTCCAGTCGATGTGACGCGGATCGTCGCCGAGTGCGTATTCGCGAAGGCCGGCGAAGGCTCGACTGTCGCCCCGTTGTCGAAGGACCCGGACACCGGCCGTGTGCAGGCGATGCTGGACGGCGAGGAGCCGGAATCGCCTAACGTTCGAGACTGATGGCGTGACGAGGATCGTATCGGCCGGCGTGAACGTCGCCCGCGACGCGAGGAGACCAAGGCGCGTGCTCGCCTGCGCCCCGACGCGGCCTAACGTGACGAGTCCACGCACCATGCCGGAGACGTCGAACGGCAACGTCGCGGTTCCGCGCTCGGGGAGGTGGACGTCGACCGCGCGAACGCCGCCTCGCACGGCCGGCGGCATCTCGTCCACGACCTGGACGTAAAGCGCGCGCGGCCAGGCGGACCGTACGGTGTACGTACCCTCGACCGTGTCGCCAATACCCACGGAGGGGGGCGCCTCGCGCTCGACGACAAGGCCAGTTCGCCCGGGAAGCAATGCCCAATCCGCGAGAACCAGCACCAAGAGCGCCACGAGTCCCGTGAATCCCGCGTACACGCCAACCCGTCCCGGTAGCAGCCACAGCACGCCTGCGCCTGCGAACGCCCATGCGAGCCGCCGCGTCGGGATGACGCGCAGGAGGAGCCGATCGGGTTTTGGAGGTTGCGTCAAAAGGGAACCGGGAACAGGGAACCGGGAACCGCGCCGTCGGTTCGTTGGGCTAATAGCAGCAGCTTGCAGCAAGCGGCAGTAGCGCGCAGGCGTCGGCTACCAGCCAGCAGCGGCACGCTACTCGGGTACCTTGATGCGTGAGACTACCATGTCGACCACCTCGTCGACCGTTCGCCCTTCCACCTCGAGCTCCGGCGCCAGCGTGATGCGATGGCGGAGCACCGAGCGCACCCGACCCTTCACGTCGTCGGGCACCACATAGTCCCTCCCCTCCAGCACCGCCCCGGCACGCGCCGCCCGCATGAGCGCCACCGTCGCCCGCGGCGAAGCGCCTAACGAGATCGACGGATCGCCGCGCGTGCCACGGGTAATGGCGGCGATGTAGCCCTGGATCTCCGGCGCAACCCGCACACGGTCCACCAGCGCGCGAAGCGCCCGCACCTCCGCTTCGCCAATCAGCGGCGCCACCAGCACGGTCACCTGCTCGGGATCGAACCCGCCTTCGTGCGACGCGAGCATCGCCAGTTCGGCCTCGTGCGACGGGTAGCCCATCACCGTCTTCAGCAGAAACCGATCGAGCTGGGCCTCCGGCAGCGGATAGGTGCCCTCGTGCTCCACCGGGTTCTGCGTCGCGAACACCGTGAACGGCGCTTCGAGCGGATGCGTCACGCCGTCGACCGTCACCTGCCGCTCGGCCATTGCCTCGAGCAGCGCCGCCTGGGTCTTTGCCGGCGCGCGATTGATCTCATCGGCGAGCAGGATCTCTGTGAACACGGGGCCCGGCCGGAACTCGAACCCGACCGCCGGATCACGCAGCATGCTCACGCCGGTCACGTCCGATGGCATGAGGTCGGGCGTGAACTGGATCCGTGAAAACCTGGCGCCTAACGCGCTGGCAAGCGTGCGCACGAGCAGTGTCTTTGCGGTCCCCGGCACGCCCTCGATGAGCACGTGCCCGCGTGCGAGGAACGTCACCAGCGCATCCTCGATCACGGCGTCCTGCCCGATGACCCGCTGCGCGACCGCCGCCTGAATGCGCCGCACGAGCTCGGCGCCCTGCTCGAGTGGAAGGGCCGATGAAGAGTCGATCGCGGTCACGAGGATCGGGGAAACGAGGTGAGTGAAGTCTCGAGCCGGCGCAGCGCCTGCCCGACATCCTCCAACTGACGGCGCGGAACGGGCCGCTCCAGCGCCTGCCGGACGAGATCGATGTCGCCCGACCGGGCGGGGACCCGCTCGCGGGCCCACGTCAGGAAGGCGTCGTCCGTGGTCGCAGCGCCCCGGCTGCCTAACGAACGATCGACACGCCGCCTGACGCCGTGCACCAGGCGGGTAGTCGCAGTCCGAGTCGCGCCAACAGCCCGGTACGCCCGGGCCAGCGCGTCCACGTGCTCGAGCGGCGAGCGACGCTCGATCCGCTCCGCGGCGCGCGGCGGAAGGAGCCGAGGGCCGATGGCGAACAGCAGTAGCAGGCCCGCGGCGGCCAATTGCAGCACGAGGTGACCTGACGCCGTTCGCCGGAGATACGTGACGATTCCGCGGACGGTCCCGGGCTGATCACCATAGCCCTGATGATACTCGTCGAAGACGAGCCGCCGGCGCGGACCACCGCCCGGCGCATCCGCGCTCGCATACTCCAGCATCCGCACCGCCGCGACGTCCGCTCCCCATCGGCAGACCCGCAGCACGTCGTTTCGAAGGAGATCCGGGTCGGCCGCAACCACCACCCGGCCACGTTCGAGCGGAAATCCAATTACCGCCGGCAGCTCGTTGCCGGCGATGCCGCTGACCGTTCGCACGGTCGCCAGCGTCCGCGATCCCGCGGGCTCTTGTCCCCTCCACCGCAGCGCCAGAATGTGCGTTTGGCGATCCGGCCAGAACGGCAATCCGGCACTCAGCCAACTCTCGTCGCGATCACCGCACGAATCAGCGTCCGCGGCGACGAGCGTGCCCGAGCTTCCAACGATCAACTGCGCCGCACCGATGACCGTTCCCGCTCGCGGTACCGTACTTCCCAGCCCGAGCGAATCCGCGAGCGGACCTCCGCCCAGCACGAATACGAGCGCTGCACCGCGCCTCACGCGATCCAGGATCTCGTGCGTCTCCGTGGCGCTTGGGGTAATCGGCGGATCGAGCACGAGATGAACGGACGTCGTGTCGCCTAACGGGATCGAGTCGGTCAGGCGCTGCGTGGGCTGCCACCCCAACCGGCCTGCAAGCGCGTACAGAGCTGCCGCGCCCTGCGGCGCGGTCGAACGTGACGTGAGACGCGCGTCGCCTGTCCGCCCGCCGGTGTCTTCAGGCGTCAGCAGTGCAACCACCACAATCGCCGTCGCGACGACGGCGAACGCGATGCGACGTCGGCGGCGGCGCGGTCGCGGCTCAGCGACGACGGGATCCGTCACGCGGCCCGCGCCTCGGTGTGGATGACACCCCGCGCGTGCTCGCGAAGGGCCGTGTACGTCTCGGCGTCGCACGTACCGGTGCCGAAGAGCACGTGATCGTAGCGTCGACCGAACCGCCCGAATTCGGCATGGGCGAGCGAACCACGCGTGCGCAGCTCGCGCGCGTAGTCACCGCTCGTCTTCGACGGATGCAACCGCAGTTGGGCGGTGGCGGCGAGCCGCTCGGTGACCCCTCGATACAACAGATGCGCGGCTGCCGTGTAGTCCCCGGTGGCGGCGACTCGGTCGGCTTCGACCCAGGGATCGCCGCTGCCCTGCACGGCACCCGGCCGCGCCCGTCGTCGACGCTCCTCGGCCTCGCTGCCCAGCCACAGTCGCGCGGCGATCGCCAACACCACCATGATCGCGAGGCCGAGAATGATCCACTTCATGTGGGGGATCTCCGACAGCCCGGAGAAGAACCGCCGGATGAGCGCGCCGAGCCAGTCGAGGAGCCGATCGAGGAGCGTCGCTCGCACCGACCGCTGATATGCGGACTGCCTGACGATTGCCGCGACCGAATCCTGAATCGCCCCGGGCGACCAGGGCTGCCCCTGGCCCTGCACCCAACCGGCCAACCCCGTCAAATGGCCTCCGCCATCATCTCGATGTCGTACCCCTCGTTGCGGACGCGCGCGTCATAGTACAGCAGCATCTCGATGATCGCGAACATCGGGTAGGCCGCGATGGATGCGACCGTGGTGAGGATCGTCGAGATCACGATGCTGCCCGTCATCGCGGCCACTATCGCGATGCCAAAATAGACGACGGCGAAGATGACGAACGCGAGGAGCCAGGTGCCGAGGATGTGCATCTTGTGTCCGCGCGAGAGTGCGGCCGACCGGCCGAACGTGCTCACGGCGCCACGACCTTCGATGACGACGCCAGCGGTCACGGCGAAGTACCGCGCCATGACATACAGGAACCCGACCAGGAAAAGGAAAAATCCGACGACCATCAGGATGTACTTGAGAAGGAGTGCGATCATCACGATCGGGAGGCGCATGAGCGCGTCGCGGACCGCCACGGCTGGCTCGATGCGTCTACCCAGATAGTCCTCCGACGCCAAACGCACGATGACGGCGCCCATGAGCGACAGGCTGATCCAGTATCCGAACACCATGATGACGCTGAAGCCGGCCGTTAGGCGGCTGAGCTGTTCTTCGATGCGCGTCGCCGGCCCAATGATGATGAGCTGCAGCGCGAGGACCGGCGCGTAGCAGAGGGCCGAGAGGAGGAGGTAAGTGAGCGGGTCGCGGCGGTAGAGCTGGAGCGCGGCGTCGACGATCTCGCTGGCGGATCGCGGGCGAAGTGGGAGGGGGGAAGACAATGGGGAGACGGGAAGCGTTAGACGGGAACAGGGAACCGGGAACGGGATCAGTGACTCCAGTGACGGGGAAGATGCCCTCTCGCCGCGGACGCTACCAGCGGTCCCGGTTCGGAGTCACGGTTCCCTCTTCCCTGTTCCCGGTTCCCACTCTCCGTCCACCCTCACACACGACGCCCTGACCCGCACCTCTTTCGCGCCTCTGTACCTCGTCTGTATCGTAGGCGAAGCCGGCACCCCTCAAATTCAGGGCGGACACCACTATGGAAGCTGCCATCCTCGCATGGCTGCAAAATCTCGCGATTCGCGCGTTCGGCATCTCGCTGTTCCTGCTGCTCGCGATCGACGGCGCCTTCGCGCTGGTGCTGTTCGCGACCCGGGATCGCGGAATCGTGAATCGGTGGACGTCGAGGGTGCTCGCTGTGAATCTCGTCCTCGCCGGCACCGGCGTCGGGGTTCCGGTGCTCGCTCTCGGCTCTCGGCTCGCGGTGCGGCTGGTAGCGCCAATGCTGCCAAGCCTGCCCAGTGCCTACTTCAACGCCGATGTTGGTGACGACAACGAGGCCCCGCGGCCGCCGGTGCGAGTATTGAAGTAGGGAGTGGACTCGGCGGACAGCGGGAACGGGGAACGGGGAACCGAGGCTCCCCTCGGAGGCACTGTTCCCGGTTCCCTGTTCCCGGTTCCCCACTCCGTCAAATAGCGAAACAGTAGAACAGTCCAGCCCCGCCAGTCGCGACGAGATCGGCCTGGCTGCAGCTCCGGCTCATATGAGCCGCGTTCCACGACGAGTTGCCGCCGCCGGAGCGATCGTGGTGACCGACCATCGCCGATCCCGTCGAGTCGCTCGTCCAGTTGTTGCATGTCGTGTTCGCCGCCGTGCCTAACAACGCCCGGCCGTGCGAGTCCGAGCCCGTCAGAATGTCGTGCTGGTTCGGCGTATCTCCGCGCCCGTTGACTGGCTGGCCCTTCTCGTTCAGGGCGAACTCCTTGTTGATCGAATTCCGGTCGCGCTGGATGTCACCGTGCAGGTCGGCGACGGTGAAGGCGATGATGGCGCCCTTCGCGTTGTACCATGGCCCGTTGCCGATGCGCTCGCGCGCGTTGATCGCCGGCTGACCGGCGGCCGCAGCCGCGCTGAGGTAGGCATGCCACGTCCGGCTGCCCGCACCCGCCGCGCGCGCCAGTGCCTGACAGTGCTCGTCGGCGCCGGCAAGGCCGCCGAGGTTGGCGCCGGTGCCCTTGCCGACGCTGGTGACGAAGAAGGACATCGGCTGCTGCGGCTGCTGCGGCTGGCCCGGGGGGTTCGCCTGTGCGCCGGCGCTCGATGCAGTCAACAGGCCGACAGTGAATAAAACCCGGTGGGTCATGGCGCCTCCTTTGTCGAGCCGCGGGGGGGAATGTCATTCCGAGCGAAGCGAGGAATCGCCATCATCTGGGACAGAGAGGCTGGTCCTCGACCGAGACAATGGCGATCCCTCGCTACGCTCGGGATGACAGATACCCTCGCCTGACACCATGCTCACACATCTCGCTCTCGCTGCGCTGCTGGCCCAACAGCCCGGATCCGCCGTCAGCCAGTTCGTCACGGTATCCGACTCGGTCGTCGCGCTCACGAACGTTAGGGTGATCGACGGCACCGGTGCCCCGGCCCGTGATGGCCAGACCATCGTGCTCAAGGGCGGCACCATCCAATCCGTGGGGGACGGGGCGAGCGCGAAGATCCCGGCCGGTGCGCGAACCATGGACCTCGCGGGCCGCACCGTGATGCCTGGCTACGTCATGCTCCACGAGCACCTGTTCTATCCGTCGGGCGGCGGCGCGATTTACAACGAGCAGGGGTACAGCTTCCCGCGTCTCTACCTCGCCGGTGGGGTTACGACCATGCGCACCGCCGGCAACATGGCGGGCTACGCAGATCTGAACATCAGGAAGGCGATCGACGCGGGCACGATGCTCGGCCCCGCGATCGACGTCACGGCTCCGTACCTCGAAGGGCCCGGGCTTCCGATCCCACAGGTGAAGGCCCTTCGCGATGCCGCAGACGCGCGCAAGATGGTGAACTACTGGGCCGACGAGGGCGCGACGTCATTCAAGACCTACATGCACATCACCCGCGCGGAGCTTGGCGCCGTCACGCAGGAAGCGCACAAGCGCGGGCTCAAGGTCACCGGGCATCTGTGCTCGGTCACCTTTCGCGAGGCTGCGTCGTTAGGCATCGACGACCTCGAGCACGGCTTCGTGGTCGCCAGCGACTTCGTCCCGGACAAGAAGCCCGACGAGTGCCCGGCCGGCAACGCGGTCCAGCGTTCGATCGCCACGCTCGACGTGAATGGCGCGGGCGCGCGCGACCTCATCGCGGAACTCGTGCGTCGTCGCGTCGCCATCACCTCGACGCTCACGATCTTCGAGACGTTCGTGGCATCGCAGCCGTCCGCGCCCGCAAAGGCGCTCGACGCGCTCCTGCCCGAAGCGCGCCGGCAATACGAGCAGACGCGCGCGGCGCTCGCCAAGGCCACCGATACCACCTGGGCCGTCCTGCTTCGGAAGGAGATGCAGCTCGAGAAGATGTTTGCGGATGCCGGCGGCCTGCTCGTGGTCGGGACGGACCCCACGGGATACGGTGGTGTCGTCGCCGGCTACTCGAACCAGCGCGCGCTGGAGCTCCTCGTGCAAGGCGGATTCACACCGCTCGACGCCGTGAAGATCGCCACGCTGAACGGGGCGAAGTACCTCGGTCGCGATGCGAAGATCGGAACCATCGCGGCCGGGAAACAGGCCGATCTCATCGTCGTTCGCGGCGACCCGTCTCAGCGCATCGAGGATGTCGAGAACGTGGAGATCGTGTTCAAGCGCGGCGTCGGGTACGATTCCCCGAAGATCTTCGATTCGGTAAAAGGACAGGTGGGTCTGCACTGATGGCAAAGCAACGCCCGCAACATGGATGATCCCGTAGGAGGAGATTTCCCCGATCACATCGCTCGGTCGCTCGCCAGCCGGTACCGCATCGAGCGCGAGCTGGGACGCGGCGGCATGGCGACGGTCTTTCTGGCGGAGGACCTGAAGCACGGGCGTGCCGTTGCCATCAAAGTCCTCCACGAGGAGCTCGGCGCCTGGCTGGGGGCCGGACGCTTCCTGGAGGAGATCCGGATCACGGCGCGGCTGCAGCATCCACACATCCTGCCGCTGCTCGACTCCGGTGACGCGGACGGTGCCCTCTACTATGTCATGCCGTACGTCAGCGGCGAGACGCTGCGCGCGAGACTTCGGCGAGAGCAGCAGCTCCCGGTCGCGGAGGCCCTGCGCATTGCGAAAGAGGTGGCGTCGGCGCTCGCCTACGCGCACGCGGCCGGCGTCATCCACCGGGACATCAAGCCGGAGAACATCCTCCTCGCTGCACCTAACGCTGGAGCGCCGGCGCCGACGTTGCTCGCCGACTTCGGGATCGCGCGATCGCTCGACACCTCCGCGGACCGCCTGACCAGCACGGGCATCTCGGTCGGCACGCCGTCCTACATGAGTCCCGAACAGGCGACGGGCGAGCGCGAGATCGATGCCCGAAGCGATGTGTACTCGCTGGCGAGCGTCGTCTACGAGATGCTGGCGGGCGAGCCGCCGTTCAGCGGGGCGAATGCGCGGGCCATCCTCGCCAAGCAGTTGGCCGATCCAGTGCGACCGGTCCGCCGGCTGCGGGACGGCCTGCCGAAACACCTCGATGACGCGCTGGTGGTGGCGTTGGGTCGCTCGCCCGCCGACCGGTTCCCGGACATGGCGTCGTTCGCGGCCGCGCTCGAGAGAGCCGGCTCGGCTCCGGCCCACGACACGCCAGCGAGCGCTCCGGGCCGCCGTCGCCTCACCCGCCTCGCGGCCGTGGTCATCATACTCGGCGGTGGCACGGCAACCTGGGCAACGTTCATGCGTCCGAGCCCGGCGTTAGGCATGCCGTCCGTGCGCATCGAGCGGTTCACGACCGCGGCCGGCGACACCGCCAGCGCGTACCTCGCCGCGACGCTCAAGCAGGACGTCACCGCCGCGCTGGCTGGCTCGCACGCCGCGAGAGTCTTCGTCATGGACTCGGCCCGGCTCTCGTCAGGCTATGCCGTGAGCGCCACCGCCACGCGCACCGCCGATTCCGCCGAGGTAACGCTGACGGTCACCGTGGAGCCGACGGGCGAGTACAAGGGCCGGCAGGTCGTACGCCGTCCCCTCGGCCGCGCTCACGAGCTTCCCGAAGCAGCAACGGACGCGATCCTCGCACTCGTCGGCCGACCGCGCACGCCCGCACCATCGGGACGTCCGCCAACGACGGACTCGATCGCATACGACCTGTATCTCCGCGCGCGCTTCCTGACTGACCGGCGCACGGAGCCATCCACGCAGCGGGCCGTCGCGATGTTCCGTCAGGCGGTTCAACGCGACTCCAACTTCGCGGAAGGATGGGCAGGCCTCGCGCGCGCGTTGCAGCAGGTGAAACTGCGGCGCTACCACCTCCCGGACATTCCCGCCGATCGTGTGCTGTCCACGATGTTCGATGCGAGCGAGCGGGCGCTCGAGGCGGACAGCACGCGCTCGTTCGTGTGGATCGCGCGTGGGCTCGCCTTGCGCGAGCTCGAGCCGAGCTCGCGACGCGACATGCTGATGGCCTACCAGAAGGCCATCGCGCTCGACTCGAACAACGCCGACGCCTGGCATTACCAAGCCATCTCGTGGGACGACAGCCTCGAGCCGGCACGCGCCGTCGCGTCGTGGCGGCGCGCCATCCGCCTCGACCCGACCCATCGTCTGACACTGGGTTTCCTCGCGCAGCACTACAACTGGATGCACCAGTTCGACAGCGCGCGAGTTTGGGCCGACAGCACTCTGCACATCGATCCGACCAACCTTCTCGGTCGCCAACAGCTCGGCCTCGCCCAACTGAATCTCGGCGACACGATTCGCGCGGCGGAAAATTTCCGCGCGTCGATCCGCATTGGGAACGGCCCTGATGAGGTTCCTGGGTGGATCGGCCTGTCGGAGATCGCGCTTCTGGCGCGGAATCGACGCGCCGCGGATACCCTGTTCGCCCGTGCGCTCGCGTTCGTCGACACGCTCCACCCCACACTGCACGACGCCTCCGCCGTCGCGTGGGGATATGTGGCGTTCGGTGACACCGTGCGGGCACTTCGGATCCTCGAACGGTACGAGCCCACCGCGGATTCGCATTTCCAGCTGCACTTGCACTGCGACGCGGGTCTGGACCCCCTGCGCGCGCTGCCCAGGTTCAAGGCGATGCTGGTTCGCCCGACAGCGGCCTGTTGGCGATCGGAGTAGGTACTACTTTCGCCCGCTAGCCGGCCTCCCTGTCAGCGGCCAACTTCAGGCAGTGGCCTCGGGCGCCGAGGCCGATCTTCAGCCCCAGGCGGACTGGTCATTCGGTGTCGGCAACCGGGTCTTCGTTCGATATCGCCCCGCTGGTCAAGGCGCTCGCCGATCGCTATCGCGTCGAGCGGGAGCTTGGCGCGGGCGGCATGGCGACCGTGTTCCTCGCCCAGGACGTCAAGCACGAGCGAGAAGTCGCCATCAAGGTTCTGCAGCCCGAGCTGGGTGCGGCACTCGGCGCAGACCGATTCCATGCGGAGATCCGCATCACGGCGCGCCTGCAGCACCCGCACATCCTGCCATTGATCGACTCGGGCGAAGCCGGTGGGCTGCTCTACTACGTCATTCCGTTCCTCGTGGGCGGGACGTTGCGCGACCGACTGGATCGCGAACAGCAGCTCCCGATACCGGACGCTGTGCGGATCGCGAAAGAGGTTGCGTCGGCGCTCGCCTATGCGCACGCCCGCGGGATCGTTCACCGCGACATCAAGCCGGAGAACATTCTGCTCGGAGCGAGCGACGCCGGGACGCCCGCCCCTGCGCTCTTGTCGGACTTCGGCATCGCGCGGTCCCTCGACGCAGCCGTGCGGAAGACGAGCACCGGGGTAACCCTCGGCACCGCCGCGTACATGAGTCCCGAGCAGGCGACGGCGGAGCCTGAAATCGACGGCCGGAGCGATATCTACTCGTTAGGGTGCGTCCTGTACGAGACGCTCGCAGGCGAGCCGCCCTTCACCGGCCCGAACGCACGCGCGATCCTCGCCAAGACGCTGTCCGACCCGGTCCGGCCGGTGCGGCGGCTTCGGAACAGTGTCCCGGAGTTCGTGGACGCCGCCCTCCTGACCGCGCTCGCCCGCGCCCCGGTCGACCGCTTCCCCGACGCTGCCGCGTTCGTCGCCGCGCTCGAGGGCGACACCACCCACTCCGGTGCGTTGAAGGCGCTCGACCGCACCCGTGCGCGACGATGGGCGAAACCGAGGGTCGCTGTGGGCCTTGTCGGCGCGGCCACGATTGGGGCCCTCGCCTGGACTGCCTTCTCACGGCCGAAGGTCGCCAACGCCGCGATTCCGGCCGTGCGTCTGGAGCGCTTCACCACGCGTGCTGGCGACACCGCCAGCGCATACCTCGCCGAGACCCTGCAGCAGGACGTCACGAGCACGCTCGCCAGCTCGCGATCCGCGCGAGTGTTCGCAATGGACTCGGCGAAGCTGCCGTCGGGCTATGCCGTGGCCGCGATGGCGGTCCGCAAGCCGGATTCCGTCGAGGTCCGGCTGACCGTCTCGAAAGAGCCGGACGGCGAGCTGGTTGGGACGAAGGTCGTTAGGCAGTCGCTCGGTCGCGCGCAGGCGCTCCCCGAGATGACCGCGAACGCGATTCTCGATCTGGTTGGCAGTCGACGTCGTGTCACCAAAGCGACCTCCAAGGGGACGAAGGACTCCGTCGCCTACGACCTGTTTCTCCGCGGCCGGTACCAGACGGATCGCCGCACCGAGTCAGGCACGCAGCACGCGGTTAGCCTGTTCCGGGCCGCCATCGCACGAGATTCGAGCTTCGCCGAGGGGTGGGCGGGACTCGTCCGCGCGTACGCGCAGGCGAACTACCGGGGCTACGAAATTCCCGACGTCCCCTCAGATCGCCTGGTCTCTCTTATGCTCGAGGCCAGCGACCGCGCGCTCGATGCAGACAGCACACGATCGTACGTCTGGGTCGGGCGGGCAGTCGCGCTTCGTGAGATCGAGCCGACGAGCCGCCAGGCGCACCTCGCCGCGCTGGAGCGTGCAATCGCGCTCGACTCGACCAATGCCGACGCGTGGTATTACGCGGGAGTAGCGTGGGAGGACAGCCTCGAGCCGGCTCGCGCCGTGAACGCATACCGGCACGCGCTTCGTATAGACCCGACGCATCGGAACACGCTGGGTTTTTACGCACTGCACTTCATGTGGGCGCGGCAGTACGACAGCGCGCTCGTGTGGGCGAATACCGGGAAACGGATCGACCCGGCGCACATCCTCATTCGTCAGGCGTTAGGCATGACGGAGCTGCTCCGCGGCGACACGGCCCGCGCGGCGGAGGATTTCCGCACGGAGATGCGCGTGAGCAACGGGCCGGATGAAGGGTTCGCCGCGGCCGGGTTGGCCGACGTCGCGATGCGTCAGGGCGACAAGGCCACAGCCAGCTCGTTGATCCGTCAGGCAATGGCGGTGACCGATACGCTCCGCCCGACGCTGCACGACGCTGCGTACCTCGCCTGGGGTCTCACAGCGACCGGGGACAAGAACCGGGCGATCCGGCTGCTGTCGCGATACACGCCGCGGGCTGATGCGCACTTTCAGCTGCACCTGCAACGCGACCCGCTGCTCGACCCGCTGCGGTCGATGCCGGCCTTCCAGGCACTGCTGGTGCGGAAGGACAAGATCGAGGGACCCGGCTCCTGAAACCGAGCCTCCAACCCGCCGTACTCCCCAGAGGACAACTACACGGAACCCTTGTGACCCCACGCCTCGTTCGCGTGGCGGCCGCCGTATTCGGCGCCGCCCTTTTTGTCATCCCCGGTCGCCTTCGCGCCCAGGACCAACCCGACAAGGACCGGAAGGGCGACAGCCGCCGAAGCCTGGACATTGGCGTCAACGGCAAGGGCGTCAGCTTTGGCGACTCGAAGGAGTGGACCGGCCTTCGGTTCAACTATAGAGATTCGCGGCTAGTGGAGGCGAACGGCGTCAACCTGACGCTCTGGAACCCGTACGAGAACGGAGCCGGCCGAGTGAACGGACTGGCGATCGGGCTGCCCTTGACCGGCGCGAGCGAGCTCAAAGGCCTCGGGGTCGGCGTGTTCGGCTTCGGGGTCGAGCGTCGATTCTCCGGAATCGGCGTCGCCGGCCTCGGAATGGGTGGCGGCGGTGACATGCGAGGCATCATGCTCGCCGGTCTCGGCATGGGTGGCGGCGGCGACATCAGCGGCATCAGCATCGCTGGCCTGGGCATGGGCGGCGGCGGGAATCTCAACGGCATCGCCATTGGCGGCCTTGGCGCCGGCATGGGTGGTCACATGACTGGCCTGTTCGTGGGCGGTCTCGGAGCCGGTGCCGGTGGCGACGTGAAGGGAATCGGCATCGGTGGTCTTGGCTTCGGCACCGGCGGCAACCTGAGGGGAGCGGCGATCGGCGGGCTCGGTGTCGGCGCGGGCGGTACCGCGAAGGGACTGTTGGTCGGTGGCCTTGGCGGCGGAGTGGGTGGGGATTTCACGGGCATTGGCATCGGAGGCCTGGGCATCGGCGCCGGTGGCGATATCACCGGCCTCGTGATCGGCGGCCTGGGTGCCGGTTTCGGTGGAACACTCAGGGGCGTCGGGATCGGTGGCCTTGGCATCGGCGGCTCGCGCATTCGCGGGCTCGCGATCGGAGGCCTCGGCGTGGGCGGCATGGACGTCGAAGGCGGCGTCATTTCGCCGATCATGTTCCGCGTCGAGCGCGAGGGGCGCTTTCAGGGTGTCGCGGTCGCCGGCTATAGCCAGATCAAGGGCCGGCAGGAAGGCTGGACGATCGGCGTGGTGAACTACGCGCACGATCTCCGCGGCGCGCAGATCGGGTTGATCAACATCGCCAAGAGCAATCCGAAAGCGACACGTGTGCTGCCGATTTTCAACAAGAACTTTTCAAAATAGGAAACGGCGCAACAGAACAGGTTACAGGTTACTGGAATTGGTAATTGGTTATTTGAACCCCGGGATGCGCATCTCGCGAGAGAGGCATCCCGGGGGTTTTGATTACCTGTAACCAGTTCCAGTAACCAGTTCCAGTAACCAGTTACCTGTTCCAGTAACCTGTTACCAGTCAACAGCTATCAGTCCTACGCTGTTTTGATCGTTCGAGACGCCTCGTCCCACCTAACGATGGCTTTTCGGAAGTAGGACTCGTTCGCCATGTGACACGCGAGCGCCGCGTTATGACCGAACGTCGCGTCCTCGGTCACCGGCTTCCGCGAGCGCACCGCGTCGAAGTACGTCGTGAGGTGTGGCGCGAGCTCGTCGAAGTCCGGCCCACGGAACGTGATCGTTTCCTCGAGCGGCATCTGCGCGATCTGCGGGTCGTTCTCCTTGTGCCACTCACGCATATACGCCTCGCGCATCGCGTGGGGATAGCTCCCCGTGTAATAGCTCGGATACATGTCGCGCCCACTCTGCGGCGTGAGCGTGACCGTGGAGCCGGTGACCTCGAGCAGTCCCTTCGATCCCTGAATCCGATACGTCTCGGGCATCGACGTGCCTAGGCTGAGGCGCAGGTAGACGGGGAGATCGCCGTAGTAATACGACACGGCATGGACGTCCGGCATGTTGCGGCCGTCGGGCCAGCGACGAATCCCGCCAACGGACATCGCCTGCGTGGGCGGACGGTTCATGCCTAACATGTAGATCATGCCGCTCACGAGATGCACGAGCAGGTCGCCCGCGACGCCAGTCCCGTATTCCTTCCAGCAGCGCCACCGCGCGAAGATCTTCGGGTCGAGTGGACGCTTCGGCACGCGACCCTGCCACGTGTCCCAATCGAGGTTCTGAAGCGACAGGTCGGGTGGAGGCGGATACTGCCACGCGCCGCTTGGATCGTTCCGGCCGAGCCAGCCCTCTACCAGCATCAGGTCACCGATCTTCCCCTGGGCGATCAGATCCTTCGCCTTCGCGCACACCTGCGAGCTGACGCGCTGCGACCCGATCTGCACGATGCGTCCGCTCTTCTTCGCCGCGTCGAGCATCGCCACGCCATCCTCCGCGGTATGCGACATCGGCTTCTCGCAGTAGATGTCCTTGCCCGCGCTCACGGCGTCGATGACGACCTGGCGGTGCCAGTGATCCGGCACGGCGGCGATCAGGCAGTCGATGTCCTTGTTGTCGAGCAGCTCCTGATAGCGGCGCGTCACCGGCAGGTCGGGGCGGACGATCTCACGGGCGAGCACGTGGCGCCCATCGTACAGGTCGCAGGCGGCGACGCATTCGACGTCCGGCAGGTGAATCGCGGTGCCGAGTAGCCCGCTGCCCTGCATGCCTACACCGATGATTCCGAACCTGACGCGATCGCTCGGCGCCGCGCGCGTGGCGCCACGCGGTGACGTGACCGCCGCCGTCGCGAGCAGCGGTTCTCCCAGCAACGACGCCCCGGCAACGGCCGCTCCGATGCCCACGAACTCCCGACGCGACACGATGTCCCCGCTCATGGCACAGCCTCCGTTCGCAATGGCCCGGGAGGATTATGCGACGAGACGAGCCATAACGTCAGAGCATGCCACTCGCGGGTTGCGCAGTCCCACTCCGCGGGGCTGATTAGGCGCCATGTCCAACGTCGTCTGCCCCGAGGAGCGCCGCCGGCGAAGCGCGTCGCTCCGCCCTGCCCGACGGCTCGTGTCGCTCGGGTTCCTCGCATCGGCGTTAGGTGCCCAGCCGCCCCGTGCGGACTCGATTCCGCTCCCCGAGCATCCACGTCCCGACTTCCAGCGTTCCGCCTGGATGAACCTGAATGGGCGGTGGGACTTCGCGTTCGATCGGGACAATTCCGGAGAGCGCGCTGGATGGGCGGGCGGGAAGCTGCCCGCGGGGCACTCCATCCTTGTGCCGTTCTCCTGGGGTGCGCCGCTCTCCGGCGTCGCGGACAGCGCGGACATTGGGTGGTACGCGCGAGCGATCAACGTCCCCGAGGCCTGGCGAGGCAGGCGCGTGTTCGTCGTCTTCGGTGCGTCGGACTGGCGGACGACCGTATGGCTCGACGGCACGCAGCTGGGCACCAACCAGGGCGGCTACACCCCGTTTGCGTTCGAGCTCACACCGTTGATCCACGCCGGCAGCGAGCAGCGCCTCGTCGTCCGCGTGGACGACACCCCGCACCCGTTCAAGCTCGAGGGCAAGCAGGGCTACGGAAAGGCGCGCGGGATGTGGCAGACGGTGTATCTCGAGGCGCGTGGCACCGATCCCTTCGAGTCGCTGCACTTCACCCCCAAGGCAGACCTGGCGGGCGTGGGCGTCGACATCCGTCTCCGCGAACCGGCCCCGCGCGATCTCACAATCCGCCTGACATTCACCAACCGTGACGGAAGGCCGTCCGTCACGCGGCGGATCGCGAAGGGCGGGACCGCCGAGCATGTGGATGTGCCGCTGCCTAACGCGCACCGGTGGTCGCTCGAGGATCCGTTTCTGCACGACGTCACCGCCACCGTCGAGGGCGGAGGCGTCGCCGCGGACACCGTGCGGACGTACTTCGGCATGCGCACGATCGGCGTCGTAGACCTGCCGGGGACGAACTATCCCTACGTCGCCCTCAACGGCACGCCGATTTTCCTGCAGCTCGCCCTCGACCAGGCCTATCATCCGCAGGGGTTCTATACGTTCCCAACGGATAGCGCGCTCCGGGATGAGATCCTGCGCGCGCGCCAGATCGGTCTCAACGGGCTTCGTGAGCACATCAAGATCGAAGCGCCGCGCAAGCTGTACTGGGCCGACCGGCTGGGCGTGCTGATCATGGCCGATGTGCCGAACTGGTGGGGTCCGCCGGATTCCGCCGCGTTCCGCGAGCACGAGGCCGCGCTGCGCGGCATGATCGAGCGCGACTACAATCACCCGGCGGTGTTCTCGTGGGTGATGTTCAACGAGACGTGGGGCCTGACGACGAAGGCCGGCGACCGCGAGACCTATCTGCCGGAGGCCCAACGCAAGGTCGCGAGCGTCTATCGTCTCGCGAAGTCTCTCGACGCCACTCGGCTCGTGGAAGACAACTCCGTGTGCTGTGGGCGAGGCCACACCGAAACGGATCTCAACTCCTGGCACGAGTATCTGCCCGGATGGAGGTGGGAGTCGCACGTCACCCGGCTGAGCGACACGACCCGTGCGAAGTCGGCGTGGAATTTCGAAGCGCTTTACCAGCAGGGACGACAACCGATGCTCAATTCCGAGTTCGGCAACGTCTGGGGCTACGAGGGCAGCACCGGTGACGTGGACTGGAGTTGGGACTACCATCGCGCGATCGATGCGTTCCGCCGGCACCCGAAGCTGAGTGGCTGGCTCTACACCGAGCACCACGACGTCATCAACGAGTGGAACGGCTACTGGCGCTTCGATCGATCCTGGAAGGAGACCGGACTTGGCGAGATCGTCGACGGGATGACGCTCCGAGATTTGCACTCGCCGCTGTACGTCGCGGTGGGCGACCCCGAGCTGAGTCGTCGCGCGCAACCCGGCGAACGCGTCGAGATCCCCCTGTACGCGTCATTCCTGAGCGGCAGCTCGACGTTTGGCGACTCGCTCGTCCTGCGCGCGGACGTCTACGCCTGGAACACGCTTGGCGAGCGACGGCCGTGTGCCACCGTCGTTAGGCGCGTGCCCTACCGGCCATGGATGGCCGCGCCGCTCGAGCCGTTGCGCGTGACGATGCCCGACGAGCCGGCGGTCGTGATCGTTGCGGTCCGTCTCGAGGATGCCGCGGGTACCGTGCTCCATCGCAACTTCACGACGGTCATCGTCGAGGGCGAGCCACCCGCCGAAGGAACGCTGATCGATGGATCGCGCGTCCGCATCGCGCGAGTGGGCGCGACCGCCGTCCGGGACTCGCGCTGGTCGCTCAAGCAATGGACCGTGCTCGGCGACCGGAAGATGAACGGTGCCGGCAGCGGATTCTTCGAGTATCGCATCGCGTGGCCCACAGGGCTCGATCCGCGAAGCGTGGCCGGTGCCACGTTCCTCGTCGAAGCGTCATCCAAGCGGCTCAATGGAAAGGATCGTGACTCGACGGCCGCGGCCAACGACGACTACATGCGCGGTGGCGGATTCCACGATCCGAGCCGCAATCCAAACAGCTATCCGATGACCGGGATGAAACCGTACGCCAGCGCCGTGATCATCCGGGTGAACGGCGTGCTGGCCGGCCGGCGGGAGCTCGCGGATGACCCGGCCGACTCGCGCGGCATACTGAGCTGGCACGCGCAGCCACACGATGGTCATCTTTACGAAGCCGGCTCGTATGGGCAGCTCCTCCGCGTGCCGATCCCCCCGGACGCCGTCTCGCAGGCCGCGCGCACGGGCGAGCTCGTGATCCGGTTGGAGGTCGATGACGCGCTGCCTGGAGGACTCGCGATTTATGGCGCGAAGTTCGGCCGCTATCCGATCGACCCGACTGTGTTGTTCGTCCTCCGCTGAAGCGCTCTTCGATCATGCTCATCCCGCATCCCTCATCCCGCATCCCTCTTCACGTGTCGATTCGCTTTTTTGGAATACCGGCCGCGCTCGCGATCACAGCGATGTGCGCGCTCGCGCAGACGCCTAACGCACCGAGCCGCGCCAGCCTGGACCGCATTTTCTCCGACTGGAGCTCGAAGGACGGGCCGGGGTGCTCGGCCGCCGCGAGTCAGGACGGACGAACGGTGTACGAGGCCGGATACGGATCGGCGAACCTGGAGGCCGACGTGCCCATCACGCCAGCCTCGATCTTCCACGCTGCCTCGGTCTCGAAGCAGTTCACGGCGATGGCCGTGGTGCTGCTCGCGCACGAAGGCAAGCTCTCGCTCGACGCCGACATCCATACGTATTTGCCCGAGCTTCCGGACTACGGACAACGCATCACGATGCGGCATCTGCTCAACCACACGAGCGGGCTGCGAGACCAGTGGGATCTGCTCGCGATCGCGCGCGGTCGCTTCGAAGAGGATCGGATCACCGAGGCCGACGTGCTCGACATCGTGACGAGGCAGAAGGTGCTCAACTTCGTGCCCGGCACCGAGTACCTCTACAGCAACACCGGGTACACCCTCGCGGCGATCATCGTCCATCGCGTGTCGGGAAAAACGCTCCGGCAGTTCGCGGACCAGCGGATCTTCAAGCCGTTAGGCATGACGCGGACGCACTTTCACGACGACTACACGATGCTCGTGAAGGGCCGTACGTCCGCCTACGAAAAGGAGAAGGACGGGTGGCACGTCGCCATCCCGAACTACGACACGTATGGCGCGACGAGCCTGTTCACGACCGTCGGCGATCTGCTCAAGTGGCAGGAGAACTTCCGGCATCCGGTCGTTGGCGACGAGGCCACGTTGCGAGAGATGCAGACGAGCGCCGTGCTCGCGAACGGCGACACGACCGGGTACGGGCTGGGCCTTCAAGTCGGCCTGCAGGATGGCATGAAGCTCGTTGGTCACGCGGGGGGCGATGCGGGCTATCGCACGTACACGGGCCGCTATCCGGAACACGCGTTCGCGGTGGCTGTGCTGTGCAACGCCTCGACAGCGGACCCGGTTGGCCTCGCCGCGAAGGTCGCCGGCGTCTACCTCAAAGCGTTCGCCAAGCCGACTCCCGCTCCGAAGGCCACCGCCACGCTCACGAAGAGCGAGCTGTCGCGATTCGCCGGTTTGTACGTGAATCCGACCACGGGCGCTCCGACCTTCGTCACTTTGGCGGACACCGGCCTCGTGGTCGGACGACCGACAGGGCCGGCACTCGTCCCCGTCGCGGCAAACCGTTTCCGCATCGGGAACGCCGAATGGGAGTTCGCGCCTAACGGCGACCTCGTGCAGCGATTTCTGGGATCCCCGCCACGGCACCCGGTAACGCTGGTGAAACGCGAGGTGTCTCACCCGTCGGCAACGGAGCTGGCCGCCTACGCTGGCGCCTACACCAGTGCCGAGCTCGGTGCGACCTACATCGTCGCGACCGCCGATAGCGGCCTTACGCTCAAGACCCGCACCAGCCCGCCGGCCACGTTCACACCCGGCTACGGCGACACGTTCCTCGGACCGTTTCTGGTCGAGTTCACCCGCGACCAGGGCGGTCGCCTAACAGGCGCCCTCGTGAGCACGGGTCGTGTACGCAAGATACGATTCGAGAAGAACCCGTGAGGACGAATTGGCCATGCGAATCGATCTGACCGACGACGAAGCACGCATTCTGGGCGCAATGCTCCGCGACTACCTCCCATCGCTGCGCCGCGAGGTCGCGCGAACGGACTCGCACGAGTTCCGCCACGATCTCGTCAAGCGACAGGATCTGTGCGAGCGGCTGCTGGGATCGCTCGACGAGGCACCGCGCTGAGCAGGGCCGAAGGGTTCGGCGAGCGCCACGCCCACCAACGCTGATGCCGCACCGCACCGGGAGCGCCGACCTGCCGCTTCACAGCGGCCGAGCGCCCGCGTGGCTGTTCGGCCGGATGAAACAGCTCGCGCCGGCGATCGTGGAGGCGATCGTGATCGAGCACGGGCGCCGGACGTTCCTCGAGCGTCTGTCGGACCCGCGCTGGTTCCAGGCCTTCGGCTGCGTCCTGGGCTTCGACTGGCACTCGAGCGGCGTGACCACGACCGTCTGCGGCGCGCTCAAGGAAGGGCTCGCGCCTCGCGCCGCGGACCTCGGGCTCTATGTCGCGGGCGGCAAGGGAAAGACCTCGCGCCAGACGCCTAACGAGCTCATCGCGATCGGTACGGCGCTCGGCATCGACGGCGCCCGGCTCGCCTACAACAGTCGCATGGCCGCCAAGGTCGACTCGGCCGCCGTCCAGGACGGCTTCGACATCTACCAGCACAGCTTCTTCGTCTCGAGCGATGGAGAGTGGGCGGTGGTTCAGCAGGGCATGCGCGACGCTGACGGCACCGCGCGCCGCTACCACTGGCTCGGCTCCCGCGTGAGCGACCTCGTGAACGAGCCGCACGCCGCCATCGCCAGCGACGCGCACGGGCAGCTCGTGCTCAACATGGTGGCGTCGGAATCCGCCAGCGCGCGTGCATCCTCCGCCGAGTTCGCGCGCCAGGAGCCGCGACTCGTCGATCGCGAGATCGCGCGCTTCGTGACACTCGAGCTGCCAAGCCGCCACTGGGTCGACGTGAAGAAGGACGTCAACCCGGCGCATCTGCGAAAGGTTCTTTTGTCCACATACGAGGCGAGCCCGCAGAACTTCGAGCAGCTGCTTGCCGTGCCCGGTGTGGGCGCGAAGGCGGTGCGCGCACTCGCGATGGTGGCCGAGGTGGTGTACGGGTCGCCGGTGAGCATGGAGGACCCGGCGCGGTTCAGCTTTGCGCACGGCGGAAAGGACGGCCATCCGTATCCGGTGAACCGCGAGGTGTACGACGATTCGATCGAGTGGCTTCGAGACGCGGTCACCCGGGCGCGGATGGGCAGGAGCGACAAGCTGAACGCGCTCAAGCGGCTGGCGGAGTGGCGTTAGGCGGGACGCCGGCTGACATCTGCGAGCCACAGACTGATTAACGAAAACTCACGACCGATAAGCGCTGCCGAGTGCTACCCTCCGCCCGAAGTTTCGCGCATTCTTGAATCGATGACCGCCACTCAGGCCCCGTGGTTCTCCGCTCTCGCGCCGCACGTCGAGCGCGATGACCTCATCGTGGAGCTCGCGAACCCGTTTCTCACACCAACCGGTGAGCGCGTCGACTCGGTGCCGAGCGTCTTCATGCGGTTCCCGATGTGGCGCGGCGCACCGTTCGCCGATGACCTGGGGAAGAAAACCGCGGCAATGGTCGATCTCGATGGCGAGCACTTGTTCGCCGAGCTCGCGATCCTGCGCCTGCTGGAACGCGACGGCTGGGAGGGTCGCTGGATTCACACCACCAGCAAGGGCGAGATCTCGACCTATCTCACCGACTGGCGTGACGTGTCCCGCCAGGAGCAGAGGAGCCGGCCGATCCAGCACGATGGCGCGCGTGCGCTGCTCTACGCTATCGCCGACAGATCAGGCAACCGATACAACGGATGCTGGAGCTTGTTCGCGTGGCGCGAGAACAGCTACGCGTTCTTCGAAGCGAAGCGACAGAACGCGAAGGAGAAGGAGAGCCTCAAGCCCGCGCAGGCGGCGTGGGTGCGTGCCGCGCTTTCACTCAGGCAGCAGCTGATGACGGCGAAGGATTTTTGTCTGGTGCAGTGGGAATACAGGTAACCGGGAACCGGGAACCGGGAACCGGGAACCGGGAACCGGGAACCGGGAACTGAAGCTCCTCTCGGAGGCACGGTTCCCAGTTCCCGGTTCCCGTTACATCGCCAAGCGCTCGTGTAAGAGACAAATGCTCCCCATCCACATCAATACCGAGTCGATCCGGTTTCTCGCCGGCCCATCCATGCTCGGGATCGCGTCGAGCATCCGCACCACCTTCGCGCGATCGTAGATCCCGGGTCCGTCGAGGAGTGAGCTGCGCAGCGTGTCCTGCAGCATCGTGTACAGCTTGCCATCCTGCTGCACCGTGGCCGGCGGCGACATGAAGGGATGCTTCTGGCGCTTGTACACCGTGTCGGTGATCACGGGGCGCGCCGCCTCGCGCAACACCCACTTCTCCGTCATCCCGTTGATCTTCATCGACACCGGCATCTTCGCGACCGCCTCCACCAGATGATGATCGAGGAACGGCAGGCGGCCCTCCACCGAGTGCGCCATCTCCATCCGGTCGCCGAGGTTGCTGAGGATGTAGTTAGGCAGCATGGTCTTCGACCAGACGTACAGCGACTGGTTCACCACATCGCGCCCGGCCAGCTGGCGCTCGACGTCCATGGCATTCATCAGCAGCCTGTACGTGTCGCGGTCGGCGTACGAGCAGCGAAAGTCGTCGCTCGTGACCGAGAGCAGACCGCCACCGATCTGCGACCAGGTCTCGAGCTGCGATGGGACGAACCCCATCGCGCGCCTAACGCTTTCGATCTGCGCGCCAGGGTCCGGCATCAGGAGGCCTGACGACACGCGGTTCGCCTGCTCGAGCTGACTCAGGAGCGTCTGCCGGGTCGCGACGTCGAGATTCCTGCCATAGAGCACCTCGTCGCGACGGAAGTGCGGATAGCCCGCCAGAATCTCGTCGCTCCCTTCGCCCGTCATGACGACCTTGATGCCGTCGTCGCGCACGGCACGGCTCAACAGATACTTCGCCACCACATGCGCATTCGCGAACGGACGCTCGGCGTGATAGAGCGCGTCGGAGAAATGATCGGCCGTGTGCTCGGCACGAATGTCGATGCGACGGAACTCCGCGCCTGAGAGCTTCGACTGCGCTTCGGCGATCGCTCCCTCGTCGTAATCCGCGTGGTCGAATGACAGCGTGTACGCGCGCAGCGGTTGCGTCGAGAGCCTGCTCGCGACACCGAGCACGCTGCACGAATCGATGCCGCCGCTCAGATAGCAGGCAACCTGCACGTCAGCGCGGAGGCGCAGCTTCACCGCCTGCTCGAACTCGTATGCGAACCGCTCGACGTGCTCGCGCGGATCGCTCCCCGATGCGATGTCGTCCGCGCGCGGATAGTCCCAGTCCCAGTACTGCACGATCCGGATCTGCTCACCATCCGTGATGAGGTAGCTGCCCGGCGGGACCTGGTAGATCCCCTTGAACAGCGAACGATCCGGCGCGTGCGTGACGAAGTGAATGTCGTAAAGCGTGTCGCGATCCCATGCGAGCGGCACACCGAGATCGACGAATGCCTTTACCTCGGACGAGAGGTAGAAGTTGCCATCGTGGATCGTGTAGTAGAGCGGCTTGATGCCGAAGCGATCGCGAGCGGCGAACAATATCTGGTCGCGCTCATCCCAGATCGCGAATGCGAACTCGCCGCGCAGCGCATGAACCGAGCGGGCGCCCCGCTCCTCGAACAGGTGCAGCGCGATCTCGCTGTCGGACCGCGTACGGAACGTGTGTCCCTGCTTCTCGAGCTCGCAGCGGATCCGCTCGAAGTCATAGAACTCGCCATTCGCGACGACGTGAAGCCGCTCGTCTTCGTTCGCGATGGGTTGGTCACCCGTCGTCAGGTCGATGATGCTCAATCGCGCGTGGCCGAGTCCGGCGCGACCGCGTGAGTCCACCCAGACGCGCTGCGCGTCGGGCCCGCGATGCTGGAGCCGCCGGGCCGACCGGTCGAGCGCCTGCGCCGACACTCCGCCTCGGCGCGATACTGCCGCTACGATACCGCACATGTATGAATCCTCCCGTGGCCAGCGGCCTGGTGGCGCGGCCATTTTACGGGTTAGAAAAAATTGATCTGGGGAAGATCCAACTTCGCTGCTTTCTTACAACCCGACAGGGGGTGGGATCGTCCCCTATCGATGGTCAGGTCCTTTAGAGAACGGCAATTCTTCCCTTGACGGGCCAACACCGGGACGGCCTTCGGGGCGACTTGCGGTTGTCGCATGTGCTCCCTAGTGTCGCACCAACATTGGTCTTTCCCCATTCCAGGAGTCTCGCGTGACCGACGGCAACGGCGCCCGTGATTTTTTCTCGGCGACGCTGTACGAGGCGATCCCCCAGGCCTTCGTCGCGCTCGACGCCGAGTCGCGGTTCAGCTACGTCAACGCCAAGGCGGGCGCGATCCTGGGTCGGGAGCCAGCATCGCTGCTTGGCCAGACCGTCTGGGATGAGTTTCCGGACGCTCGTGCCCGTCCGTTCGCGAAGGCGTACGCACAGGTGAAGGCGACGAATCTGCCGGTCCTGGCCGATGGCTGCTTCGCTCCATGGGAGTGCGAATGCACGAGCCGACTGTACCCCTGCGACGGCGGTGTGCTGGTGGTCTTCGCGGAGGGGGTGTCGGCCGATCAGCGGAAGACCCATGGGGTGGAGCTGTCGCGGTACTTGCGCGCGGTGCTCGACACGACGCCGGAATGCATCAAGGTCATTGGACGCGATGGAACGCTGCTGGATATGAACCTCGCCGGTGTCACGCTGATCGAGGCGCCGTCGTTCGAGGCGATCGCGGGCATCTGTGTGTATCCCTCGGTGGTCGAGCGCGATCGCGATGCGATGCGGCGGGCGGTCGAGGCCGCGTGCGACGGCGAGCAGTCGCATCTCGAGTTCGAGATCGTGACGTTCGGCGGGAAGCGATGCCGGATGGAGTCGCGCATCGGGCCGCTGCGCGATGAGAGCGGTGTGATCATTGCCGCCCTCTGCATGACGCGTGATGTCACGCAGGTCCGCGCGAACGAGGAGCGACTCCGCGAAAGCGAGGCGCGCTTTCGCCGGCTCGTCGAGCGAGCGCCGCTCGGAAGCTTCCTCAACGACGCGGCCGGGAACACGGTGTACTGCAATCCCCGCCTCGCCGCGATCTTCGGCCGGCCGGCGGAAGAGATCGTCGCCGGCGCGTGGCGGGACAGCGTCCATCCCGCCGATCGAGATCCGCTCATGGCCGCGTGCCTCGCGTTCTATGCCGGCGACGACGAGGAGATGCATTACGACTACCGTATCGTCCGCCCCGACGGCGCGATCCGCGATCTCGTGGTCGAACAGGTCCGCCTCCGGACGGGCGATGCGAGCACCGAAGGCTTCATCGGTATCATAGACGATGTCACCGAGCACCGTGTGCTCGAAGAGCAGCTGCGCCAGTCGCAGAAACTCGAGGCGGTGGGGCGGCTCGCCGGCGGTGTCGCCCACGACTTCAACAACCTCCTCACCGTCATCGCCAACTACGGACAGTTCCTGAAGCAGGAGCTCGAGCCGGGAACGCGCGGCCGTGCCGATCTCGAGGAGCTCCTGGGCGCGACTCGGCGGGCGTCGTCGTTGACGCGCCAGCTTCTGACATTCGGCCGAAAGCAGCCGTCGTCGCCAAAATTGCTTGCACCAAATGACGTCATCGTCGGCGTCGAGGATATGCTGCGCCGTCTCATCGGCGAGCACATCGCGCTGGTCACGGACCTGGAGCCCGGCGTCGGCCGGGTCCTCGTCGACCCCGGACAGCTCGAGCAGATCCTGGTGAACCTCGCCGTGAACGGGCGCGACGCGATGCCGTCCGGCGGGCTGCTGACGATCGAGACAGCGGCCGTGTACCTCACGCAGGGCGACATCATGCAGCCAAGCTCGGGAGGCTCGATTCACGCGCTCGTGGGCAGCCCGGGTGATCACGTCGTCATCCGCGTGACCGACACGGGCTTCGGCATGGACGACGAGACGCAGCGTCGCGTGTTCGAGCCCTTCTTCACGACGAAACCGTTGGGCCATGGGACCGGGCTCGGTCTCGCCACGATCTACGGGATCGTTGCGCAGGCCGGCGGGCGGCTATGCCTCCGCAGCGCACATGGCCAGGGCACCGTGGTGGAGGTGTATCTGCCGCGCAAGTGCGCCGAGGTGATCGACCACGCGGTGCCGCCGGACGCGCCTAACGTCGACGACATGCGCCGCGGCAGCGAGACGGTGCTCGTCGCGGAGGACGAGTCGGCCGTGCGCGCGTCCGTGCGTCGCATTCTCGAGCGGGCGGGCTACACGGTCATCGAGGCGCGCCACGGCGCCGACGCGCTGCTGCTGTGGCGGGAGCGGCGAGACGAGATCGCGCTGGTGCTCACCGACGTCGTGATGCCCGAGATGCGCGGCGCGGAGTTGGCGATGACGCTCCGCGAGGCCGCACCGGACACGCGAATCGTCTTCATGTCTGGCTACGCATCCGATTCGGCGCGGGCGACGATGTCGCCTGACGACGCACTGCTCACGAAGCCATTCGACGCCGAGACGCTGCTGCGCGTCGTGCGCGACGCACTCGACAGAATCCCGCAGAAGGCATAGCTGTTGGCTGCTGCTATTAGCGGGCGGCAGGCGGCAGGCGGCAGGCGGCAGGCGACGAAAAAGAGCGTGTCATCCCGAGCGCGGGAGCCCGCGAAGCGGGCAGTTTAGGGATCGCGATCGTGCCGGTAGAGTGCCACGGTTGCCCATCGCCCGTCGCCCGTCCCCGGTAGTTTCTAGTAATGAGCGACGGACCGGTGCTCCTCTACGACGGCCTGTGTGGGTTCTGCGATGGCACCGTGCAGTTCATCCTCAAGCATGACCGTCGCGGAACGCTCCGGTTCGCAACGCTCCAGGGTGATTTCGCGCGCGATGTGATCGCGCGGCATCCGGAAGTCGCCGGCGTCGATTCACTGGTACTGGTAGAGCCCGATCTCGATTCTGGCCGTGAGAGGGTGTACGTCCGCTCCGAGGGCGCGCTTCGTATCGCGCGTTACCTGGGCGGCGCGTGGCATCTCGCGCGAGTCGTCGCCATCGTGCCGCGCTTTCTTCGAGACTGGGCGTACAACGCGTTTGCGCGGATTCGATATCGCGTTTTTGGTAAGTATGACAGCTGTTCGATTCCCACTCCGGAACAGCGCGCACGGTTTATTGATTGAGCGAACCACGACCGCTGAATACGCTGACGGCGCCTAGCGCCGCCCGCGTGTTCAGCGTTCGTGGTTTCCCGTTCCCGTCCTACCTGTTCAGCGCCGGGGCTCTGCACGTATGGCGTCACCGGACGCCTAACAACGACTGATTTGTCGTTCGACTCGAGCCGCACAGCGCCGAGACCCGACGCGATGCGTATATTCTGCGTCCCGATCACTGTGAGATGACGATGGGCTTCGCCGAGTCCCTGCTGCCCGAGTTCGACCAGGAAATGTCCGCCACGCGCCGGGCGATCGAGCGCGTACCGACCGACAAGGGCGCCTGGAAGCCGCACCCGAAATCCTTCCCACTCGGCCACCTCACCCAGCTCGTCGCAACCATGCCCGGCTGGATCGCAAACATGGCGAGGACGACCGAGCTGAATCTCGCCAACTCACCCGGCTACAGCCTGCAGAGCACCGAGTCGCTCCTCGCAACGTTCGACAAGCTCGTGGCCGAAGCGCGCTCCGCGATCGCCGGATTGAAGGACGCCGACGTCGCCGTACCCTGGTCACTCAAGCACGGCGACCGCGTGCTGTTCACGAGCCCGCGAGGCGCGACGATCCGATCGACCGTCAATCACCTCATCCATCATCGCGGCCAGCTCACCGTCTATCTGCGCCTCATCGACGTTCCCGTCCCGTCGATGTACGGCCCGACCGCCGACGAGCCGTGGGGTGCCTAACGGGAGGCGGGAGACAACTGCCGGGGACCGGGGACCGGGGACGGGCGACGGCTAGAGAGCGAGAACCCTCGGGAAGCTCATCTCACTGCAAGATGCCTCCCGAGGGTTTCCGCTCTTAAGCCGTCGCCCGTCGCCCGTCCCCCGTCCCCGGCTACTCTCGACGCAACGCCTCCAACGGATTCACCCCCGACGCGCGCCTCGCCGGCAGCCAACTCGCCAACGCCGCGACCGCGGTGAGCAGGAGCGGAACTCCCGCGAACGTCATCGGGTCGATCACGCTCGGGCTATACAGAACGCCTCGCAGCAGCCGACTCGCGGCGAGCGCGCCGCCAATCCCGATCGCCGCACCGATGATCACCAGGCTGAGCCCCTGCTTCATGATCATCCCCACCACGTCTCCGCCTGCGGCGCCAATCGCCATGCGAATCCCGATCTCGCGACGGCGCTGACTCACCGTGTAGGCCATCACGCCGTACATCCCAACGCTCGCCAGCACGAGTCCGAGGAGCCCGAACACGCCAAGCGCCGCTCCCGCCAATCGCGCCGGCATGAGCGCGATCCCGAGATGTCTCGTCATCGTGCGGATGTCGCTGACCGGCAGCGTTTCATCGAACGACGACGCTGCCGAACGAAGCACTGGCGCGACCACCTGTGGATCACCCGTCGTCCGAATGACGATGGACATCGACTCGGACCAGTGCTGCTCCTGCGCGAGGTAGTAGAACGGAGTCGGTGGCTCGCCCAACCGCTGGTATTTACCCGTCGGCACTACACCCACGACCGTGTGTTCCTTGCCGCCGTACTTCACGGTCTTCCCGATCGGGCTCGTACCCGCCCAATACTTCTTCGCCATCTGCTCGTTCACGATCATCACGCGTACGGATGCCGTGTCGTCCTGCTCGGTGAACCCGCGACCCTGTTTCAGCTGAATTCCCATCGCCTCGAAGTAGCCGGGCGTCACCCGCGTGTTCTGCAGTGACATGTTCTCGTTCTTCGAGGGCGTATAGCCAGCGATCTCGACGTAGGAGTCGTTCTCGCTCAGTCCGAGCGGCACGTTGTCGACGAAGCCGACCGCCTTCACGTTAGGGCTGTCTGTGAGCTTCTCGCGCATGCGACGATAGAACTCCTCGCTGCGCGCGCGGCTGTAGCCCTGTAGTCCCGGCGCGAGATCCGCGATCAGCAGATTCTCGGCGACGAATCCCTTGTCCACCGTCGTCACGTTCTGGAGGTCGCGCAGGAAAAGACCGGCGCTCACGAGCAGGACGATGGACAGCGCCATCTGCGCGACGACGAGTCCCTTGCTGGCACGCGAGCGCGATTGGCCAGCAGGCGCCTCACCCTTGAGCGCCGGAATGAGCGACGGGTTCGTCGCCTGGAGAGCTGGCGCGAGCCCGAACAAGAGTCCGGTGAGTAGCGAAACTCCGAACGCGAACGCGACGACGAGTGGGCTCAGATGGAGATCGGCGCTGAAGTCCACGGACATCGGCAGTTGGATCCTGTTCGCGAGCTTGATCACCCACCACGCGAGGCCAACGCCGACAAGTCCCGACAGGCCGGCGAACAGCAGGCTTTCGGTAAGCAGCTGCTGCACGAGCCGCGAGCGCTTGGCGCCAAGGCTGAGTCGGACCGCCATCTCACGGGCGCGGTCGCGGGCGCGCGCAAGAAAGAGATTGGCCACGTTCACACACGCGATGAGCAGCAGCACGCCGACGACGGCCATCACGACCGACGATAGCGCGACCTGCGCGCTCTTGAACGTGGGATGTATGCCCGCCTGAGACTGGAGCACAATGTTGATCTCACTCTGCTCGTAGTCCTCCGGATGCTCGGCCCGAAGGCCCGCGATCAGCGCCTTCATTTGCGCGTTCGCCTGGGCGAGCGTCACTCCGGGCTTGAGGCGGGCTACGACGTTGAACGAGTTGCTGCCACGACTCGTGTAACCATCACGCTGCCCGGGACGAATGTCGTCGAACTGGGTCAGCGGCACCCACATGGCCGGGATGACGAGCGGGAGCGCACCGCGAAATTCCTTGGGGGCGACACCGATGACACTGTAGCTGCGGCCGTTGAGAATGATCGACCTGCCGATGATCTTCGGGTCCCCTCCGAACGCACCCTTCCAGGTCGACCAGCTCAGCACGGCGACCGGATGCGCCCCGCGCCCCGTGTCCTCCGCCGGGACGAACGTCCGGCCTAGCGCCGCGTTGACTCCCAGTACCGAGAAGTGGTTCGCGCTGGCCATCACGCCGAGCACGCGCTCGTTTCGCCCGCCGGTCGCGAGGTTCATGGTCTCGAAATCCCACAGCGTGACGCCGGAGAACGTGTTGCCGGACCGCTCGCGCACGTCGAGGTAGTGCGGAATGGAGTTCGACCCGAACTGCTCCCCGCGGTAGGTGCGGTACAGCTGGACCAGCTCGTCGGGAGCGCGGGTGCCGGGCAGCGGACGAAGCAGAAGCCCGTCAATGACCGAAAAGACCGCGGTGTTGAGCCCGATCCCCAGCGCGAGTGTCAGGACCACGACGCCCGTGAACATGGGATTCTTGGTCAGAACACGTCCGGCGTATCGGATGTCGTCCAGGATTGTGCGCATAGCCGCCTACGGTGGTGCGGGGCGTTTCAGGGAAGATCGAAGGTCACCTCCTTACTGCTCGGCGAACCTTCTGGTTTCTCATCCTGAGACATCCCGAGCGCACCCAAGGATCGAGATCATCCCGGAGGAGAGGCACGGTTCCCGGTTCCCGGTTCCCCGTTCCCTGATCCCTCTATTCCCGATTCCCGATTCCCGATTCCCTACGGAACCACTCGCCTCGGATCGATCCGCACCACCCAGAGGCCCGTGATCATGTCGTTCACATAGGCCAGGCCATTCTTCACCACCACGCCCCACGTCATCGTGCGGTTCGGGACGACACCCGTCGTGTCGGCCGGGAGCATCTCGACGATGGTGCGCCCCTGCGCCCTCAGGTCCCCGCGCAGCTCACCGCTCACGTCGAAGGCATGGAACCCGCCGTTATACGCGCCGAGGTAGAGCGTGTCGCCAGCCGCCCACACGTTGTGCACGCCGCCGTACTCCGGTTCGTACCACGCCACGGACTTCGGGTGCTCGATGTCGCTCACATCGATGACCTGCAGACGGCCATAGGCGCGGATCGACGAGACGTCCCACGTGCCGGTCGGGGCGAACGGCGGAAAGACCTCGTCCGAGATGAAGACGTAGTTCTTGTGACGCCACGCGGTGTGCGTGCCGCTGATGAACCCGGGTCCATAGTCCGCGGTCGCGCCCGGGTAGAGCGACTCGGCGTTGTACTTGTAGTTGCTGATGAGCTTTGGGTCCGACGGCGTGCCGCCCTTCATGCCATTGCCGACGTCGAGAATCACGAGCCCGTCGCTCCAGTAGCTCACGTACGCGATGCCGTCCTTGACGTCGATGTCATGCAGTGCGCGTCCGGCTCGCGTCTCCTTCGTCTTCCACTCGGCAACCCGCTTCGGGTGCAGCGGATCATTGATGTCGATGATGTTGAGCGAGCCGGTCCCGCTGTTCGTGAGGTACACGTGGGTGCCGTACTTTGGCTGGGTGTACACGAACGCCGAGTGCACGCCAGCCGTCACGCCATCGGTGAATTCGGCCACCGCCTTGGGGTGTGCCGGGTCGGCGGTGGAGGCGATGACGATCCCGTTCTTCCGGTCCGCGGCGCCCTCGCGCGTGAACACCATCCACTTGCCATCCTCGGTGGTCATGAGGTCGTTCATCGAGCGCGAGTTCGCCATGATCGAGTCGGTGATCACGGGGTTCGACGGGTTGCTGACGTCGATGGCGTAGATACGGTCCCCGCCTAACGTGGTACCGAGGTAGGCGTGTTTGCCGTCGGGGTGGACCCAGACCTCGCTGGTGTAGAAGGCGCTCCGTGGCAACCGTCCCACGACCGTCGCGGTGCGGCGCACGTCACGAGCGCCTAACGTCACGGTCGCATCCACCGTCTGCGCGCCGAGCGACGCGGTCACGATGTATGTGCCGGGGACGTCGCCGACGAACGCGCCACCGTCGTCGATCGTACCCTGCCCGGGTGAGAAGCTCCACGAGGGCGTGAGTCCGGTGATCGTCTGACCGCGCGAATCCTTGACGGTCACGGCGAAGCGAACGACGTCGCCCTGCCGGGCTTTCGCGCGGTTGGGATTGATGGACGCGGTGACACCAATCGACGAGATCACCTGGACGTTGGCCGTGCTCGTGACGTTGCCGGAGCGCGCCGTGATCGTAGCCGAGCCGGGCGACAGTGCCGTCAAAACGCCATCGGCCACGCGCACGATCGCCGCGCTGGAGCTCGCCCACATCACTGCGTCGTCGCGGGCGTCGCCGGCAGCGGAGAGGACGGTTGCGCCCAGCCGGAGGCGCTGCCCGACGAGCATTTTCGAGACGGCCGGGCTGAAAACGATTCGAGCGGCGGGTCCCGGCGTTATGCGCACTTCGACCTTCTCGACGATCGGCCGGCCGCCCGGCACGATGGCCGTGACCGCGATCGGCACCGTCCCGGGCGAACCGGCACGCACCCAGCCTAACGAATCGACCGCGCCTTGAAAGCGGCCACCCTGCGCGTTGAACCGTACGATCGCACCAGCCACCGCGGTGCCCCGCCCGTCGAGTGCCTGGACGTTCAACTTCAAGGAGTCGCCGACCGCAATCGTGCGGGCGGCCGGCGTGATACGAAGCCGCTCGATCGCCGATGCCTGCGCCCGTGCAGCGTTAGGCGATCCGGCGATGGATGCCAGCCAGCTCCCGACAGCCAGCCCCACGCCGCGAAGATACTGCCCTGGACGAATCATGGTGGTCACCTCCGTTCCCGGTTCCCGGTTCCCGGTTCCCTGTTTCCGCTTCCCTGTTCCCGCTTCCCTGTTTTCCGATTCCCTATTCCCTATTCCCGATGCGGCGGCCGATGTCGACCGCCGTGAAGCCCTGC
>Ga0207701_10000572_pt1 | contig 38434 bp, 33 predicted proteins | sample KBSSwiSSwithPhiX_FD_184294 | JGI IMG/M metagenome (GOLD analysis project Ga0207701, IMG submission 184294) | Switchgrass rhizosphere bulk soil microbial communities from Kellogg Biological Station, Michigan, USA, with PhiX - S5 (SPAdes) (version 2) | ecosystem: Environmental > Terrestrial >... | reverse complement strand
GGCCCGCGATCCACTCCGTGTTAATCCGTGTTCATCCGTGGCCCGGGATCCACTCCGTGTTAATCCGTGTTCGTCCGTGGCCCGGGATCCGGTCCCTGTTAATCCGTGTTCGTCCGTGGCCCGGGATCCGGTCCCTGTTAATCCGTGTTCGTCCGTGGCCCGGGAGCCGTTGTCCGGGGAATCAAGTTGCGAGTCGGGCTCACCACTGCTCAGGTGACGCCGAACTTCCGCGATGAGCAGCGGATGTCGCGCGCCGCGTAATTCAAGGCGGCCGTCCGCTGCGATTGCGGGCTCGACACCGTCGACGAGTTTCGAAAAACGCGCGCGTGCCTGCAGAATATCGAGTTCGACTGCCGCGTTGACGGTTCGCGTCAGATCGGCGCCGCGCCGCCGGAACGCATTCGTGAGATTCAGGAGGATGCGCCGGATTTCTTCTGCTTCCTGCTGTTCGAGCGCGACGATGTCGTTGTTGATTTCAACCGTGCTGAGTGGCTCGAGAAACAGACTGGCGCCGCTGCCGGAACTGCCATGGACGATCCCGGGGATCGCGGTGCGGTGTTCGGACCGCACGACGAGCACATACCGTCCGTTCCGATCGGTGACGATCTGCTGCTGCAGATATTTCGATGTGTCCTTGCCGCGCAGGTACGATTCGAGCGTCCCGCGCAACCGCGTTCGCTGCTTGCGCAGTCGCTCTCGTACCATCTTCAGCTCCGGACTCGCATCGTCCAGAACTTCTCCGCTCGGATCGATCTTCCGTCGGATGTCAGCGATTTCAGTTTCGAACGACGTGGTTGCGTCAGCGATCCGTCGAAGCGACGGCGTCGCCGCACCCGCTCGCCGGATAGACGCGCAGGTCGTATCAACCGATGAAAGAAACGCGCTCAACGCGACTAGATGCACGGCGTCCAGCGCGCGTCCTTCAACGCCGATGGAATCGAGAATCGTCTCGAGATCCGTTCCTGCCTGCAGCGCGATTTGATTGTCGGCAAGGAAGCGCGCCGTCTCTGCAGTAGCCGCCAACGCCCCGGCGACTCCTTCCGCCTCCGTGGCGGGCGCGAGGGATCTAAGCCGCTGCAACCCGTGTGGAGTGAGCGCATAACGGCAAACCGCCTCGACGATCCGATCGAATTCGAGGGCCCTGAGGGCGCCAGCGTGCATCGGGATGTAACTTAGGAAGATTGACCCGGAGGACAGGGTAATCCTTAACTATAGAGGATTTTGACCCGGTTCGGCAAGGTTCTACCAGGTTCGGCGGGGTTCTACTGGTTTGGTGAGATTTACGGCAGATGATTAATCGAACTGGCGACTGCCGCTGCGCCAAATCCGTTATCGATATTGACGACGGAAACTCCGCTGGCACAACTGTTTAACATGCCCAACAGCGCGGTGATTCCGCCGAAGCTGGCCCCGTAGCCGACGCTGGTTGGTACCGCAATCACCGGCACGTCAACGAGTCCGCCGACAACGCTCGGGAGGGCCCCTTCCATCCCGGCAACAACGATGACGACATGGGCGGCGTTGAGACGCGATTGCTCTGAGAGCAGCCTGTGAAGCCCGGCCACCCCGACATCGTAGAGGCGCTCGACCTGATTCCCCATAATCTCAGCAGAGATGACCGCCTCCTCTGCCACGGGCAAATCGGCTGTGCCGGCCGCAATGACGAGGATGGTTCCTCGACCCGCAGGCAACGCGGCGGTGCGCAGTGTAATGGTTCGCGCGAGTTCGTGAAACGATGCACCCGGCACACGGCGCTGGACGGCATCGAACGCTTCACGGGTTGTTCGCGTGACCAGGAGGTTGTGTCCCGCGGCGACGATTCGTTCAGAAATTGCCGCGATCTGCTCGGGAGTTTTGCCCGCACCGTACACCACCTCGGGGAAACCCTGGCGGACGCTTCGATGGTGATCCACGCGCGCAAACTCGAGATTCTCGTAAGGCGAGTGGCGCAAATATTGTAGGAGTTGGTCGTGTGCCGACTCGGGCGCCAGCGCTCCGGACTGCACCTGATCGAGCAGTGATCGCAGCTGAAGCCGGTTCATGAGTTGGCGTTCTGAGGTGCCGGCGTTGATCTCGCAAACGGCAGAGCAGTAATATTATCGTTTGTGTTCTGTGACGGATTCATTCCTATATGACGCCTGTTGAGACGCTGATTCTCGTTCTTTACTTTTTTGTCCTCAGCATCCTGGCCATCTACGGATGGCACCGCTATTACCTTGTGTATCTTTACACGAAACACAAGGACCAGGCGCCTCCTCAGCTGCCGGAACTCTCGAATTTGCCGCGAGTTACAGTGCAGCTACCGATTTTCAACGAGATGTACGTGGCCGATCGTCTGATCGATGCGGTCTGTGAACTCGACTATCCGATGGACCTGCTCGAGATCCAGGTCCTGGACGATTCCACCGACGAAACCACCTCAATCGCAGAGCGCGCCGTTCGCCGCCATGCGCTTGCGGGCGCCAATATCCGCTACATGCATCGCGTTGACCGCACCGGGTATAAAGCCGGCGCGCTCGACGCTGGCCTGGCGGAGGCAACCGGCGAGTTCATCGCCATTTTCGATGCCGACTTCATCCCGCGGGGGGACTTTCTCAAGCGCACGCTCCCGTACTTCGCGACCGATAGCCGCGTCGGCATGGTCCAGGCGCGATGGGGGCATATCAACCAGGATTACTCGCTGCTCACGAAGATTCAGTCCATCCTTCTGGACGCGCATTTCGTGCTCGAGCACGGGGCCCGAAACCGGGCGGGTTGTTTCTTCAACTTCAACGGAACCGCCGGTGTCTGGCGCCGCGAAGCCATTGGCTCTGCCGGCGGCTGGCAGCACGACACGCTGACCGAGGACCTGGATCTGAGCTATCGCGCTCAGCTGGCGGGCTGGCGTTTCGTCTTCCTGCCCGACGTGGTGTCGCCGGCGGAAGTGCCAGTGGAAATGAACTCGTTCAAGTCGCAGCAGCACCGATGGGCGAAGGGATCGATTCAGACCTGCATGAAGCTGCTGCCGCGCATTCTTCGTTCGCGTCAGCCGTTCGGCGTGAAGGCAGAAGCGTTCTTTCACCTGTCGGCTAATTTCAATTACCTGTTGATGTCGCTGCTCTCAATTCTCATGTTCCCGGCGATGTGGGTCCGCTACAACATGGGATGGACGGAGATGCTCATCATCGACGTGCCGCTGTTCTTTGCCGCCACGGCGTCGATTGCTGTCTTCTACGTGAAGGCGCAGCGCGAGCTTTACGGCGACTGGCGTCAGCGCTTGAAGTACTTGCCGTTCCTGATGTCGATCGGCATCGGTCTGTCGGTGAACAACACCCGGGCGGTGCTCGAAGCGCTGTTCCACAAACAGAGCGAATTCGCGCGGACTCCGAAGTACGGCATCGAGCAGGACAGCGATGAATGGGTCGGTAAGAAATACCACCAGACGGTTGGCGTGCAGCCGATCATCGAGCTGGTGCTCGGTCTCTACTTCAGCGCCACCGTGTTCTACGCGCTGGTCAATCAGATCTACGCGACACTGCCGTTCCTCATGCTGTTCCAGATCGGCTTCCTGTATACGGGGCTGCTCTCCATCCTTCAGCAATACACCGGCGAGAGCGTCATGCTCAAAACGCCGGAAGTGGCGAAGTAGCAATCTGAAATTGCTGATTGTTGATTGCTGAATGGGCGGGGTCTAGACCCGCGCCTGATCCCAGTCAGCATTTCCAGTATCATTTCTCCATGACCACCGAAGCCAAGCCTAAGGCCGGGTTGGAGGATGTAGTCGCGGCGTCCTCGGCGATCTGTTACCTGGATGGCGATCGCGGGGTGCTTGCCTATTTCGGCTACGACATCCACGACTTGGCCCGTGCGGTGTCGTTCGAGGAAGTCTGCTATCTGCTCTGGCACGGCAGGCTTCCGAACCGCGCCGAGCTCGGCGACCTCCAATCTCAATTGGCCGCCGCACGGCCGGTGGCCGAACCGATTCTCCGGCTGATGAAGCAGCTGCCTGGGTCCGACGGCATGGACATGCTGCGGACCGTCACATCGGCGCTGGGACAATACGATCCTGAGGCTGGCGACAACTCGCCTGCTGCCAACTATCGCAAAGCTGTTCGACTGACGGCGCAACTCGGCAGCATCGTCGCGACCTACGGACGGATGCAGGCCGGCGGCGGTCCAATTCAACCCGACCCTGCACTCGGACAGGCTGCAAACTTTCTCTACATGCTGACCGGGAATCGTCCCAATGCCCTGTCGGTTCATGCATTCGACGTCGCGTTGGTTCTGCACGCGGACCACGAGCTGAATGCCTCGACGTTCGCGGCTCGCGTCGCAGCGGCCACGTTGACGGATCTCTATTCCGCGATCGTCGGCGCGATTGGCACACTGAAGGGACCGCTTCACGGTGGCGCCAATGCCGATGTGATGCGCCTGTTGATCGAGATCGGGCCCGATGCTCCGCCAGAGCGCATCGATGATGCGATCCGCGCGAAGCTCGCGAAGAAGATCAAGATTCCCGGGTTCGGGCATCGCGTCTATCGAACCGAGGACCCACGCGCGACCCATCTCCGGCGAATGTCGAAAGAGCTTGGCGAGAAGGCCGGGACTACCCGCTGGTTCGAGATGTCGCAGCGGATCGAGAACCTGGTGAAATCGGAGAAGAAGCTGAACCCGAACGTCGATTTCTATTCAGCGTCGACCTACTACACGCTCGGTATTCCGATCGATCTGTTCACGCCGATCTTTGCCGTCAGCCGAATCTCCGGTTGGACGGCGCACTGCCTCGAGCAGTACGCGAACAATCGTCTGATTCGTCCGCGGACGGACTATATCGGTCCGCCATATCCGCAGACGGTGGTGGCTATCGATCAGCGTTGATTAATGCCGGGCGCCTCTTCGCGTGCCCCGTGGCCTGCTCGAACGCATAGGCAAGCTGGAGCACGCTCCACTCATCGCGGTGGCGTCCGACGATCTGAATTCCTACCGGTAGCCCTGCAGACGTGAATCCCGCCGGCACTGAAATGGCGGGATTTGTCATGAACGTCACATACCAACACGATCGCATCCAGTCGATGTAGGTCGTCATTGGCTTGCCGTTGATCTGTGTCGGATAAGGAACGTTGACATCGAACGGTGCAACCTGGGTCACCGGCAACACGAAATAGTCGTACCGCTCGAAGAACTGCCGGCTTTGATCGTACATCTGCGACTGCCGGGCAAGCGCGCGCCCGATGTCGGCCGCGGTCATTCGCTCGGCTTCCGCGGCTTCGTACTTGATCGTGTCCTTGACCCATTCCGCTCTGTCGCGAATCAACGCGGCGTTGCGCGGATGATTAGAGGCGTAACGGAGCGCGGGAAAGGCCTGATCGACCCCCGAAAAATCCGGCTCGTCGTCGGTGACTGTGCATCCCAGCGATTCGAACACATGGCGGTTGCCGTCAATCACCGATCGGATTTCCGGCTCGAAGGGGATGCCGCCGAGTCCGTTCCACCACGCGACGCGAGCGCCCTTGAAGTTGCGATCGAGCCGTTCCCGGAAACGCGCGCCATCTCCGTCGATCGAGAGAGGGTTTTGCGGATTTGGACCCGCAATCGCGCTCAGGAACAGCGCAACGTCTGCAACCGACCTCGCCATCGGACCCGAAACCGATAACGGCGACCATGCCGTGGATTCACTGGCGACGACGCCGGGGGAGGTTCGGAACCCAACGACGTTGCAGAAGGCGGCGGGGTTGCGCAGTGAACCTCCAGTATCGCTGCCGTCGGCAATTGGCAGCATCCCGCACGCCAGCGCGACCGCGGCCCCGCCACTGCTGCCGCCGCACGTCTTCGTCGTGTCGTACGGATTCCGCGTCGCACCAAAGACGCGGTTGAAGGTTTGCGAGCCGGCGCCGAGCTCGGGGGTGTTGGTTTTTCCGCACGTGATGGCGCCCGCCGCACGGATGCGGGTCACGATCAGCGCGTCGCGACTCGGCACAAGATCTTTGTAAAACAGCGACCCACGCGTCGTCCGAATGCCGGCCGTGTCGACGAGATCCTTATGCGCGACGGGCAGCCCGTGCAGGACGCCGAGAGCACCGCCGCGGGCCGTCGTTTCGTCGGCGCGGGTGGCATCCGCCATCGCCCGCTCGGCGACGAGGGTCACGATCGCGTTGACTTTGGGATTCACCCGTTCGATTCGCGCCAGGTGCGCGTTCAACACCTCGCGCGCTGAAACATCCTTGCGGCGGATCCTCGCTGCCAACTCGACTGCGCTGAGATCGCATAAAGCTTCCGCCGTTGGAGTGTTTGACGCTCGTGTGTTCATCTGACCAGAGGTTGCGCCGAACCCTTGGAGAGTACTGGCAACACCGAGTCCCAGCGTCTGCCCAAAGGTCCGGCGCGTGATCTTGGCCTCATCCATGGTCGATCAATTCACCAATCCACCAATTGTTCTACGTCTTCTTCTTTGGCGGCTTGAATGCTTCCTGGACCTGCTTTCTGATGTCCTTGTAGTTCTTATTTGCGAGCTTCTCCTCGTCTTTGGTCAGAATGCGGAAGGGCACGCGCACGAGGCTCTTTTCGAACTGAACATTGAGCCAGTGCTGGCCGTACTTGATGCCACCCGGCACTTTGAAATACACCCGGCCCAGGCACGCACGGGTCTGGCTCAATTCCACTTCGCTCCACGACATCGCCGGGCTCTGCAACTCGCTGAAGAAACCGATGCGGCACGCCTGGACGGCATTGGGAGGAAAGTAGTTGATCGAGTCGCGCGCGACCTTTGCTCGATTGTCGAGAGCGGCGAGGTTCGCCTTGCGGTAGTCCTCGACGGAAGCGAGCGGCACCTTCGTTCCGTCGGGCGTGTCGAGCGACAACGCATCGCGCTTCAGCCTGTAGTTCGACACACCCTCTCGCAGTGTCGCGCCCATCTCGAGCAGCATCCATTCGTCACCGACCGACATGTTCGCGGTCTTGTAGCCGATGATCGCGTAGCCTTCATTGTTGTAGGCGGCGCGAACGAACAGACCCTCGATGGTCATGATTTGCGGCACGCCGGATTGCGGAATCTTGACTTGCGGTTTCTGTTCCTGGACCCGCGCCGCGACTGGTGAGGTTGCAGGGCAGAGCGCCAGCAAACCCGCCAACGTCAGCGTCAGCCCGGTCTCACGTCTCATAGTTCCTCCTGGGGAAAGCCCAACGGATGTCCTGATATTACCCCGGCGGTGGGAATTATGAGATACCCGTTACACGCGCTTCGCCAGAAAGATGTCCGGCTTCCCGGGACCATTGGCGTCGGGCATGACGCCGACGAGTGTGAACCCGAGCTTCATATAGAACCCATATGGGTGTGGGTCGCGGCCTTTGATCGTCCGAAGTGCGCCCGGCAGGTCACGGTACAGGTCGATCCCACTCAGGCTCGTCTCACCATTCTCGTCGTCGGTTCCGACCCACAACGTGATGCCGCCCTTTTGACGCACGATGTCTTCGAGGTCGCGCACGAGCGTCCGGCCAATACCGTGACCGCGGTGGGCTGCCGCAACAACCAGTGGATGGATCTCCCAAACGTAACCGTCGTAACTCGGTTGCGCCCCGATCCAGCCGATGACCCGATCGGAATCACCCAGCGCGACACGACTGATCTTCTCTTCCGACATCGACTCGATCACCTCCCGTCGCGCGGAGTCGAGATCCTGCCAGTCGTGAGTCCGGCCACGAAATGCGTCATGGAGCAATGCCGCTGCCTGGTCGATCGAGTCCGACCGCGCGGCAGTCAGGTCAATGATGGGGAAGCGCACGCGACATTCACCTGACACCCAACGGCGCCGCGCACACTAGCTCTTCCGTCGGCCCGCTGGCACGATCATCCGCGACGAGAGGCATAGCCCGACGCAATTGCCTCTTGTGTGACTGCATCGATAAACACGCGCTTCGCTTCTGTGTACGCCTCGCGGTCGAACCTGAACTTCTGCGCGAGGCCGCGTTTCAACTGTTCATAATCTGCAGCGACGTCGTCGTGTGTCCGCAGATAGTTACGGAAGGCAATTGGCCGCATCCACTGCGGACTGCCGACGGGAACCAGGTGGAGATGATGAGTTCGAAACGCGTCGGATGGTTTACACATCCAATGCCTGACGGATGCCTGGTATGGAAAGTAGCAATACCCGAGTGTCGCGGCGGCGTCAATTGCGTCCCTCGATCCTTCGAGCGTCTCGACGCCTGCCATGATGTCAATGACCGGCTTCGCTGCCAGTCCGGGAATCGCCGTGCTGCCGATATGTTCGATCGGGCCTGCCAGCCATGGCGCGAGGACTCGACCGAGCGCCTCGCGCTCCTCCTCGAACCGGGCCGGCCACGCAGGATCGTAGTCGACGATCACGACCTCTGCTTGCGACGACGAGGTCATAGGACTGGTGTCGCTGCGTCGGTCCGCTTCGTCCGTCTCGCAAGTATCCACGACACAGCGAACGCAACAACCGTTGCGACGAGGATCGCCGCCACCGTGACCATCGCGAAGAGCACGTATCCCAGTGCGATCATGTCGCCGCTGGTCGGCAGGATACCGGTCATGACTGGAATGTAGAACAGAGCCGACGCGAAAAAGAAAATCCGCGCGAGCAGGAGGGCGACTTTGCTGGCCCGTGCCGACGGCCAGGGAAGCCAGAGCCCCGTCGCGACGAGATTCGGAATCACCTGCGCGACGAACACGATCGGTTGAAGCAGATAGAAGCGCGCGCCCGCCTGCGTCGCGGCCACGATCGCCGGTGTGCCGATGGACAGCACCGCGCTGCCGAGAAGGAAGTAGAGTGTCTTTTGCTTCGTGGCGGTCCAGAAGCGCGGAGTGCTGTCCATCCTGAACTCGTGGCGATATGCGCTCGGTGACGACACAGACTAACATTGATTTGTTGACCCACGCAGCATCCGTGTTCATCCGTGTTATCCGTGTTGATCCGTGTTCATCCGTGGCCCGTGTTCATCTGTGGCCCGTGTTGATCCGCGGCTCGTGTTGATCCGTGTTTATCCGTGTTTATCCGTGGCCCGTGTTTATCCGTGTTCATCCGTGGCCCGTGTTCATCCGTGGCCCGTGTTGATCCGTGGTCGAGAATTGGCCGTCCATTTTCCGGTAGCGCATCCGCGCACCGTGCCCGTATCCTGACCGCATGATGTTGATGCCCACACCCGCCGAGATGTACCGCGCGCTGGTTGAGCGCGATCGCTCCTTCGAGGGCCTGTTCTTTGCGTGCGTGCGCACGACCGGGATCTTCTGCCGCCCGACGTGCAGCGCCCGAAAGCCCAAACCCGAGAACGTCGAATATGCCTCGACGATACAGGATGCGCTCCACCGCGGCTACCGTCCCTGCCGAATCTGCGATCCGATGTCGTCGGCGACGTCGGCGCCGAACTGGCTGGCCCCGCTTGTCGATGAGATGCTGCGCAATCCTGACATTCGGTTGCGCGACGAAGATCTGCGGCAGCGCGGCCTCGATCCCGTGCAAGTGCGACGGACGTTCAAGCGCAGTTTCGGGATGACGTTCCAGGCGTATCAGCGCGCCTGCCGGCTGGGCACCGCGATGCGCGCGCTCCACGACGGCGCGTCCACGCTCGACGCCGGACTCGACGCAGGGTTCGAATCGGACAGTGGTTTCCGTGACGCGTTTGCGAAGGTGTTCGGCGAAACACCGGGCGACGCGCGCGACACGTCGCTCCTGACCGCTGCGTGGATTGAGACACCACTCGGGCCGATGCTGGCCATCGCCGGTGAGCGCGGCCTCGAGCTGCTCGAGTTCGTCGATCGTCGCGCGCTGGAGACCGAGCTTCGCGAGCTGCGTCGCTCCCTTGGCGGCGCCATCGTCCCCGGCGATCACCCGATCCTTCGTCAGACGCGGAAGGAGCTGTCGGAGTATTTCGCCGGCAGCCGGCGCGAATTCACGATGCCCCTGAATCAACGCGGATCGGAGTTTCAGTTGAAGGCGTGGCGTGCGCTTTGCGGCATCCCTTACGGCGAGACGCGAAGCTACTCCGACATGGCGCGCGAAGTGGGTTCTCCGGCCGCCGTCAGGGCCATCGGCCGTGTCAACGGCCAGAACCGCATCGCGATCATCGTCCCGTGTCACCGCGTGATCCGATCCGACGGCACGCTCTGCGGGTACGGCGGGGGACGCTGGCGGAAGCAGTGGCTGCTCGAGCATGAACAGGCCGTAAAGTCGAACTAACGCTGAAGATCCAGCGGATCGGTGGCGCGGATGCGGCGATCCGATCGGATCGCCGCATCGCCGGATCCCGGATCACCCATCCCGGTTCCCATCGCATCGTCCCAACTCCTCTGAATGCTATAATTTGCTGAACTTTCAATCAGCACTCTTCAATCAGCATTCAGCAGTTCCCAGTCTTAATGGATCAGCGTTTCATCCGTAATTTCTCCGTCATCGCCCACATCGACCATGGCAAGTCCACGCTGGCGGACCGGTTCCTCGAAATAACCGGGGCGCTTCAGCCGCGCGAGATGGAGGCCCAGGTTCTCGACTCGATGGATCTCGAGCGCGAGCGCGGCATCACGATCAAGGCACACGCCGTTCGGCTGACCTACAAGGCAGACGACGGGAATGAGTATGTGCTCAACCTGATCGACACGCCCGGGCACGTCGATTTTTCCTACGAGGTCACGCGCTCCCTGGCCGCGTGCGAGGGGGCGCTGCTGCTTGTCGATGCGTCTCAGGGAGTCGAAGCCCAGACGCTGGCGAATGCGTATCTCGCCGCGGATAACGGGCTCGAGATCATTCCCGTCATCAACAAAATCGATTTACCCGGGGCGCAGCCCGACGAGGCGAAGCGACAGATCGAAGAAATCGTCGGATTGGACGCCAGTGGTGCGATCCTCGCGAGCGCGAAGGAGGGAACCGGCGTCCACGAGATCCTCGAAGCGATCATCAAGCGCCTGCCGCCGCCGGAGGGGAATCCTGCCGCGCCGCTCAAGGCCCTTATCTTTGATTCGTGGTACGACCCCTATCGAGGCGTGATCATCCTCACGCGGGTCATCGACGGCACGATTCGCGCCGGAATGAAGATTCGCCTGATGGCGCAGGGGCAGGAATACCTGGTGGACCAGGTCGGCGTGTTTTCGCCAAAACCGGTCAGCGCCGACGAACTGGGCGTCGGTGAAGCGGGATTCATCTTCGCGGGGATCAAGACGGTCAGCGACGCGAAGATCGGCGACACGATCACCGACGCGAGCCGGCCGACAAGCGAGCCGTTTCCCGGCTTCAAAGAAAGCAAGCCGATGGTGTTCGCGGGCCTGTATCCCGTCGAAGGCAGCGAGTACCCGGAGCTGAGAGACGCACTCGAGAAGCTGCGACTGAATGATGCGTCGTTTTTCTTCGAGCCCGAAACCTCCGCCGCGCTGGGGTTCGGGTTCCGCTGCGGCTTCCTCGGCCTTCTGCACATGGAAATCGTGCAGGAACGACTCGAGCGCGAATTCGACATGGACCTGGTGACGACGGCGCCGGGCGTTTTGTACCGCGTCACCACGACCGATGGGGTGGTGCAGGAAATCGACAGCCCGTCGAAACTGCCCGAGACCGGCCGCATTGAAAAGATCGAAGAACCGGTCATCACCGCCATGATCCTGACGCCGTCTGAGCACGTCGGCGGGATCCTGCAACTCTGTCAGGAAAAGCGCGGCGTCCAGAAATCGATTGAGTACCTGGCAGTCGATAGAGTGCTCATCACCTACGAATTGCCGTTCAACGAGGTCGTGCTGGATTTCTACGATCGCCTGAAGACGCAGTCGCGCGGCTACGCGTCGCTCGATTACCATGTCACGGGCTATCAGGAAGCGCCGCTGGTCAAACTCGACATTCTGGTGAACGAGGAGCCGGTGGACGCGCTGTCGACGATTGTCCATCGCGACATGGCGTATCAGCGCGGCCGGGCGCTGGCGTCGAAGATGCGCGAGCTGATTCCGCGGCAGATGTTCGAGGTGGCGATTCAGGCGGCGATTGGCAGCCGGATCATCGCCAGAGAATCGGTCAAGGCGCTTCGCAAGAACGTGCTCGCGAAGTGCTATGGCGGCGACATCACCCGCAAACGGAAACTGCTGGAGAAGCAGAAGGAAGGCAAGAAGCGGATGAAGCGGGTCGGACGGGTCGAGATTCCGCAGGAAGCGTTTCTCGCCGTGCTCAAAGTGGGAACGGAGTCGTAACCCAATGGCAGCGACGTTTCAGAAATCCACGATTCGTGAATACGCCGAATCGATCGTGATCGCGGTGATTCTGGCGCTGTTCGTCCGGACGTGGGTGGTCCAGGCGTTCAAGATTCCGACCGGCTCGATGGAGAACAACCTGCTGATTGGCGATCACCTGCTCGTGAATAAGTTCGTCTTCAGCCCGACGCGCAGCTCGATCGAGCGCGCGGTGTTGCCGGTACGCGACATCCGCCGCGGCGACATCGTCGTCTTCAAGTACCCGGACGACCCCGATCGGGACTTCATCAAGCGGGTCATCGGGCTGCCGGGAGAAACGGTCGAATTGCGGGCCAAGAAGGTGTATATAGATGGCCATCCGCTCGACGAGCCCTACGTCCATTTTCTCGAACCGGCATCGGAAGGCCAGGAGGTGACGTCGTTCGATGTTCGTGAACGATATGCCCCGGTCGTCGTGCCGGCAGGGTACTACTTCGTCATGGGCGATAATCGGGACAACTCGCAGGACAGCCGCTACTGGGGATTTCTGACGCGCGATTACATCAAAGGACGCGCCCTGATGATCTACTGGTCGTACGAATCAGGACGCGAGGATTACCTGGACGAAGGGGCAGGCGCGACGGTCAAGCGAATGTTCTCGGTGGTTACGCACTTCTTTACCAAGACCCGCTGGGAGCGGCTGTTCCACCAGATTCATTGACGCCCGAACGGAGGCTCTGTGATCCGGAAGCTGGTCAAGCTCGCGATATTCCTGCTCATCGCGAACGGCGTTTATCGGATTACTCCTCCCACCATTCACTACTACAAGTTCAAGGATGCGGTGCAGGAGCTGGCGCTGTTTTCTCAGAAGACGGCTGATGCCGAATTGATCGATCATGTCATGGCGCTTGCCGACGAGAACCAGGTTCCGCTCGATCGGGATTACGTGCAGGTCCGCCGTTCGAACGGGCAGCTGCTTATCGAAGCGTCGTACATAGAGTCAATGAAGGTGCTCCCCGGATACAGCTACGAACATCAGTTCGACGTCCAGGCGAAGGCGTTCGACGTCCGTTAGCCGTTGGCTGGCGACAGCCACCGAATCGCAGCCTGGCGCCCACTCTCCGCGTCTCCTTCCAGTTGTTCCGCCCGCTGCGTCGTTGTGGTGACGTAAGCCTGATCTGTGATGCTGGCCAGGTTGATCGCGACGTTGAGCTTTGCGCCACGCAATCCTGCCCTCAGCAACTCGAGACCGACCTGTACATCGCTCGCCGCGTTGGCGTTCCCGAACGCGGCAATGTCGGCCGCCTGCCGAATTGCCTCGACGCAGCCGCGCATGACCTCGAGCGGCGTCTCCGTCGCCAGCCGCAGGGCGTCCTGGATGCGACTCGCGCGTGCGTGCTTTTCCTCATCCGAACTTTTCGGCAGGCGAAACGCCGACACGACCTCCTCGTAAGCCTCGCTGTCACGATCCATCAGCGTCGTCAGGCGTTCGCTGATTGACGCACAACTTCCGCCCGCCGTAACGAGGCGTCGCTCATCGTCGGCGTTTTGCGCGCGTGACTTTGGCAGTCCCGCGACCATCGCGAGGAGCGAAGCGCCGACAGCGCCGCTCAACGCGGACGCTGATCCGCCCCCCGGCGTCGGATTTGGTGAACGGAACGCCGCCAGAAGGTCGATGAAGCGCTGATCGGCAAGTCGCATAGGGATTACGAGCTTTCCACGACGCGCGGCAGTGTTCCTGCGACACATTCACCGCGTTTGAGCACCGCGGCGATCGCTGGCGCGCCGACGCGAATGAGATTGATGGCATCGCCATGCACCATCACGGCATCCATCTGCTTACCGTACTCGAGGCTGCCGATGCTGTCGGCGCGCCCGAGCGACCAGGCGGCATTAATAGTCGCCGCCGCCAGGGCTTCCTCGAAGGTCATGTGCATCCCGAAGCAGGCAAGTGCCATCGCAAACGGCATCGAGGGAGAGAAGCCGCCGCCGGGATTCACATCAGTCGCAAGCGCCACCGGAATGCCGGCGGCAATCAAGTCGCGCGCCGGCGCAAATCGTCCAAGCTTCAAGTAAAACGCCGCGATCGGCAGCAACGTCGCCGTCACGCCGGCATCTGCCATGGCACGGATTCCCTCCTCGGGAACGAAGATCAGATGATCGGCCGAACGCGCTCGCACCCGCGCAGCCACCTGCGACCCTCCGCTGGGACCGAGTTCATCAGCGTGAATGCGTGCGCGCAGGCCGGCTGCCTGTCCCGCTTCGAGAATCCGAATCGACTCGGCTGGCGTGAACACCCCGGTCTCGCAGAAGACATCACACCACTCGGCGAGGCCTTCGTCGGCGACTGCCGGGATCATCTCGTTCACCAGCAGGTCGACGTACTTGTCGCGTTCGGCGCGGAACTCGAGCGGCAAATCGTGCGCGCCGAGAAATGTCGGGACGATCTCGATGGGATGAGTGTCCGCCAGCTTCCGGATCGCCCGCAGCATCTTGAGTTCTGATTCGAGGCTGAGGCCATAGCCACTCTTGATTTCGCACGTCGTCGTGCCGCACGCGAGCATTTCGTCGAGCCGCGTGCGTGTCTGATCGATCAGATCGATTTCGCTGGCCGCGCGGGTCCCGGCGACGGTCGAAACGATGCCGCCTCCTGCGGCGGCGATTTCGGCGTAAGTCGCGCCGGCGAGTCGCTTCCTCAGTTCCTCTCGTCGATCTCCTGCGAAGGCGGCGTGGGTATGAGGATCGACAAACCCGGGGACCACCGAAACGTCGCGAGCATTGACGAATCGTGCTCCGGGCAGGGGCGCAACCATTCGGTGAACATCCACGGATGGACCGACGTGGACGATTCGGCCGTTCGACGATGCGATCGCGCCGTCGTTCAGGATGTTGACCGCTCCCTGGTCCGTTCCACGCAGCGGCCCGCTGCCGCTGAATGAAATGATCTGTCGGGCGTGGACGATGATGAGATCGGCCAGGATCACGCGGTGAGTATATCGTTCAGGCGCGCCTCGAACTCCGCCTCGGTCAAGCCGGCGATCGCCACCCGTTTGTCGCGCGACCTCAGGCCGGACGCGATCGTGATGTCGCGTCGCGGACGATCGAACGTCTCGGCGAGGAAGGCAATGAGCGCATCGTTTGCGGCGCCCTCGACTGGAGCAGCCGCGAGCCGGATGGCCAATGCCTCGCCTCGGACTCCGGCAATCGTGGTGCGTCCCGCCCGCGGCGTGATACGGACTGCGAACGCCAGCCCGGAAGGACCTGAAAAGACCGGAATCAATCTATCCGCGTTCGTCGGCGACCCGCGGCGCCTGCTCCGATGGCCACGGTGTTGACGGCACGGCAGGTTCCACGGTGCGGGGACGGTGCAGGAGCACGCGCTCGTCGGGTTTGTCCTGCTCGCGGATGAATTCGAGCGCGCGATAGAGTCCCTGGATCGACGCTTCGAGCGAGCCTTCGACGTCGCGCCGCCGCAGTTTCAGCTCGTTGATATCCCGCTCGACTTCCTCGAGCCGCGCGCCCGCTTTCTGCAGCAGGAGATCGGCGCGTCCCTGTGCCTCGCGCACGATCATTTTGCCTTCGTTCTCGGCCGCCGCCTTGACCTCGTCGGCCAGCCGCTGCGCCGTCAGCAGCGTGTTGCGAAGATTGGTCTCGCGCTCGCGGTGCTCCGCCAGCAGCGCTTCCATGCGGAGCAAATCCTGGCGGAGGCGATCGATTTCCCGCAGCGCGTGCTCATAGTCGTCTGCCGCTTCAGTCAGGAACGCGACCACCTCCGTGCGATCGAATCCGCGCAGTGCGGTACGGAAACGCTGCTGCCGCAGATCGAGCGGGGCGATGCGCATCACGCGCTCCGGTGGAAGCGAGCCGGTGTGCCCGGCCGACGTCGAAGATGGCGTCGCTGGCTGGCCTGGCTGACGATCGAACATAGTAATTCTCCTGGATCGTGGGGGAGCGAGTTCTATACAGCCGCCTGATACGTGCGCTTACCGAAGATCGCCGTGCCGACGCGCACCATCGTAGCGCCTTCTTCGATGGCCGCTTCGAAATCGTGACTCATGCCCATCGACAACTGCGCCAGCGATGTCCCGGAAACGCCCTCCGCCAGCCACTGGTCGCGGAGCTCCCTGAGTCGAACGAACCATGGCCGCGTCTGTTCCTGATCCTCGTTCCATGGCGGAATCAGCATCAGTCCGATCATGCGGGCGTTGCGCAGCGTCTGGGTCGCATCGACGATGCGGCGAGCCTCGTCGGCGGCGGCCCCGAACTTGGTCGTCTCGCCCGCGAGATCGACCTGGACCAGGATCTCGGGTGCCGCACCGCCGTCGGCTGCGGCGGCATCGATCTTCTTCAGCAATTCGACCGAGTCAATCGAATGGATGCAATGAAATGCCGTGGCGGCCTTCTTCGCCTTGTTCGACTGCAGGTGGCCAATAAGATGCCACCTTATCTGAATGTCGGCTGTTTCGCCGATTTTCTGCAGGCCTTCCTGGACCTTGTTTTCGCCGAAATCCACCTGGCCGGCGGCGGCGGCGGCGCGTACGGCATCGGCGCTGAACGTTTTGGAAACGGCGATCAGCCTGACGGTCGTGGGATCCCGGCCGGCGCGGCGGGCCGCCGCGTCGAGCCGGGACCTGACAGAGGAGAGGTTTCGAACGAGAGCGACGTCCACAGACGGCGCCGTGCCTACTTGATGTACGCCTTCAACATCTCGGCGTTCGCTTTCGCCTTGGCGGCGTTTGGACCGTTCGGGGCAATCTTCAAGTAGGCCTCGAACTCCTTCCCCGCTTCCGGCAACTTGCCCTGGTTCAGGTAGGCCTGACCCAGCATGAAATGCGCTTCGGCGTGGTTCGGATTCGCGGCGACGGCGGCGGCAAAGTTCTCGGCTGCCTTCGCGAAGTCGTTCGCATTCCAGGAAATGACCCCGGCGTTATACATCGCGTCCGCGCCCCCGCCGCCAGCGGCGCCCGCCGGGGCGTGCTTCATCGCCTCGGCGCTCATCTCCTTCGCCTTGTCGAACTGTTTCTGATCGTTGTAAATCGTCGCCAGTCCGTTGTACGCATCCGCCGAATTCGGATCCAATGTCAGCACCTGCTTGAACGCCGCCTCGGCTGCCGGGTAGTCCTTCTTGTTCGTGTTGGCGAGACCGATGCCCATGTAGCACTCGGCACACTTGGGAACGTCCTTCAGCACTTCGTTGAATTTGGCGATCGCCTCGTCGTTCTTCCCGGCATTGGTGAGCGCCGCCGCTTCCGCGTACGCCGCCTTGATGCCCGCGACCTTGGCTTCCGCTTTGGCCCGCTCTTCCTTCGACACGCCTTCCATCGAGGCGCCGCCCTTGGTGATGGTCAAGTTGACTTCAGCCATGTCGAGGCTGATGCGGTTCGTCTTGGAGGCCGACAGGCCGTCCTTTTCAGCCGTGATCTTGTACTGGCCGGGCGGAAGACCAATCTGCATGAACTCGCCGTTCTTCTTGCTCTTCACCTCGAATTTCGTGTTGTTGTCGAGCTGCTGAATCGTAACCTTCGCGCCCTCGACCGGCTTGCCCTCAGCGTCGGTCACCTTGCCCCTGACCTGTCCCGTCTGAGCAGCCGCCGGAACGGTCAGAGCGACGAGGCCAAGCACCATCGCACAGATGACCAGCGAACGGCTGACGATGTGTCTGCCCATGTCCAATCCTCCGTCACACACTGAAAAACGGCCGTGAACCGAATGAAGTCTGACCTGTAGTTTATCACTCAGCGTGTTGGACTACGCAGAAGGTCTGGCGATCAAACGGCGCGAGCGACCGGAGCGAGCGCCGGCGGGCGCCGGGGTGGCGACCAAGCCCAAAGTACGAATGCTGACGCGGCGGACGGCAGCTAGTAGCTGAGCTGTTCCCCTATTGGCCGAAGAACTCGTCAATATCACCGATCTCAGTCGTGACCGGTGCGGGCGGCAACGAGTTCAAGAACCGACGACCGTATCCCATCGACCGTAGACGCGGATCGAGGACTGCCAGCACGCCGCGATCCTGCCGATGGCGAATCAGCCGGCCGAGTCCCTGTTGCAAGGCGAGAATGGCGAGCGGAATCTGATAGTCGCCGAAAGCGGATCCGCCGGCCGCATTAATCGCCTCGATTCTCGCCGCGGTGATCGGATCGCCGGGCGACGCGAACGGCAGCTTGTCGATGATGACGCAACTCAGCGCGTCGCCGACGACATCCACGCCCTGCCAGAAGCTCGAGGTGGCGAGCAGTACCGCGTTGGGAGTCACTTTAAAATCGCGCAGCAGCGCCGAGCGAGGGGCGTCTCCCTGCACCAGGATTGGATATTCAATGTCGGCCTTCACGCGCGCGTGCACTTCACGCAGGTTCGCGTAGCTGGTGAACAACACGAACGCGCGCCCTTTCGTGCGTTTGACGATCTCGACAACTTCGCGTGCGACGGCCGAGGAGAACTCGCGCGCACGCGGATCGGGCATGCGCTTGGGGAGATAGAGAATTGCCTGCCGCGAGTAATCGAACTCCGATGCGAGCCGGATCTCCTGCGCCTTGCGGATGCCAAGCCGGCTACGCACGTACTCGAACGAGCCATCGACCGTGAGTGTCGCAGAGGTGAGGACGGTGCCCGACATTCGATCGATGAGCAGATCCCGCACAATCGACGACACGTCAATCGGAGAGGCGCGAAGGAATACGCCGCGTCCGCGGACGTCGAGGTAGTAGACAAATCCGGTGTCGTCGGCGCGCAGCAGGAAGTCCACGTCCTTCCGCAGCTCCGCGACCCGCGTGCCAAGCGCCAGAACGTCGGGCGGCGCTTCGCGCGTCAGCGCGATTTCCGCTTCGAGCGCTTCAAGCGCGCGCACGAGCGCCAGCCCCTCGTCGGCGACGCGATTCAGTTGTGTGGCTCCGATGCGGATGCGCGTCTCGTTACCGGCGGCGCCAGGTCCATCGAACCTGATCAACTGCAGCACCGAAAAAAACGCGCGCGCATGATCGCGAACGCGCTCTGCCCGATCCTTCAGATTGTCGGACGCCTCCTGGTCGGGGATCAATTTTGCCGCGACCGCGCGATCGACATCGTGCCCCAGGTCGTCGACGCGATAATTGCTGACGGCAATCCCGAAGTATTGGGTGGCGACATCTTCGAGCTGGTGCGCCTCGTCGACGACGGCATAGTGGCAGGTGGGGATGACTTCGCCATACGCGCTCTGCCGGACCGACGCATCGGCGCACAAGAGATGGTGATTGACGACGACGAGATCCGATTCCGCGGCCTGCTGGCGCATCCGCGTGATGAAGCAGTCGTCATAATGCGGGCATTCAGTGCCGATGCAGTTCTCGCTGCTCGCCGCAATATCTTTCCAGAAGGGCAGGTCCTCCGGAAGATCCTCGAGTTCGGCGCGATCGCCGGTCTTGGTTTCGGCGCGCCACTCGTCGATGAGGCGTATGTAGATTGATTCATCGCGCGTGAATCCGAGGGACTGCGCGACACCCCCTTCCTTAAAGGATTCAAATCGATGAAGGCACAGATAGTTGCCGCGCCCCTTCATGTAGGTCGCGCTGAAGGGGATGCCCAGTGACTCGCGGAGAACGGGCAAGTCCTTGTAGAAGATCTGTTCCTGGAGGTTTTTCGTCCCGGTTGAAACGAGTACTCGGCGGCGGGAGAGGATTGCGGGAATGAGATACGCGAGCGTCTTCCCGGTGCCCGTCCCCGCCTCGGCCAGCAACACGCCGCCGCCGCTGAACACGTCGGCCGCGCGGTCCGCCATTTCAAGCTGACCGTTGCGCGCTTCGAACCCGGCCAGTGCGGTCGCAATGGGGCCGTGCTCGGCGAACGCGGCGGCAACCGCAGCATGCAGTGTCGCCGCGGTTGGTGGCTTTACTGTTCCGGATACAGCGGGAACTTCCGGCACAGTCCCTCGACTTCGGTGCGAATGGCGCCGAGCACGCGTTCGTCGTCCGGCGACGCCAGCGCGCGCGCGATGTAATCAGCGATCAGATCCATTTCAGGTTCGCGCATCCCTCGGCTGGTCACCGCCGGTGTGCCGACGCGAATGCCGCTCGCCACCATGGGCGGGTTCTTGTCGAAGGGGATCGCGTTTTTGTTGACCGTGATGCCGGCCTTGCCGAGCGCGGCCTCGGCGACTTTGCCGGTCAGCCCTTTCGAGAACACGTCGACGAGCATCAGATGATTGTCGGTGCCGCCGCTGACGAGGCGGAAACCCGCCGTCGACAGGGCGCGTGCCAGTCGCTGCGCATTGGCGACAATCTGTCGCTGATACTCGACGAACCCCGGCTCCATCGCTTCCTTGAAGCACACGGCCTTTGCCGCAATGATGTGCATCAACGGCCCTCCCTGCACGCCAGGGAACAACGCCCGATCGAGATCCTTTGCGTATGGCGCGCGGCAGAGCACCATCCCGCCGCGCGGACCGCGCAGCGTCTTGTGCGTTGTGGTGGTGACGAAGTCCGCATGCGGGACGGGACTCGGATGGACCTTGGCGGCGACCAGTCCGGCGATGTGCGCCATGTCGACGACGACCGGGGCACCGACGCGGCGACCGACGCCGGCGATCCGCTCGAAATCAAACACGCGGGGGTACGCGCTCGCCCCCACCATGATCATGTTCGGCTTGTGCTCGTGAGCGAGCCGCTCGAACTCGTCGTAGTCGATGCGCTCGTCGTCTTGACGCACGCCGTAAGGCACGATCGTGTAGAGCTTGCCGGAAAAGTTCAGCGGGTGGCCATGCGTCAGGTGGCCACCATGCGCGAGGTTCATACCGAGCACGGTGTCGCCTGGCTTGAGCAAAGTGAAATACACCGACATGTTGGCCTGCGCGCCGGAGTGCGGCTGCACGTTCGCGTGCTCGGCGCCAAAGAGTTCCCTGGCGCGCGCGATCGCCAGCGATTCCGCGACGTCGACGAACTCGCAACCGCCGTAGTAACGCTTACCGGGATAGCCTTCGGCGTACTTGTTCGTGAGCACGGACCCGGCGGCTTCGAGCACCGCCTGGCTCACGAAATTCTCCGACGCAATCAGTTCCAATCCGCTGTTTTGGCGATGGCGTTCGCTTCGGATCGCGGATGCGATCTCCGGATCGGATTCAGCCAGCGATCGCCAGCGGATGGGAGTCTCAGTATTGGTCGTCATGATGTCCTTGTCGCGTGTAGAAAGGTGATTGCCGGTCCCGGTCGGTGGTCATGAGGCGGCACGTGCCGACCGCTCGATCTCGGCAATCTGATCGATCCGCCGCTGATGTCGGCCGCCGGCGAACGCGGTGGCGAGCCAGAGTGCCACGATTTCTTCCGCCAGTGTGCCGGCCACGATGCGGGCGCCGATCGCCAGGACGTTGGCGTCGTTGTGCTCGCGCGACAGCCGCGCCGTGTACAGATCGTTGCACAACGCGGCGCGCACGCCTGGAACTTTGTTGGCGGCGATCTGCTCCCCCTGGCCGCTGCCACCGATCACAATGCCGCGGTCGGCGCGGCCGTCTGTGACGTGGCGCGCGACGTCGGCGCAGATCGGCGGGTAATCGGCGGTCGCATCGCTGTGCGTGCCGCGGTCGTTCACCGTATGTCCGAGCCGTTCGAGCGCGGTGATGAGGTGCTGCTTCAGCGCGAAGCCTGCATGATCCGCGCCGATGGCGATGCGCATAGCGTGAGATTATACAGGGGTGCCTTGGGTGCCAAGGGTGCCTTGGGTGCCAAGAGTGCCTCACGCCCACATGATGTCAACCGTCACGCTGAAATACCGAGGCGAAGAACGCGTTCGTTCCGGTCATCCGTGGATCTACAAGTCCGACGTCGCAAAAATTGATGCGCGTGGCGGCGATACCGTACGCGTTATTGGCAGCCGTGGGCGCGCGCTCGGGCACGCGCTCTACAGTGATCGCTCCGAAATTGCGCTGCGGTTTATCACGCATGATGGCGCACCGGTTGATGCCAGCCTCTGGCGCCGCCGCTTGTCGCAGGCGATCCAGTTTCGAGAACGACTCGATCTCCATGCCGACGCGTATCGGCTCGTGCACGGCGAGGCGGATCTCCTGCCGTCGCTGATCGTCGATCGCTACGGCGATTACCTGGTGCTGCAGGCGCTCTCACAGGGAATGGATCGCCTCGCTCCCGAACTGACGCAGTTGCTCGTTGAGCTGGTTCGGCCGGCAGGGATTCTGGCGCGCAACGATCCGCGGGTGCGGCTGCTCGAAGGGCTCGAGCAGCGTGTTGATGTGCTCTACGGAACCGTCCCTGATCAAATTGAAGTTCGCGAGGGCAGCGTTTCCTACATCGTCGATCCGTATCGCGGACAGAAGACCGGTCTTTTTCTCGATCAACGAGAGAACCGCGTGGCTGCGGCAAAGTACGCGCGCGGTCGGTTACTCGATGCGTTCAGCTACAACGGTGGATTTGCGCTCGCATTGGCACCTCATTGCGACGAGGTGGTGGCGATCGATATCTCCGAAGATGCCGTCGCGCGCATTGCGGAAAACGCGCAACGCAACGGCGCTCGCAACGTCCGAGCCCGCGCGATGAACGTATTCGACGAGCTGCGCGAGCTGGAACGGCGCGGCGAGCGGTTCGACACGATCGTCCTCGATCCGCCGGCGTTTGCGAAAAACAAGGCGTCGGTCGCGAAGGCGCTGTCGGGATACAAGGAGATAAACCTTCGGGCGTTGAAGATCCTGTCTCCCGGAGGATTCCTGATCACGTGCAGCTGCTCCTACAACGTGAGCGAAGGAGACTTTGCCGACCTGCTCGCCGCGGCCGCGGCCGATGCGCAGGCACAAATCTCGGTCGTGGAGAAACGGATGCAAGGGCGGGATCACCCGGTCCTGATCACCGTGCCCGAGACGTTCTACCTCAAGTGCTTCATCCTCCGGAAGCTCGACTGATCGACGTTACCCGCCTGGTAAATCATTACTAAGGAAGTAACCGGACGCGCGCCCGCCGAGCGCGCAATTCTCCGTGCCCGCGTTCGTCTGATAGTGGAACGACAGTTGCGCACTCGGCAACGTGATGAAGCTCTGCGTCGGCGCCCTTTCTCTGCTGCTGCTGACCTACCTCCAACCCGCGGCGGCTCGTGTCGGCATCGAGATGCGAAATGTGCGATTACATGTCGCGAGCGATGCGATAGTCGACGTCAAATGGCTGAAGGGGGCACTCGTCAGTCCTGCCGGCCACATCCCGGTGTTTGACGATCAGAACTCGTACACGATGGACATCGAGGATGGCGAGATGTCGGTCGATGCGGGAAACCTGACCGCGCTCGTGAACCACGCATTCGACTATCAGGGCTCGGCCTTGTCTGATCTGCGCCTGACGTTCGAAGCGGGCCATCTCGTTCAGCGCGGGACGCTCAAAAAAGGCATCAGCGTGCCGTTCACGATCACCGCGACCGTCGCGGCCACACCGGATGGCCGGCTCACAGTACACCCGATCAAGGTGAAGACGGCAGGCGTGCCTTCAACCAAGATCATGTCGATCGTTGGCGTCGAGCTCGACGACCTGCTCAAGAGTCGTCCCGACCGTGGCATCACTTTCAAAGACAACGATCTATTTCTCGATGCGACACGCATGCTGCCCGCGCCGCGGACGAACGGCCGGCTGACCCACGCGTTCATTCGTGGGAACACGCTGGTGCAGATCTTTGGACAAGGGGCCACCGCTGCCGGCCGCGCGAGTGGCAATTACATCTGGTTTCGCGGCGCATCCATTCGATTCGGCAGGTTGACGATGTCGAATGCGGACTTGAAGCTCATCGATATGGATCCGCGCGATCCGTTTGACTTCTACTCAGCGCGATATAACGAGCAGCTGGTCGCGGGTTACTCGAAGAACACACCAGATCATGCGCTCCGGACGTACATGCCCGACTTTGGTGACTTGCCACGCCGTCGCTGACGCATTCGCCGGAACGGCGGGGCCCGGGTGCTATAGTCATCCTCAAGGACACCATGACTACTCGCACCTCGCTGCCGCCGCTCCAGGCCTCTGATTTCACGTCGGCCTTTCCCAATTCCACCAGGATCTACGTCGAGGACCGGGGAGTCCGCGTTCCGATGCGCGAGATCGGGCTCACCACTGGCGAGGTCCTTCGCGTGTACGACACCAGCGGACCGCAGGACGTCGATGTGCGGACCGGCCTGCCAACGGTTCGGGCGCCATGGATTTCGGCGCGCCGCGACACCGGAATGGTGACCCAGCTCCAGTTCGCGCGCGCCGGCATCGTCACCGAGGAGATGGCGTTCGTTGCCGTGCGAGAAGGGTTCGACGCGGAGTTCGTCCGGGCCGAGGTCGCGCGCGGCCGGGCGATCATCCCCGCCAACATCAATCACCCCGAGCTCGAGCCAATGATCATCGGCCGCAACTTTGCGGTGAAGATCAACGCCAACATCGGAAACTCCGCCGTGTCGTCGTCGATCGAGGAGGAGGTCGAGAAGCTGCGATGGGCGACGCTCTGGGGGGCAGACACCGTCATGGATCTCTCGACCGGGCGCGACATTCATCAGACCCGCGAGTGGATTCTCAGGAACGCTCCCGTGCCGATCGGCACGGTCCCAATCTACCAGGCGCTCGAAAAGGCGGGCGGCCGGCCTGAAGATCTGACATGGGAGATCTACCGCGACACGCTCATCGAACAGGCGGAACAGGGCGTCGATTACTTCACGGTCCACGCCGGCGTGCTGCTCCGCTACATTCCGATGACCGCGCGTCGGCTAACCGGCATTGTCTCGCGCGGCGGCTCCATTCTCGCCAAATGGTGCCTGGCGCATCACCAGGAGAATTTCACCTACACGCATTTCCGCGAGATCTGCGAGATCATGCGCGCGTATGACGTGTCGTTCTCGCTCGGAGATGGACTGCGTCCGGGATCCATCGCCGACGCGAACGACGAGGCGCAGTTCGCCGAACTCAAGACGCAGGGTGAACTCACACGGATTGCCTGGGATCACGGCGTACAGGTCATGAACGAGGGTCCGGGCCATGTTCCAATGCATCTCATCAAAGAGAACATGGAGAAACAGCTCGAATGGTGCGACGAGGCCCCGTTCTACACACTCGGGCCGCTGACCACCGACATCGCGCCAGGCTACGATCACATCACGTCGGCGATTGGCGCGGCGCAAATCGGCTGGTATGGGACGGCCATGCTCTGTTACGTCACGCCAAAGGAGCATCTCGGTCTCCCGGATCGCAACGATGTCAAGGCCGGAGTCATTGCCTACAAAATCGCCGCCCACGCGGCCGACCTCGCCAAGGGTCATCCTCGCGCTCAGGCGTGGGACGACGCGCTGTCGAAAGCGCGATTCGAGTTTCGCTGGGAAGATCAGTTCAACCTGTCGCTCGATCCGGTGACGGCTCGCGCCTTCCATGATGCGACACTGCCGGCTGAGGGCGCCAAGCTCGCCCACTTCTGCTCGATGTGCGGTCCGAAGTTCTGTTCGATGGAACTGACGCAGCAGGTGCGCAATCTTGCGACGAGCGACGCGCTGAAAGGCATGGCCGAGAAGGCGCGCGAGTTCCGCGACCAGGGCGGAGAGCTCTATCTGAAGCGAGAGTGAATCGCTACGACGCCTCTGCCGCGCGCGATCCGGCAGACCATTCAACCACCACCGCCAGGTCGCGGCCGAATGCGCTGTCTTGGTGCGAATCGACCATCGCGAGGACCTGGGCATCGAGCAGCGCCGCTGCTGACGGCGATTCGAACTGTGCGCGGTTGCTGTAGATGCTGCGCGCGTAATCGAGATTGGCGAGCAGGCGCCGCTTCAGTTCTTCCCCTTCTTTGCCGGCGTCGACATCGGCGTGATACATCTGCTCGATTTCGCTGAGCAACGATGTCGCATACGCCCGCAGTTCGGCCATCGTCTTCAGTTCGGTGGTCAGCCGCATCAGCAAGGCGACGCTGTGATGGCGCAGCGCTTCGGCGAACTTCAGGTTCACATCTTCCGCCCCGCGTGCCTCGTGTCCCGCTTCGGCAAAATCGTCGGCGTAAACAAGTGCGATCGTTTCGCCGTCGACCACGATCGGCATCGCCAGACCGAACGACGGCGAGCCGCCGAAGGGGAGGCCGCTGGCGTCGAGCGCCTCGCCGCTCAACCGCTCGGTGACGCCAGAGGTCACCGCCCGGGTCAGCAGCGAATCCATCGCCAGCGGAATCATGACCTTGCCGATGTCGTTGGTCAGGTCGAAACCAATCTGATGCGCGCCTTCAAGCCGATTACCTTTGACGCGGAACAGCGCCACGCGCGGGAATTCCGCCGCGAGCTGTTCGCCGAGCGTCGCGAGAACATCGCTGATGGTCGTCGCCCCCGACAAGGCGTCGAACGCGCCGATGAGTCCATCCAGGAGGCCACTGCTCGGTGCCGCGAGATCGTGATCGACGTGGTCGACGACGACGTCCGAGCTCGGCCCGCGGGCTTCGAGTTCGCGAATGGTGGCGAGGTGCTGTTCCTGTTCACGCTCGAGCGCCTGGACGCGTGCCGCGCTCGTCTTGAACAGGGTGGTGACGGCGCTGAGCTTTGCTTCCGCGGCTTGCGCCTGGCTGTTGGCCGCCGTTGCCGCAGCCTCGGCCTTGCGTTTGTCCGCGACGGCGATTTCAAGATCCGCCGAGGCGCGCTTGGCTTCTTTCCGGGCGCCGTCAATCTGCGATTTGATGGTCTGCAGTTCGCTCTCGGCCGTTGAACGCGCCGCCGCTTCCTTGTCGCGCGCGGCAATCGCCTCAGCTCTCGCCGATTCGAGTTTCTTGACCGAGCCGGTCACATCCGCGAGCTGCTTCTGAATTGACTGGGCCTGCTTCTGTTCGGTCTGGAGTTCGCCGCGAATCGCATCGAGCTGCGTCCGCGCATCCTTGAGCGAGATCGCGAGCGCTTCTTTTTCGCCAATGACGTCGGCGAGTTCCGCGCGCAAGGCGTCCGCGATCTTCCGCGCCTCCGCCGACAGGTGTTTCAGCTTGGCGTCGGCTTCGGCGGCGGCGGCCTTGGAGATGCGTTTGACGACTTCGTCGACGTCACGCTCGAAGTCGGGGGGTGAAGTGACCGACTGTTCGAGGGCTTTCGTTGCCGAATCGAGGGCAGCGCGCAACGCATCGACCCGTTTTCGGGACGCCTGCGAAGCGTTCTCGAGGACCCGCGTCAGCAGCGCCGACGTCTCTTTCGCCGCGAGGGTATTGAACTCCATATAGAAGGGCGCTCCAACTCTGCAAGGTGAAAGCCGCACCACTGCCAGTCGATTACCGGGAATTTCCGTGCAGATCTGGCGGACTGTGGTTACAACGTGCGGGGGGGGAACACGATTCTGTAAGCGGAGTCTCGCTCCTGCAGGCTTACTTTGGCGCTCCGGGCGGATTGGGCACTATTTGAATGATGGTCTTGAACCGCGCGGGATTGCCGCCGGGTTTCGGATTGATATAACCGGCCGATCCCGCCCAGGTGTAATCCTTCACCGTGACACTCGGCATGAATGCCATCGTTTCTTCCTTGAACCTGCCGATCTCGAACATGTGCACCGGAGGTTCTTCGAACACGACTTCCCCCCGCTGCTTCAGCGTCGTCCTGTACCAGCCGACGATCTGTGCGAAGTCGGAGATCGTGCCGTACAAGTAGTACCGCTGCCCGCGACCGGCGTCGTAGGACGTGATGAACTGCGATCCCGGATAGATTGGAACACCGAGATCGCCTGGATCACCTTTATCTGGCGTGGAGACCGGAGCGGGTGTTGCTGGTGCGCTCGGTGACGCCGGCGGCGGCGACTGCGTCGGGGGCTTCGATGGTTGCTGGCCCGGCCGGGGGAATGGTGGTGGACCTTGCGCCCAGGCGAGCGTCGGCACCGTGATCACGATTGCCGCGAACAACGGACGCAAGGATCTACCGAGCATGATCCTTATTAAGCCACAGAAATGTTTGCCGTGGCAGTACTTCTGATTCAACGATGTGCAGTGACGTCGAAGGGCCGAAGCGTCGAGGCATCCGAAGAGTCGACGGTAATCGTGGGCCGTGTCAGTGGGCCAGTGAACGCTGCGATACAGATAAACTGAACAGGTGCCGGACACCAGGTCACCGCTGCTTGATTTCTGTCGATCGCAATCAGTCTGGGTGCGAGAGACCGTCGAGGCTCTCGTGCGCCTCGAGTCGCCAAGCGACGATAAAGCCGCCGTCGATCGATGCGCCGCGGAGCTCACGCGACGGCTTGGTGCACTTGGCGCGGAGGTGACGCGCGTACCGCAGAGTACGTGCGGTGATCATGTCCGCGCGGAGTGGCGGCCGAGCGGTTTACAGACTGGCGGCACGCCGATCCTCTTGCTCGGCCACTTCGATACGGTCTGGCCGGTAGGAACACTCGAGCGAATGCCGATTCATGAACGGGAGGGTCGCCTTTTCGGACCCGGCATTTTTGACATGAAGGCGGGCATTGCCGCCTCGATGCTCGCGATGCGCGCGCTGATCGAAGTCCGGAAGCTGACGCCGCACGTCGTGATGTTGTGGACGACTGACGAAGAGATTGGCAGCGGCACGTCACGTGCGCTCATCGAAGAAACCGCCCACGCGGCGGCGGCGGTCCTGGTCCTCGAACCGTCGCTGCCGCGCGGGGCGGCCAAGACCAGTCGCAAAGGCGTTGGCGAATTCACTGTGACCGTGCACGGCGTCGCCGCGCATGCAGGCCTTGACCCCGGCAAGGGGGCCAGCGCGACTCACGAACTCGCGCGGCAAGTGCTGGCGCTCGAAACGCTCCAGGATCCTGGCCGCGGGATCACGATCAATGTCGGCGTGATCTCCGGAGGGTCGCGAAGCAACGTAATCGCCGATCGGGCCACCGCGCAAATCGACGTCCGGATACAGACGATGGAAGATGCCGGACGGATTGAGAGTGCCATTCGTAGTCTGCGTCCGACACGTCCATCAATTCGTCTGGACATATCCGGCGGCATTGGCCGTCCCCCGCTCGAACGTTCTGCGGTCGTCGTTCGTCTGTATGAGGAAGCTCGCCGCGTTGCCGCCGCCTTCGGACGGGAGTTGGGCGAGGGGGCCGCGGGCGGCGGATCGGACGGGAATTTTACCGGCGCGTTGGGTGTTCCCACTTTAGATGGTCTCGGCCCTGAAGGGGACGGGGCTCACGCGATTCACGAACACGTATTACTTGACGACCTGAGCTGGCGAGGCGCATTCCTGGCGGGGTTGATTGAGTCTCTGGCCGGATCCTCTACGTCAGCCGTTCAACGATAGAATAGAGCCATGGCAAACGGTATCAAAACGGTGTTGCTGCTCGGTCTGATGAGCGGCGTGCTACTGGCATTGGGCGAGTGGCTGGGCGGAGCCAACGGCCTCGTCTTCGCCTTTGTCATCGCCGCGATCATGAACCTCGGATCGTACTGGTTCTCGGACAAACTTGTCCTGAGCATGTATCGCGCGCAGCCGGTGGGCCCCGAACACCCACTCTACCGAATGGTCGAGCGGCTGACGCAGCGCGCGTCGTTGCCGATGCCGAAGGTGTACATCATTCCGGATCCTTCGCCGAATGCGTTTGCGACTGGTCGCAACCCGTCGCATGCCGCGGTGGCGGCGACGCAGGGCATCCTGCAGGCGCTGAGCGAGCACGAACTCGAGGGCGTCATTGCGCACGAGCTGGCGCACGTGAAGCATCGCGACATCCTGATCAGTTCGATTGCCGCGACGATGGCGGCGGCGATCATGATGGTCGCGCGTATGGCGCACTTCGCTGCGCTGTTCGGAGGATATGGTGGGCGAGGGGACGATCGCGATCGCGGCAACAATCCCATCGCGCTGCTGGCGATGGTCATTCTGGCGCCGGTCGCTGCGTTGCTGATTCAGATGGCGATTTCACGTTCCCGCGAGTTCGCCGCCGACGCCGGCGGCGCCAGCATCGCGGGCACGCCGTACGGGCTTGCGGATGCGCTTAGGAAGATCGACGCCATCTCGAAACGCGTACCGCTCGATGCCAATCCGGCAACGGCGCACATGTTCATCGTCAAGCCGTTCACCGGCGGCGGTCTCATGTCGCTCTTCAGCAGCCATCCGCCAACCGAAGCACGCATTCGCGCCCTTCTTGGCGGAGTCGGATAAGCGCTAGTAAGGGCAACTCCCTTCACTAGTGGGTGACAGCCGTCTCCGGGTCCGGGCGTGTTCCCGACCCGGGGAGCCGGCGCCTGTACGATTCCTCGGTCCTTCCTCTCTTTTTTCAACAACTAAGCGCCGTCTCGACGGTCCTCATCGGTGGCCTTTTTTTTGCTCTTTAGGTAAGGCAGCGAGTCGTCGGCCGGGTGGAAAGCCGGAGCGTGACTCGCCTTTGGGAGGCGGCCGTGGAGGACTTCGACATTCCGCAGAACAAGATGGCCGAGTCGGCCGAACGAGTGGTCGACCGCGCACTCGACGAGGCCCGCCGGCGCGACCATGCACTGCTCACCAACGAGCACGTATGCCTGGCGTTCGCGCAGGTGGAATGGGACATGTTCGGGCAGGTCATGCGTGACCTGGAGCTGAATCCCCATGAAATCCTGCAGGCCATCGAGGAACACCTCCGGCTGTTGCCCAATGTGCCAGGCCGTGAGTTGCGCGTGGCTCCTTCAACCAAGCTGCTGTTCAAGCTAGCACTGTTGCACGCCAGCCGATCCGGTCGTCACACGATCGAAGCCACAGATCTGTTCTCCGCCATCTTTGAAGAGACGCAGGGCATTCCCGTCTCGATCATCAGACGCCACGGAATCGAACCCGAAATGCTGGTGACGCGTCTCGCGACTCGCATGCGCGATCACGAGATGCACGAAGAGCGATTGAAGAAGCGGTTCGAATTGCCGCCGTTCCTCAAGCACTTCGCGACCAACCTCAACCAGCTTGCTCGACAGGACAAAGTTCCGCCCGTCTTCGGGCGCGAGCGCGAGATGGATCAGGTGTTCGAGGTGCTGTGCCATCGCGAGCGTGCGAACTCCGTGCTGCTGCTCGGCGAGCCCGGGGTCGGCAAGACCGCGATCGCCGAAGGCTTGGCACGGCGAATTGAGTTCGAGCCGGAACGTGTGCCGGTCCGGTTGCGCGATTGCCAGATCGTCAACCTTCAGATGAACACGATCGTCGCCGGAACGATGCTTCGTGGCATGTTCGAGGATCGCATCCAGAACGTCATTCGCGAGATCAAAGAGCGGCCGAACCTCATTCTGTTCATCGATGAAGTGCACACGATGATCGGTGCCGGGTCGGCACTGGGTGCCCCGTCCGATGCCGCCAACGTGTTCAAGTCGGTGCTGGCACGTGGTGAGGTCCGTATCATCGGCGCAACCACGTTGAGCGAGTACAAGGAGTTTCTCCAGGAAGACGAAGCGCTCGCGCGGCGTTTCCGAACGGTCCATGTGTCCGAACCGTCGATCGACGAGACGCGGACGATTCTTTACAGCCTCAGACCGAGACTCGAGCGCAACTACTCGGTGCGGATCCAGGATGCCGCGATCGAGACAGCGCTCGAGATGTCGCCGCGCTACATGCGCCACCTCCAGCTGCCGGACAAAGTGATCGGATGGCTCGACACCGCAGCCGTCAAAGCGGAAATCTCACGCCGTTGGGAAGTGACCTCGAACGACGTCGTCAACGTCATCTCGAAAGTGGCACAGATTCCCGAGGACATGGTGTTCCGCGAGGTGTCCGATCGCTTCCGCAACATGGAAACGCGGCTCGGCGATCGCGTCGTCGGTCAGCGGCAGGCGATCGATGCAGTCGCCAAACGTCTGGTGCTCAACAAAGGGCCGCTGAAGGATGGATTCGATCGTCCGGATGGCGTGCTGCTGTTCCTCGGACCGACCGGTGTCGGCAAGACCGAGCTGGCAAAGTCGGTTGCGGAATTCCTGTTCGGCGACGAGAAGAAGATGATTCGCGTCGACATGTCCGAGTATCAGGACGGCGCCGTGTCAGTCGACAAGTTAATCGGAATGCCACGCGGCATCGTCGGCTCCGAGCGCGGCGGCGTGCTCACCAACCAGTTGAAGGACAGCCCTTATTCCGTCGTGTTGCTGGACGAAGTCGAAAAGGCCAGCCCCTCGATGCTGAATGTGTTCCTGCAAGCATTCGATGAGGGATGGATCACGGACGGCCGCGGCAAGCGCGTCTATCTCAGCGATGCGATCGTGATCATGACATCGAATATCGGCTCTGAGTGCTTCCGGAAGTTGAGCAGTCCGCTCGGCTTCTTCTCGAAGCAGATCGGCGTCGAGCAGGTCCAGGGGGAAATCGCCAGGGAACTGGAGCGCCGCTTCTCGCCCGAGTTCCGCAACCGCATCGACGAGGTTGTCATCTTCCGTCCCCTGACGAAGGACGAAGTCAGGGCGATCGCGCTGCACCAGATCACGCGGATCGAACGCACCCTTGCCAAGAGCGGGCGCTCGCTCAAAGTAACGCCGGCGGCCGTAGAACAACTCGTCACCGACGGGTATAGCCTGGCCTACGGTGCGCGCTTCCTGAAGCGCGTGATTGAGGCCAAGATCAAGCTGCCGATCAGTCAGCGCTGGACGGAAGGGGACGAGTTCACGGCGGATGTCCGCGACGGGCACGTCGAGATCGAAGTCACGCGCGCGAACGGTCAGTATCCGCAGCTCGCAGCGACGGCGTAAGCCAAGCTGTTCAGGACTCCCAGGAGAGGGCCGCTTGTTGAGGAGCGGCCTTCTCTTCTTCGACCGTGTCGGCATCCTCCGCCACGCTTTCTTCGTCTCGCGATCGCCTTCGACGGACGTCGTACCGCTGCTGAAGAACATCGATCATTCCGCGCACAGCTTTGACGTATTCACTCTTCGCGTACGCCCCCGCGTACAGCCGATTGTATGAAGCGACCAGATGTGGGAATTGCTGCTGCAGGAAGCCCATGAAATGATCTTTGGTTCCGCCCTTCAGATACAGAAGATTGGCCCCGACGAAGGCGGCACCGTGATCGGCGATCGCTTTGATGGTGGCTTCGAGCTTCGCCGGTTGCGTGGTGAAGCCCGGCACGACCGGCGCCATGAGAACTCCCGCATTCACGCCGGCATCGCGCAACTGGCGCACGGCGCGTAATCGCTGAAGCGGTGGAGCAGTGCCCGGTTCCAACGCCCGCCACGCCTCATCGTCGATCGTCGGCACACTCATATACACCGTACAACCCGCGCGCCGCCCGAGCTGCTCGAGGATCTCTCCGTCGCGGACCACCATCGGGCCTTTGGTAACGAGCCCGATTGGCGTCTTCGCCGCGAGTAAGGCCTCGAGCGATCTGCGCGTGAGCTTGTAGTGCCCTTCGATGGGTTGGTAGGGATCGGTGGCCGTGCCGACCGCGACCTGCTCTCGAACCCATGACGGTTTGTCGAGTTCCTTCTTTAGAACCTCCACGAGATTGACCTTCACGAAGATCACGGAAGAGAAATCATCGTCGGGCCCGAGCTCGAACTGCGTCTGATATCGGCGCGCGAAACAGTAATGACAGCCGTGGGTACAGCCGCGATATGGATTCAAGGTCCAGTTGAACGGCATGCCTTTGACGGCGTTCAACGCGGAGCGGCAGGTGACTTCCTGATACCTTGCGGCGTCGGCCCGGCGCTGTGCCTCGTCCAGCGCCGCGTCGCCGCGTTCGCGGATCTGGAGGGCTAGCGTCCGCGTCGTTGGAGGCCTCTTTCCCAAATCGAAGATGAGAGGTTGCTCCGACATTTGGCTAGTTTCGTCTTTTATTCGCCCTTGTGTCAAGGCGCGGTCTTTAGACACCGCCAAACGAACGAGCTACAGCAGGTAAGCCAACGCAAAACCTATCTGCGCGACGAACATCATTCGATACATGTGCGCCCACGACACGTGGTTCTCTTCAACCGCGAGATCCTCAGGTCGTCGGAGCATGAGGTAGCACACGTAGATGCCGTACGCGGTCATCACCATCGAGAGCAGGTAGAGCAATGCCGGCGTGCCAGTCAGAATCCCCAGGTATGCGCCGATCGCAATCATCAAGAACGGGACGACAAACGACGGAGAGATCAGCCAGGCCGCGCGATCGACGCCATACATGATCGGCAGCGTGCGGCATCCCCCGCGCGCATCACCTTCCATATCGGCAAAGTCCTTCGTCGTTGAGGCGCCGAGGAGGAAGAGACCAAAGATCGCGCCGATGAACCAGGGCTCTCCGCCGATGATCGTCTTCACCGCTGACCAGCCGGCGACCTTGAGCAGCACTCCCCGGGGAATGGCGATCGTCACGTTCGCCCAAATACCGAGACGCTTGGTTCGAAACGGCGGAGCCGAGTACAGGACCGTGATGACTGTGGCGACGACGACGATCCAAAAGCATTCGTGTCGCGCGCCTGGTTCGACAAACCATGCGAGCACGAGTGCCACGACGTAAGTGACGAGCGTGAACGTCCATGCCTTCTTGAGAGACAGTCGCCCGGAGGGCAACGGGCGCTTCGGCTTGTTGATCCGATCGATTTCGAGGTCGTAGATCTGGTTCAACGCGTTCGATGCGGCATTGAGGACGGCGGCCATCACGAGACCAATGAATGGATAGAGCAGCAGACCGGCGTTCCACGGTTCACGCGGCGCAGCACCCGCTGCCGTTGCGGCACCCGAGGCGAAGCCAAGCGCCGGTGCGACAAGCGTAAACGGCCGCGAAAACTCGAGGAGCACCCGCGCGCGAGTCAATGGAACGCCTCGACGAGTGCGAGAGCGGCAAGCGCGGCAATCGCGGTGTTCACGAAGTTCAGCACATCGTTGTTCAACACTCCCGGTGCCTCGAGCGTGGCGCCGAGGACACTCTCTGCGAACGAGCCGACAGTGGCGGCGACGACGATCAAAGGGACGGCGCTGAAGGAGACCAGACCGAAGACGGAGGCGATAGCCGCCAGCGCGAGTGCTGCGATCAATCCCGCGGCTGTACCTTCTGCGGAGATCGCACCAGATGTTCCGGGTGGAACAGGGGCCAGCGTCGCAACGAGTATGGTCCGCCGTCCCCATGCCTTTCCGATCTCACTGGCGACCGTATCGCTTCCACCGGCAGCAAGCGCAGCGACAAACGCCACGCGGGCCCCCTCGTGCGCATAAGTCAGCACTGCAAGCATCGCCGCTGTGGCGGCGACCCCCGTGTTCGCAATTGCGTTGCCCGCACCCCGTCGTCCACCGCGCTCTTCGGCAATTCCCAGGAGCGATTTCTTTCGCAGACCCAGACGCGAACTCACCACCGCCAATCCAAAGGTTGCCAAAAGCACGGCCCAGCCGCCCCACCCGAGGGTGGCGGCGATCACGGTGCCGATGACGCCACCGGTCATTGCTCCCGCCACGGTTACGGTGCCGCCGAAGTAACCAGCCACCGCGACGGCGGCATTGACCAGGATCGCGGGCGGCAGCGTGTCTCCAATCGCTGAAATCGTCGTGACGGCAAGGTCCTCGCTCACAAACGAGGCAAACCATAACGTCGCGCTCGCGCTCGCCGGCACAGAAACGTTGTCATCCAGCCTGATCGGGATCGTTTCCACGGAAGCAGCGACGATGACAGCGAGCCACGGCATCCAAATGCTGAACCAGTGATATGGCGGCGGAATGACAGTAGACCGGCACCACCAGCACAGAAACGACGCGGCCGCACCGCCGAACACAATGAACGCGATCGAACCGGCGACCGATTTCTCGGGATTCCACGGAATGCGTCGACCCGAACTGCGTCGTCCGACGAGGGTTGCCATTCCGTCGCCGAACGCGAGCGCTCCCCATGAAGCGGCGACAATATCCAGGCGATCGGGAAAAGCGAAAATCAGGAAAAACACCGCGATGGGATACAGCACGATGCCCGAGCGCAAGCGCCGGCGGACCTCGCCCGGTCGATACAGCGTCCCAGCCAATCGAGGCAACGCGTACAAGTTGAATGCGACCGCGCCGCCGGCGAGCACCATTGCCTGCCAGGGCGAGAGATCGCGAAGCAGCAGCGCCAGCGATCCCATGGCGACGTGCACAATCTGCCGGCTGTCTTCGGAGAAGTGCTCCGCGCGCGTCATCATGGGCGAGCCGTTCGTGCGCGCCAGTAATCGAGCAGATCGTCGAGCGTTTGCTGAATGGGTATGTGCGGTTCCCACCCGGTATCAGACCCGATTCGCGATCGGTCCCCCGCGATAATTGGATTGTCGCTCGGTCGCAACCGCTCGGGATCCAGCTCGACTCGAATCGGCGTCCGCGATCGGCCGATCAACCGATCGAGCAGATCACGAATGCGGTAAGCCTGACCGGAGCAGACGTTGTACGGTCGTGCGGGCGTGCCGTGCTTGACGATGAGGCGATAGGCGCGGACGGTGTCGCGAACGTCGGTGATGTCGCGCTGTGAATCGAGGTTGCCAACGCGAAGCATCGGCTCGTGCAAGCCCGCTTCGATCTCCGCCACCTGCCGCGCGAAACTCGACGTCACATAGGTTGGAGATTGACGCGGCCCGGCGTGATTGAAGGGGCGGACGATGAACACCGGTCCGTGAATCGCTCGCGAGGCGAGCATCTCCTGTGCGAGCTTGCTTACGCCGTACGGATCTGACGGGCCGAGCGCGTCTTCCTCGCGCAGGAGGCTTGTCGACGGCCGATACACCAGCGCCGATCCGGTGACCAGTACCGGACACGGAAGCCGGGCGTCGCGAACACCCTCGAGTACATGGTGGGTGCCGAGCACGTTGATGCTCAGTGCGCGGACTGGCTTCGACCATGACTCGCCGACGTGGGCGATGCCGGCGCAGTGATAGATGACCGATGGCTGCAGATCGGCGAGCGCGCGCGCGACTGCCTGACGGTCGAGGATGTCGACCGACGCCCAGAGCACTCGCGAATCGCCGGCGAGATGCGGTTCACGATCGCGGAGATGCGCCCAGGCGGCGACCCGGCTTTCGTGTTCGAGAAGATGATCGACGAGGTGGCTGCCGGCAAAGCCCGTGGCACCGGTGACCAGAGGAGGACCAGCCACGAGTGGTCAAACGCGGCGGCGGTATTGCGCGTCGTAGTAGGCGCGAAATGCCGGGTCGTTCTCTTTGATCGGACGCCACCACCATTCGTTCGCGCGATACCAGGCCACCGTCTCCTCGAGCCCGGTGTCGAAGGTCACCTCAGGACGCCACCCCAGACCCATCAGCTTTGACGTGTCGAGTGAATAGCGCCGGTCATGGCCCACTCGATCTGCCACCGGTTGGATGAGCGCGTCCGGACGTCCGGTCAGCGCGAGGATCCGCTTCGTGAGATCGATGTTCTGAACGTGGTTGCCGCCGCCGACATTGTAGACCTCGCCAGACGTTCCGCGCGTGATCAGCAGGTCAACGGCACGGCAATGATCCGTCACGTGCAACCAGTCGCGTTCCTGCAGACCGTCGCCATACAACGGCACCGGAATGTTGTCGATGGCGTTGGTGATGAACAGCGGAATCACCTTCTCCGGAAAATGATAAGGACCGTAATTGTTCGACGCGCGCGTGATGACGACCGGGACGTTGTACGTCGCCCAGTAGCTGTATGCGAGCCGATCGGCAGCAGCCTTGCTCGCGGAGTACGGATTTCGTGGACGAAGTTCGTCGGTCTCGCGACTCGCGCCTTGCGCCACGCTTCCATACACCTCGTCGGTCGAAATCTGCACGAAGCGCTGCAACCGCGGCGCGGTACGGGCGGCCTCGAGCAGCACGAACGTGCCGAAGACATCGGTCGTAATGAACTCGCCGGCGCTCATGAGCGAGCGATCGACGTGCGTCTCGGCGGCGAAATGGACCACGATCTCCGATGCGGCGACCAGCGGAGCCGCCACCGTGGCGTCCGCGATGTCCCCTTTCACGAACGTGTGGCGCGGGTGATCGATGAGGTCCTGGAGATTCTCGAGGCGCCCCGCGTACGTCAGCTTGTCGAGCGTCGTGACCTGCCAGTCGGAATGCGTGGCGATGGCGTGGCGGACGAAGTTGGATCCGATGAAACCGGCGCCGCCGGTGACGAGCACGTTGCGCATTAACGGCCCTGCTGTCCTCCAAAGGCGCCGAAGAGATTCGAAAACGTCCCGACGCCCGCGAGCGTGAAGGACAGGTTGAAGCGGCGATCCTGTGTCAGACCGCGTGCCACGAAACTGGCGCCGTAGTTGAACGTCTGGTACTCCGCGGCGATGCCGCAGCACTGTGAATTGTAATACGCGGTCAATCGTTGCTGCAGGAAGGTGTCCCGTTTCATGTCGTAGTTGAAACTGTAAAAGCCTCCGATTCGATTGCCCATGCGGCGCACGTTGGCGCTGGCGCCAAGATAGTGGGACGCGCCGTTGGGGTCGTTGAAGCCGGGGAGATCCGGGATATAGCGTCGGCGGCTCCAGGTGACGGTGGTTTGTA